>ERZ1034913.1126-NODE-1126-length-17311-cov-6.696859_pt1 | contig 17311 bp, 9 predicted proteins | sample MGYA00520697_ERZ1034913 | MGnify/ENA primary metagenome ERZ1034913 (study PRJEB33766, sample SAMN09781786) | gut metagenome | biome: gut microbiome | host: Homo sapiens | place: Madagascar | study: EMG produced TPA metagenomics assembly of the PRJNA485056 data...
GGCCGCCACTCCATCGAGCAACGCACGCGCTTCGGTATACGAGACTGGCTGCTGGCGCTGGCCATAGTGGCTGTCCTGGCTGCCATTTGCTGGTACGCTGCGCGCTGAGCGCGCCAGCACCACGTTCTCACGCATCACCTCGACACCCAGCGTCATGGCTGCAGACAGCGCATTGGTAGAGTTGGCAGGCAGCCCCAAAATGCGCTTGAGCACGCGAATCAGCGAATCCCACGCACTGCGCAGCGTGCTCTGAGGCGGTGCGCTCATGCCCTTGAGGGCGCGCTGGAACTCGGGGTTAGTGAACGCCTCGGCCACAAACTCGCGCACGTTCTTCATGCCGTATTGGCCAGCAGCACCCCCTTGTTTCTTCACGTGCTCATACAAGCGGCGCATCTGCATCGATGCCAGCCCCTTGGAATCCAGCGCCTTGAGCGTGGCCGCATGCACCAGCTCGTGCAGCATGATCTGCTCGGCCATGTGGGTAGCGCCCTCGGTCATCGTCACGGTGTCGGTGGGGCGGTTGTACTTGGCCAGGAACGTGAAGCCATCAGCGCCACCCAAGGGCGCGCCCATGGTCAGCTTGGGCGAAATGCCAATCTTGAGCAGCACCTTGGCCAGCTTGCGGTTAAATGCGCTGCGGCTGGTGGCGCTGATGAACTCCAGCACCTGGGCAGTTGTTGCGCCTTCGCGCACCATGTCCATCACGGCGCGGTCTGACGGTGTGCCGCTCTTGCCCGTGCGGCGTGCGCCGGCGTAAGCAGCCTCCTCGGCACTGCTTTCCTGCGCCAGCTGCAGATCACCGGCGGGCTTGTCAATCACCACCATGCGCGTAGAAACGCCCGTATTAACTGGCAGGCTGGGGTCCATAAACGAACCTTCGGGCAGCTTCTCATTGGTGGCGCCGCGCTCCTCCAGCCACTCGCGGAAGGCCTGGGCCTTCTTATTGGAGTTGAAAAACGCGCTTTCGCCCATGATGGCCACGATGCGGCCGCCTGGCTTGAGCAGGTTGTAAGCGTGCTGCACGTGCGCAATGTCCCGGCCATCCGAGAATGGCGGGTTCATCACGATGCGGTCATAGCCCGACCATGTGCCGTTTTGGTCAATGCCGACCAGATCGCTGCGGTCATACAGGCCCAAACGGTTGCCATCCTTGTCCTCCAGGCGCACGCGCTGGCTGCCCATACCACCCACGCCACGCATGATGCCCTCGGTGCCATCGGGTGCGCGGAAGGTATCGCCATAGCTAAAGAACTTGCGCGGCTCCATCTGCAGGAAGTCGTTGTATTCCGTCAGGTAGTAGCCCTTGGCCAGCAGCAGCTCGCGGCGGTCGCCGGACAGCTCCACCACATCTGGCCAAACGCCAGTCTCTGCCACGATGGCGTCCGCAATGTGGCCCATGCCAGCCGATGGCTCGAGCACCGACATGCCCTCTTGAATCTCGGCCGCCTCGAGCATGGCATTGACCACCGCAGGGCTGGTTGGGAAAAAGTCCAGCCCATCATTGCGACGGCCAACCATTGCCCGCTCCATTTCCTTGATGCGGTCGGGCGCGGCAATGGCCTCCTGCAGATTGGCGAACTCGCGCAGCGCGCTGCGGAACTCGGCAGGGGTCTGGATGCCCATGCGCTGCAGGCGGGTGCGCTTTTCGTAAGCGCCCTCAATCTGCCAAGGCACAGACACTGCCTTGCTGCCCTTGCGCTTGCCCAGCTTCACCAGCGCCTGCACAAAGTCGTCGGTCAGCTGAATGCGCTTGTCCCCATCGCCTTGCCATAAGCCCAGCTTCATGGCTTCGCTGGGTGCCAGCACCACGCGGTTTTGGCCACGCTTGATAGGCAACACGATGGCCTTGCCCACCAGATTGCTGCGGCGAATGGCGCGCTCGGCATCCTCACGGCTAGAGAAGTCCGCCAGCGAATCACCGCGGCCAAACTTGCTTACCGTCAGCAGATTGGCCTTAGCCCAATCCGTATAGGCTTCGGTCACATCGTCGGCCAGCTTGCCCAGCACAGCGCCCAGCTTCTTGCCGCCCTCCACCTCTTGCAGCTGGCGCGCCAGGCTGGCCAAGTCGCTGCGAAACATCACGTACTGTGGCCATTCGGCAAAGTCCACCGTCTCGGCGTCAATGGGCTCGCCCGTGCGCTGCGCGCGGTCGGCGTAGCTGGGGTATTTGGCCTCGAGCTGCTTTTCCTTGGCGCGGCGCAATGCCGTCATCAGGAATTCGACCTGCACCTTTTGGCGCACACCGTCCACAAACTTGGCGGTACCGGCGTCGATGGCCTTGGCAATGTTGCGCATGGTGCCGGCCAGGGCCTTGCTGTAGCGCGCAGCCGATTCGGCGCTGGCCGCAAAGCGCGCGCGGCGGGCTGTGTTGGTCTTGCGGTCCATGCTCAGGGCTGCATCCGCTTGCGCCTCCAAGGCCTCGGCCATGGTGCTCAAGCGTTCGCTGGCAGTCTGGCTCTTGTCGTCATCGAAGGCATCGCGGCGCTTTTCAGCCAGCTCGCTGGCGGCCTTGGTGTCACCCGAAACCAGCTTGCGGAAGGCCTCCGCGGCTTCACGGGTGCGGAATTGGAAGCCCGGAATTGCACCGTTGCCGCGATAGCTGCTGTAGCTGCCGCCCAAGCGCTTGGCGCTGGCGTTCAAGGTCAGATAGGCATCACGCTCTACGCGGTCAGCCAGCTTGACCACAAACAGGTCATGCCCGTGCTTGGTGTGCTTGGTCGCAATCACCTCATTGGCGCTGGTATTGCCGGCTGTGGCCACTGCCGTTTTAGCGGCGCGCTTGGCAGCCTCGCGGCGCTCACGGGTGCTTTCGGCCTCCAGCTCATCGAACTGGCGGCGCTGCTCCGGCGTCAGGCGCAAGTAGGCAGCCTCGCTGGTGTCCCCCTGCTCGCGCCAGTGCTGCATGAATTTGCGGAAGTCCTGCAGCGACTGTGGATTGGCCAGCGCCTCTTTGTGTGCATTCACCTGGGCCTTGTACTCATCACGCGCGGCTTGAACCTCGGCGGCGCGCTTGGCCAAGTCCTCGGCCGTGGTGTTAGCCACCAGCTCGCGCAGGGCCTCGGCCTGCAGCTGCTTGTGCTTGGCAATGCCGCCGGCGGTCATCATGTAGCTGGTGGGGCCGTAGGTGCGGCCCAGCGCATAGGTGCGGCGCATTTCCTCGAGGGCTGCAGAAACGATCACCTCCTTTTTCTCGCTGGCGTAACGCATGCGGAATACGTAGCCACCACTGCGCAGCAGGGCATCCTTGGTGAGCTTGTTGAGCTCAGCGCGCACCTGCTCCTCGTTGGCCTCAAGCTCGGCAAACGCGGCTTTGTACTCCTCGAGCTGCAGCGTTCCATCATTGAGGCCGCGCGCAATCGCGTTGTGGCGGTCCAGCAGGCTCGCTGGTGCTTGGGCGGCTTCGGCCTTCTTCTCAGCCGCGGGCGCCGTGGCTGTCTTGGTGCGTGCCGCCTCGGGGGTGAGGCGGTCGTCAGTAGCAGCTGCAGCCTTGCCCTGTGGCGCTGCTCGCTGCTTGGTGAGCGCGGGGTTCGTCACCCATGCCTTGAACTCCTCCCAGCTCATCACGGCATGGCCGCCATAGCCTTTCCAGTCCTTGGAATAGTTGGCGTGGTAGGCCTTGACAGCCTCCTCGGCATCTGCGGCGCCCAGCACCACCTTGTGCTCATCGAACTGGCCATTGGCATGGTTCTGGTCAATCACCACCACCGGGCGGCTCGTGTCCGCAGCCTCTGGCAGCAGGAATACGTCCACATGGTCCTTGTCCTTGCCCACCGTGCCCTTGAAGTAGCCGTAATGGTTGGCCAAGGGTGGCCACTCGGGGCGGCGGCTGGTACCGGCTTGGGTTTCAATGGAGATTTCCAGCCCATCGATGGCCATGTGCCCCATTTGGTAATTGCCGGCTTCGCGCTGGGCCTCGGTGGGGTTGGGCGCGGCAGCTGCAGCAGCTGCATCGACCGGGTTCTCTGCTGGCGCGTTCTCGTATTTAGCCTCCTCGGCCGCTGCTTCGCGCATGCGCTCGGGCACCGTCTTGGGGGCGGCGGGCTTTACCTTGGCCGCAAACCAGAATTTCTCCACGAACTTACCCAGCGCGGCCGGGCCCACGCCCGAGAATTGCAGGCTGCCGTCCTTGCCCTCGGCGCGCATGCGGCCGCCCTTGAGCGCCACGCGAATGGATGAATCCTTGCCGTTGGCCAGCACAATGGTGCCGTCCTCCTTCACGCGCATGCCGTATTCCTGCGCCACCTTGTCGTATGCACTCAAGTCGGGGCTCTTGGCAGCTGACTTGGGCTTGCTCGCCTTGGCTGGCTCGGGCGCTGGTGCGGCTTCGCTAGGCTGCGGCAATGCTTCTGCTGCACTTGCGCTTGCCTGAGAATCAGCAGCCACACCCTCCTGCTGGCTTGTCACAGCATCCTGTGTGGGTGCTGCCGCTGCCACCGTCTGCTCAGACTGAGGCAGAACGGGAGATTCGGCAGCTGCTGGCGCGCCGGCGGATTGGGTGGCCCATTCAGCCTGCTCTGAGGCTTGAGCTACAGCTGTCGGCTGCTGGGTTGGCATCGAATCCATAGCCTTGGCCAAGGCCTGGCGCTGCTTGTCCGACATATCCGCCCATGCTTGGGTGTGCAGCTGGCCCTTTTTGGTCAGATTCACGCCCTTGGCGGCTTTCACCACAGCCTGGCGCTGCTCGGGCTTCATGCTGGCCCACGCAACACTGGCCTGCACCATGCGCTGGCGGCGCACTTCATTGCCTTCACGGGCAATCTGCTGGGCAGTAGCCTGGCCAGCCGTTACAGCATCACCCGCACCAGCAGGCCCAGCACCAGCCACACCAGCATCAGCTTGAGCACCCGATGCAGGCGCGCTTTGCGCTGCTGATGCAGCCGCTGCAGATACTGCTGGCGCACCATCAACTGGTAAGCCTGCTGCTGGCGCTTGCTCGAGCTCCAGCGCTGTTTGCGCTTGAGGCGTCTTTTCTGCCTTTTTCGCTTGCTTTTGTTGCTGGGCTTTCGCACGTTGCTCCTCTTTTTTGCGCTTGTCGCGCTGGCGTTGTTGCTCGGCCCAGCGTTCATTGGCCAGTTTCAGGCCGCGCTCATATTCAGGCGTGCCCTTGATGGCCAGAATGAAACCACCCTCCACGGGGCTGGGAATGGCTTTGACTGTGGAGCCGCGGGCGGCCTGCTCGGCGCGCGCTGCAGCTGCCTCCTCATAGGTGGCATACACACCGGGCTGCACGGGGCGCGCCTCGGTTTTGGGCAATAGCGGTTTGGCGCGATAGCCCTGAATTTCGCCGGTATCGCGGTCAATCACACGGTCCAGCGTGAAGCCGCGCGAACCCAGCTCGTCCAAGATGGCTTGCATCACCTGCGGCTTGTAGGGCACATCCTGTGCGGCGCTCAGCTCGTGGTATTCCTGCGCTAGCTGGGCCGTAGGCTTGGCCTGGGCATCCCACATGCGGCGCGCACGGGTAGCGGCCGCAATGGCTTCGGCATCCCCGGCGGCCTGCGCCTCGCGCACAGCAGCATCGAGCTGCATGCGGGTGGCATCGTCCGGCCCCACGCGGCGCGCATCGTCGGTGGGGTTGCCGAATGTATCTTTGGGGCCATCGGTCACCGGGGCCTGCGCTGCCGTGCTGGCCAAGCCTGGCTGCACAGGCGAAATACCCTCATTGACCGCCTTGGCGGCCGCGCTCGACAAGGTGCCAGCTTCGGCCCTGATGCCCAGCTGCTCGGCTGGCGTGGGGGCTGCAGCTGCAGGGCTTGGCTGCTCGGGTGTTTGCGCTGGTGTCGCAGGCCCTGTAGCTGCGGGGCCTGGCTGCACTGGTGCAGGCGCGGGTGTAGCAGGGTCTGTCTGCGCTGGGGCAGACTGGTCCTTGCCAGCTGGCGCGCCGGGTTCAGTGAACGCTTTAATGCCGGAAGCACCACCGCCCATGGCCATGCCGGACAAGGTGCCCATCACAATGGCCTCATCCACACCCTCGTTCCACGGCTTATCAAGCGCCAGGTTCTGCAGCACCTGCTCAGACACCGACTGAGGCAGCTCCTCCAGCAAGCCCTCGGAAATAGCGCCCTCAATGACTTGGCGGGGCAAGCTCTTGACCGCTGGTGCGGTCCCGGCTGCAGCGGCCGCGGCCGCATCGTCTGCATGCTGCTTAAACAGGCCTTTCCAGCCTTGGGTCAGCATCACATCGGCATCCCCCACGCCCAGCTTGCGCGCCGCGGCGCCTCCCACAGCACCCAGCACACCGGTAGCCACGCCCGAGCCGGCCGCCAAAGCAGCTTGCTTGGCCGAGAGCTCGCCGTTATCCGTCTCTTGGCGGATGGATTCGGCCGCCGAGCCAGCACCGGCCACGCCTTCACCGATGGCGGTGGCTGCAATGGGCGCCAGCTTGGGCGCTGCAGCCATCACGCCGCGGCCGACCACACCACCACCTCCCATCAGGCCCAGCGATTCACCAATGGTCAAACCCACGAGCGCGGGGTTTGTCACAGCCACCTTGGCCTTGTCCACAATGCCGTCAGCATCGGCAAACTCACGCTTGGCGTGCTTTGTGGCGTCCGAATGCCAGTCCTCGGCAATCTCGCGCGCCTCCTTGAAGCGCACACCCACATCCTCGAGGGCCTTACCAGCCTTTCCGCCGGTCACAAGGTCCGCGACACCCACAGCAGCCTCGGGCACACTGATAGCCGCCTTCACTGCTGTAGCTGCAACGTCCTGGCCCCAGCCCTTGAGGCCGCGCGCTGGCGGGGCGTCATCACCACCCCATGTTTCAGCCGGCGCGGCTGGCTTGTCGTTTTGGCCCCAATCGTCTGCAGCTGCTACTTTGCCCACAGGCTTGTCGTTCTCACCCCATGTGTCTGCCATGTCTTAACCCTTGGTGTAAACAATGCCGTTCTTGATGTACTGAGCGCCCTTTGGCAGTGCGTCGTATTCCGCCTTGCTCTTGGGCTGTGCCGGACCTTGGCCGGCTGGTGCGCCAGGCTGCGGGGCTGCATGCTGGGCGGCATCCAAGAATTGGCCTGTCTGGTTGTTGAGCACGCGCGCGGGCACGGTGCGCATGGAGCCGGCACGGTCGTCCCATTCCTGGCCACCGGGCACCACGGTGAAACGGTTTTGGTCCTGCTTGCCGCGCAGGAGCTGCAGCTGCTGCTGCAGGAAGTCGGCGCGCTCTTTGGGGGTGTCTGGATTGCCCAGCTCGTCCAAGATGCCCGATACACGCTCGGCTTCGTACAGGCGCTGGCCATCGAGGCCCAAGCGGCGCATATCCACGGCCGTGCGGTTGGCATCGCGGAAATTGGCGCCCGACTGGCTCAGCTGCTCGCGCGCCATGGCCCCATCGTTTTGCAGGTCGGCATGCTGCAGCTGGGTTTGCGCCTGCAGCTGCGCCTGATAACCCTTGAGGCCACGCTCCTGGGCACCTTCCAAGATGCCGCGTGCTGCATTGAGCTGTGCGGCAGTGAGCTGGCCGTTTTGCGCGCCCACGTAAGGGGTGAGCACCTTGGACAGCAGGTTTTTGGTCTGCTGGTCCAGCGCAGCACTGCTGGGCTGCTCGGCCACGCTCCAGCCTCGGCGGGGGCGCTCTTGCAGGCCATAGGCGGCTTGCACGCGCGCCATGCTCTCGCGTTGCGAGCGGTCGGCCAGCGCCTGCGCAGCTGCTTGGTTCTGCGCGCTGGGGGTGCGGGTGTCCTGGCTCAAGCCGTAGGCGCCCGCGGCCGTGTCGCTGTAGGCATTGCCTGAGCGATAAACGCCATTGGCCACGCGGGTGGCGCGGGGTGCCTGCTCCTCATCAGCTGGCTCCTTGCCCGCATCAGCCTTGGCCGCACCAGCTGCAGTGGCGCTGTCAGACTTTGCAGGGGCCTCGCCCTTGGCGGCGGGTGCAGCTCCTTGAGTGGCAGGCGGGGTCGCGGCCTGCGCTTCACCTGGCTGGTTGCCGGCAAGCCCATCCCAAGCGCGGCCAGCCGCATCCACCCATGGGGAAATGATGTTGTCAGCTGCACCAATGGCCAGAATGCCCAAGCCCTCGCCGGCAGTGCGCACGCCCGAACCCACGGCGCCTGCATAGTCGCCACGATTCCAGCGCTCCCGCATGTCTTGGGAGCGGTCCTGAAAGTACATGCTGCGCGCATCGGCTGGCGCCTGTGGCTGCTCTTGGCCAGCTTGGCCAGCTTGGCCAGCAGCAGGATGCGGGCCGCTTCGGTCGTTGGTGTTGATAATCCCGGCGGCTTGGCCAGCGCGCACGGCATTGGCCTGCGCCACATCGGCCATAGGTAGGTGCACACCATTGCGCGCGCCTGTGGCAGCCTGCTGGCCAGCTTGGGCCGCCTGCGTGGCTTGCGCTGGCGCTGGCAGCATGGGCGCGCCCACCTCCTGCACCGGGCCCATATTCCTGGTGGGCATCTGGCCTGTCACGGGGCGCGAAGCCTGGGCGCCCGAGCCCATGCCAGCCAGCCAATCGGCACCCTCATCGGCACCGCGCTCGCTGGGCTGTGGCGCGTAGTTGCCAGCTGGTGCTTTGCGCTCATCCTCCTTGGGGATGCTGTTAATCAGCTCCTCGCGGTCGGGCGTCACGCCACCATTGGCAAAAAAGAGCTGGGGTTTTTGGCCAGCCACACGCTGGCGCGGGTCCACCACTGGCGTTACGGGGTCGTGCGTGGCGTCAATCAGTGCCTGCACACCGGGTGGGCCGCCCAAGGCCTGCACCGTATCCGGCGGTAAGGCGGCCTCGCCGGGCGCCATCAAAGCGGGGATTGTGTCTGCGACTGGCGGGGGCGTTTGTCCTTTGCCTTTCTTGCCGCGCACTTGCTGCTGGGGGAGTAGTCCGTACATGGTGCACCTTTCACTTGCGCGCCATGCTGCCCCCCATTTCAGAATCTCCCAATGCCAGCGCTGGCACACTTTTACGAGGCATCCAGCTGCCTTGTTTGGCCATGGCCTGCGCTATCAAGCCCAGCAGTCAGCGTCCTGCTTGTGCATACCTAAAACCTCCTGGCTTACGGGCGGGTATGCTGCAAGCGGTGGCGCTTGCACCAATGCCAGTGCTGGCACGTTTGACCGGCACTGGCACTGGCGGTGCCTTACCCGAGGTTGTCGCCCGTCTCTGGCGTCTCGATGCCTTCGAGGCCCTGGCCAGGCTGGCGCGGCACCGGTGGGAAGGCTGGCGAGGTGTTTTCCTGCACATCCATGAGCTCTGCACTGCCTTGTCCGCCTTGCTGTGGCGCTGGCTGCACCGGCACATCGGTCGGTGTCGGGAAATTCGGGTCGTCTCCCATCGGGTTGGGCGCCTTGTATCCAGCACCCTGCATGATGACGTCCGCAATCGGCGCCACCTGCGGCATGGTGACCACCTGCGCTGCCCCTTGCATGGCGCTGTAGCTGCTCTGCACGCCAATTTGCACTGCCTTGGCATCGTTGACACGCACCTTTGACTCCACCTCCATGCGCTTGAGCTCGTTGGCGCCCTCCTCCTTGCCTTGCGCGCGTGCTTGCTCGATGGCTTTTTGGATTTCCTCGGGGCTTTGCTGGTTGGCCACGGCGCGGAAAGCCTCCACCAGCTCGCGCTTGTAGGGCATGTCCATGAATTGCGTCATAAATGGCAGCGCGGCCGCACGGTACTGCTCGGGCAGCGACTTGACCGATTCCGACAAGGCCTGCAGCTGCTGTGTGCGGAAACTGCGGGTGCTGGGCACATCCTCGAGGGCCACCTTGAGGCGCGTGCGGCGTACATCGTTGGCCAGGTAGGTATATCCAGCAGGGTCGCGCTCGAGCTTGTTGAGCACCACGGTGCGGTCAGCGCGCACGGCATCTCCCTCAATCACCACGGCGCGCTCACGGTCGCCAATATCGCGGATGAGCAAGCTGAGCAGCATTTCCCCCACCAGCTTTCGGCCAGCGCGAAAGTTGTCCATGATGGTTTCTTGCAGCTGGTTGGACTGCTCCACCTGGGTCTGCTCCTGCAAGCCGCTCGTGGCATTGCCCTTGCGCCCCATAAAGCCGCTGGTGGCCGGCCCCACACGCTCCATGGCGGCGCGCGACATATCCAGCACACGCAGCTGCTGCTCATTGAGCTGGTAGTCGCGGTCCACATCAAACTTGCCGTTGTCCGCCAAGGCGCTCTTTTTGAGTCTGATAATGCCGTCCACCCGGCCGACCTGCTTGCGAATCTGTGCATCAGTCATATCCGTGACACCATCGGTCAAGGTCACGCGCACTGAGCTCATACCCCATCGCAGCTTGGAAATGCCACTATTCAGGCTCTCTTGCTGATAGATCATCCCGCGGATGTAGCCATAAGGCACGCCGGTGTTATCTTCTTTGAAGCCCCAAAACGGCGCATAAGGGAAATAACGGTGCGGGTATGGCGAGGGGCTGTCAAAGAGCTTGTGCGGGCCAATCCAGTACGCGCGGCGCACACGGGCCAATGGCGCGCGCTCCACTTGCATCGTGCCATTGAGCACGGCCGCTACATGCACCGGGTTCTTGTCGTCGTACTCAATCACCCGGCCGTCTGGCGACTTGAGTACAAAGCCCGACACCCAGCGGCGATACCAGTATTCGCACACAGCCACATGCTTGTTGCTGGGGTCGTACCAAAAGTGCTCATGCACCGAGCTGCCGCGCACCTGTCCCCACACATCCGCCAGGCCTGTGCCGCTGTAGCCCTCGGTGGCCCAATCCACCATGTCCCAATTGGCACCATGCGTACACATCAGGCGCAGCAGCTTCTCATGCTGGGGAAACTGTGCAATCAGGTACTCGGGGTGAATCCAGCGGCGGCGGCGCAGCCAGCGCGCATCCAGCAAGTCGGCGCGATCGCCTTTCATGTCCCAATGGATTTCATTGCGGTGCACTGCCTTGCACTGGTACTTGTACTCGAAGGGGTCCGAGCTCTCGCTCACCTCCACCCAGCCCACACCCACACCAGCCTGGGGTCGGAAGGCATCGCTGCAGGCTTTGTCGGCTCCGCTCTCGCTTTCCGCCTGATTGAGCTCGAAATTGAGTGCATCCGCAGTTTCTTGGCCATCGGGCTGCCCGTTGGGTGTCACACGCCAGTCTTGGCGCTGCGCCACCTCATAGCCCTGCATGGCCAGCATCACGGGGCCAATCATGTTCTCGATGGCCGGCGGAATGCCGAGCTCTTGCTGCTTGCGCAGTAGCTCACTGTCGAGCTGGTTGCCATCCGCAAAGTCCATTTCTCGATTGGCTGCATCGCGCCAGCGCGGCTGATGCTCAATCTCGAGGTGGATTTCCTCGATTTCAGGCAGCGATAGCTCAGCGCCCATATTGCCTTGGCCTAGCTTTTTCATGGTCACAATCTCCAATCTACGATTTCTTCGGCTGCATGCTTGGTTTCTTCGCGCTCGATGAGTGCCGGGTTATCCACCCAGCCCAGCTCTTTGGCTTGCGCGTACTGTCGGTATGCGTCGGCGCCTTCTGAGCACCCGTTGGACTTGTCCGGCACATCCAAAAAGCGCGCCTCGGTGCGGGAAAACTTCTTCTTGTAGTTCTCAAGGCGGTTAATCCCCAGCTCGCAGCCCTTCTCATCAAACACCACATGCTTGAGGTGCTTGCGCGCTGCTTGAATGCCCGTCTGCAGCTCGGTGACGCGCGGCACCACCACAAAATCCACGCCAGGCATCAGCTCCTCGAGCATTTCCTTGGTCGACTTGTTCGTGTCCGACAATCGCTTGTGCGCCGCGTCATGGGGCAAAAACATGGTGCCCAGCACATAGCCGCGGTCGCGGATGAGCTTGACGTAGTGCTTGAGGTCTTTGTTGTGGTCCTCGTCGTACCCAATAAAGCGGTCCTCGCTGCGCAGCTGCTGCAGGTACCAAATGGCGCACCCATCGCTGCGGCCAATGTCCCAAAACGTGTGCACAGGGGAATCAATCTGCGGGAATGACCCAATGCCGCCACGCTTGCGCACTGCCTGAATGTCGCGCGCGAAGTAGTTGCCCTCGGTCGACACCTGAAAAGCCTCATCCGGCGTCGACGGGTACTCCTGCCACATCTTTTCTTCGGCGCCGGTGAAGTCCGCATTGCGGGTGGCCACGTACCATGCGCGCTGGTCCGGGTCGATGGACTGGCCAATCAGGCCCTCGAGCATGTCGAAATAGTCGTGGTCCTCGCGCGCGAGCTCCACCAGCGTGCTCGGCATGCGGTACTTGGGCTCCTGCCACCAGCCGTAGAAATGCAGGCGGTAGTCGCGCGGCGTCAGAATCTTGCGGTCGACCTCGTTTTTCTGCGCGAGCTTCACCTGCTTGTAAAACTCACCCTGGCGGCCCTCGGCCGTGCTCTCAATCACCAAGATGCCATTGAGCGGCACCGCGGGAATGGAGCCGGTCACCACTTCATTGGCTTTGTCGGGGTACTTGGCGCAGATTTTCCCGAACTCGCTGATGTGCAGGCGGTGAATCGTGCCGCCGCGCATCGACGTGGCCACGCGAATGCTGGAATTGTTGTGGCCAAAGTGCAGCTCTTTGGTGCTGTCTTTGATGAGAGGGAAGCGGTCCCGAATCTGCACGGGCAGGTTCTCATAGGCGAACTTCACCTTGTCTCGGAAAATCGCCTGCGCGTTCTCCAAGTCCTGCGCGATGATGCCGCATCGTTGGTTGGCATTCCACAGCGCGTGGTCGAGCCACAAGATAGCCACCAGCGTGGTGAAACCGAGCTGGCGCGCCTTGAGAATCAGATTGCGGTGCCACATGCGGCGCACAAAACGGCGCTGTGCGCGATTGGGCTTGAATGGCATCACCATGGCCTCGGCGTCGTCGTCACCGTCACCTTTGACCATGATTTTGTACAGGCAGCCCGAGAAAATCCGCCACTCAGGTTTGGCCAGGCAGCGCGCCAGCTCCTGCGCATCGCGCGGCATGGCATTTAAGGGCGTCTCATGCTTGATGGCCGGGCGATCTGCAATCACCCATTCATCCACATCCTCGAGGTCTACCACCGGCGCGACGGCATCAGTCATCGTCATCCTCCGGCAACTTGCTAGGGTCCGCCTGCAGGCCAAAACCCGTGGGGCATGTGGCTGGCTGGTGGCCATGGCCATGCTGCTTGCCCTCGGGGTCCGTGGCCACAGGCCCTAATGCACTGCTATTGCTGCCTGAAATGGCGTACAGCAGCGAAGCCAGTGCGTCTTGGATTGGCTGGGGCTCGTGCTTGTACAGGCCGAAGTGCTTGGCCAGGCGGTCCACGGCTTCCATCTTGCTGTGTATATGCACCTTGAGGCCGTGCTTTGTCATTTCGGCGCCAGCGTAAGCAGCTGCACCTTGCATGGACAGAGCCTCAGTGCCGTTAACCACCACACGCGCCTCGCCATCGCCGCGGCAGTGTGGGCAAAGTGGATGCGGTGGATGGTGGGGGTTAAAGCCAATGCCGCCTTGCTCATCCCACTTATCTGGCTTTCCGCCCTTTTCGCGGAATTGCTCCATGTCGTGGTTGTACTCACTGACAGTGCGCTGGTACTTGTGCCCATGGCCATAGCAGTACCTGCAGCAGCTCGTTTTTACTTGCACCAGCTCGCGCGCGTCCGCTTGTGCTATCAAAAATAACTGTCTCAGAACATCGTCCGCACCCATTCGAGTGCGTTCAATTTGGGCTTTTAGCTCGCCCTCAATCGCCGCTTGGATGTTAAGTTTTGTTAAGAGCTGACTTGCTTGAATGCGGGCGGTTTTCGGGCTGTAACCCGCACGGATGGCTGCAGCTGTGCCATTTCGGTCCACGATGTACTCAGCAACAAAAACCTTTTGCTGCTTGGTCAGTGGCCTGTCTTTTTCGGGGATGGGTTCTTTAAACGGGCGCGCACGAGCTGCAGCCGTCTTAGCAGCTGCTTGTCGTTTCTCTTTGGTGGGGCGCGATACGGGCATGCGCCCGAAGCTATCCGCAGGGCGTCTGCGCTGACAAACCCTGCACTGGTGCAATCTGGCCTGCTGCTGTGGCCAGGCGCGCTCTATCGCTTGCGTCCGACGGCATCTTTGAGCTTGTTCACGTCCACGCCAAGCTCACGGACTTCCTGCGCTACAGGCATTAAAGAGGTTGTGATCAAAGTGATAGCGAGCTTCCCCGCAAAGCCTTGCGCCACCTGCAGTGTCTCTGCTGGTGTGAGTAATTCGCAGGTATCACCGATTTCAAACTTGCAGCTGCCATCAGGAAAGAATGAAAACGATGGTGTGCGTGGCGGGCGGAATGCTGGCAAGACTTTGTAGCTCTTGGGTTTGTCGTCAATAGCGCCCCTTGCGCGCAAGCGTGACAGCGCATCATCGACTTGGCCCTTGGTCAGCCCCGAGGCCTTAATCAATCCCGCACGGTCCAGCTCCACGCCCTGCGCTTCTGCTGCCAGCAACGTATCGAGCACGATATTGATTTGCGAGCGCTCATCGTAGTTATTGCTCTTTTGGATTTCAGTCATGCTTGGCTCCTCGGTTTTTCAAAAGCTCTTTCAATTCCTTGGGCATTGGTACCGACTTGGGCCAGCCCAGCACCAGCGCGATGTGAACCTGGGTGCGCGCAATGGCTTGCTCGACAAAACGGCGCTCCTCATCCCCGCGGCTCACCAGCGCATAGTTGTCAAACAGGCTGTGGCACCCTCGCTGCATAGGCCGGTCGCAGCGTGCGAACCCGAAGCGCAGCATGTTGGTGTCCGTGGCCTTGGGGTTCCAGTGCTTGCATTCGTGGCAGGTGTTCATCTCTGCACCTCCAACATAAAGCTCTCCACACAGTTCCAGCGCTGCTGGGGTGTGAGCTGCGGCCAGAGAAAGGCCTGTGCGCGTTCGGTGTAGAGGAATTCGTCCACGGCACGATGCAGCTCAGCAAATTCCGTTTCCTCCATCTCATCGAAGGCCATGCTTTTAGGCTTGGCGTGCATTTGCCCGTCAGCACCAAAGTAGTAGTCAACGAAGCCTGCGCCAACGATCAGCCACTCCCGCAGCTTGTCCATGTCGTGCACCACCTCTTGGCGCTCAAGCAGCACGGAGAGCTTTTTGAAAAAATAGGCATGGTGCTTTGGGCTGCGCGGCAGGCGGTAGCTGAATGCCAAGGTCTCGCCAGGCATCAGCTTGGACACAGCCGCCTTGAACTTTGCATAGGCGCGCTCTGCTTTGGCGTCCAATCCGCAGAGCTTGCCCTCTTCGCTTCGTGTCAACACAAGCTTGGTCATGCCATCTCCAGGCGGCCCCAGTGGGCCAGCAAAATGGCTTCGGCACGGTTATGGTGCTTGGCCAGCTTCAAGTCGGCTGCAGCCTCCTTATGCAGCTCTCGCGCCTTGTTCAGTGCTGCAGCCTTGTCCGAACCAAGCCCATACAAACGCTTCCACGTCTGTGGAGCTACCTGCTCCAGCGGCCACTTCAAGCACTCGACCACCGTCTCAATAGCACCAAGGGAACGCATCAGAGAGCCCTGTGTCTGCACCGCGTTGTTGGCCCCGCCCATGGTGCTGACCTTCTCCAGAAACACGTGGGGCACACCATCCTCTGCATGGCTGTGCTTGAGCAGCAGCTGGCACAGCTTGTAGCCATCGATCTTGTTCTTCACCAGCGCCTTGGGACCGGCACCGGGAACAGGCATGGTGGGCAAATCAAACACTGCGCGCACACCGTTGTGGTCCATCACTGCCACTGCGCCTGTCAAACCGGGGTCAATTCCAATCACGATCATCGTTTTGTGCTCCTTTTTTATTCAAAATCGGCAGCGCCGTTGTTGGTGCTCAATGCGCTGGGCTTGTCTCCGTGCCAGTTCTCAAACCGGACGCACGGGCCGTAGTAGCGAAGGTTCAGATCGCCTGTGGCGCCAGCGCGCTGCTTGGCCACGCGCAGGCAGGCGTAGTAGCGCCATTGCTCGCCCAGGTTGGGCTTGAGGTGGATCGGACGGTGCGGAAACAGCACGATGTCGGCGTCCTGCTCGATCTCTCCGCAGTCGCGCAGGTCGGACATGATTGGCATCTGGTCTGGGCGCTTTTCCACCTCACGGTTGAGCTGGCACAGCAGCAGCACGGTGATGCCCAGCTCACCGGCCAGGCGCTTGAGGTTGCGGGTCACTTCGCCCAGTTGCGTGGTGCGGTTGTCCTTGGGGTTGGAGCCATCCATCAAGCCGAGGTAGTCCACGATCAGCAGGCGCAGGCCGTGGCGGCGCTTCAGTGCCCGAACCTTGGTGCGCAGCGTGTTGATGTTCAAGCTGGAGCGGTCGTTGACGTAGAACGGGCGCTTTTTGAGGGACTCCACCGCGGCGCTCATGTCCGACCAGTCACGGTCTGTCATGCGCTCAGGGCGCTTGATCTTGCTCAGTGGCACGCCCGACTCTGCCGACACGCGGCGCTCATAGAGGCTTTGGCGCTTCATCTCCAGCGAGAACATGGCCACCGTCTTGCCCAGCTTGGCCGCGTACTCGCCAATGCACAACGCCAGCGCCGTCTTGCCCATCGATGGGCGTGCGCCGATGATGATCAGCTCACCCTCACGCATGCCGCCATCGAGCTGCTCGTCCAGGTCAGCGAAGCCGGTGGGCAGAAACTGATCCTTGGCGCCAGAGGCGCGCTTGTTCATTTCGGACATGAACTCGTCCATGCCGATGTCAGCGCTGGTCCACTCTTCGCTGGGCGCATCCTCCACCAGCCCTGCCAGCTTGGCCGATACCTGCTCGATGCGCTCTGTCACGCTCAGGCTGTCGTCAGAAGCCACCTCGCGTGCATCCAGCACCACCTTGGCCAGCTGTCGCGCCTTGGCGCGCTCAGCGATGATTTCGGCGTAGCGCCTTGCTGTGCGCTGGGACACAAAGGCCCCCTGTGCCAGCGCGTTCAGGTACATCAGGTCAACCTTGCCCTGCATGTGCTCGAACACCGTGATCGCGTCCACGGGCTTGCCGCTGTGCGCCATGGCAGAGATGGCGGCGTAAATTGCACCATCGAACTCCACCGAGAACCGGCTGGGGTGCAGCAGGTCTGCCACCGCATCGAACACTCGCTCGTCCAGCAGCAGCATGCCCAGCAGACCACGCTCTGCCTCCAGGGCAACCTTGTCCGACGACTCGAACTGCGCCTCGTCCAAAGGCTCAAACACTGCCGCGTTCATGCTGCCACCTTCTGGGTTTTCTCAATGACGTGCTTCATGCCGCGATCCGTCAGCAGGAAGTCCAAATCGCACTGCCAGTTGGCGTGCTCACCGGTGCGGACCGTGCGGCCCATCAGGAAGTCGTTGCCACGGGCAATCGTGAAGTACTGGCGGATCCAGGCCAGCGCCTCTTCGGCATTGGTTGCGCGTGCATTGCCGTCGGTTTTTTTGCTTGTCAGCACCCATTTCCACAGCTTGCCGATCGCACGGCGGCG
>ERZ1034913.1128-NODE-1128-length-17294-cov-5.183827_pt1 | contig 17294 bp, 15 predicted proteins | sample MGYA00520697_ERZ1034913 | MGnify/ENA primary metagenome ERZ1034913 (study PRJEB33766, sample SAMN09781786) | gut metagenome | biome: gut microbiome | host: Homo sapiens | place: Madagascar | study: EMG produced TPA metagenomics assembly of the PRJNA485056 data...
ATAAAAAGTTATTGCTTTTATATCTGTGCAAAGGTATAATTAACAGGAATGGGGTTTTTACAGATTTAAACCCGAAAATGAGAAAGAGGGAATTCTAATGGACAAAAACAACGGTGCAATATATGATGCCCGCAAACTCGGAAAACCGAAGATGATAATTCTCGGTGTTCAGCATATGTTTGCAATGTTCGGCGCAACAATCCTTGTTCCGATTTTAACGGGACTTGACATTTCAACAACTTTGCTTATGGCAGGTTTGGGAACACTTTTGTTCCACTGCATTACAAAGTTTAAAGTACCTGCCTTCCTCGGCTCGTCCTTTGCATTCTTGGGCGGTTATGCCGCAATCAAGGCTTTTTCACCCAATGACCCTAACAGTATGCTCCCGTATGCGTGCCTTGGCGTTGCGTGTGCAGGTCTTATCTACTTCATCCTTGCCGCAGTTATCAAGGCGGTGGGCATTGAAAAGGTAATGAGATTTTTCCCGCCTGTTGTAACAGGTCCTATTATCATAGCAATCGGTCTTGGACTTGCTCCGTCGGCTGTTTCAAACTGCACGACAAACTGGTTATTGGCTGTAGTTGCTCTTGCTGTAATTGTTGTTTTCAACATCTGGGGCAAGGGAATGGCTAAAATCATTCCGATTATCCTCGGTTTGCTTATCTCTTACGGTACAGGTCTTGTGCTTTACTTCATTTCACAGGCAAATCCCGATCTTATTCAGAATGTTCCGTGGCTTTTCTCGGGCGGTGCTGACGCAAACGGTGTTTATCAGCCGATTTTCGACTTTACAAGCCTGAACACAATTTGCGACAACATCTCAAAAGGTCACATTTTCGGCAGTGAGGGACTTATCGGAATTCCGATTCACTGGGATAAAACAGTATTCGGCGGTATTGATTACTCAAACGGTGCGCTTATCGCATCTTCAATCATTGCCATTGTTCCGATTGCTTTTGCTACAATGATGGAGCATATCGGTGATATTTGCGCCATCAGTTCAACAACCGGCAATAACTACATCAAAGACCCGGGACTTCACAGAACTCTTGTCGGTGACGGTCTTGCAACAACACTTGCATCACTTTTCGGCGGCCCTGCAAATACAACATACGGTGAAAACACAGGCGTTCTCGCTCTTACGAGAGTTTATGACCCGAGAGTAATAAGAATTGCCGCTTACTTTGCCGTTGCAGTATCATTCTTCCCGATTGTTTCGGTAATTATCGGTTCAATTCCAAGCTGTATCATCGGTGGTATTTCGTTTGTTCTTTACGGTATGATTTCCGCTATCGGCGTCAGAAATGTTGTTGAAAACAAGGTTGACTTCACAAAGAGCCGTAACCTTATTGTTGCCGCAGTTATTCTTGTTTGTGCGCTCGGTCTTTCAAGCGACACGGTAAGCTTCACAATCGGCAGTGCCGCAATAACACTTTCACCGCTTGCTGTTGCATCAATTGCAGGTATCGTTCTCAACGCAGTTTTCCCCGGTAAGGACTATAAGTTCGATACGGAAGATGTTGCCGATGCCGTAAATTTTGAAAAAGAAGTTAAACCAAAGGAAAAGAAACAGAAGAAGTAATTTTACTTTAATAGTCGTAACACAAAACAGCCGTATTTTTACGGCTGTTTTTTTACGCTTTGTTTAAAGCTATGTATTCAAAGTTGAACGCCGCTACTGAATGGCATAAAAAACAGGGTACTCGAACGAGTACCCTATATATGTTTAATTATTAAGTTAGCTGTGTTCGGTAATATGCAGATGTTTTTTAATCAAACTACCTACACGAACAAGGAACAGCGGTTTGCCGTGCTCGGGAACTGAAAGATGTTCCAAACACAAACTGCCTACACGAACTGCGTGCCGAGGCTCTCGACTTACATTTCGGTGATGATTTCGTTGATTGTTTTTCCCGGAGGAATCATTGGGAGAACATTTGCATCGGGACTGATGTGGCAGTCAACAACAACGGGCTTGTTCATTTCAAAAGCCTTTGTGAGAATCGGCTTGATTTCCTCGGGCTTTGTGATTCTTAAACCGTCAACGCCGAAAGCGTTTGCAAGCTTTACAAAGTCGGTTGCTCTGTGCGGATCGGTCTGTGAAAAACGACTGCCGTAGAAAAGCTTCTGCCACTGACGAACCATGCCGAGAACCGTGTTGTTCATAACAACTACAACAACGGGGAGTTCATAGGACTTCAGTGTTACGAGTTCGTTTAAGTTCATGTGGAAACTGCCGTCACCTGTGATGAGGCAAACCCTGTCATTGGGACGGGCACATTGCGCACCGATTGCGGCACCCATGCCGTAACCCATAGTACCCATACCGCCCGATGTGAGGAGCGTTCTGCTTTCCATAATCTTGCTGAACTGTGCAACCCACATTTGGTGCTGACCTACATCTGTTGCGATGATGTCTGACGGACACTTGATTTCGTTGATTGTATCAAGAACCTGCTGTGGGAGCGGAAGGTCGCACTCAGGGAGCTTTTTATCGTCAAAATGATGCTTCCATTCTTCAATCTTTGCAAGCCAGTCCGGATGGTTCTGACGGTCAAGACCGATTGTGAGTGCAATGAGAATTTCTTTTATATCTCCGAGAATGTATTCATCAACCTTTACATTCTTGTTGATTTCTTTTTCGTCAATTTCAAGCTGAACAATCTTTGCCTGTTCGCCGAACCTTTCACGGTCGCCTGCAACACGGTCGGAGAATCTTGCACCGCACGCAATCATAAGGTCACATTCGGCTGTTGCCATACCTGTTTCGTAACCGCCGTGCATACCTATGTTGCCGACGCAGAGCGGATGATCGGCGGGAATACAGCCGAGTCCCATAAGCGAACAACAAACGGGAGCGTCAATAAGCTCTGCAAATGCCTTGAATTCTTCGCTTGCATCAGCGCTGATGATACCGCCGCCTGCGTAAATCATAGGACGCTTTGCGTTTTTAATCATTTCCTGAACAACACGAACTTTTTCGGGGTTTCTGATTTCAAAGGTTCTAGGTCTTTCGGGAACAGTCTGTACAAACTCTGTTTTGTTTGCCGTTACATCCTTTGGAACATCAACGAGAACAGGTCCCTTTCTGCCGTGTTGAGCAAGAGCAAAAGCCTTGCGTATGGTGTCGGCAAGATCCTCAACCTTTTCAACAAGGAAGCTTGCCTTTGTAACGGGCTTTACGATGTTTACAATGTCAACTTCCTGAAAGCTGTCTCTTCCAAGCTGATCGGTTGTTACATTGCCTGTGATTGCAACAAGGGGAATGCTGTCGATATTGGCTGTTGCAAGACCTGTTACAATGTTTGTTGCACCGGGGCCCGATGTTGTCATAACAACGCCTGTTTTGCCCGTTGCTCTTGCGTAACCGTCAGCCGCATGAGAAGCACCCTGTTCGTGTGCTGTGAGAATGTGACGGATTCTGTCGCTGTATTTATAGAGTGCGTCGTATGTGTTGAGTGCCGCACCGCCCGGATAACCGAAAACCGTGTCAACACCCTGTTCAAGAAGACACTCGCAAATGATTTCTGCACCTGTAAGCTGCATATATATCTCTCCCTTGTATATGTAGTGTTATTCCATAAAACAATGTTACCTTTTATTTTATCCAAATGTGATTATATTGTCAATAGAAATCGAAAAAGACAACTCATTACAAAAGAAAAAACGGGAAACAAAAAGCGTTCCCCGTTTTGAGTTGGTCATAATTATTCATTTTTGAGATATTCACATATTGCGCCTACTGTCTTTTTGGCGGCAAGTTTGCAGAATTTTTCATAGTCAACACCCTTGTTTTCGTCAAGGTCATCGGAGATTGCCCTGATGATTCCGTAAGGAGTTTTGAGTGCGTAGCAAACATAACCGATTGCCGCACCCTCCATTTCACAGACAAGAGCACCGAATGTGTCGGCAATTCTTTTGCGTTTTTTACGGTCGGAAATGAATATGTCGCCGCTTGCGATAATGCCCTGCTCAACCTTGGTGTCGGGGAGTGCCCTGCACGCCTGCGTGAGCTTTTCAACTACTGTTTTGTCGCAGTCAAAAAAAATCTTTGTACCGTCGGGAAATGAAACCTCGCCCTGTCTGTCGCCGAGAGCAGTTGTGTTCATATCGTGCTGAACGGATTTTGTCGCAACAACAATATCTCCGATTGATACAAGAGGGGAGAGTGAACCGCCCACACCGCTGTTGATTACAACATCGGGATTGAACTTTTCAATAAGCACAACGGCACACATGGCGGCATTGACCTTGCCGACTCCGCAGACTACAACGGCTATGTCCTTGCCGTTAAGAGTACCTGTGGTGAATTTCATTCCTGCGATTTCTTCGGTTTGTGTGTTCTGAGAAAGGGCGATAATTCCGTCGGCCTCAATCTGCATGGCACATATAATTCCTGTCATAAATTTTCCTCCGATTTTGGTGTTGAGTTATATCAAAGTTATTGTTTTTCAGTAGGGGCATTCATCGGACGCCCACAAGTAAAGATACAAATTTTACGATAAAAATAAACCATATAAACGAGATACAGTTACCTGAATAATGTAGGGTATAACCGTGTTCTCCCGTTAGCAAGGGTACAAATTTGATGTTAAATCACATTATATAAAAACCACAATGTTACTGATGTCCTGATTAAATCAAAAGTTATGTGAATAAACAAATGGTTTCATCAAGCGGGCGGCCAATGACCGCCCCTACGGGTGGGTACAAACAACTGCTATGCTGTGCTCGGGCATCATTTGTTGTGCATCGTACAAACTGTCTTCACGAGAGGGGTGCGAGGCACTCGCCTACGGGTGGGTACAAACAACTACTATGCTACGCTCGGGCATCATTTGTTGTGTATTGTACAAACTGTCTTCACGAGAGGGGTGCGAGTCACTCGCCTACGAGTCGGTATATGCAACTGCTATGCTGCGCTCGGGCATCATTTGTTGTGCATTGTACAAACTGTCTTCACGAACTAAAATTATCGGTTTCGTACATAATAATGGATAGGGCGGCGAGGGGGGCGGTTTCTGCACGGAGAATTCGTTTGCCGAGGGTTGCCGCCTGACCGCCGATTGCGGTTACGCTGTCAACCTCCGATTGTTCAAATCCGCCTTCGCTGCCGATGAACATTCCGACGGTTTTAGGCTTTGTGCCATTCAGAATTTTTCTGACGGATTCTCCGCCCATTTCGTAAAAAAATACGGTCTTTTCGTTCTGCTTTGTCTGTTCTGTTGCCTCTTTAAACGAAATGCACGGAGTTACTTCGGGGATAATGCCTCTACGGCTCTGCATTGCTGCCTGAAGAGCAATTTTCTGCCAGCGTTCACACTTCTTTTTCAGCGACTTTTCATCGGGACGGGAAACACATCTTGCCGAAATCATCGGCACAATTCTGCTGATTCCGAGTTCCGTGCATTTCTGAACGATGAAATCCATTTTATCACCCTTAGGCAGAGCCTGATAGAGGGTTACAAAAACATCGGGTTCGTTTTCACACGGTTTTTGTGAGATGATGTCAACCGTGACTTCACCCGGTGTGATGAGCGAAATTTTACATTCATACTGCGTTTTGTCCGGAGAAACAAGGGTGATGTCATCGCCTGTACGCATACGCAGCACCTTAGAAATATGCTTTGCGTTTTCTCCGACAAGGGTGTAGTTGTTGCCGAATATATTTTTTTCGGTAAAAAACCAAGCCATAAAATTACCTCTTTTTTAAGCGTTTTTTGCGTGAGCGCTTTCCTTTTCTATTTAATATATCAAAAAATAAAAATAATTGCAATATTCATATGCCGGTGCTAAAATATGGATATACGAAAAATTTTCGGAGATGATTATTAATGATAACTCTGACAGATACAGATGTGGTTCGGCTTTTGAGAAAAAACAATCTCAATTCCGACACGCTCCAGGAAAATGTTGTTGCAAAGCTCCGTGAAAAGGGTGTAAAGCTTGCAACTGCAGAAAGCTGTACGGGCGGTCTTTTAAGTGAAAGAATTACCGCAGTAAGCGGTGCAAGCGATGTGTTTGATTTTGGTGTCTGCACATATGCAAATGAAATGAAACATAAGGTGCTTGGTGTTTCAAATGAAACGCTGTCTGTGCTTGGCGCAGTTTCGGCTGAAACTGCAATGCAGATGGCAGAGGGTGCAAGAAATGTTTCGGGTGCGGATTTAGCCGTAAGTACAACGGGAATTGCAGGTCCTACGGGCGGAACTCCCGAAAAGCCTGTCGGTCTTGTTTATTGCGGAATCAGCACAAAAGACAAAAGTTATGCAATAAAGCTTATGCTTGGCGGCAGTATTAACATGGTAAATTCAAGAGGCTATATAAGAAAACTAACTTCTGACGCTGTTTTACTGACTATTTTGAGTATATTGCAATAACTTGTCATTGTTAAAAAAATAACTTGTAAAAATTTAGATTATGTGCTAAAATTATCTTGATACTGTGGGTTCAGGGGCGAATTGCGCCCGAATTCGCAGATTTAAAAAATTTAACAGTCCGTCAGAATGGAGTTGATTTTTATGGCTAGAAGCGCAGGTGTTCTCCTTTCGATTACTTCGCTTCCATCCCCCTACGGTATCGGCACCATCGGCAAAGAGGCTCGCAAGTTTGCTGACTTTCTGAAAAAATCAGGTCAGACAATTTGGCAGATTCTCCCCGTTGGACCGACAAGCTACGGTGATTCACCGTATCAGTCTTTTTCAACCTATGCAGGCAATCCTTACCTCATTGACCTTGACACTCTTTGTGAAGAAGGTCTTTTGACTAAGGAAGAGGTCATGAGCCGTGACTGGGGCTCAGATGACGCCGAGGTTGACTATGAGAAAATCTACAACAACCGTTTTGAAGTTTTGAAGATTGCTTACGATAACTTCAAAAAGGGTGACCAGAAGGCATTTACATCCTTCAAGCGTAAAAACAGTTCATGGCTCAAAAACTATGCACTTTATATGGCAGTTAAAAAGAGCTTTGACATGGTTTCCTGGACAGAATGGCCGGATGAGGAAATCAAAATGCGTGATGAGGCTGCCGTGAAGCGTTATGAACGCAAGCTCAAGGATGATGTTGATTTCTGGAAGTTTGTACAGTTCAAATTCTATGAGCAGTGGGAATCCTTCCGTGCGTATGTAAACGGTCTCGGCATCAAGATTTTGGGCGATATGCCGATCTATGTTGCCATGGACAGCGCAGACACATGGGCAAATCCCGAGCTGTTTCAGCTTTATGACGACGGTGATCCTATCGCAGTTGCAGGCTGTCCGCCGGATTACTTCTCGGCAACAGGTCAGCTTTGGGGCAATCCTCTCTATGATTGGGATTACCTTGAGGCTACCGACTATGAGTGGTGGTTTGAGCGTATCAAAGCCGCATCAAAGCTTTATGACATCACCCGTATTGACCATTTCAGAGCTTTTGCAAGCTACTATTCAATTCCTTATCCTGCCGAAAACGCAATCAACGGTGAATGGGTTGAAGGTCCGCGCATTAAGTTCTTTAATATGATGGAAGAGGCACTCGGCAAGATTGATATTGTTGCCGAAGACCTCGGAACACTCACTCCCGATGTAACCGAGCTTATGGAGCAGACAGGCTATCCGGGAATGAAGGTTCTTGAATTCGCTTTCGACAGCGGTGAAGAGAACGACTATCTTCCCCATAAATACACCGAAAACTGTGTTGTTTACACAGGTACTCACGATAACGATACTGTTATGGGCTGGCTTGAAACAGCTAAACCCGAGGACGTTAACTATGCAAGAAGTTATTGTCAGATGCCTGATGACGAACCATTCAACTGGGGGCTCATCCGTGTTGCTTATGAAAGCAAGGCAGATACAGCAATCGTACCTATGCAGGACATTCTCGGCCTTGGCAAGGAGGCAAGAATGAATATTCCGTCAACACTCGGCGGAAACTGGGTATGGAGACTCGATGGTGCAGCTCTTACTGATGAGCTTGCAGATAAATTAAAAACTATGTCTGAAAAAAGCGGACGACTGGAGGACTAAACAAATGGGTAATATTATGGAAAAGCTTGAACTCACAGCTCAGTCTATGTACTGCAAAAAGATTGAAGAGCTCACACCCGCTGAGCTTCACTACTCACTCGGCAAAGCAGTAATGGGCGAAATCGCAGGCAACTGGGAAGCAAGCAAGATTAAACACGACAGCGAACGCAGAGCTTACTATTTCTCTGCAGAATTTCTCATGGGCAGAATGATGTACAACAACCTCTACTGCCTCGGTATTCTTGAAGATGTTACAAAGCTCCTCAAGAAGAAGGGCATTGACATCAATGTATTTGAGGATATCGACGATGCTGCTCTCGGTAACGGCGGTCTCGGCAGACTTGCCGCTTGTTTCCTTGACAGTGCTGCTACACAGGAAGTACCGCTTGACGGCTACGGAATCCGTTACAAGTACGGTCTTTTCAAGCAGCTTATCGAAAACGGTTATCAGGTTGAAACAGCTGATAACTGGCAGAGATTTGAAGATCCGTGGTGCAACCGTGTTGAGGATGAGGCTGTTACAGTATCATTCAAGGGCCAGACAGTTAAGGCTGTTCCTTACGATATGGCTGTTATCGGCTGTAAGACAACAAACATTAACACACTTCGTCTTTGGCAGGCTGAGGCAATAAACGATTTTGATTTTACTGCTTTCAACAACACAGAGTACAACAATGCCGTTCAGGAAAAGAACGATGCCGAAAACATCACAAAGGTTCTTTATCCTAACGATAACAAGTATGAGGGCAAGGTTCTCAGACTTAAACAGCAGTATTTCTTCTGTTCTGCATCACTTCAGGACATTATGCGCCGTTATAAGAAGAAGCACGGCAATGATTTCAGCTTCTTTGCTAAGGAAAACACAATTCAGCTTAACGATACACATCCTGTATCATGTGTTCCCGAGCTTGTAAGACTTCTTATGAACGAAGGCTTCAACTTTGACGACGCTTTTGAAATTGCAAGAAAGACATTTAACTATACAAACCACACAGTTCTCGGCGAGGCTCTCGAGAAGTGGCCTGCTGACCTTATGACACAGGTTATTCCTGAGATTTATCACATTATCTGCCTTATCGCAAACAAGTGCCAGGAAGAGCTTACTGCTAAGGGCGTGCATGAGGATACAAAGGCTAAGATGCGCATTATCGACGGTAATGTTGTTCATATGGCAAGACTTGCAACATACGCATCAACATATGTAAACGGTGTTGCTGAGCTTCACACAGAAATCCTCAAGGCTGATGTACTCAAAGAGTGGTATCAGGTATATCCCGAGAGATTCCAGAACAAGACAAACGGTATTACACAGCGCCGTTGGCTCGGTCTTTGCAACCCTGAGCTTTCTGCTCTTATCACAGAGAAGGTTGGCTCAGATGCATGGCTTACAGACCTTTCACTTCTTGAAAAGCTCAATGACAGCATTGACACAAGAACAATCACAAAGTTCAACAATATCAAGAAGAAGAAGAAACAGCAGCTCGCAGACTACATCAAGAAGATGGACGGCTACGATGTAAATCCCGATTCAATCTATGATATTCAGGTTAAGAGACTTCACGAGTACAAGAGACAGCTCCTCAACGCTTTCTCAATCATGACAATCTATTTCAGATTGAAGGATAAGAAGCTTAAGAACTGGACTCCTACAACATTTATCTTCGGCGCAAAGGCTGCTCCGGGTTATGCAAGAGCAAAGGCAATCATTAAGTACATCAACGAGATTGCTAAGCTTGTAAACAACGATCCCGAAACAAAGGATCTCCTTCAGGTTTACTTCATTTCTAACTACAATGTATCTTACGCTGAGAAGATTGTTGTTGCTGCTGACCTTTCTGAGCAGACATCAACAGCAGGTCTTGAGGCATCGGGTACAGGTAACATGAAGTTCATGCTCAACGGTGCTCCTACACTCGGCACACTTGACGGTGCTAATGTTGAAATTGCTGAGTGCGCAGGCATTGAGAACGAGTATATCTTCGGCGCAAAGGTTGAGGATATCGAGAGAATGAAGAAGGAAGGCTACCATCCAAAGGCTCTTTATGACGCTAATCCGGAAATTAAGAGAGTTGTTGATACTCTTATCGACGGCACATTTGATGACGGCGGCGCTCAGGGCGAGGGCAGCTTTAAGGAACTTCATGATTCACTCCTCAAGGATTCTTCATGGCAGAAGGCTGATAACTACTTCCTCATCTATGACCTTCCTGATTATGTTGATACAAAGATCAGAGCTAACACAGAGTATGCTAACCGTAAGGAATTCGGTAAGAAGTGCCTTATTAACATTGCAAATGCAGGTAAGTTCTCATCTGACCGTACAATCCTCCAGTATGCTAAGGAAATCTGGCATACATCTTACAAGAAGTAATTTGTTAAAAGGTTTTACTTTAAATATTTGTGCGTAAAAGCATTCAAGCCTCCCGATTTTTCGGGAGGCTTTTTGTCACCGCTTCATTGGATTGTACAAACAGTCACAATGTAGCGCTCGGGCATTTTTGTTTCTCTTATAAAAGACTGTTTTTACGAACTAAAAAATACGGCAGACTTATTTACAAGTCTGCCGTTTGTTGTTCTGTTATAATTATAAATCAAAATCAACGGATTACATAATCGAGTTGATGAGACCGCCTTTTTTGATGATGTTCTGAATGAACTCTGGGAACGGCTCAGCCTGATATGTTTTGCCTGTTGTTTCGTTGGTGATGACGCCTGTGTCAAAGTTTACGGAAACTGTGTCGCCCTCTTTGATATCCTTTGCCGCCTCGTCACATTCAAGAATCGGAAGACCGATGTTGATTGAGTTACGATAAAAAATTCTTGCAAAGGTTGATGCGATTACACATGAAATTCCGCTTGCTTTGATTGCGATTGGTGCGTGTTCACGGGAAGAACCGCAGCCAAAGTTCTTTTCGGCAACCATAATGTCGCCCTCTTTAACCTTGTTTACGAAATCTGCGTCAATGTCCTCCATGCAGTGAGCCGCAAGCTCCTTGTGAGATGCGGTGTTAAGGTAGCGAGCAGGGATAATTACATCGGTATCCACATTGTCGCCGAACTTGTGTACAGTACCTTTTGCGTTCATTGTTTGTTACCTGCCTTTCTTATACCTTTTCGGGGTCAATGATGTAGCCTGCGACAGCACTTGCGGCGGCAACAGCCGGACTTGCAAGATAAACTTCGCTGTCAACATGACCCATTCTGCCGACAAAGTTACGGTTAGTTGTTGAGATTGCTCTTTCGCCTGCGGCAAGAATACCCATATGACCGCCAAGACACGGACCGCAGGTCGGTGTTGAAACAACTGCGCCTGCCTCAATGAAGATATCAAAAAGACCTTCGTGCATAGCGTCAAGCCAAATCTGCTGTGTGCCGGGGAAGATGATGCAACGAACATTCTTTGCAATCTTCTTGCCCTTGAGAATATTTGCGGCGGCACGCAGGTCTGAAATTCTGCCGTTTGTGCATGAACCGATTACGCACTGGTCAATTTTAACTTCTTTTTCGCCGATTTCATCAACTGTTCTTGTGTTTTCGGGGAGATGCGGGAATGCAACTGTCGGACGGAGAGTTGAAAGGTCGATTGTGTACTCCTCGTCATAAACAGCGTCCTCGTCTGCCGTGTATTCAACAGGAGTACCCTGATATCTACCGTTGCAGTATTCACGGGTGATGTCGTCAACAGGGAAGATACCGTTCTTTGCGCCTGCCTCAATTGCCATGTTTGCAATACAAAGTCTGTCGTCAATGTTGAGATATTTAAGACCTTCGCCCGTGAATTCCATTGACTTGTAAAGTGCGCCGTCAACGCCGATTTTGCCGATGATGTGGAGAATAACATCCTTACCGCTTACAAAACCCTGTGGCTTGCCTACGATGTTGAATTTGATAGCTGACGGAACTTTGAACCAAGCCTTACCGCTGATCATGCCTGCCGCCATATCTGTTGAGCCGACACCCGTTGAGAATGCGCCGAGTGCGCCGTATGTACAGGTGTGTGAGTCAGCACCGATGCAAAGACAGCCCGGTCCTACAAGTCCCTGTTCGGGGAGAAGTGCGTGTTCAATACCCATCTGACCTACATCTCTGTAGTTTTTGATATCATATTTGTCTGCAAATGTACGAACCTGTTTAACCTGTGTTGCTGCCTTGATGTCTTTATTAGGTGTAAAGTGGTCCATAATCATTGCGATTTTTGTGTTGTCAAATACTGAGGTAGCGCCGTTTTCCTCGAATACATTAATGGCTACGGGAGATGTTACATCGTTACCGAGAACCATATCGAGCTTTGCCTCAATAAGCTGACCTGCCTTGACTTCGCTGAGTCCTGCGTGAGCCGCAAGAATCTTCTGCGACATAGTCATACCCATAATAAATCACTCCTTTTCTTTTAAGATAATTATTGCATACACCTTGCAAAAAGATTGTAAACTATGTTACAATTAAGGAAATAAATCGGATTATTAGGGCGGTGAATTATGGAACACACGATTAATGCCTGCGGACACGCAAACAGCACTGTTCATGAGAATATGCAGTCGCTGATTGAACAGTCGGGGAGCGTCAGAAAATACGCAAAAGACGAGATAATCTATCTTCAGGGCGACACGGCGCAAAGCTTTTGCTACATCAAAAAGGGCAGTGTAAAGGTGTATATGAATTCCGTTGACGGCAACGAGAAAACTCTCAACACGGCAAGACACGGCGAGATTATCGGTGAGGGTGCTTTTTTTGACAAAAAGCCGAGAGTCAGTTCCGCCAAGGCACTTATAAATACCGAAGTTATAATGATTGACAAAAAGCGATTGACCGACATTATCGCACAGCACCCGACGCTTGCGTTTGAATTGCTTGAAATCCTTGCCAACAGAATAAGACTTTTGTCATCACAGCTTGACTCAATGACCTTTATGCAGGCAGACGCCCGTATTGCAGGGCTCTTGCTTGAAAGCGAACATGACGGCATTGTTGCAATTACGCATGAAGAAATTGCCAATACGGTAGGCGTATCGAGGGTAACGGTCAGCAAAACTCTGAGCAGATTTGCAAAATCGGGATACATTTCTACCGAGTACCGAAGAATACTTATAAAGAGCAGAGAAGGTCTTGAAAAGCTTGTGAATGAAAGTTGATCGGCTGTGGTTTACAAAAGTATATAAATAGGTTAGAATACAGATAAGAACAAGGATTTTACATATATTAAGGATAGGGGGAGTATTTGTGAAAAAATTAATACCCGTTTTGACGATGATTATGCTTGTACCGTTTGTGATTTGCTCATGCTTTGCACAACAAGCCAAGAGCATGAAATTAAGCTATGAAGAAATTGAATTTCGTGTGGGCGATACTAAGCATATTTCGGTAACAATTGAACCCGAGGGTGCAGATGCGGGAAAAATAAGCTGGTCATCTTCGGATAATAAAATTGTGACCGTTGATGACGGAACAATCACAGGCAAATCAAAGGGAACAGCCGTTGTGACGGCAGAGAGCGAAAGCGGACTAAAAAAACTTTGCAATGTGACTGTTCTTGACAAAGAGATTGAGAGCGTGACTCTGAGTGAGAACTCAACTTCCGTAAAACAGGGAAGTAAAATTCAGCTTGAGGCAAAGGTTAAGCCTGTTGACGCACCGTCTGACAATCTTGTGTGGTCGTCATCGGATCCGAAGGTCGCAAGTGTTGACGGCAACGGCATGGTTCTTGGCGAAAGCGAAGGTGTTGCCACAATCACCTGCGAATCCGCAAACGGCAAAAAGGCAACCTGCACCGTTACCGTAAAGGACAACAATACGAATGGAACCGTACCGGCAACCGAAAGCTACACAAAATCAACAGACCCGACAAAGAGTGATGATGCTAAGAGGTCTGAAAGCTCAAACGGTTCTTCGTCAAAATCAGACGAAAACCGTAACAACGGTTTTATATTTCCGCATTCGTCACAAAGAAAGCTTACTGTAGATGAAGTTACGGGACTCGGCGGAGATGTTGCACAGGCTGCAATCAATGAAATCTATGCCCGTCACGGATATGTTTTCAGAACAAAATCAATTCAGAAATACTATGAGAGCCGGAGCTGGTATCACAAAAACTACAATTTCAGCGAAAGTGACCTTTCGGAGATTGAGTCATATAACATAGGCTTGCTCCGCAAATACAACTGATAAGGGATAATATTATGAAGCTTGAAATGAATCTTAAAATTGAAAAACCGAGATATTTTACCGTATCTGACATAACCTATGCACAGGTTGACGCATGGTTCGGACACACCACAAGGGACTTGAAGCTGGACTTGATTTATCCAAAATTAAAAAACAAAAAATACCCATGTATTGTGTGGTTTTGCGGCGGCGGTTGGATAAGACTGGATAAATCTGCCCATTTTGCTTATCTTGCAAAGTTGGCACTCGAGGGCTTTGCGGTTGCAAGTGTTGAATATCGCACAAGCAACGAAGGGGCATATCCGATGCCGTTGGAGGATGTAAAAGCGGCTATTCGCTACATCAAGGCTCACGCAGACCGTTATAATATAGACGAAAACAAAATCGGTGTTGCAGGCGAATCCGCAGGAGGCTATCTTGCTGCCATGTGTGCTTTGGATAATGATAAGGCTCTTGATGTCGGAAATTATCTTGACTGTTCAAGCGAGGTACAGGCTTGCTGTGCCTTTTATCCGCCGACAGATGTTTCAACATTTCCATATGAATCGCCGTTAACTTCGGCGGCAAGTATGGAGTCGCTCATGCTCGGAATGAATGTTGCACTCAATAAGGAAAAGGCAATGAAGTGTTGCCCCGTTTCGTATGTAGCCCCGTCAGCACCGCCGTTTATGATTTTTCACGGAACAGACGATTCCACCGTTCCTTTTTCGCAGAGTGCCGAATTGCACGATTTGCTTGAGAAAAACGGTTGCGATGTCACATTGGTTGCAATTAACGGAGCGGAACACGCCGACATGTTTTTTGCACAGGAAAAGCTGTGGGATATGGTGGCGAAATTTTTCAAGGATAAACTTTATCAATAGGAAACGGCTGTATGCCGTATGCAAAAAGGCTCAGAACCTGTACAAAGTTCTGAGCCTTTAAAATTTTATCTGTTGAGAAGTTTCTTTTTATACTGCGCCGGTGTAAGACCGTAGACCTTTTTGCACTGTGTGATGAATGACTTTACATTTGCAAAGCCGTTTTCAAGTGCAGCGGCAGAAACCGTCGAGTTCTTATCAAGCATATCGTTGATTGCATTTTCAAGTCGGAGGTTTGCAAGATACTCCGAAAAGCTCACACGGGTGATGCTTTTGAAGTACTTTGAAAAATAAGACGGAGAAAGATTTACAACCGATGAAATCTCGTTAAGAGGAATTTCACGCTTGTAGTTTTCATTAATATATGCAATTGCTGTTTTTGCATATGAAAAATCTCTGCGTGGAATAATCGGATTGTTGGTCGCTCTCTTAAAGCAGGTGCAATTCTTCAAGAGCAGATAGTAAATCTTATTGACATGAGCAATTTGAAGAAGCGTGCTGTACTCGTCATTGGGATTTGTTTCGGCAATTTCCTGAAGAACTTCAATAAGCTTCTGCTTCGTTTGAGGAGAAACAGAAAGGTCAAAAACAACGCTGTCAATTGACTTGCAGAACATTCGCATATATTCAAACGAAAGCTGAATGCACACAAGGCGGACGCTTGTTCCGACAACAGGCCGAACAAGGTGAACATCTTCACTGTTGAAAAGAATAAAATCCCCCTCGTTTACAAGCGTTGTTTCGCCGTTTCTCGGACATTCTGCCTGACCTTCAATCACATAGACAAGCTCAGGCTCTCTGTGCCAATGAAGTTCAGTCTTGTGTGTTTCTGACGAAAGGTTAAGATACATAACCTTTGCAGGTGTGTTTTGGTCATAATTTATTATTTCGTATTTATAGTTCAAAATGTTTCACTCCGAATCACCTATTGTCAAAAATGCAAAATTATTGTATAATAACATAATTATAGCGTGAAAAAGCACGAAAATCTATATAGATATGTTATGATATTATGGACAAATGTTGTATTTGAGGCGATTATATGGAACAAAATAGTAATTACAGAGTACTGTCAAATGTTTGTGTTTCGTGCGGTGTGAGGATTCCTGATATTGATTTTGAAATCAAACCCGCAATGCGTGAAACCTACGGTCTGTTTCTTGTTACGGCAGGCAAGGGAATTTTTATTATAGATGGCATCGAATATCCCGTGAAAAGGGGTAATTCGGTTATGCTTTTTCCGTATTCAAGCATAAGCGTCAAGATCTATCCGAATATTATGTTTGAATACAAATGGGTTGAACTCACTGGGTTTGAAATTGCCGTAATGATAAGCCGAACCAATTTTTCAAAAAGCCGTCCTGTTGCCCCCGAAATTCCCGTTGAAAGTCTTTTTCAATATTTTGATGTCTGTGATGACAGCAGCGACACGGTTTATGCCGCCTGTCGCACTAACGGCAAGGTGCTGATTCTGCTGTCATACTATATTCAGTATTATCCGAGTCGGAAATCAACCGAAACCGACTACATTATGCAGGCGAGAGATTATATAGAAAGAAACTTTCGTGATGTTTCATGTACAGTTAAAAGCGTAGCCGACAAAGTTCAGATTGACCGCACTTACCTTTACAGACTTTTTAAGGAAGAAACGGGATTTTCGGTTATCGAGTACATCAACAACTGCCGAATCGGCAGAGCCTGCACAATGCTTAACAACACGAATGTTCAGATTAAGGATGTCGCCCTCTCGGTAGGCTTTTCCGATCAGTTATACTTTTCAAAGGTTTTCAGAAAGCTGAAAGGAATCACCCCTACGGAATACCGCAAAAAGTATGCAAATGAAACAACATTATAAAACTTTAGTGTTGATTTTTAATGTGAGTTACATTATAATTATTATATAATAATAGCTGATTTAAGATTAGTAATTTGAATAATAACATTTTGCTGATGCCAGCAAAATGTTGCAAAAAAACGAAAATTTTATATACTTTGCACAAAGGAGGATAGTCATGACTAGTATTGAAAAGTATAGCGACCGAATATTTGAGAACATCAAACAGATTAATGAATATGGTCAAGAATTTTGGTATGCGAGAGAACTTCAGGAAGTGCTTGAATATTCGCAATGGCGAAATTTTTATGAAGCTGTTCAAAGAGCGGCTGTATCATGTGAAAACAGCGGTTATGATATAGACGAACATTTTGAAGAATGCGAAGTTGTAAGAAAGATAGGCAATGGTGCAAATAGAAAAGTAAAAGA
>ERZ1034913.1132-NODE-1132-length-17274-cov-6.092224_pt1 | contig 17274 bp, 15 predicted proteins | sample MGYA00520697_ERZ1034913 | MGnify/ENA primary metagenome ERZ1034913 (study PRJEB33766, sample SAMN09781786) | gut metagenome | biome: gut microbiome | host: Homo sapiens | place: Madagascar | study: EMG produced TPA metagenomics assembly of the PRJNA485056 data...
ATTATTACTATATATCTCACATGGGAAAATAATTAAACGATGTACAAAGTGTGAATAAAGTACTTATCATTGTGCGAAAGGGATATAGTAACGACCTGGATACAAGGGATAAAAAGAAGAAAGAAGGACCCTCCATGACTGAAGCAATGAAGACGCTTGCTCAGCTGAAAAAGGCAAGCAAACTGACCCGCCTCGCTTTCCACAAGAACGGCCCGAAGAGCTTCAAGCGCGGCCAGGGCGCACTGCTCAAGTTCCTGCTTGAGGACGACGGCGCTACCCAGCGCGATCTCGTGAAGAAGCTCGGCGTCGACCGCCGCGAGCTCAAGGGAATCGTGAAGAAGGCCGAGCGCAATGGCTACATCACCATCGAAGAGGCCGAGGGCGAGCGTACGTACGCCGTCAAGCTGACCGATGAAGGCAAGAAGATTGCCGAGAAGCGTGTCGCTGCAAACGAGGAAACCGCCGAGGATATCCTCGGTTGTCTGAGCAACGAGGAAGTTGCCCAGCTCAATGCTATCACCGAAAAGCTCATCGTCTCCATTAAGGAGAAGGGTGTTAACGGCAAGAAGAAGGGCCGCAAAGCTCACCACTGCCATGGCCATCGCCATCATCGCCGCTAATGAAGGTTTAACGCGGTAGGCTAGCTTTCAGCATTTTTTGAAGGGACGCGTTTTTTCGCGTCCCTTTCTTCTTTTGTCTCCGACTTTGCATTCAATACCTATAAAATAAGAGGGTATTGATTATCGGATGAAAGCGAGTATGCGTAATGAAAATCTCCACAAAGGGCTTGTACGCGGTCAGGTTTATGCTGAATCTTGCTGAGCGCGGCGGAGATAAGCTCGTTTCCTTGAAAGAAGTGTCCGAGGCCGAATCCGTTTCGAAGAAGTATCTCGAGCAAATTGTTCCCAATTTGGTATCCGCGCAGCTGGTGAAGTCGGTGCGCGGCGCTGCCGGCGGATATCGGTTGGCTCGTCCGGCGAGCGACATCACCGTCCTCGATGTGCTTGCCGTCACCGAGGGAACGCTTGCGCCCGTTTCCTGTCTTGCTTGCGAAGATGATTTCGACTGCTCGCAGCCTCATATTTGCATCGAGATTGGGGTTTGGAAGGGCCTCGACAAGCTGATCAAGGACTATCTCTCTGGGATTACCTTGCAGGATATTCTCAACCAGGCATCTTCCGTTGCAGCTGATAGCTATTCGATTTAACAAAAACGTCGCCCAGAGGCAAAACGCTGATGGCCGAGCATTCATTTCGCCGATTGCATTTAACATTGCAAGCCAAGCGCCTTCCCAGATGGGAGGGCGTTTTTAATTTGCTTCGAAAAAAAATTGGCCAATCATATTGACAAAACCTATAAGCATAGTAGGATAAACGCCATCACATAGGAATCGACGAAAGGCGAGAGTCATGACCATTCACAAAAGCGTATCGGAGCTTATTGGCAACACTCCTCTTGTAGAGCTTTCTAACTTCGAGAAGAACCATAATCTTGAGGCGACCATCCTCGGCAAGGTCGAGCTGTTCAACCCCGCGGGGTCGGTGAAGGACCGCATTGCGAAGGCGATGATCGACGAGGCTGTGAAGGCCGGCAAGGTGAACGACGACACGGTGCTCATCGAGCCCACTTCGGGCAATACGGGTATCGGTCTTGCCGCGATCGCCGCTGCTCGTGGCAATCGCCTCATCATTACGATGCCGGAGACGATGTCGATCGAGCGCCGCAATCTCATGAAGGCCTATGGCGCCGAAGTAGTTTTGACCGACGGCTCAAAGGGCATGAAGGGGGCTATCGCGAAGGCTCAGGAGCTCGCAGGCGAGATTTCCAACTCATTCATCCCAAGCCAGTTCACCAATCCGGCGAATCCGGCTATCCACGAGGCGACGACTGGCCCTGAGATTTGGAGGGACACCGAGGGCAAGGTCGATATCCTCGTAGCGGGTGTTGGCACGGGCGGCACGGTCACCGGCACGGGCCGCTACCTGAAGTCCCAGAATCCCGACGTGAAGGTCGTCGCGGTCGAGCCTGCGGGCTCCCCGGTTCTCTCCGAAGGCCATGCAGGTGCTCACAAGATTCAGGGCATCGGCGCGGGCTTTATTCCCGATACGCTTGACACTTCGGTGTATGACGAGGTCATCGCCGTTGTCGATGAGGATGCATTCGAAACGGGTCGCGAGCTCGCCGCGAAGGAGGGCCTGCTTGTCGGTATTTCATCGGGTGCTGCCGTGTGGGCTGCGGGTCAGCTCGCGCAGCGTCCCGAGAACAAGGGCAAGACCATCGTGGCCATTCTCCCCGATACCGGTGAGCGCTACTTGTCGACGGCTATGTTCAAGTTTGAGTAGCGAGTTGGCCCAAGGGGTTGGCGCTTGGGCGCTGCAAGCTGAGGCGCCGCCCAGGGGCATGACGTCTGCGTGTTTGCGCATATCGCGCCGAAACAAGCCCGCCATGATGCGGTTGCGGGTGCCCCACGTCGCGCCCCTCTCGCGAATCCCGTGGCCCTGCGCCGAAGACGATGCGCGCCCGTTTTACGACATGACGAACAGCGTCTTCTACCTGCTCGCCAAGGGGCGCGGGACCGAGTATATCCAGAACAAGCTCGTCATCTCGAGCCACACCGTGAAGACGCACACCTACAACATCTACAAGAAGCTCGGCGTGAAAAACCGCGAAGAGCTGCTCGATTTGGTCGAGGAAAGCGAGTGAAGTCGTTCGGCATGCGAGCAATCTGCTCTATTCGCCTAAAAGCCAGCCAATCAGATTCAGAGCCGAGATCCCTTCTTGAGAGAAATCGACCTCGTCCATGCTCAGAACGAACTTGGGGAAGTTGTTTGGAATCGCCAGAAGGGGAGCGAATTCGCGTGCGCGGGTTCGCTCGTCGGCCATAAGGTACGTGACCTGATAATATTCCGTCTCGCGTCCGTGGCGAGCGATGAAATCAACTTCAGCATCGCCCACTTTCCCCACTGTGACGCTGTAGCCGCGCCGCTTCAGTTCCATGAAGACGATGCCCTCGAGAACTTGATCGATGTTGGCCTGATTGCTCATCCCCATAGCCTGTCGCAGCCCTTGGTCGACCACGTACCACTTCCCATTGAACGCAAGACGCTGCTTGCCGATTGCATCTTCGCGCGGGGCCGGGTAAAGCAGAAAGGCCTTCTCCGCAGCGTTCATATAGTTCGTAACCGTATCAGGCGAGGTCTTCCTACGCTCGCTTTTCAGGAAGTCGGAAATGCTTTTCATGCTCAGCAGGTGGCCCTCTTCCGCAGCCGCGTAGCGAATCAAACGCTCCAGTAAATCGACGTCGCGGATATTGTTTCGCCTCACGACATCTTTGAGCAGGATCGTCGAGAGCAGGTCGTCCAGGTATTTGATGCTCGCATCAAAATCGAAGCTCAAAGCATCTTGGAAAGGGAAACCGCCTTGCGAGACATATGCCATGAAGGCCGATCGATCGGTTGCCGAGGGGTTCGCGGCCAGATACGCTGGGCGGAACTCGCGAAACGAAAGTGGGTAGACGTCTATCGTTACATAGCGGCCTGTGATGTAGGTCGCCAAGTCGCTCGAAAGCACATGCGCATTCGAGCCGGTTATGTAGATGTCGGCATCAAGATCGACCATGAACGAGCGCAGGGCCTTTTCCCATCCGTCTACTTCCTGAATCTCATCGAACAGCAGCTTGACGTGCCGGGACGCATCGACGTGGGAAAGGACATAGGCTGTGAGCGCCTCTGCGCTGTCCAACGAGGAGAACTCGTTCGACTCCAATGTGATATGAAGCAGAGAATTTGCGGGGATGCCCTGCTCGAGAAACCGCCGATAGAGCATTTCGAGTAGCGTCGACTTGCCGCATCGTCTTACACCCACCAATACCTTGATGATGTTCTTCCCGATGAACGGATCTATCTGCTTGAAATAGCTTTCGCGAGGAATCATGGCATGCCTCCTTCTGAATGGTTTCGATTATAGTCGAAACTTTTTAAGAATCAGCAATAGTTTCGACTATATCTGAAACTATTTCGATTTCGATGATAGTTTCGAGTATGGTCGAAACTATGGGCCCCTGTGAAAGCAGCAGCACGCGAGGTGGCATTCGGACACCCCAGGCAGCTCGCAGGTGCGCGGCAGAGCAGCAACTTACCGCCAATCGGGAGTCGCTACCTATCGACGATAGTGCCGCCGCCGACGACGGTGTCGCCATCGTAAAGGACGAGCGCTTGGCCGGGTGCGGCGGCGCGTTGCGGCTCATCGAACTCCATCACGAGCATGTTGTCCTCGATGCGCGCCCATCCAGGTTGCGCTTTCATGCGGTAATGCGTCTTGGCCGTCACGCGCAAAGGCTCATCGATGGAGGCAACGGAAATTAGGTTCACGTCGTTCGCGCGAACGGTTGCGGCGCGCGTTTCGGAGTCGGTTCCCACGACAAGTGTGTTGGTCTCAGCGTCTTTGCGGAAAACGAATAACGGCTCACCTGCGGCAACGCCGATTCCCTTGCGCTGGCCGATGGTGTAGCGGTCGGTTCCCCTGTGCTCGCCTAGGACCTTGCCGTACATATCGACGATGGGGCCGGGACCGAAAGTGTGCCCGCAGCGACGCTCGATGAAGCCCGCGTAGTCGCCGTCGGGCACGAAGCAGATGTCCTGGCTCTCGCTTTTCCCCGCATTGTCGAACCCTGCTTCACGTGCAAGTTCGCGAACCTCAGGCTTCGTCAGTTCCCCAAGCGGGAAAAGCATATGCTCAAGCGTGTCCTGTGTCAGATGGAAAAGGACATAGCTCTGGTCCTTCTTGGGGTCAAGCCCGCATTTCAGCAGGTAGCGACCCGTTTTTTCGTCGTAGGTGCGCCTGGCGTAATGTCCAGTCGCCACGTAGTCGAAATCCAGCTGGCGGCGGCGCTTCTGCAGGGCGTCGAACTTCACGTAGCGGTTGCAGTCGATGCAAGGGTTGGGCGTTCGGCCGCAGAGGTACTCCTCGCAGAAGCGGTCGATCACCTCGCGTCCGAAAAGCCCCTGGTAGTTGAAGACGAAGTAGTCCATCCCCAGGCCGAAGGCAACTTGTCGCGCGTCTTCGATATCGCGCGAGGAGCAGCAGGTGCTCTCGCCCACGATGCCCGAGACAGAGTCGCCTCCGCCGATTCCGCATGCCGACCCTTCGAGGTCGTCGTTGCCGAAGAGCTTGCAGGTGGTGCCTGTGGCCTCGTAGCCTTGGCGGCACAGCAAGAGGGCGGCGACGGAGCTGTCGACGCCGCCGCTCATTGCAACGAGAACTCGCTTCTTATTCACTGCGCAACGCCTCCACCGGGTCTTTGCGGCTCGCCGCGCTTGAGGGGATAAGCCCCGACAGGAACGTGAGGAACACGCTGATGGCAACCAGGATTACCGCAGCTTGCCAGGGGAGGATGGCGACGTTGGGCACGTCGAACAGCGCATAGACGATCGCGTTTGCGGGGATGCACCCAAGTGCGGTCACCCCGATGCCGATAAGTCCCGCGACCAGGCCGACGATCACTGTCTCCGCGTTGAACACGCGTCCGATGTCGCCTTTGCTCGCGCCGATTGAGCGCAGGATGCCGATTTCCTTCTTGCGCTCGAGGACGCTGATGTAGGTGATCACGCCGATCATGATCGAGGACACCACAAGCGAGATGGCCACGAAGGCCACGAGCACGTAGCTGATCATGTTCACGATGGTCGTGACCGAGCTCATGAGCGCGCCGACGATGTCGGTGTAGGAAACCGCCTTGTCGTCTTCGCCTTCCGCCTTCATCTTGTCGTTGTACCCGTCGAGGATGTCGATGACGCTCTGCTTGCTCTCGAAGTCTTTCGGGTAGATGTCGATGCTCGCGGGCTTCGCGTAGTCGGCGTAGCCGAGCTTGTTGAGGTTGCCGTCGAAGGACGTGGTCTCGGAGCTCATGAGCGACATCATGAGCTCGGTGAGCTCTTGCTCGTCCATGTTCATCTGGAATGCGTCGGCGAAGGCGCTCTCATCCACGTGCATCGCGGTGGCCATATTGGTGGAAAGCTGCCCCATGACCTGGGTCATCGCCGCTTGCATCTGCGTTTGCATGGCGCTTACCACCTGATTCATGTAGCTGCTCATGGCAGCTTGCAGGTAGGCCTGGATCTTCTGGGCGAGTTCGGCCTGCATCTCGCTCGTGTCGATGATGCCCGGCAGCGCGTCGCCCACGAGCTTCTGCGCCCGTTCGGTTGCGAAGTACTCGTTGAAGCTGGGAGCCGGCTTGCCCTGTTGAACCTGCTCGCTGTAGTAGGCGAAGTAGTCTTTCTCGACCGTCGCCATGAGCGCCGCTGCCGCTTCCTTGTTGATGGTCGGCTTGCCGCTGACCTGGAACTCCGAGGGATCCATCTCGGGCGCGGCGGGAAGGTTGCTCGTGGTGCCCGACAGATCGAGCGAGCTCATGTCGACCGAGAGCGCGTCGGGGTCGATTTGAAACGCCGCCTGCAGCTTGTTTCCGTCGATGGTGAACAGGGAGCTCATGTCGAAGCTCGAGTCCTCGGCGTCCGCTTCTTCCACGAACGACTTGCCGGTGAAGACGTTCGTCGCGCTGTCCGTCAGCTGGTCTTTGACAATCTGCGAATCTGCCGCCTTGTCGATGATGTGATTCACCATGTCGCTCGTGTAATAGAAGCCGGTTTGCAGCGAGGTGATCTTCGCGCCCGCCTTGGGCTTCACGATGCCGCAGATGTGTACGTCTTCGCCCGAGTTCACCAGGTCGCGCATATAGTCGGCGTCGTCGCTCTTGTTCTTCCACACGTGGTAGTCGGAATCGTATTGGTAGTAGTCCGTGGCGGCGACCAGCTTGAACGTCACGTCCATGAGCTGGTCGTACGTAAGCGTCATGTAATCGTCGGGAGCGGTGACCTCTTCCTCATTGGCAAACGCGCGCACCATGTCATCGAGCTCGCTGTGGTCGCGCAGCCCCATGGTGTAGAGCATGAAGTCGCTCACCTTGCCATTGGGGGTGAGCACCAGCACGATGTCGTTGTAATTTTGCGGCCATGTGCCCGCCACGACGTCGTATTGGTCCTGGTAAAGATCGGGGTCGCTCGGCATTTCGTAGAAGATGTTGGTGGACATCATCGAGGACATGATGCCGTTGGTGGAAGTGGCCGATCCGAGGCCGATGGAAGAAAATGATTTGTCGGGATTGACCTGCCGTACGCCATCTTCGGTGTCTGAGCTGAACAGCTGTGGGGTGATATTGTAGCCGTATTCGATGGAATTCACGTACTGGTTGATCCCCGAATCGCCGTTGTCCAGGTATTCCTTTAAGCTGGCGAGGTCGTTGCTTCCGATGCTGCCGAACATGCCGGTTACCATCTTCGACTCGCTGACGGTGCCGCCTGTCTCATCGCCGCTCGAGCTGCTTTCGGTTTTCCCGCCGCTGTTCGAGCTTCCGCCGCTTGGGGAACCCGAGGAACCACCTTGCCCGCCCATGCTCATGCCCATGGTCATGAGGCTTGTCATGTCGAATCCCTGGTCCTCGATGGAGAGCGGGTACTCGGAAAGCGTTTCCTCCTCGACATTGGCGATGTAGCTGTTCACACCGTTCGCGAGCGAGAGGATCGCAGCGATGCCGATGATGCCGATCGAGCCCGCGAAGGCGGTCATGAGGGTGCGGCCCTTCTTTGTGAGCAGGTTGTTCCAGGAAAGGGACAGCGCCGTGAGGAAACTCATCGATGTGTGGCGAACCTGCTTCTTGCTCACGCGCGTGTCCTCGGGCGCGGGGTCGAAGGGGTTGGAGTCGCTGCGGATGACGCCGTCCACCAAGTTGACGATGCGCGTTGCGTAGCGTTCGGCCAGTTCAGGATTGTGCGTGACCATGATGACGAGCCGATCGTTCGCGATTTCGGTCAAGAGGTCCATAATCTGTACGCTCGTCTTGGAGTCGAGCGCACCGGTGGGCTCGTCGGCTAAGAGGATCTCGGGGTCGTTGATGAGCGCTCGCGCGATCGCGACGCGCTGCATCTGCCCGCCTGAGAGCTGGCTTGGCTTCTTGTCCACATGGTCGCCGAGCCCCACTTTCCGCAACGCGTCGAGCGCGCGGGCGCGGCGCTCTGCGCGAGAGACGCCCGACAAGGTGAGCGCCAGCTCCACGTTCGCCAGGATGGTTTGGTGGGGAATGAGGTTGTAGGCTTGGAAGACGAACCCGATGCGGTTGTTGCGGAAGGTGTCCCAGTCGCGATCCTTGTATTCCTTGGTCGAGATACCGTCGATGACGAGGTCGCCCGTGTCGTAGTGGTCGAGCCCGCCGATGATGTTGAGCAGCGTTGTCTTCCCCGAACCCGACGGCCCGAGGATCGCCACGAACTCGCTGTCGCGGAAGGAGATGGACACGTCGTCGAGCGCGGTTTGGGTGAAGCTGCCGGTGGTATAGGCTTTGCGAATATTGCGAAGCTGGAGCATCTACGTCGCCTTTCGATACTGGTTGAACTGCTTTATTGTACGTACCCGTCTTGCGCGCGAGCGGTCTGTTGCCGAATCGACATGAAAGGACTTGTAAAAACTAATGAGACGAAATACTATTAATAGGTTAATTTCCTAAACGGTGCCGACCGGCATCGGGAAAGAGAGGGCGGTTATGGATAAGAAGGTATACGAGCTTCTGAACGACCAAATCAACAAGGAGTTTTACTCGGCGTATCTTTATCTTTCGTTCGCCGACTACTACGAGGAGGAGGGGCTTTCCGGTTTCGCGAACTGGTATGAGATCCAGGCGCAGGAAGAGCGGGACCACGCGCTCATCTTCCGCAACTACCTGCACGAGAACGGCTGCAAGGTGAAGCTCGGCGCGATCGCCCAGCCCGACCTGGAGTTCACGAGCCATCTTGGGCCGCTTGAGGCGGCGCTTGAGCACGAGAAGTACATCACGTCGACCATCAACGACATTTACGACGCCGCCATGGAGGCGAAGGATTGGCGCACGATGAAGTTCCTCGATTGGTTCATCTCCGAGCAGCAGGAAGAGGAAGACAACGCCGACACCATGGTCACGCGCATGAAACTCTTCGGTAGCGACGCGAAGGCGCTCTACGACCTCGACCAGGAGAATGCGGCGCGCGTTTACGTCGTTCCCTCGCCGCTCGCGAACGCGTAGCGCGAAAGGTCCTGCGAGTTGGGGCTGCTTGGAGTGCGCGTGGGCGGCGTCTCGCGCGGGCGCCTTCGGAGTTGGAGGGGTCGTGCGCGGTAGGGAAGCCCTTGCACGTGGGACGTCCCTGAGAGGAGGCTCCCATTCCCATCCCGATAAAGCGAAGAGCCCGCATGGATGTGCGGGCTCTTCTCGTTTTGCCTTATGGTTTGCGACCCCAACTCGCGGTTACTGGTTGTTCTGCGTGGGGTCTTGGGGCGGCTGCTGCTCGTTGAGGGGCTGGCTTTGCGCGTCTTGCTGCTGCGCGTACGGCTGCTGCGGCGCGCCTTGCGCGTACGGCTGCTCGTAGGGTTGGCCGTAAGGCTGCTGCGGTGCGCCCTGCGCGTACGGGTTCTGCCCAGGCTGGACATAGGGCTGCTGGTAGTAGCCGGGCTGCGGCGCCTGGTATGCGCCCTGGTTGGCGTAGGGTTGCGCGCCCGCGTAGCCCATCTGCTGCTGCGCGAAGGCTTCGGGCGGCAGCTTCTTCATCTTGTTCACGTACACCGCCACGATGATGAACAGCACGAGCGTTATGACGCTGCAGGTGAGCACCGAGACGACGATGCCTGCGATCGTCCAGCCGAACAGCTTCGAGAACTTGGTCGGGTCGGCGCAGCTCTTGATGCCGATGACGCCCGCGATAAGCTGTACAACGACGCAGAGCAGGCCCAGCACCAGCAGGAATGCGGAAATCCCGACGGTGGCGTTCAACATCGCGAGGATGTCGCCGCTGTCCATGCCTCCCAAATAGATGTAGTCGTCGTCGAAGTAGTTGCCGGAGCTGTAAGCGGTGCTGTTGATCTCGTTCTGAATTTCGGCGATAACGGTGGGGTCGTTTACCGCAACGCCGAAAATCGCGATGATCGCGAAACCGACGATGACGCTAAGGATGCCCAGCGCGGCAAGCACCACGATAGCGATGCTCAGGCCGCGTACGGTTTTGGAATCGGAGTTCATTGTCTTCTCCTTTTGGGGATTGTCGGACGGGTTCAGTATACTATGGGCAAGTCGCGAGAGGCCTTTCGCGGAGGTCAAATTACAGTGACGGTTCTAAAACGGAAAGGTAACGCCGCACGTCGCGAGTCATTTTTTTTGCAACGCGTGTATAGGGAAAGGATGTTTTCATGCTTGATTTCGAGTTCATGTCCCCGACGCAGTTCGTCTTCGGCCGGGGCGCCGAGGAGAAGGTGGGCGGCAAGCTCGCCGAGCGTGGCGCGAAGAAGGTGCTTCTGCATTTCGGCGGGCAGAGCGCGGTGCGAAGCGGGCTCGTCGACCGCGTCTGCGCATCGCTCGACGCGGCGGGCGTCGAGTGCGTGAAGCTCGGCGGCGTGCGTCCGAACCCCGAAATCGAGCTCGTGCGGGAGGGCGTGGCCCTGTGCAAGAAGGAGGGTGTCGACTGGGTGCTCGCCGTTGGCGGCGGGTCGGTCATCGACTCGGCGAAGGCGATCGCGAACGGCGCTTGCATCGACGAGGACGTGTGGGAGCTCTTCACCACGAAGCGCCCCAACGAGAACGTGCTCCCCATTGCCGTGGTCCTTACCATCCCTGCGGCGGGCAGCGAGGCGTCGAAGAACACTGTGATCAGCAACGACGCGCTCGGCATGAAGACGGGGTACGGAAACGAGCACCAGCGCCCGAAGCTCGCGTTCATGAACCCCGAGCTCACCTTCACGCTGCCCCCGTACCAGACGGCCGCGGGCATCACCGACATGTTCTGCCACCTGCTCGAGCGCTTCTTCGACGATGTGGGCGCGGTCCCTGTGACCGATAACTTGAACCTCTCGCTCATGAGGACCGTGCGCGCCGAGGCGCCGCGCGTGCTTGCGGACCCTGAGGACTACGAGGCGCGTGCGAACATCATGTGGGCGGGGATGCTCTGCCACCAGGGACTCGCGGGCGTCGGGCGCCACGAGGACTGGGCGACGCACGGCCTCGAGCACGAGCTGTCGGCCTTCGACACCTCCATCACTCACGGCGCCGGGCTCGCGTGCCTGTTCCCCGCATGGATGGAGCACGTGCACGCCGAGAACCCCGCGCGCCTGGCCTACTATGGGCGCGAGGTGTTCGGGCTCGCCCCCACGGGCGACGTGCGCGCCGATGCGCTTTCGGCTGCTGACGAGACGCGCCAGTTCTTCGCGTCGCTCGGCATGCCGACGACCCTGACCGAGCTCGGCATCGGCGAGGATGAGATTGACGAGGCCATCGAGAAGATGATTCCCACGCTGAAGAAGAACAAAGGCGAGGTGTTCGGCAGCTTCAAGAAGCTCACGATGGAAGACGCCGAGGAGATCTACCGCTCGGCGGTGTAGCGGGCGCGACGGTGTGCTATTTGTCCCCGATGAGGGAGTTCACCAAAGACGACACGATGCTGATGACGATGGAGGCGACAAACGCGCTCCCGAAGGTTGCGATGTGCAGGCCCATGCCGAACAGGCCGTCGGTGAGCCATGATGCGATGTAGAGGAGCAACGTGTTCACGATGAGATAGAAAATGCCGAATGTGAGGAACGTGAGTGGCAGGCTCAGCGTCTGCAGGATGGGCTTCAGGCCGATGTTCACAAGCGAGAGCACGAGTGCGAACACGGCGATGATGATCCACGCGTTGTCGCCGCCGACGATGTCGATGCCGGGGACGATCCAGGCGGCGGCCGCCACGGCAACGGCGGTGGCGAGCCAGCGGGCGATGAAGTTCATGAGAGGCCTTTCTTGTCGATATGCCTGACGGCGCGGTGTTTTCGGTTCATTGTACGACACGTTCGCCTTCGCGTCCGTGCGGGTCGCTCTTTTGAAACGGTCTTGTAGCGAACGCGTTACCTGGGGCGTTCGGTCTTGCCGGCTTGTTGGCGGGAAGCGTGCGGCTCGGCGGCGCGGGGCGGGCGAGTGACCTGAGGGGGTATGCGCTGTACTTTTTTCGCATGCGCGGGTTTTCTGAGAGATGGGCGTCATCGCGGCGTTCTTGTGACACAATGAGTGGCATGGCTAATCACGAGAAAAGGCGTCAAGAAGACGCGAAGAAAAAAGCAAAATCGAATACGCGCGCAAAGTCGGGCGCAGGCACGAAGAGCGCGGGACGCTCTCACGCCGCTCGACGCGTGGGGGCGAGCGATTCGCCTTGCCCGGTCGACGCTCGCTGTGGCGGGTGCAAGAACCTGTGCGTCCCCTACACCAAGCAGCTCATCGACAAACAGCTGCGCATCGAGCGCCTGTTCGTGCCGCTCGCGCCCGACGGGACGATATCCCTCATCAAGGGTATGAAGGACCCTTACCACTATCGCAACAAGGTGATTTCCCCCTTCGCGCCGGGTAAGAAGCTGCCCCCGCGCGGGCAGGATCGCAAGGCGATCGATCCCCGCAATCGCAAGGCGGCGGATGTCCGCGGTGCGAAGGGCGGCAAGGGCAAGCGCCCCCAGGCTCGCTACGAGATTCTTACCGGCATGTACGCCGCGGGGTCGCACGAGCTGGTGCCTACGGACAAATGCCTGATCGAGAACGAAACGGCGAAGAAAGTCGTGCTCGCGGTGCGCGATATCATGCGCAAGCACGACGTTGCCCCCTATCGCGAGGACACGGGCACGGGGTTCATGCGCCATGTCGTGGTGCGCGTCGGTCACACCTCGGGCGAGGTGCTCGTCACGCTCGTCACGAACAGCGATGATTTCCCCTCGTCGAAGTCGTTCTGCCGCGAGCTCATCCGCCTCTGCCCTGCGGTGACCACGGTCGTGCAGAACGTGAACGAGCGTCAGACGAACGTCATCTTAGGCGACAAGGAACGCGTGCTCTACGGACCCGGGTTTATCCTCGATGAGCTGTGCGGGCTTTCCTTCCGCATATCATCCAAGTCGTTTTACCAGGTGAACGCGACGCAGACGGAAGTGCTCTACCGTGCGGCCATGGAGCTTGCGGGCTTCGACGGCACCCAGGTCGCAATCGATGCGTACTGCGGCACGGGAACGATCGGCCTTGTGGCGGCGAAGTCGGGCGCGGCGCGCGTGATTGGCGTCGACTCGGTGGAGTCGGCGATTCGCGATGCGCGGACGAACGCCCGCCACAACGGTGTCGAGAACGCGGAGTTCGTCGCTGGCGACGCTACTGACTTCATGTGCGAGCTTGCGAAGGAGGGCGTGCTCGGTGCGGAATCGCCGGAAGAAGGCGCCCAGGCGGGCGGGCTTGTCGTGCTTATGGACCCGCCGCGCGCGGGCTCGACGGAGGAGTTTTTGCGCGCAGCGGCGGCACTCGCCCCGGAGCGGATTGTCTACATCTCCTGCAACCCCGAGACGCAAGCGCGCGACGTGGAGTTTCTCGACTCGATAGGCTATGCGGTCGTGGCGGTGCAGCCCGTCGACATGTTCCCGCACACCGACCACATCGAGTGCATCGTGGCGCTCGAGCCGGTGGATTCTCTTTCGCCCGATCGCTGGGGCAAAGAAGGCGGGGGAGAGGAGGTCGCTGACGACGAAGGGACCCCCGATGCGGAAGAGGAGGCCGCTGAGGAGGAAGCCCTCGATGGGGAAGTCGCCGACCCCGCCGACCCTGCAATCGATGAGGAGGTCGAATAGCCATGGACGTGATTGAGCGCATGCGGGCTGCCATCGCGGCGCATGGGATGGCCGACGCCGACACCCCGGTGCTTCTCATGGTGTCGGGCGGGTCGGACTCAACGGCGCTCGCCTACGCCGCCTGCGAGCTTGCCCAGGCAGGCGAGCTCGGGATGCTCGCGATGCTGCACGTGAATCACCATCTGCGCGGCGAGGATGCCGACGCCGACGCCGCCTTCGTGTCTCAGTTGGCCGACGCTTTGGCAATCCCCCTGTTCATGTGCGATATCGATGTGGCAGGAGAAGTCGCCCGCACGGGCGGCAACGTAGAAGCGGTCGCGCGCAGCGAGCGCTATCTTGCTGCGAACGAGGCGCTCGAGAGCCTGTGCCGCCATGCGGGCGCGCCGCTTTCCAGCGGCCGCATCTTCACGGCGCATACCGCCGACGACCGCGTCGAGAGCTTCTATATGCGCTCGATCGTGGGCACGGGCCCTGGCGGCTTTCGCGCGATGCGCTACGAGAACGGCCCCATCGCGCGTCCGCTTCTTGACATTGGGCGCGAAGACCTGCGCGATTACCTGCGCAAACGCGAGCAGTCCGGCGAGATATGCGCATGCGATGCGCTGGGGAACCTCTGGCGAGAGGACGCCACCAACGCGCACACGGACCATTTCCGTGCCTTCGTCCGCCACGAGATCGTGCCGCGCGCGAAGGAGCGCAACCCCCAACTGCTTGAGACGCTCGGCCGCACGATGGACCTTATCGCCGACGAGGACGATTTCATGGAAGGCCTCGCTCGAGAGGCCGCAGGCAAGCACCTCACCTGGGTCTGCCGGGCGGAGGGTCGCGACCCCGATTGGCGGGAGGGTTTCAAACTGTCCTCGTCGTTCGGGCAGGTGGCGCTTCCCGTCGCCCGCCGTGCGATTGCGAGCGCGCTCCAACGCGTGCTCGGCGCCGACGCGCGGGTGGAGACGGCAGCCGTTGCAGGCGTGCTCGACGCGTTCGAGGAGGAACGCCCGGAAAGCGGCTATGTGACAAATATCCAGGGCGATTTGGCCGTGAGCGCGAACAAGCGCGGCGTGCTGGTGGAACCCATGAGTGCCTTTCGCGCAAGGAGGAAGAAATAGATGAGCGATAATGCCAACAACCAGGGGAAACCCGCCGAAAAGCCCTTCCGCGTCGTGCTCGCCTCGGCAAGCCCTCGCCGTCGCGAGCTGCTCGAGCAGGCGGGCGTCACCTTCACCGTGCACGCCTCCGAGGTCGACGAGTCACTCGAGCCCGACCTTCTGGCCAATCCGCCCGAGGCATGCAAGAAGCTCGCCGAGCGCAAGGCGGGCGCGGTCGTGCAGGAAATCCTGGCAGACCCCGCCTTTGAAGGCATGCTCATCGTGATCGGCTCGGACACGATGGTCGTGAAGGACGGCGACATCTTCGGCAAGCCGAAAAGCGCCTCCGACGCCACGCACATGCTGCGTCGCCTGTCGGGTGCGACCCACGAGGTGATCACCGCGGTGTCGGTGTGGATGGTGTCCGCCGAGGCGGTCGACCCGGCGCTTGCGGCCGACGACGACTCGGGCAACATCTCGCTCGGCTTCCGCACCTTCTGCGACACCTCGCGCGTCACGTTCCACGAGCTCACCGACGAGCGCATCCGCGAGTACCTGGCGTGCGGCGAGTCCTTCGACAAGGCAGGCGCCTACGCGGTGCAGGGCGAGGGCGCCAAGCTCGTCAAGCACATCGACGGCTATAAGAGCACGGTGATCGGCCTTCCCGTCGAGCGGCTCGTGAAGGAGTTTCCCGACCTGGTTTAGTTGTGTGTCGTTACCGTATCGTCGCTTTTGCGGGCTGACGTTGCGTTACACTTATCGGGTTACAGAAGAGAGGGCAGGCGCGCCTGCCGTATCGAATCAAAGGACTGCACGTGCATAAGGACGTTAGCGAGATTCTGTTCACCGAAGAGCAGATTCACGATCGTGTCGCCGAAATCGGCGCTGCCATCACGGAAGACTTCAAGGAAAAAGCCGGCGACGACGGAATCATTCTCATCTCAGTGTTGCGCGGTGCGGCTATCTTCATGGCCGACCTCGCTCGTGAGATCAAGATTCCCTGCGAGATGGACTACATGGCCATCTCCTCTTATGGCAATGGCGTGAAGAGCTCGGGCGTCGTGCGTATTCTGAAGGACCTCTCCTCGCACATCGAGGGACGTCACGTGGTCATCGCCGAGGACATCCTCGACTCCGGCCTCACGCTGACGTATCTGCTGAAGAACCTGGCCTCGCGCAACCCCGCGTCGCTTACCGTGGCCACGCTCCTTCGCAAGAAGACGAAGGTGCAGGCGGACGTCGATTGTGCGTACGTCGGCTTCGAGTGCCCCGACCAGTTCATTGTGGGCTACGGCCTCGATTACGCGGAGCGATACCGCAACCTACCCTACATCGGCGTGCTTAAACCGGAAGTTTACGAATAACATCGAGGCGGCGCCGCAAAAGGCGCCGTTTCGCGATAAACGCAACAGAAAAGGCTCACTCTCCATGACGCAACAGAAGAAACCATCGTCTCCTCAGCAACCGAATCCTCGGGTGACCATCATCTCGGTCATACTGTTCCTCGTCGTGGCGTTTTTCGTCGGGCAGCAGTTCATGGTCATGTCGAACGCGAGCTCGACGCCTACCGACTCCCTCATCACCTCGGAGTTCACCCAGGCAGTCGAGCAGGATCGCGTGACGAAGGTCGTGTATTCCGCGGGCGATTACAAGGTCACGGGCACGTATTACCCAGCCGTCACGGCAGGCTCGAACGCGGCCGACGCGTTCAACAAGGCCTTCGACGCGATGAACGCCCGCATGGCCACGAAGAAGACCCCTGCAGGTGGCGTTCCCGCAGGCGTGGGCACGACTTCCATCGAGTCGTCCGTGCTCGGCTCCGAGCGCGGTTATACCTCGACGTTTGTGGGGCAAGACGCGCTCGCAGCGCTTTTGAAGGATCATCCGGAAGTGTCTTACCAGGTCACACTGCCTTCTGAGTGGCTCGGCATCCTGAGTACCCTGCTTCCCATCTTGCTTATCGGCGCGCTTCTGTTCTTCTTCTTCAACCAGATGCAGAAGGCGAACAACTCGCAGATGAGCTTCGGCAAGGCGAAGACGAAGAAGAACGCCGAGGAGCGCCCCGACGTGAAGTTCTCCGACGTCGCCGGCGTCGATGAGGCCGTCGAGGAGATGCAGGAAATCAAGGACTTCCTGTCGAACCCCGCGAAGTACCAGTCCATGGGCGCGAAGGTGCCGCGCGGTTGCCTGCTCGTCGGCCCTCCGGGCACGGGCAAGACGCTGCTCGCGCGCGCTGTTGCGGGCGAAGCAGGCGTGCCCTTCTTCAGCATTTCCGGCTCCGACTTCGTCGAGATGTTCGTCGGCGTGGGCGCCTCCCGCGTGCGCGACCTGTTCCAGCAGGCGAAGGACGCGGCCCCTTCCATCATCTTCATTGACGAGATCGATGCTGTTGGTCGCCAGCGCGGCGCTGGCTTGGGCGGCGGTCATGACGAGCGCGAGCAGACGCTCAACCAGCTGCTCGTCGAGATGGACGGCTTCGAGTCGAACGAGTCCG
>ERZ1034913.1134-NODE-1134-length-17251-cov-11.492789_pt1 | contig 17251 bp, 13 predicted proteins | sample MGYA00520697_ERZ1034913 | MGnify/ENA primary metagenome ERZ1034913 (study PRJEB33766, sample SAMN09781786) | gut metagenome | biome: gut microbiome | host: Homo sapiens | place: Madagascar | study: EMG produced TPA metagenomics assembly of the PRJNA485056 data...
GATGCGCCATCCGCACCGCCACGGCATACCGTCCTCCCGCGCGTCATGCAGACCAACGAGGAGCCGATCAGCATGGCCAGCCCCCTACCTCGATGTGGCCGCTAAATGTCTTACGCTCCCTTCGTGAGAGCATTGATAAATGAAAACGGCAGCCTATGAATCGAGTAGGATGCCGTGCTGATAGTGTCCGCCGACGATGATGAGGATTTCGGAATATACGGATCACGTAATTCTAATGATTTTCTGCGCTTTATCGTTCTTTGAAATAGGTGAAGAGATGTTGTTCTTTGATGTGGAGGGCGGTGATGGTGGTGGCGAGTAGGTAGGCGGTGTTGGTGGTGATGGTGGTTTGTATGGCGTTGAGGGTGATGGCGGTTCGGTCGGTGGTGTCGATGAGGAGTCTGGCGGCGGTCATGTCGATGGGCAGGCTGATGGCGGTGGCGAGCAGGATGGTGATGCCGGTTTCGATGATGATCTGCGTGGCGAGTGCGGGTTTGGGTACGCCGCAATGCAGTGCGGAGGCGATTTCGAGCCGTCGGCCGCGTATGAGCAGGTATCCGATGGCGAGGGCGATGAGTGCGCCGCAGGCGGGCAGGATGCGTGTGGAGCGTTGCCGGTAGAGGGTTTGTCCGTCGAAGCCGTCGCCTTTGGTGGTGTTGAGCTGGCCGAGGGTGGGTGCATCGTCGCCGGTGGTTTTCGCGTTCGGGGTGAGGGTGGACCATAGGGCGTTGCGGGTCCGGTCGGTTTGCGGCCAGGTCTTGGCCCAGCAGGCGTCGAACGTGCCGGTGGCGGGTGTTTCCTCCATGAGCGCGTACGCGTATCCGGGGGTGCGTCCGTCGTCGGGGTATTGGTAGATGCCTTTGACGCGCGCGGTGCGCCCGTCGGCGAGGCCGATCGTGCCGCCGGTGGAGGTGCCGAGCGTTTCGGCGACTTGTTGGGATGCGATCAGCCCGGTCGTGTTCGGGTCCTGTTTGGTGTCGAGGAGTTTGGCCAGGCCGGGGGTGATCTGGTAGAGGGGCGTGGTGGTGTCGGGCAGGGCCGCGAGGGTGAGCGGGTCCGTAGTGCGGATCGCTCCGGCGGCCTGGGCGTTCGTGAGGCTGGTGAGGCGTTCGCAGGATGCCGCGTCGATGCCGTCGGGCGCGTTGAGTACGAGGATGTCGGCTCCGGATTGCCGGTATGCGCTTGCCTGGTCGAGGATGGTTGAGCCGGCGGCGATGTCCATGACGCCCATGCCGGCGGCGGTCAGGGCCAGGGCGAGGACGGCCGGGGCGAGGCGGGCTGCGCCGCTGGTGATGGAGCGCCATGCCTCGGAGATGACGGCGGTTGCTTTCATCGTGGTGTGGTTCATTGGTAGTTCTTCAAATCGATGATGTCGGTGCACGCGTCGCGCGTGTTCGGGTCGTGGGTGGAGACCACGACGATCGTGTCGTTGCGGGCGATACGGGAGAGGGATTCGCTGACCGTGGCCGCAGTGTGCATGTCGAGCTGGGCGGTGGGCTCGTCCACGAGCATGAGCGAGGGCTGGGCCGCGAACGCGCGGGCGAGCATGAGGCGCTGGGCCTCTCCGCCGGACAGTTCCGCGAACCTGCGGTCGGCGACCCGGGTCAGGTTGAACCGGTCCATGAGCGTGCGCGCCTGTTCCTCGGCCTCGCGGCGCGGGAGCCCCTTGGCGAGCAGGGGCAGGCTGACGTGGTCGATCGCGGTGCGTTGGGCCACGCCGTGCGGGTTCTGGAAAATCCAGCGCATCGAGTCGATTCCCTGCCGGGTCACTTGGCCTTCGGCGGGCGTGGTCCAGCCGGCGATGATGCCGAGCAGCGTGGACTTGCCCGCGCCGCTCGGCCCGGTCAGCGCGTACACGTGCCCGGGCACGAGGCTCGCGGTCAGATCGTGGAACAGGAGCGGACCGTCGGCGTACCGGTGGCCGACGTGGTCGAGGTCAACGCGCATCGCACACCGCCTGTCCCGGATCGGCCTTGATGCTCGCGGGCGCCTTGCCGTCGATCGTGACCAGCGTGCGGCCCAATGAGCTGCCGGCCACGTGCGCCTTGACGCTTGTGCCGTCGGTCGCCACTACGCATCCGTCGCTGCCCTTGAGCCCGGTGAGCGCGGACGCTGGCACCGAGTACACGCCGATCGGCTTTTTGAGCTTGTAGGTCACGGTCACGCTCGTGACGTCCTCGCCGTCCTTGTGCGCGCCCGTGTACGTGGACCATCCCGCCATCGCCTGCAACGCGGCCGTGTCCGATACGATGCCGTCGTCGCCGATGGGATAGTCCCTGCCGTTGATTTCGACCACGCGATCGCCTTGGATGCGGCCGTCCGGCAGGGACGCGGCCTTGACCGACGCGACCCCGGCCAGACTGCGGAACGCGAGCGAATCCGTCGAATCGCCGGTCACGGTCGAACCCAGCGATGCCGCGCATGACACGCTCATCGTCTGCGCGGGCAGCCACACCGCCAACGCGCGGGAGAACGCGCCCTGCTGGACTCGGGCCGCCGCCGTGGCCGTGCCGGCGTTCGCCGCGTACAGGCGCCGCCACGCGTCCCACGTGGCCCAGTCGAACACGCCCGACCGGGAGCCGCCGTAGCCGAGCGCGGCCAGCTCGTTCTGCAACGCTGTCACGTCGTCGCCCTTGTCCCCGTACGCCAGATCGCGGTACAGGGGAGTGTCCGTGTGCAGGCTCACCAGAGGCGTGCCATCCACGTCGTACTCGCGTGAGCCCGAACGCACCACGCCGTCCGCGGGGCACGACGCGAACGTGACCCGGCCCGACACCGGGAACGCGACCCCACCGGCCGGCGACGCCGTCACGTCCACGTTTAGGGAACGCACGTCGTCGAACTCCTCCGACCCCAACGCGAGATTTCCCGCATCCGAGGAATCCGACAGGGACGGCGGCGTCATCGTCCGCTCCAGCCCCACGGCCAGGCCCATGCCCGCCGCCAGACACGCGGCCATGCACGCCGCCACGAACCCCACGCCGTTCACCCGCCGACGCGTGCGGGCACTATTCTTCCCTGATCGAAACACGAGCAACACTTCCTCTACTTGCTCGGGTTCGCCAGGCACTGGGAGAACGCGTCCGACGACGTGTCCAGCTTCGACGACCCCTCGGGCTTGCCCATCTCGGTCAGGTAATCCTGCTTCGTGAACGAATCAGGCACCAGCTTGCGTCGTTTCAGGCAACCCACGACCAGTTCGATCTCGTCTGCGTTCGACGGGTTCTGCACCATTCGCTCGTACAGGTCGCGGATCTGCAGGTTCGTGCCCTTCGCGCACGCCATGCTGTCCTCGTTCGCCTTGGCCGAATCGTAATTATCGTCCGTGTTCATGTGTTCCTGCATCAACCCGGTGGACTGGTCCGTGTCGAACTCCACGTCGTCGCCCTTGGCGGCCATGCACTCCTGGTACTTCTCGTTCGCCTCGCGGTAATCCGACTCGCTGATCCTGCCGGCCTTGACCGCGCGCTCCAACACCCCGCGCTCGAAATCACTCGACGCCGACTGCAATGCCTGCTTCAACTCCGCCTCATACGACGACGATCCGGAAGACGACGAAGACGAGGAGGAGCCCCCATCTGATGCACCGGCATTCCCGGAACCCGGCATCGAACACGCCCCCAAACCCAACACCACTGACAACACACCGGCAGCCGCAACCACGCGCAACGCATCTTTTGACATATGTATTCCTTTCTTCATGTTCATCATGTTGTTTCCTTTCTTCTGTGAAAGAGGCCGCGACGGGGAAGTCCGTCCAGCCGGAGTCAAAGCTACGACGTGCACGGCTGGCAAGGCGGGTTTTGACCTGCCGCTGACTGAACCTGACCGATTCCTGACCAGGTTGGACGCGAATGCTATGGTGTGCGCATTGTTTCGCGAAGGGAGCTGGACGGATGAAGGTTCTGATTGTCGAAGACAACGCCAATCTCGCTGATGTGGTACGGATGGGACTCTCCATGGAAGGCATGGAGGCAAAAGCTGTTTACGATGGCCGGGATGCCCTGGAGGAACTGAATTCCGGGGAGTGGAACATGCTGATACTTGATCGCGATCTTCCCGGACTGCATGGTGACGAAATCGCTAAGAGGTTAAGCGAACGGCGTGATCCCATACACATTCTCATGTTGACCGCGGCATCTCAGACCGAGGACATAGTCCGCGGGCTTGATCTTGGGGCAGATGACTATTTAACGAAACCATTTGAATACGCCGAACTGCTGGCCAGAGTTAATGCGGTGCGTCGGCGTTTGAGCATGGTGAATGACATGGTCTACAACCGGGATGACTTTTCTGCGGACTTCAGAACGGGATCCATCACGGTTCGCGGTGCAGAACTAAAGTTTGGGAAACGAGAACTTGCCGTATTGAGGACGCTGATTGAGGCGCGAGGTGCGGTGATTAGTGCGGAATGTCTATATCGTGAGATTTGGCAGGATGATCACGCTCATACGAGAGGAATCGTCAAGACCACAATCTATGCGATTCGCACGAAAATCGGAATCACTGATTTCATTGAAACCGTTCCCGGACAAGGATATCGCATATCATGAAAAAGCCTGAATATCCTTCGTCGAATGGGAACCATTCCAGCCATCCGAAACTGCATTTACCGTTTCAGTGGTCTACAAGAAGAAGATTGGTCACCACGATCGTCATCGTGTTCTTCATGCTTACCGGAGTGGTGACCGCCATGACATATTATGTCGTGAACCGGCAACTGGAAACAGTGACCGTAAATAAATCTTTTACTCAGGCAGAAGATGCCGATGAACAACATAGTTTGAATTCGCGAGCCATTCCTCCTGAATCCGATAAGGATTACGTTTCTGCCGGGTATGACTCCGGTAAGGATGCTTTAACGCTAACTATGGAACAAGGAGACATAAAAGCCCGGGATCTGATATTGGCGGTAAGCATAGCCCCAATCATTGTTTTCGGCATATTATCTGGAGGAATAACTTGGATCATCGCCACTAGGACACAACGAAGAATCAATAGTGTGGCCTCTCAGATTATCGCGTCCGACGCTGGATTGGAAAGGCAACCTATCGTTATTCCATATGAAAACGACGAGGCGTACACTATTGCATCCGCATACAACCTCATGTTAAAGGATCTCAACAGCGCAATCAGTCGGGAAAAGGAATTTATCGCCGATGCGTCACATGAGTTAAAAAATCCACTTGCGGCCACTTCGGCCGCATTGGAGATTCCGCTGCACAACCAGCTTTTCGATGAGCGTTGCAGGCCTTTCGTCGAAAAGGCTTTGGCTTCAAATCATGCTGGGGTTGAAATCGTCAATCATCTGCTCGAATTGTCGAAAGTTCAGCAATTAGACCGAGCTGACCTTAGCCGAGTTAATGTAGCTGAGATCATTCGCAATGTTCTTCAGGAAAATATGGAACTTATCGGAGATAGAGTTCAAGTACATACCAATCTGGAGAATGCATATATCCTAGCCGATGGTCTGCTAATTAAACAGATGATTGCAAACCTTATTACGAATGCCATTCAGCATAATCGTGCGGCTCAACCACATGTATGGATAAACTTAGCCAACGACAGGCAATACGAAGGCGAGTCCTGCATTGCGATAGACATATCCAATACCGGCATGGATCTTTCCGATACGAGGATAGATGATTTCCTGTCACCTTTTAACAGAGGGGAGGATAATAGGATAAATACGCATGTGGGATCTGCATCACCTCATCACGGATTGGGTTTATCCATAGTGCAAGAGATTGTCGCTATGCATCATGGCCATTTGAGTCTGCAGGCGCGGCCGGAAGGTGGATTGAGAATCATAATTCTTTTACCTGACACGCTATAAGAATCGTAAGGTGACGGGAATGTTGCTGCACATGCCCGTCACCCCCCCCTATGCATTGCCCCTGTTGCCGGAACATGTGCAGTCTACCAGTCATGGGTAAACTTCCACGCCGCCAATGCCGCTAACCCCGCCTTCCCGGGTTATGCTGTAGTAAAACCCTTTACTAAAGTTTGCGGGGAGGATGTCATGGCCACGCTCAAGGAAGTCGCGGGACGGGCCGGGGTGTCGCAGAGCACGGTGTCACGCTTGTTGAACGACCCGTCGTTCTCCATCAAGGAGGAGACGCGTCGGCGTGTGTTGCGCGTGTGCGAGGAGATGGGGTATCGCAACGTGTTCCGTCCCGCGATCGCGGTGTTGGATGCGCCTCCGTCCGGGGAGGAATTGCAGGACGCGTACTTCGCCGATCTGCGGAAGGTTCTTGCGGAGCGTGCGGAGTCGTTGGAATTGGACCAGCCCACGTTCATCCGGTCCATACACGAGTTGACGGAACGCGCAACGGAGTTTGATGGGTTCATCACCGTGGGAGCCACGGTGTTTCCCGAAGCGGACCTGCGCGCCCTGCATATGGTGCTCCCGCACGGCGTGTGCATCGACACGAATCCGGCGCCGCGCCTGTTCGACTCCGTGCGTCCCGATCTGTCGCAGACGATGCTGGACGCCTTGGACGCGATGATCGCGGCGGGCCGCAGTCGTATCGCGTTTCTCGGCGGCGTGGGCAGCATCATGGGCATGCATGACTATCCCGAGGACATTCGCGAGCTGTCGTTCCGTCAGTGGGCCGCGCATCTGGGATTGGAAACGGACGGATTGGTGTATTCGTCCGGCACGTTCACCGTGGAGAACGGCTATCGTCTCGCGGAGCGGTTGGTGGCTGACCATCGTGAGGCCGGCAGCATGCCCGATGGTTTGATCGTGGCCGCCGACGTGCTTGCGGTGGGGGCGTTGCAGGCGTTGAACGCACTGCGCGTGGAGGTTCCCGACGAGTTGGCCGTGGTGAGTGTGAACAACCAGTCGATCGCCCGGTACACGTCGCCGCCGCTGAGTTCGTATGCGATCGATCAAAGGGAGTTGGCCCGCATGGCGTTCTCCACCCTGATCGATGGGTTGAAGCATGAGCGGCGGGTGCATCGTCACATCCTGCTGACGACCGAACTGGTGCCGCGCGCAAGCTTCGTTCCTCAGGCGTAAGACGTCGTCTCGAAGACGGGCGGCACCGGCGTCGATTTTGCTGGAAGGAGTTTACTCCACCTGGCGGCCGGCGCACCAGACGTGTTGGGCGGTCCAGTCGGTGGGGTCGAGATGGTGATCTGGCGGATGCAGCCGAGCTTGCCGGCGGCGAGGTCGGCGCCCGAGGTGTCGAGCATGCGGTCCACGAGTTCGGGTACCGGGTCCTTGAGGCAGTTCGGATCATGCGCGCCCTTGCGCTTGAGGGCGAGGAACGGGCCTTCGAGGTGGCAGCCGAGGATGTCGGGGCGGGTTGCCATCTTCTCGCGCACGGTGCGGATGTTGCGGCAGATCACGTCCATCGGGTTGGTGATGAGCGAGAGGACCTGGCGGGTGGTGCCGACCGTGCGGCAGGCGTGCTCGAACGCCTCCTCGCCGGTTCCGTCCGCGGCCGCAGCGCCCGTGGCCTCGATCGCCGCGTCGTAGGCGGGGCCGGCGGCGGCATGGTGGTGCATGCCGCCGCCCGTTGCCGGTCAGATGAGTTCGAGGTTCACGTCGAGGGTGAGCGGCCTGCCGGCGGGCAGCTGGTAGGCCGTGTGGACGGGGGCTCCCCAGGAGTCGTCTCCGCCGACGCCCATCTGGGCCGCGAGCAGGCGCAGGTAGTTGTGGCGCGGTTCGGGCAGGTCCTCGTGGCGGCGCGCGGCCTCGATCATGTAGGTGTTCCAGGGCAGCAGGCTGGCCGTGAAGTGACGGTCGCCGCGTTGGGTGACGCGCAATCCGTGGCCTTGGATGTCGGTGGCTTCGAGCCAGCGGACGTCCTCGTGGCTGCCGGTTTCCTGCACCATGAGATACGGCGCCATGCTCGCCTTCGCGGTGGCGTCCCAGATGCCGAGCTTGCCGCCCTGCTTACGGTCGCGGTAGGTCTCCTCGGGGCCGGGGCCGTAGTAGCGCAGACGATCGTATTCGCCGGGCAGCTCCCATTCGATGCCGAACGCGGGCAGACTGGCCATGTCAGTGGTGTTCCCGGGGTATTCGACGGTCAGTTGCATACGCATATCGGAGTTGACATGGTAAGTGACGGACACGGGCGTGTGGTTCGGATCGGCAAGCTCGTACTGGTATTCCGCTACGAGACCGTCATCGCTTTCATGGATTTTCGTTTCGGTTACGATGGCGTATCGGCCGGCCGCGAACCATGCGGCACGGTCGAAACCGGAATGGTTGCCGCGATCGTTGTCGGTCAATGGGCGGAACGTGACGAGTTCGGGGCGACGGATGACCATTTCCCGGTCGTCGCGCTTCCAGGAGACGATGCCTCCCTGAGTGCGCGACAGGAGGATTTCCTCGTCGTCGCGGCGGATGCCGGCGTTCCATCGGCTGAGCGTGCGAGTTGCGCGGCCGTCGTCGTCATGGCTGGTCTCGGTGATGTCCTGTTCGGGGTTGAGCGTGTCGGTGAGTTGGCCGAACGCGAGCTCGTAGCCGGCCGGCGCCCATGCGGTGGCTTCGGCGAGCAGGAGATCGACCTCGTAGGTGACTTCGCGCGTATCCCCGTCCGCGTCGATGTCCGGGAAGGCGATGTCATGGTGTTGGGTATCTCCTGCGGCCACGTCGAAACGGTAGTCGGCATGCCAGATCTCATGCCCGTCTTCGAGGAGCCGTGCGGCGAACACGTAGCCGTCGGTGCCGGCGAACAGGTTGCGGTTCTCGATGGTCACGCCGTGCCCGTCGGGGGCGAGCTTGACCGGCGAATACAGCTGCTTGACCTCCTGCGCCTTGGGGCTGGGCGTGCGGTCGGCGAACACGATGCCGTTGCCCACGAATTCGTAGTCGGTCGGACGGTCGCCCCATTCTCCGCCGACGCTGAGGCGTTCGCTCCCGTCGGGCAGACGCTGGACAAGCCCCTGGTCGATGTAATCCCAAATGAACCCGCCGGAGTAGCGCTCGTACCGTTCGAGGTCGATGAACTCGCTCAGACCGCCGCACGAGTTGCCCATGGCATGCATGTACTCACAGCTGACGAACGGCTTGCTCGCCTCGCCCCGTTCGTCGCCGTGTTCGAGCCAGTCTTGGATATCGGCCGGCTTGGCGTACATACGGCTTTCGAAGTCGCTGATCCCGTCGTAGGCATGGTTCCAGTTGACACCTTCGTAGTGGACGGGACGACCCGGATCAAGCCGGTGCGCGTGCGCGCTCATGGCCTTGAGGACTTCGCCCGCGTAGGATTCGTTGCCCAGCGACCAGACGAGCACGCTGGGATGGTTGCGGTCGCGCAGGATCATGCTGTCCAGCCGGTCGATGCACGCGCCCAGCCAGGCCTCGTCGTCACCGGGGACGGAGGTTCCCACGGGGATGTCGCCGGGGCTGTTCCAGCTGCCATGGGTCTCCAGATTGGTCTCGTCGATCAGGTAGATGCCGTATTCGTCGCACAGTTCGTACCAGCGTGACTGGTTCGGATAGTGCGAGGTGCGCACCGCGTTGATGTTGTGGCGCTTCATGAAGCGGATGTCCCACAGCATGTCCTCTTCGGTGATGGTCCGGCCGCGCCGGCAGTCGAACTCGTGGCGGTTGACGCCGCGGAACACGAGGCGCTTGCCGTTGAGCTTGAGGATGCCGTCCTCGATGGCCACATGCCGGAAGCCGATGCGAGTGCGAGCGGTCTCCAGGACCTTGTCGTCCGCGTCGAGCAGGGTGACGGACAGCTCGTACAGGTCGGGGCGTTCGGCGCTCCACGGCGCCGCGTCATCGATCTCGGCCTCGGCGTGCAGCGTTCCGTCCGCTTTCGTGGTGGTGCGCCAGACGATGGCGCCGTTCTTGTCCCACAGTGCGAAGTCGGCCGTCGCGGCGTTCGCGGCACCGTCGATCAGCACATCCAGCGAGAGCGAACCCCTTGATGTGGCGAGATCCCAGTCGGCGTCGGCATGGAGGTCGGCGACGTGGGCGGCGGGCCTCGCGTTGAGTTCGACGGAGCGGAACAGGCCGTGCAGACGCCAGAAGTCCTGATCCTCCAACCAGCTCGCGCTCGAATACTCGTAGCAGACGACCGCCAGCACGTTGCCGTCCACCTTGATCGCGTCCGTCACATCGAACTCGCTGGGCGTGAAGGAGTCCTCGGCGTAGCCAACGAACGAGCCGTTGAGCCACACGTAGATGGCTGTGGCCGCGCCCTGGAAGGTAAGCGTCACCGGGCGCCCTTCGCGTACGGCCTGGGCGACTTCGCCATCCGCGTCGAACTCGCGCCGGTAGACCGCCACATGGCCATGCTCGGGGATGGCCGGGGCCTTCGGGTCCTCATGTCCGTCCCATGGGTACTGCACGTTCACGTACTGCGGGGCAAGCAGCCCCGCAGTCTCCAGGTGCGAGGGCACCAGCACGCGTGAGAACGACGAATCGTCGAATCCGGGCGCGGCGAACAGAGGCGACACGTCGCTGATCCAGTTCGGCCCGTCGCTCGTCCCATCGGGGAAACGGCCCGTCGGCGCCGTCTCGACGCGGACCCGCCATTCGCCGTCAAGGCTCTGCCTGAGATCCGTGCTCTCGCCGTCGACTGGGGAGCGAGACCAGCACGCATGATCGGAATGGGCGTCGAGCCGGTGAACCGCGTACACGCGCGGGTCGGCGAGCCATGCCGTCGTCGGTATGGACGGGGAGACGATCGGATCGCCGTTCTTCCGCTGATCGTCGGTTGTGTTCATGATGTCCTCGCTTTCGCATCGGATTGCGTCGCGTCGTTGCCGCCGCAGTGAGGGAACCTCGTTGAATCGGGTTCCTTGTACAACAAGGATAAATATTGTTACTTGATTGCGCAAATTCTTTCCAGCATTTCGCGGCACAAGGCCTGCAACATGCAAAATATGTGGATTTCTTAAGATTCAAGCACATCAAGCAGGCTTCAAACCTTACTCATCCACACGGAGTGCCGGTTGCAGAACGTTGGCATGATTTGCGACACGCGGTATAGTTTTCTACTTTTTCAAGAAAGTTCTATACTCACGCTTTGCGGGATCGGAGCGGTTCACGCGCACGGATTCTTTACAGGTCGCAAGGAGGCCACCACACCATGAGCGGATCCACCACACAGCACACGGAAACGACCGGAAGGCCGCAGCCCACGCGGAACACGGGTCAGAAGATCGCATACGCATTCGGTAACCTGGGCCAGGCCGCGTTCTACAACACGATGAGCACGTTCTTCATCACGTTCGTGACCACCGCGCTGTTCATCGACGTGGACAAGACGCTTGCCAAACGCCTCATCGCGGTGATCACCGGACTCGTGGTGGTCATCCGCATCGCGGAGATCTTCCTCGACCCGCTGCTCGGCAACCTCGTGGACAACACGAACACCCGCTGGGGCCGGTTCCGCCCGTGGCAGTTCATCGGCGGCATCGTGCCCGGCATCCTGCTGATCATGGTGTTCACCGGCCTGTTCGGCCTCGTGGACGTGAACACCGGCGTGTTCATGGTCCTGTTCGTCATCGTGTTCATCCTGCTCGACGTGATCTACTCGCTGCGCGACATCTCCTACTGGGGCATGATCCCCGCGATCTCCTCCGACTCGCACGAGCGCAGCACGTACACCGCGCTCGGCGCGTTCACCGGATCCATCGGCTACAACGGCGTCACCGTCATCGTCGTGCCCGTCGTCAGCTGGTTCACCTGGAAGTTCACCGGCCAGTGGGAGCAGGGCCGCACCGGCTGGGCGGCGTTCGCCATCATCATCGCCGTGCTCGGCTTGCTCACCGCGTGGAGCGTCGCGTTCGGCACCCGAGAGAACCAAGGCGGGCTGCGCGCCAAGGCCGAGGCCAACGGCAACCCCATCGAGGCGTTCAAGGCCATCGCCCAGAACGACCAGCTCCTGTGGGTGGCCCTCAGCTACCTGCTGTACTCCGTGGCCAACGTCGCCACCACCGGCGTGCTTTTTTATCAGTTCAAGTACGTGCTCGGAGCTCCGGACAGCTTCTCCATCGCCGGCGTCATCCCGGTCATCACCGGACTGGTCACCACGCCCCTCTACCCGGTGCTCAACCGCCGCATCCCGCGCCGCTGGCTGTACACCGCCGGCATGGCGCTCATGATCGCCGGCTACACGCTGTTCATCATCGCGCCCATGAACTTGCCCGTCGTCATCGTCGCGCTCGTCCTCTTCTACCTTCCCGCGCAGACCATCCAGATGACCGCCATCCTGAGCATGACCGACTCCATCGAATACGGCCAGCTCAAGACCGGCAAGCGCAACGAGGCCGTCACCCTCTCCGTGCGCCCGATGCTCGACAAGATCGCTGGCGCCTTGTCCAACGGCATCGTGGGCTTCGTGGTCGTCGCCGCCGGAATGGTCGGCAACGCCACCGCCGCCGACATGACCGCCGCGAACATCCGCACGTTCAAGACCTGCGCCTACTACCTGCCTCTCGCCGGTATCGTCGCCAGCCTCGTCGTCTTCCTCCTGGCCGTCAAGATCGACGAGAACATGCACGCCCACATCGTCGAACAGCTCGAAGGACGACTCGCCTCCGAGGAAGCCGACAAGCAGTAGGGTCGAGCTGGGGGTGAATCACGCAGGATGAAGCGTTCATGATTTCCGAAGTAAATGATCCCGATATCTGCACCGCATACCGCGTTGGTGGCGGCTGATAAAAGGATTATGGCGGGCTCCTTGTCAAAGGAGCCCGCCGTTCTTATTTGAAGGAAATGGAAGGTGAGAAGATTGGGCGCTATTGCTGTTCTCGTGGGTGGGTTTCTCCGTTGGGCTGTTGGGGGAGTAGGAGAAGCGCGCTTTTTGGGTAGGATATTTTCGACCAAGATAAGCAAACAGCCGCAAAGCGCCTGATGAACGCCTTCGCGTCGCCGGGACGGTGCTCGAACTCCAGCGACCACAGGTAGTCGGACCATGGTTGCGGGAAGTCGCGGCATTCGTCGGCCTTCTTCCACGCCTCAAGATGCTGCCCGTCCCCGCTCATGGCCGCACCGCCTCTGCCTGCGCGCCGGCTTTCGCCTTGCGCCGTCCGGCGACGCCGTGGGTGGCGTGGTTGCGTTTGTCGTATGCGCATACCGGGCACGCCTCCTGCGAGATGACGCCTTCGATGTGTTCCTGACACAACGAGGTGCGCAGCAGCGTCGCCCTGTAGATCGGCACGCCCAGTCCATCGTCGCGACGATCTCGCCGTACGGCCTGTCGATCAGCAGCGAGTGGACGGCCTTGCGATCGGCCATGGTCACCGGAACGGGTTCGGGCTTCGGATCAGCGACCGGCTTCGTGGAGGCTGATTCGGCGTTGAGGGGAGCATCCCCGAAGGGGATGAGGGGAGAATCGTTTATCACTTGTCTATTGGGTGACTTTCTGTCCAAGATTCCGGGACAATTTGTCCTCGGCTCCACGTCCCTCACCGCGCACGGCCTGTCCCAGACGGCGCTCACGGAGCCTCTGAAGATGACCAGAGGCGGAGTCAGCGCGAAGATGAAGAACAAGAACACGTGGAGTATCCCCGACATCGCGGCGCTGGCCGACTACTTCGGCGTGCCCGTGATGTCCCTGCTGGACGACACGCTCATGCGTCAGATGCTGGGAGAGAGGAACTTAGGTGCATCTTTGGTGGCAGCGACCACCGCGCGATTTCCTGTTCGAGCAGCTGACGGCCAAGCTGACGGCCTGAAACCGTTGGAAACAAAAAACTCCGAGCCACGATACCTCGTGGAACCCGGAGCTGGTGAGTACCCCCAGAGAGAGTCGAACTCTCGTTGTCAGATTGAAAGTCTGGTGTCCTAACCGTTAGACGATGGGGGCGAACAACTCGAATTACTTTACGGGAGGTTGTTCGGTTATGCAAATCGACGGCATTTCGGCGTGTCGCAATCAGTTCAGGGTAACGGCCTGATAGGTGAAGTCATGAATCACGCGGCCGGCGGCCAGGCCCTTCTTCTCGAAGTTGGTGAGCACGCGGCCCTCGAATCGCTCGGATTCGGTGAAGTCGGCGTGCGGCATATCGGCGGCCATGTCGGCATTGCCCTTGCCCACGTGCTCCAGCGGCAGGCTGACGGTTACGCTGCCCAGGTTCTTCCAGCCATCGAGGCCGTCCATCACCTCGTGCACGTGCAGGGCATAGTCCTCGATGTCGGTGGCGATACGCCAGACGCCGTCTGTGACCAGCGCGCGATGAATGTCGCCGGCCATGGCCTTCTGCACGATGCGGCGCTTGTGGTGCTTCTTCTTGGGCCAAGGGTCGGGGAAGAAGGTCCATACCTCGGCCACGGTGCCGGCCGCGGTCACCTTGAACAGCTCGGGCGCATTGACCTGGGCCACGCGAATGTTGGTCAGCCCCTGCTTGCCGGCGAGCAGCAGCGTGTGGGCCACGCCGGGGTCATAGACCTCTAGAGCAAGGAAGTTCGTCTCCGGGTGGGCTGCGGCTGCTGCCACCACGTTTTCTCCCTGCCCGGTGCCGATTTCCACAATGAGCGGATTATCGTTGCCCCATGCGGACTCCACGAACGCGCGGTCGAGCGTGACGCCTTCGCGCACGTCCAACAGGTTGCCGGCCGCAATATCCAACAGATATGTGCCGGCATAGTTGTCCCATGCGCGCTGCAGGCGATCGTCCAAACGTCCGGAGCGGCGTACGAAGGAGAGCACCTTGTGCAGGGGGTGCGCCGGTGCCTCGGTGTGGTCTGTGCCCATCGCGGCGACGGGATCGATTGCTGTGGATTCGGGATTGGTCATATATTCCTCGGATTTTCCTTGTGCGCCGCACCGCTGTTCATTCATTAGGTCGATTTGGCGTTCATTAGGTAGGTGGTGTGCGATACCAACCACCATATCAAGCCGTTTACCCGGTGTCCGTGCGGGCCGGCTCCGGGCCGACCTACCTAATGAACGCCAAATCGACCTAATGAATGCAGATATTGCCGGACGACACCACCGTTTTGTGCGATTATGTTCGTGTGATATACTCAAATTGTTTCAAAAGGTAACAAAGCGGACCAAAAGTGAACAGCCGCTGAACTCCCCACGGCCGACACTTGCAACCCGCACAAGGAAAGGTCAACTATGACAGTTCTCGTCACCGGCGGCTGCGGCTACATCGGCGCTCATGTCGTTCACGCACTCCATCAGGCCGGCGAAAAGGTCGTTGTCGTCGACGATCTGAGCTACGGCAAGCCCACTCGCATCGAAGGCTCCCGCCTGTACGGCATGGATATCGCCGCCCCGGGCGCCGGTGAGCGTTTGGCCGAAATCCTCGATGCCGAAGGCGTCGACTCCGTGATCCACTTTGCCGCTCGCAAGCAGGTCGGCGAATCCGTGGAGAAGCCGCTGTGGTACTACCAGCAGAACATCAACGGCATGCTCAACGTGCTCACCGGCATGACCCAGTCCAAGAACGCCAAGAAGCTCGTCTTCTCCTCTTCCGCCGCCACCTATGGTGTGCCGCCGGTCGATGTGGTGCCTGAGGACGTCGTCCCGATGCTGCCGATCAACCCCTACGGCCAGACCAAGCTGTTCGGCGAGTGGATGGCCCGCGCCTGCGAGCAGCCGTTCGGCATCCGCTTCTGCGCGCTGCGCTACTTCAACGTGGCCGGATGCGGTCCGGTGGAGCTGGAGGACCCCGCGATCCTCAACCTCATCCCGATGCTGTTCGACCGCCTGAAGAAGGGCAAGGCACCGGCCATCTTCGGCGACGACTACCCGACCCCGGACGGCACCTGCGTGCGCGACTACATTCACGTCTCCGACCTGGCCGACGCTCACATCGCCGCGCTGAAGTACCTTGACCGCGACGAGCGCAAGTACGACGCCTTCAATGTGGGTACCGGCGAGGGCACCTCCGTGCGCCAGATCGTCGACGAGGTCAAGAAGGTCACGGGCCTGCCGTTCACCGAGGCCGTGATGGCCCGTCGCGCAGGCGACCCGCCACACCTGATCGGCTCTCCGAAGCGCATCAATGAGGAGCTGGGCTGGCACGCCAAGTACGACGTGGAGGACATCGTCAAGTCCGCGTGGGATGCGTGGCAGGCCAACCCCGAGCACCACATCGACGTCGCCACCTGGAAGCAGGTCGGCTGAACGGGTGGCCGGGTGACTGGGTGGCCGGTCGGGCTGCTGGGCGTTGACGGTCGGCTTATGGCCGGACGTACCGCCGTCTGAATGGTGACTCGACCGCATACGGGGCCGGTTCGCGTCGCTTCGTCTGCGGATGGGGCGGTGCGGCCGGCCCTGGTCTGTCCGATCGTATTGCGCCGGTTCGGGGATGGCGCTGTGATGCCTTGGCGTTGAGATGAAAGCGTTGACAGGATATACTGGGCGTAGCGCCGGGCGGTGAGCGGCGGCGGGAACGATAGCGACCGAAGGAGTCCTGAGATGTCATCGAATACGCCAAGTGCCATGCCGACTGACGGTAATGACGGGCAGGTGCCGACGCAGGCCGGGTATGAGCAGGCGGGCGATGGTTCGTGGGCTCCGGGTGCCGGTGCCGCGGATGGTCAGGTGCCGCCGTATGGTCAGGGTGAGTATGGTCAGCCGGGTTATGGTCAGGCCGGGTACTCGGGCCAGCCAGGGTATGGCCAGCCTCAGCACAGCCAGACCGGCAGCTATGGAGCACCGGGGTATGGCACCCAGCAGCCACAGTACGGGGCTCCCTATGGCGCTGCGCAATATCCTCCGTATCCTCCGTATGGCGCGAACCCCTATGGCGTGCCGGCGTACTATGCGCCGAACGATCGATGGAACACGATGTCGATTGTCGGGTTCGTCCTGTCGTTCGTGTTCTGCCCGGCCGGACTGATTCTCTCGATCATCGCCCTGCGGCAGATCAACCGCACGCAGGAGCGCGGCAAGGCGCTCGCCATAGCGGGCATCGTCATCAGTGCGATTGACATCGTGATCGTTATCATCGCCATCATTCTTGCGATCACGGTGGGGGTATACATGGTGAATCATCCGGAAACCTGGAACGGGTCGTACTGCATCAACGGCGATTGTGTCTACAAGGATTACGGCGACTCCGCCTTCACCAGTCTCGCGATCATGCCGTTGGCGGCGCTGATAGGGTAGGTGCTAGGTGCGGGAAGTGCTGGAAATACTGGGAATCGGGTTCATCCTCGGTGGTGTTCGGGCCTGCCTGGGAGGCTCTGCGGGCGCTGCGACACGCCGAAGTTGCATATCGCCCAGAACTCTGTAGTATATCTACTCGTTGCTTGCAAACAAGCATATGGCCCCGTAGCTCAGTTGGTTAGAGCGCCGCCCTGTCACGGCGGAGGTCACCG
>ERZ1034913.1137-NODE-1137-length-17245-cov-4.213205_pt1 | contig 17245 bp, 23 predicted proteins | sample MGYA00520697_ERZ1034913 | MGnify/ENA primary metagenome ERZ1034913 (study PRJEB33766, sample SAMN09781786) | gut metagenome | biome: gut microbiome | host: Homo sapiens | place: Madagascar | study: EMG produced TPA metagenomics assembly of the PRJNA485056 data...
GTGCTGTATTGGTAGACGGTTTAGGGAACATATATCAAATCAAAAATATTAACAGAAATATTAATGTTCAAGAGGTTGTAAAGTACGCTAACAGTATGTATAATGTGTATAAACAACATGACACAACATATAATGCGATGAAAACTGTTATCGTAGATTTGGTAAGGAAAGGAGTGTTTGAATATGAAGAAAAATAAAGTTCCGATGTTGATTGTTGATGATAGTCAATATAAAGACGAGCCTGTAAACAGGAACCCTAATTCGACTATAATCAAAATGACGCCTGAAATTCAAAAAGAAAAAGATAGAATAGAAAAGAAATATAAATTTTAAGCACATACATAATTGTATGTGCTTTTTGTTTACGCCCTTTCATGTGTGATGATTGGGCGTATTTTTATTGGTGTAATTAGGCGGAGGCCTATTACATATAGTTTTTATCATGTTATTACGGAGGTTACGACATGAACATCGCAGAAGTTTATCAAGCACTCGAAAATTTGGAGAACGGTCAAGAACTTATCTCGGCTATTAAGGGGGAGACGTCCCGTCTTAATAATGAGGCAAAGACAACACGTGAAAAGCTACAACAACAAATCACGGAGTTAACCGGTGAACGTGATACGTTGACAACTCGTGTTACCGAATTAGAACAGGAGGCAGGGGCCAATACTGGTGCTAATTCTCCAGAATACAAAACGCTTGAAAAGCAACTAAAAGCTATGAGCGAAAAGTTCGAGCTTGCTGAAACTAAAGCAAAAGAGGCTGAGGCAAAACGTATTCAATCTGAAATTATGGCACAAACACTCGATGCCTTTACTAAGGCAAATGCGGTAGATCCGCAAGAGTTTGCGAGATTAGTTGCTAATGACATTAAAGTACAAGCCGATGGCACTTATGGCTACGAAAAAGAGGACGGCACAATAGGATCTATTCAAGAGCGTACAACTGAATGGTTGCAAGGTAAAACATGGGCCGTTAAAGCTACTGGCAATACAGGTAGCGGACAAGGTGGCAATAGTGGTAATGGCGACACTATAATGAATGAATTCGCTGCTGCAGCCGGTGTAAAACTTTAATTATTTAATTATGGAGGTTATTAACAATGGCGATTAACACACTTCAATATTCTCAACAGTTCCAAACTGTACTTGACGCTCAAATGTTGGCAAGTGCAACTTCCGCTTTTATGGAGGCTAATGCAGGCCAAGTAAAGTATGACGGTGGTGATACTGTACACATTCCGGAAATTAGCATGCAAGGTCTTGCGAAGTACGACCGTGATGAGGGCTTTAACCAAGGTTCCGTTACTTTGAAATTTAACCCTTACAAAATGACACAAGATCGTGGTCGTACATTCCAACTCGACTCTATGGACGTTAACGAAACTAACTTCGTTGCAACTGCCGGTACTGTAATGGGCGAATTCCAACGTACACAGGTTATCCCAGAAATTGATAGCTATCGTTATTCCAAGATTGCTGCATTAGCGACTGCGGAAAACAAGGTTACAACTGGCTTTACTCCAGCAGTTGCCACTATCTTGGAGAAGTTAGAGGCCGAAATCACAGAAATTCAAGACGTTGTAGGTGAGGACGAGGGCTTAATTATCGTTATGTCCACTAAATTGCGTACTATCTTGAATAACGCAGATAAATTCAACCGTTATTTAAATGTTGCTGAGTTTAAAAACGGCTCCGTAAATACTACTGTTAAATCTTTCAATGATATTCCAATCTTGGGTGTACCATCTGCTCGTATGAAAACTGCTTACGTATTCAATGACGGTAAAACTGCAAACCAACAAGCAGGTGGTTTTAAAGCAGATACAGGTGCGAAAGACATCAACTGGATCATCATGCCTCAACGTGCTCCAATCGCTGTATCTAAAACAGACAAAGTGCGTGTGTTCACTCCTGAATTGAACCAAAAGGCGGATGCATGGAAAATCGATTACCGCAAATATCATGATTTGTGGATCCCTAAAAATCGTTTTGCTGCAATTCGTGTTAATACTGGTGCGTAATTAAGGGGTGTTTATAAATGACAAGACTTGTTCGATTGAATGAAGTTCAATACGTAGAAACTGAGTACGATATTGAGCGTTTACAGTCCGAGGGCTTTGCAGTTGAGGAGTTGGAAACAGAACCAACTGACGATACTGAGGACACAGACGAAAAGCCTAAACGTGGTGGCCGTAAGAAAGCTGAGGCGTAATCATGTTACCTGCTGAGGTGTTCGAGCGACGGTTGAGACAGGCCGTTAAATCGAGCACCTTTATGGTGCAAGATGAGGCACAGGCAAAACATAACTTTACATCTAGGACAGCCAATTTAGAACGTGCTATTGATACACGGTTCGACTTTAATAATGGCAATAATATTGGGGTTGTATATCTTGATGATAGGGCTGCACCTTATGGGGTGTTTGTCCATGAGGGTACACGACCTCATATTATTCGTCCTAAGACAAAAAGCGTTTTGCGATGGGCTCCTATGGCCGGTAATGGCTTTATATTTTCTAAAAAGGTTCATCATCCGGGCACTAAAGCTGATCCATTCTTATATGAGGCTATTAATCGTAAACGTGGCGATGTATATGCTACATTCGCAAGGGCTACGGATATGGCACTTGAAGATATAAGCAAAAGCGATTGGCTCGGTAAAACTAACCATGAAATTAGAATTCGATTATAGGGGGCTCATATGTTATACGACTACACTGAAATGCAGTTCACCGATGAGCTATTAGGCAAAGAGGTACTGCCACAACATCTTGAACGTGCTGAGCAAGGACTTTATGCATTTGCTAAGCGTCTAGGAGTTCCACAAGGCGATGTAATTAGGGGTTATCTAGCGGACGAGCTAGTACAACTATATACATACCGTTTTGTATGCTTTGACAAGGCTTATGCGTTGCCGGGTTCTTATACTGTTAATGGTTCGACTGACGACTTTTACAGTAAAAAGCTAACGTATCTTGATGAACGCATTAAAATCTTAGAAAAGCAGATTACACCAGAAGATTTGACAGGCGATGCGAAGAAGTATGCTCGTTATCGTACCGTTGAAATATACAGGGGGTAATATGTGGCTAGAACTAATGCAACATATTAAATCTACTATCGACAATAGTGGTGCTGCATTTAATGTCATGTTAGGTGCTATGCGACCGCAAGCAGCTAAGGTAGACGAGAATGGCGTTATCATGATTATTCGTGGGGAAACTACGAGGGGAGATAATTCCATTCAATCTGAATTGCAACAAGAACTTTATATCGAGGTTTGGGGACGCAATGACAACCCTGACTTACAAGTAGGCTATGAATTAATGGCTAATTTAGAAGATAGGTTCGAGGCAATTATTAATGATCTACGTAAACGTTGTGGTGAATTAGACGAAACTGCATGTATATTACAAAACACTGGCTATCAGATTATAGATTTAGTTTGTACAAGTAAAATTGGCGACCATGATAGTGTGCGACCTTTAGTTGGTACGCAATATCGCTTTATGGTTCGCCTTATTGATTTAAAAGAGAAAACTAACGGAGGTATTTTCTAATGGCACCAGCTGCAACACCAAAAAAATTATACAAACCGGCTCAAACCGCAATGCCTACAGCCGGTAAGAATTATCTTATTTATTTAAATGTAGGCACTGACGAAACTACAAATGCTGAATGGCTTATCTTGGGCGGTCAACGTAGTGGCGATGTATCTCGTAAGGCTGACTCTATCGACGCATCTAGTAAAGACAGTGGCGGTTGGAAAGTTACAATTCCGGGCATGAAAGAATGGTCTATCGATCTTGAAACGCTTTTAATGCCTAACGAAGAAAGTTTGCAACTGCTTGAAAAAGCGTTCTTAAACGATGAAAAAGTTCATCTTAAATTTGAATATCCGGACAAATCTTACATGACTGGCTATGCATCTATTACAGAATTGTCCTTAGCTACACCTCATGACGATGTAGCCACTTACAAAGGTACATTGAATGGTGCCGGCCCATTGTCTGAATTGAAAAAAGCCTAATTAACTATTTATAAGGAGCGTGTTTTAACATGAAAAAAATTAATTGTGATCTATTCGCTATGGGCGAAACTATCTATTTCAACATTGGTCGTATTGCTGAGTTGGAACAGCTATGGGGCGAGCCTATTTTTAAAGCGGTACAAAGTGGCACAATGACTTTTAATCAGCTTATCACTGCATTGGTCGTAGGTATGAAACACCACGGCAAAAAGCGTGATTACATCTATTACCAAGATAAATTGCAAGAACTCTTTGACGAGGGAACAGTCCAATATGCCGACCTTGTACAGTTAATTGTGCAAGCCCTTATTGGTAGTGGTGTATTTGGTAAGGCTGCATATTACGCATTATTCCCAGATGAGGCCGATGAGCAAGCACGCTCCGAGGTTGAGGCTGAGAACGAAACAAAAAACTAAGAGGGGGCGACACAGCCCCCTCTTTTAAAGTATGGATAACAAAAGCGGAACGCATGGCCTATGGTCCGCTCAATCTTAAACCGTGGGAATTCATGAATTTAAGCCCTATGGAATATTACAAACTTGCAGAGGGTTATGAGTTAAGGACGGAAATAGAGGACCGTAAGCAAGCGTATTTTGCGTGTCTAATGACAAATGTACATATCGCAGGCAAACGCAAATTGACTGTAGAAGATATTATGAAACAATTACATCCAATGACATTGGCTAAACGCAAAAACGAAGAAAAGTTATTCATGGAAGAATTCAGACAAGAGGGAGGTGAGATATAGCATATGGCCGAAAGTCAAATTAATGTCAAAATTGTTGGCTCGTCTAATGGTGCTGAACAGGCACTTGATAGAGTAGCAAGGAAAGCTGAGCAAGCACTAGGCAAAAGCATTTCTAATTCGCTTGATAGCGTAAGGAATAAAGCTCAAAAGGTCTTTGGGGTTGAAATTCCGGGACTTATGAACGCTGCAAAGTCTGGTGCTGCATTCGCTGGTGCTGCGATGGGCATTGAGGCAGCCGGTAGGGCGTTAAAAGATATGGCCGTTAGTGCAGTTAAGACAACGGACCAATTAACGCAATTAAGGGCTCGTATTGATCTTATCAATGACGGTAGTCAAAGCACCGCCGAAATTATGGATAAGGTATTTTCAGCTGCCAATCGTTCACGTGGTAGCTTTTTAGATATGGCTGATAGCGTGGCAAAACTAAATATGTTAGCAAAAGACGCTTTCACCTCCAATGATGAGGCCATTTATTTTGTTGAACAGTTAAATAAGCAATTTAAAATTGCCGGTGCAGGTGTACAAGAAACTACATCTGCTATGTACCAATTAACACAAGCTATGGCAGCAGGTAAGCTACAGGGCGACGAATTCCGTTCTATTATGGAAAATGCTCCAATGTTGGCACAAAGTATCGCACAAGAAATGGGCTTATCTGTAGGGCAATTAAAAGAGATGAGTTCGCAAGGTTTAATTACTGCGGATATCATCAAAAATGCTCTATTTAATAGTGCAGAGGAAACTAATGCGAAGTTCGCTGAAATTCCTATGACATTCCAAGATATTGGCACAAAATTGCAGAATGATCTTATTGCTGCGTTCCAACCGGTTATGGCTGAGTTAAGCAACATGACGAGTTCAGACGTATTGACTGCGGCATTAAATGAATTCGCATTCGCTTTTAAGTTAGCGGCTGCAGCTGCACAAGTATCTATAGCAATTATTAAAAGTGCTTTTAGTGGCCTAAGCGTAGTTATTACCACTATCAAAAATATAGTATCCAGCTTTGTACAGTTGTTTGTTACGTCTATGCCGTTGATTACTGCCGCTATTATTGGTGTAAGTGCTGCGTTCTTGGCACAAAAAGCTATTATAGCAAGTCATAATACAATGCTTGCCTTACTGACTGTTCGCACAACTTTGGTTACTGCTGCAAGCGTAATCTTGGGCGGTGCTATTGGTGCAGTAGGTCTTGCATTTGGTGCATTTAGGGCTATTGCAACGGCTACGCAAGCCGTAATTATGGCTATTAGGACTGCAAATATCGCTAGTGCGGTAGCGATGGGCGTGGCAAAGGTGGCTACACTTGCATTGAGTGGTGCTACGGCAATTCTTAACGCAATAATGATGGCAAACCCTATCCCTATATTTGTAGGTGCATTAATGACGCTTGTCGCTGTATTTGGTCTTTCTAGGGCTGCGGCAGGTGGTTTTAGTGAAACGCTAAGCGAAGTATTTTCCACTATCGTACACACAGCCGTTTGGGGCGTCAATAAGATTATTGAGGCTTTGAACTGGTTAATCGCTAAGCTCAATAGCGTAGGCGATAAAGTTGCCAAATTCTTTGGTGGGACATTTACCGCTATTCAACAAGTAGACACTATTTCTGCTGATACTGCACAAGGTATCGTCAATACTGCCGGTGATATTATGGGCCAAATCACATCAGGTTTATCAGGTGGAGGTGGCGACCTTGATGTTGGAGGCGGTGGAGGTGGCGACACTTCTGGCGGTGGTAAAGGTGGCAAAGGCGGTGGCAAAGGTGGCAAGGGAAGTGGTAAAGATCTTGCGAAAGAGGCTAAACAAATTCACGAAAAAATCTTGCAATCTTTCCTTGAAATGCAAGGCAATCAAGTAGAGCTTATCGAACTCCAATATAAAAAGGAACGAGAGGAGCTTGAAAAGTCCAAAACCGCTAATGAAAACTATCACGAAGATTTGAAACTACTTGATGAAGTTTATGCAGAAAAGCGTATCAAGGCGAAACAGGAGGAAATGACAAAACTACGTGCCATTGAAACTGGTATTCGTGATATGCAACAAGATTTTGCGTTTAAAACGGCTAGTAAGGATAGTACAGGTAATGTATCTCCTGCCGTGCAGTTAAAAAATGATTATGACAATGCCATAGATGAAATTGAGGACCGTTATGCAGATATGGTTGACAAGTTCATGAAAATGGACAAAATGGAGCAACAACATCATATTGATCTGTTAAAACAACGAGGCATTGAATTCGAAATGAGTGCTGACGGACAAATCTCCTACGAGAAAATGAAAAACGAGGAGTTGTTAGCGGCACAAGATGAGTTCAATAAAAAGGCATTACAACAACATACCGATTTGGTAAACGAGAAATATGCTATTGATGAGGCTATGCGAACTCAAAACTTCGATGCGTTACAAGCTGCATTGAGTGATGAATATATTGCAGAGCAACAGCACTACGACGCAAAAAAACAGCTCATGGAGGAGTGGAAACAAGCCACAATCGACGCTCATTGGAATGGACAGCAACTATTGATTGACGCTTTAAACGCTGGTATAGATAGTATGCAGAGTGGCATTTCAGGTCTTATTCAAGGCACTACCTCTTTAATGAGTGCCATTCAAAATATTGGTAAAGCTATTTTAAAAACTATTGCAGATTTTATCGCAAGTTGGATAGCGGCTATGGTTAAAAAAGCCGTATTCAGTAAAATGATGCAATCGCAAGAAGCTACAACCAGTATTGCTGCGGCTAATGCTCAATATCCGGCATGGTCTGCATTAGCTCAACAAGTATCTATGGCGACATTCGGTGCTAGTGCTGCGGCTGGTATGGCTGCATGGACTGCTAATACTACCGCAGGAGCAGGGCTTTCCCTTGCTAATGGTGCAACAAGTTTTGCATCCTTAGGATCCGCAAAATTAGATTTACCAAAAATGGCAAACGGTGGCGTTGCTTATGGCTCAACTTATGCTGAGATTGGCGAGGGCAAGTATAAAGAGGCCGTATTACCTCTAAGCGAAAGCACATACGACGAAATGGGGGCAGGTATAGCACGTGCCGGTGGTGGTGCTACTGGTGGCATTACGTTTAACGTATCCGCTATGGACGCCAATTCGTTTGGTGATTGGTTAGAGAATTCGGCAGGTCGCTCTTTACGTCAGTTTTTAGTCAATCAAAATAGGGAATTTGTAGCTACGGAGGGTACATGGTAATGGCAGATTTATTGAAATTTCCGGATATTAGAACCCTTGCGTGGAAGTCTACAAAGGCTCAGAAATGGGACACTAAAATCAAACGTACTGGAAGTGGTCGAGTACGAACTATGACGACTTGGCAATATCCTCAATATACTATCACAACTGAATTTGCAGTATTAACCCCAGAAGAACATAAGCGTCTTATGGGGTTTTATGCATCCGTTAAGGGTGGTACTATTCCGTTCTTATGGTTAGATCCCGAGGACCATGAGGAAAAGGGCGTGCGTTTAGGTACTGGGGCTCAATCTGAATGGCAAGCAGTTCGTTTGTATGGTGATTTTAGGGAGCCAGTAGCACATATTGAAAACCTTAAATTATATGCTAATGGTACGCAAGTTAATGCAGTATCAGATAAAGGCGTTATAAGGTTAGCTGCAGGTGTTAGGGTATCTCCTACTGCTATTATTACCGCTGATTACACTTACTATTGGAAAGTCATGTTCAGTGGTGATTATACGGACGAGGCAGTATTTAAAGACGTATTCAAGTCTAAGTCGTTTAAATTGGTAACGGTGAGGTGATTATAAATGAAACAAGTTAGCGAGGCATTAAGCGTTCATTTAAGCTCATCTCAGACGTTTGTATCTTGCGACCTATATGAGTTAAGGCTTAAAAGTGGTATCTCTTACTACTGGGCCGATACTGACATTGATGTTAGCTATGGAGGTAACACATATAAGGGCGATGGGCCAATTATTGTACGTGAAAAGATTTCTACAACAAGTACTGTTAGCGTTGATAAATTGAACGTTACCATAACTGCTAATCAGTCCGACCAAATTGGTGGCGTTCCTGTATTAACTGTCGCCCATAATGGTGGCTTAGACGGTGCAACCTTAAATTTAAGACGTGCTTTCTTTGACGATAAAGGGAGCGTAATCGAATGTATTGATCTATTCAAGGGTATTTGTGAAGTAACACAGGGCGGTGGCTTTGCGTTAAAAATTAATGCAAAATCTATAGTCCAAAGGCTTAATATTGAATACCCTAATAGACGATACTATCCGCAATGTCCATACTCTATATATTCAAAAGAGTGTGGCGTTGATATTACCAAGTATCGTAAGCGAGTTACTGTTACCGCTGTTATAGGCAATAATAATGTACAAATCGATACTTCGTTTGAAAAGGGCTTTTATACTGCCGGTGGTATGGAATGGATAAGCGGACCATTAGCAGGACAAGCAACTCAAATTATGGATAGCGCTACGAATTCAATCGTTTATATGAGTGCTACAAATACAACACCTAATGTTGGCGATGTGGCATATATCTATCCGGGGTGCGATAAAACACCAGAGACTTGCAAAGCTAAGTTCAATAATTTTAGTAGGAACAGGGCAACGCCTTATGTTCCGTTAAAGGAGACGATACGATGAGATTGACAACAGGTGAAATGATTGCCGAGGCTGCAAAAAAGTGGATAGGCACACCGTATCAAAATAATACTATGGTTCATGGTGTTGGCGTCGATTGCTCCTATTTATTGGTGGCTGCGGTTGTTGATAGTGGCCTAATGAAACGTGATGAGCTAGAAATAGAACATTATTCTAACGAATGGCATTTACATCGTAGCGAAGAAAAGTATCTAAAATATGTTCAAAAAGTAGCTGACGAAGTTCCTATTGATGATATTCGTATAGGTGATTTCCTCTTATACCAATATGGACGTTGCATATCTCATGGTGCGGTCTATGTTGGCAATAATTTAGTTGTACATGCGTTTGTTGATCTAGGCGTTATCTATTCATCTATTGACGATGTATTATTCTATGACGCAAAGGGAAAAAGTCGCTTACGTGCGGTTTACAGATTTAGGAAAGGGGGTAAATAATGGGTTTTCTATTTAGAGGACGGAATACGACCAATCGTGCTGATATGATTTCCGACTTCATGATAAATACTGCCTCATATGGTGAAGTAGTTCCGGAAGTACTTGGCACTACACGATTGAGTGGCAACATTATTTATTATGACGATTTCACCCCTCATGAACACAAAACCACTACACGAACTGGCAAGGGCGGTGGCTCAAAACATACTGAAATTACCTACACATATACAGTCGCATGTGCGATTGGTTTATGTGAGGGGCCAATACAAGGCATAGGCAAGGTATGGCGAGATAAGGAAATATACGACTATCCGAACGAAAAGATTGAGCTTACTGCATATAAAGGTGATTACGGACAAGCTCCGTGGCCTTATGTAATTTCTAAGCATCCGGAAAAGGCGTTGCCTTATAGCGGTTTAGCCTATATGGCAGGCGTGGTAGATTTGGGCGAGCGTGGTAGCTTACCGCAATTCAACTTTGAAATAAAAGGGAAATTACTAGAAACTGGCGACGGTGTAGACGTTAACCCAGCCGATTATATCGTGCATGTGTTGAAGTCTATCGGTATTGACGATGTTAATATTGACGGTTTAGAACACTACAGGGAGTATTGCAAGGCAGCTGATATATTAATCAGTACACCGCCAGATAGTAAAAGCTCAAAGGCTCAAACTGTAATTAACGATATAGCTGAAATTACAAACAGTCTTGTCTTTTGGTCTACTGATAGGCTTAAAATCGTACCATTAGCTGATAAGCCAATAGGAACATGGAGCCCTTACAATCAAATTCAATATAACTTAAATGCAGATGATCTTATTCCGGCTAGCGATGGACAGTTAGTCGTGTATAAGAGAAAGGACAGCTCAGAAAGTTATAACCAAGCGACCGTTGAGTTTATTAATCGTGCAAATGGTTATGAAAAAGAAACAGTCGCTTTTGAGATTGTAGCCGACGTGCAAAAAAATGGATTAAAGCCGGCCTCGAAGAAGTCTGCACATTATCTATACACTAAGGCTAGGGCACAATACTATGCCGAGCAACTGGCGATGAAACGCTTATACGCTAAAAATCAATATACGTTCCGTTTAGATTGGGCGTTCTGTAGGTTAGAACCGGGCGACCTTGTTACGCTTACTGACGAATTATGTGGCCTAAATAAACAGATAGTCGTTATAACGTCTGTATCTGAGGCTGCAGACGGACAGTTAGAAATAACTGCAGAGGGTAAACCGCCCGGCACGTATGCTCCGGCTAAATACAACGTGCATGAGAACGAGCGACCTTTTATTGATTATAATCAAGCTGCACCAAGCGTTAATGATGTTGCTATATTCCAAACCGTTGGTGATGTAGGGGGCAATCAAATATTTGTTGGGGTTAACGCTCCGAGTGGTTGGGGTGGCTGCTCCGTATGGGTATCCGATAACGGTGAAAATTATCGACGTATAGGATCTATTACGCAACAAGCTAGAATGGGTAAGCTGAAATACGGCTTTGCTCAAAATGGCGATTTCTGTAATGTGATTATCAATCAAGGCATATTGCAAAGTGGAACGCATGTCGATGCTGAACGTGCCAATACATTGTGTTGGATAAATGGCGAGGCGTTGAGCTATGAAACTGTAGAAACTCATCCGGATAATTGGTATACGCTACGAGGTTTAGTCCGTGGGCAATATGGAACTAAGGCCATTAATCATGGTGCAAACGAAAGATTTGTGCGAGTGGACGAGGCTTTATTCCGCTATCCATATCGCAAAGAGGACATAAACAAAACTGTATATCTTAAATTTACTTCGTTAAATTTATTTGGTAGTAACGAACAGGGGTTAGATGAGGTAAGGGAATATACCTATAAAATCGTTCCTTACTATATCCCAGAAGTGAATAATTTAACCCTATTCACTAAGTACTACAAAATTGGCAATGGGGTATTATCCTTTGACGTGGTGGCTCAATTTGATACGCCTACCATTAACAGCTTTGATACTGTCGAACTTTGGTATCGTGAGGGCAATGCAGCTTGGAAGTATGGCGGTAATGGTAACGGACAAATCTCTATTAGTGGTTGCGAGCTTGGACATACATACGAAGTAAAAGCTATTGTTAAAGACGTACATGGAAACACTTCGCAAGGTGTTACAAAGTCCATTACTGTTGCCATGAAAACAGAAATTCCGAATGCACCGCAAGGCTTTTCTATTACATTCAGTGATAAAGCCAATTTCAACTGGCTTGAAGTTCGTAACGCTGACATAGATTTCTATGAGTTGCGTTTAGACACACGTGTAGGGCAAACAGATGGCTTAATTGGTAAAAGCAATAATACTACTTATAGTGGTATCTTGCGTAATCGTACTAGTAAAGTCTACTTGTACGCTCATAACCCAGCCAAAGGCTATGGGGCACCTGCTGAGCTATCCTATAATGTACCGGCTCCACCTAAACCAACTAACGTAAAAGTTAGTGGCAATCTAAATGGCGTAGGGGTTATATTCCAAGCTATTCCAGCCGGTTGCAAGGGTGCTAATGTCTACGTTAACAATACTGTATATTTCACCTCTACTAATGCGATAAACATTCCTTTAGAGGCAGGAATATATTCCGTAAAAGTAGCTTATGTCGATATCTTTGGTGAGGGGCCAAGAACTGATGAAGTATTGGCTACAGTTAAAGCTAAAATAGATAGCAAACTACTTGATATGGAGGCTTTAGGCATAGCCGATATGGATAAGGCAGTTAAGGATTTAACGACTGAGGTCGGAACGGTAAAAGCCGATGTTAAAGGCTTTAACAGTAAATTAATCGACCAAGCTAATGCGTTCCAACGAACCGTTACTGATCTAAATACAAATACCGTTACACAAATAACTCAAATATCCAAAGGGCTTGAATTAAAAGTAACGCAAGCTATTAACAGCTTAGACGGACGTGAAATTGTAAGCCGTATTAATCTTACGCCAGCCGGCACTAAGATTGATGGCAAGCTATTGCATGTTACTGGACAAACCGTATTTGATGATAATGTAATCGCTCGTAGAATGATACAGGCAAAAGCAGTTAGTGCTGACAAAATCAGCGTTGAAAACTTAGCGGCCGTTTCTGCAAACATCGGTTCATTAAAAGGTGGCAGTATCACAGGAACCACATTCAAGAATGCTAACAATACATTCAAAATTGATGCGAATGGTAATATCGTAGGTGCCAATATTACAGGTTCAAGAATTGATGCTCAATCAATCTATCAAGCCGGTTTCGAGGTTAAAAGTCTCGATATTCAAGTGTTCCAAGTGCGACATGGAGATTATTGCCCTGTTCCAAAAGGATATAGTCGAGCGGATTGCACGTTTATTCCTGTAGGTTACAACGTAGAGCAAAAGGCTCCTACAAGAGAAGAATGGAGACGAGAAGAAAGCCGCTATAACTACAAACCTACTAATTTGAAAATTCAATTCTCTAAATTTATCTCACACAAAAGTTATGATCATGGAGTGAATGCCGGTATCGATTACGATGATAAGTGTGCAGCTTATTCGGCCTCTATTACCGGCGGAGATACTAATTATGGTAAGTTAGTTACTACAGGTATTGGCACTTTATTTGTGTTGTGCATAGCAATTAGGCGATAGTTTTAATTCACAAAGGGGGTGGCCTATGGTTAAACACGATTTCACGCTACACGCCGGACATGATTTTAATTTTACATATCAAGTGCCAGAGGGTAGCGACTTAAACCTCACAGGCTATACAGGCGTATGTAAGATACGAAAAAGGCCGAATGAGACAGTTGTATTTGAGCTGAATGCAACAATCGAAGAAAAGAGCGTTACATTCTCACTCGCTGGCGATGTATCAGCAAAAAAACAGCTACAGACTAAAGACTTTGTATATGACGCATTTATTTATAATGAGAGTGATCATATCAAGCTAGGCTATGGCAAAATTACATTTATTCAAGATATTTCAATGCATTAATCAGAGGAGATATTAATCATGGCAGATAACACTTTAACTTTAAAATTCGATAAAGACACTATTTTACCTTTATTCGAGGGTTTAAGAGGCCCTAAAGGCGAAAAGGGCGAGGACGGCCAACGTGGTGAACGTGGTGAAAAGGGCGAGCAAGGCCTTAGAGGCCCTAAAGGTGAGCCAGCAAGTGCAGAGCGTGCGGCTGAACTCTTGAAACAAAAAAATGTATACTTGCCTGACGCAAGCGTAGATACAGTATTAGCTAAATTAGTGGAACTTTTAGGTGATACAATTCAAGTTGCTTACAAACCAATCGAATATATTCAACCTTTAGTAGGTCAAGAGTTCATCGATTTAAGAGGGGAACCTCACTTCAAGGTTTCCGTTGATGGTGGCGAGAAACGTGTATTCGAGAGCGACAACATGCGTGTTCCTATCGCACCTTTCGGAGTTGCTAATATCTTGGTTAAATATTATGATTTGGCGGATCGTGAAGTTGGCAGTGCAGAAATTAAAGGCGTAGAGGTTCATTCCAACGCTGACGATACATTCGAGGAAAATAATGTAAGATATGCCTTGTTTGGTCGCAAATTAGAAGTTGATGTAACAAACTTCACAGGAAAACAATACATTAAAATTTTTGGTAAATGGTTAGTAACTCAAATCGATAGTGTAGCAATCAAAACAAGCAAAAACGTGCATATCGTAACAATGGAAGGAAGTTTCCGAGATAATAATAACAATGCAATTGGAGATATTCCTATTGTGGTGGAAACTCCTCAAAAGGTTACATTCGATAATGGTGATAATATTAGTTTCCCTATTAAAATCGGTACATTACAATATGGTGTGGATAATATTAGATTCCAATCCTCTCAACTTGAATGGTCTGATAGTGCACATAAATATATCAACACAGGTGATGCGGTAGATCATCTTTAATTTAGGAGAAAGGAGCGACGATGCAAGTAATAACAGATTTTCTATGCGAGGCATGGCGAACACTGACAGACTCATTCGCTATTAAAGCCTTGCTTGCGGTAGTTGCAGAAGTCGGTATATACATGTTAGGTCTAAAACACGTACAGGTGTTAGGCATATTCATTTGCCTAGTGTTTTTAGATCTATTCACAAAGTGGTCTGCGATTGGTTATCAAATGTTAGTTGACATGGGGGCAAAGGTTGAGAATATCGGCGGTTTTGACAAATACATAGCCATTCCAGCTGCATGGGGGAAAGGGCTTATATCGTCCAAACATATGCGTAAGCCTTTCATTACAAAGGTATTAACATATTGCCTAGCGACTGCTAGTGCGTGGTGTTTTGATTACATGGCAGGGAATTACGCATTCGCAGTCAATCTTGTATGGTTGTATCTTGCTAGCGTCGAATTTCTTTCCATTTTAGAGAACCTACGAGACGGTGGCAATACTACCATTACAGGGTTGTTAGATTTGGTTCAATCTAAAGTTGACATGCTTTTAAAGAAATAAGGTTTTTATATGGGGCTACATATAGTAGCCCTATTTTAATTGGAGGTGCATATAATGAAAATTGGTACACATTTTGATGATTACGAATTCGCTTGCAGTTGCCATAGACACGAAGTCGATGAGAATGGACATAATAAATTGGACCATATTATCGACAAGCGTTTAGTTGATGTATTGGACGCTATCCGTGAACGTTTAGGGGTACCATTATATATCAACAGTGGTTACCGTTGCCCTGAACATAATGAGGAAGTAGGGGGCGTGCCTAATTCTCAGCATGTAGAGGGTACAGCAGCAGACATCACATACGACGGCATTGATGTTGATTATCTTGCACAGATTGCCGAAGAATGTGGTGCCGATGGTATTGGCAAATATTATCATCAAGACTTCGTACATGTTGATGTTAGAGGATACGAGGCTCGTTGGTCTGATCTTGATTAAGTAGGGGGCTAGATATGTATGAGAAAATCACGAACTACATCAAAGCGGTTAAATCTCAGATTACTATTAAGCGGCTTATTATTGGTATTAGTTGTTTGTTGCTCCTCATTGGTGCATGCCAACTCATTGACGGCTACCTCACCGCAAGAGCCAACTATCAACGTGCCATTGACAAGTTGGAACGAACTCAAAGGGAACTTGATACAAGCAGACGCCTTAATCAAGAGCTCAAACTTGTCATTGAACGAGGCTCAGACCTTAACCGTCAAGCAGGCGACCGAATTGAACGAATTGAAGATTATCAACGAAGAACGGAGCAAGGAATTGGCCGAGCTCAAAACTATCAACGAGAAACAGGGGCAAGAGTTAGCGAAAGCATCGGAATTAATAACCGAGCAGGCGAGCTCATTGGAAACAGCCTCCATATCATTGAACGAGTTGAAAGCGGAAATAAAGAATAATAAAAAGACAGAACAAAGGTTACGCCGGCAACGTGATACATGGGCTATTAGCAACGTAGCATTATTTCTTGCCGGTGCGTTACGGAAATAACGTGGAGGTGATCCGTATTCTCCTTACTGCATAAAGGTGGATATGCAGACAACTTTTGTTAGTTACATATAGGGCACTTACTATAACAGTAGGTGCCCTTATTTTTTTTGCAATTATTACGAACAAACGTTTGACTTTAACAAGAATAAGTTATATAATGTAATCAAGATAAGAAGTGATTAACTAGGAGGCTTACAAAATGACAGTACAAGAATTAAACAATATCTTGATTAAACAAAATCAACATCTAGCAGTTGAAAAGTTCAGAACTGGTTATGAATGTTTTAGCATTCACACTAATAAACTATATGCGGTGGCAAACACCGTTGATGAATTATATACAAAGTTATTAAAAGCTAATCTAATTTACTAGGAAGACAAACATCATGGCAAAACGTATTCCATTATCTTTCATCGCTTTGGCAGTAGCTAAACAACTAACAACTACAAACCCTATGTACGATGCAATTTCTGATTTAATCTACATGATTGAACATGACAAACGATATAGAACATTAAAAGATAAACTCCCTGCACTACGTAATAGATTGGTAGAGATTGACGAAGAGTTAGGTTACGAATAATTGTTAAGATCTGGCTGCACTAAAGAGTGCAGCCAGATAAAAGGAGATAAGAAAATGAAAAAACAACAAAGACTTGAAAACTTATTTTTAGCCGTTAGAAAATATTATTTAAATTGTGGTCGTACTGAAGATACAGCTAGCCTATTAGCGTATCAGGTAGCGAAGAAGAGTGAAAAATTGAGAATAAAAGATATTAAAATTATGTTAGAAGTTCTTTCTTGAGAAATGAGATACAAACATGAAAATGATTAAAAACCAAACAAGCATTATTGACTTAAATAAAACACTAGATAAGTACACAGAACTTCATTCTAATGGCATGATAACCTCAGACA
>ERZ1034913.1143-NODE-1143-length-17147-cov-5.076644_pt1 | contig 17147 bp, 10 predicted proteins | sample MGYA00520697_ERZ1034913 | MGnify/ENA primary metagenome ERZ1034913 (study PRJEB33766, sample SAMN09781786) | gut metagenome | biome: gut microbiome | host: Homo sapiens | place: Madagascar | study: EMG produced TPA metagenomics assembly of the PRJNA485056 data...
GAAACCGTGACGGCAGGACAGGTGATTGGCTATGTTGGTTCTACCGGCGACAGCACCGGCAACCATCTGCATTTTGAGGTGATGCAAAACGGTGTGCGCTGTAATCCGCTGAGCGTAGTGAATCCCCAATAAAAAAGATGCGTATTTTGCGATTTTGATTACAAGCGTTTTTGTTGCTGAAGTGAGCAGCCCTGTTTTACACAATCAAAAATAGGGCTGCAAGCGACTTTCGTCAACTTGCAGCCCTAGATTTAGAATGTTGGCTGACAACGAACCGCGATGCGCGCATTGCCGCTGTAGTCACAGGTGAAAAGCGTTAAGGCATATTCGCCGGAGGTCATTTCATCTACAGCCGTAGCATTCAGCGTTTCCAAAGACATAACCTGATAAGTATAGGTGTTTCCGTCCATGGTTTTCAGCATGACTTCATCGCCTTGCTGTAAATCACTCAATTTCCCGAAATGCCGCCTATAATTATGGCCTGCAATCACAAGATTTTCTGTATCTACAGCACCGGAATATCGGCAGACAGTATCCTTCATCAGAGCATCGTCAAAGCGATTATACACAGGCAGTTCCAGCCCCAAGGCGGGAATAGAAAGCGTTCCGAGGAAGGTTTCATCGTCTGCACCTTTGGCGATAGCTGACTCCCGTGTCTGCTGCGATTGCTGCATGGTCACTTCGGTTAACAGACTTTGTGCTGCTTCGTCAGCACGGTTTGCATCGTAGTAGTTGTAACCCCACAAACCGATTGCCGCAAGCAGAAGCAAAATGCCAAGCACTGTACAATAATGGCCAAGCTTATTTCTCATGGTCAGACTTCCTTTGCAGCCAGCCGCCCAACAGAATCAAGCTCAGGCCCATTGCAATCAGAACCGGTATCGGCCAGTTCAGCTGCCCTGTCTGCGGCAGCTTGACTTCAGGCGTTTCCGGTGTGACTGTAGGCGTAGGCACCGGAGAAGATTCCGGTGTTGGGCTTGCACTGGGTGTAGGCGAAGGCCGCGGCCCGTCAATATGGGCGAACTTTTCATCTACCTCAATATCCTTGAATACCTCGCCATCTTCAATGATGGGCAATGTTACAAGGTAGGGGTCGATGATGTACTCCTGATTGGCAGGCGCAACCTGCGTGCGAGCCACAAGATAAAGCCCCGGCTTCAAATTCGAAAAAGTCAGCTTACCATATTTATCGGTCACGCCGGTTTCATCCGGCACAGCGACTTTCGCGAGCTCTTTAGCGATAGCAAGCCTCTCGGAAGCCGAGGTTGTAGGCCAATCACAATCGTAATCGCGGTAAGTGTCCACAATGTTGTAGGTTACATCCAGCGTATCATCGTCGATCGACTTGTGAGCAATCAGGGTCAGCTCATAAGTATCCCCAGCCAGAAAGTAAATGGAGCCATCGTCCTCACGGTAATGTGCGTCCAGCGTAATGGAATAGTCATTATCGTCGTAGCGGTTATGCGCTGCATAGGCAACCAGCTGAAAAGAGAACGCGAGTACAACAGCAAACAGCAAAGCGCAAAGCCTGCGGACTTTTGGTAAGCTCATGTTCTCATCTCCTCTTTTGGGCTTTGTGCCATAGCAGCATCACAAGCCACCGTAGTATGATAACGGCAAGAATTACCGCCGCACCAGTCAGGCCATGCCGGAATTGAATCGGCAGGGTGTAGAACCAGTTCTTAGGGCTTTGCTCGGCGGCTGCCTGCTCCATCTCCTGCTCCGAATAGGGGATTCTTGTCCCCCGCACCAGCAGCCGGTGTGAGTTGACACCGTAAGGTGTACAGGTAATCAGTGTTACATAGTCCTCACCGGGAACAATGGCCAGCGGCTGTGTTTCGTCCGGAAGAACCGTAAGGATCTGATCAACCTGATAAGCAAGCGTGTGCCCCAGCACCTTGATATAGAACTGGTCGCCAACCTGCATTTGGTCAAGGTCGGTAAAAAGGCTCGCCGTAGGCAACCCGCGGTGCCCGGAAAGCGCCGCATGGGTGCTTTCACCGCCAACAGGCAGTGAGGTGGCTTCCATGTGCCCAACACCCACCTGCAAAACAGATTCCGAGGTGCCGTGATAAATGGGAATGGTCGTGTTCAGGCGAGGAATCATGATATAACCCATCATACCGGTGTCATCGATGTTCAGCAGCTGCCAATAGGGGCCGCTTTTGTCGCCGTCTTCGGTATTATCGATAATATCTACGCCATCGCTCTGCTGTGCCAGCTGCCGATTGTATTCCTGCGCTTCGACCAGAAGCTCGTCCAGCTGTTGCTGTTGGAGCTTGCTGACCGAATCATCGTAGGAGGCGGTTGTGCGGCTGCCGTGGATCTCTGCCAGATATTCACTTAAAGATGGATATACCAGAATGCCAACGCCTACCAGAATCAGTAGTAAGCGAGCCAGTCCAAGCAGCCTGTCTTTCATTTACTGATTTTCCTTCTTCTTTTTGCGGGGAGCAAACACACCCAGCAGCACAACGGCAACGCCCAGTAAAGTCAGACCGATAGTACCGATGCTACCAGTCTCAGGCAGCATAACGCCCTTGACGTTCTCGACCTTGATAATGTTGCTGGTGTTTTGGTCTGCTTCGTCCACCTTATAGGTAGGAGTGGTATAAGCCTCGCCGGCGACAGTAATCTCAATCTTGATGGGCTTCTTCAGCTTGTTGTAACTGGTAGGAGCGATGGTTTCGTGCAGGTAGTAAGTACCGGCTTTCAGACCCTTGATGGTGATTTTGCCGGTTGCATCTGTCGTAACGGTATCGACGCCAGTCTCGCCATCGCCCTGTACGTGGTAGGTGTTCACTACTGTTTCATTAACAAGTTTAACTACATTATCACCATTCGCATCGGTAGTCAGCTTAAAGGTTGCGTTAGCCAGTCGGTTTGCATCGATATCCTCAGTATGGAACTTATGAATTTCGATGTCGTAAGTGTAAACCTTGCTCTCGTCGGGGTTGGATTTACCAGTTTCATCAGTGCCGGGGTTGTTGCTATATTCCAGATAAACGGTGTTCTTTGCCGGGTTGTCTTTAACAGCGTCCTTAGTGATTTTTGCGGTGTAGGTAACAACGATGTCCTGACCAACCGTTACGTTAGTGACTTTTGTCAAGTCGGCGAATGTGACGGTCAGTTCCTTGGATTCCTCTGTCGGTTCGGTCACGGTGTAGTCAGTGCCCTTAGTTACCGCAGTACCGCCGATGGTTACCTTTACAGAGCCTGCATCATAAGCCAGACCATTGGACAGAGTATCGTGGAAAACAAACTTATAGGTGCTGTAGTCGGTCATATCAGGAACTTTGGCGGTCAGCTTAAAGGTAACGGTATCGCCAACCTGCGCAGTGCTGTTATCCTGATAGTCGTTTCCGTTGTTAGAAACCTTCTTATCAACAGTCGGGAAGGTGCTCTTGATGGTAGCTGCAGTGTTCTCGCCGTCTCTGGGGACATTTACAAGGATAGCATCAGTGCCACGATTGCCATCGCCGGTAGAACCGCCCTCAGGGAACACCAGATAGTAACCAGCGTTCAGGTTGGTGAAAGTAGCAGTACCCATAGTCTTATCGGTGCTAGAATTTGCAGTTTGAGCTTCTTTAGTTTCCGTTAAAGAAGTAAAAGAACTTGCGTTTGCAGTGTCACGCACCCACTTCTGAGCAGCATGTGCAAAATCTGCCAGAGTGCCTGCGTTGGTAGTGGTATCATTTTTAAGAGATTTGACATATGCAACAGCAGCATCGCTCAGAGCTTCTTTAGAGATATTCTCAGCCGTCACAGAATTATCCGTGATACCACCAGCTGTCTTAACCTCATTAAAGCGGTCAGCGGCCTTGAAGAAGCTTTCCCAAGCATCTTCCAGCACATAGCTGTCGAACTCGTTCTGCTTGGCAGGGTCAGCGGCAGCGTCACCAGTAACGCGAGCGGCAAACATACGGATTGCGGTTACATTCTTGCCTTTTCCAGCACCCTCACCGGGGATATACAGGCCGGAGCCGGTCACGGTCAGGTTGCCAGTGGTCAGAGGAGTGTCTGCCGCAAACGCGGTCACTGCCAAGCAGAGGGAAAGTACAACAGCCAGCAACATTGCGGCTGCACGCTTAAAATGTTTCATAACAAGTGTCCTTTCAATTTGATTTTCTTGTTTCTTAGTATTTCTTCCTGTACCGTGTGCTATTATTCCATCTCCCCCTTATCCTTTCGTTTGCGCGGTACAGCAAGCGCAAACAGTAGAATTCCAACGCCGAACATCACAAACACCCAGTCACCGATGCTGCCAGTATCGGGCAGGCGCGGATGGTGGGTATTGGTAATGGTTGCGTGGTAGGTCTTTTCGTCATACTTAGATTCGGTCATCGTGTAACCGGGGACCGTCTCCTCCTCAAACGAATAGACATAGTAGGCTTCGATGGTATCGGTCGGTTTCCCGTCCGAACCCATGGTATATTTCAGCACAGGTGCATCTTTCAGCACCGTGCGCCAAACAGAGGATTGTCCGTTCTGAGCATCAGCCTTCGTCATCGTAACGGTTGCATACAAGGCTTTCTTTCCAACGGAGCTGCCGTCCGCTTTGAACTTCTGCTGATATACTCTGACCGTAATACTATCCGGGCGTTTGCCGTCAATGTTGGCAAAATCCTTCCAGATTTTACTGATGGTCAAATCAATCTTCTTTTTACAGGGGTCTGCGGTATCGGCAGGTTCTGTAGTTGTACTGTCGGGGTTTGCATTTGTGGGGGTATCGAGCATCAATACCGCTTTCGCAGGGCTCACATAAGCCTCAAGTTCTGCGGTCTTGGATGCTGTGGTATCCTCCATCTTTGCATCCTTCAAATCATCGTATGCGTTGATGATATCCAGATGCTGTACATCATAACGATTGTAATTGGTGCCAGTAGATGTATCCTGTTCAGCTGTACCGAACCGCGTGTTATCCACTTTGACAACCTGATTCAGCACTGCATCAAAGGCACGGTAAATGGAATAGTGGTTGTTGTTGCCTTCAATCGACTTGATGGTATTGAAGCTGTAAACCGACTTCAAATCATTCACGCCGGTAAAGGGTCCGACCAAGTTTTCTGTGCCGCGCACTACATCGCAGAGGGTCATGGTGCTGTTCTTGACCTGACCTTCATGGTTCAGACCAATAAAGCCGCCGGAATAACCTTCCTTGTCTGTGCCGTCCGCATCATTCCCCGCACCGCCCGCAAATACATCGTACCCGGCAGAAATGCCAGTAACGCTGCATTTGTCAATGTCTGTGCGGTTGCCCTTGATGAGGTTGATTTTTACATTGGGAATGTTGTTTTTGTCTACACCTTGTTCCGTACAGGGTAGTTCAATGACCGAGTCACCGATGGTGATGATGGCAAGGTCACTCTGGTTCGGTCCTGCTTTCTTGTTGAGTGCAACGCCGATTTTAAGGCCAAGTAATTCAACATACAGGGTATTGCCTTCGCTCATTACTTGAAGTTTCAAGATAGGACCAAGATTGACATCGATTAAGCCAACATCCTGCAATTTTCCGATGTATAGGTAGTGCAGAAGCTTATCCACAATCACAAAGACAATGTTCAGAAGTCTGGATTGCAATTCAGCAGTAACTACATAGTTCATATCGGTCCTGCCGATAAATCCGCCTGCGATTTTGCCGCTGGTTACCTGCTTCAGTGCTGTGGTGCTGCAATCATTGATTTTGGCAAGGTCTGCGTACCCGGCAAATCCGCCCGCAATGGGCTGTTCACCGCCTTTAGCCTCGACAACTGTGCCAAGCCCAAAACCGGTCACGGCGCAGTTATCCACATGAGAGCCGAACAAATCGAGCGCACCAACTGTTCCTGTCAATAGCTTTTGCAATACGCCTACATCGTCAATGTCAGCTACGCCGCTTTTGCCCAAGTGTCCTACAAAGCCGCCTGTGTAGTTAAGTCCTTCTACGTTGGCAAGATTGGAAACAGCACTGTTCTTTACGCTGCCGTCCATCATGCCGCCGCCAAAGCCGCCTGCACAGCCGGTATAGCGAGTTTCAGTGAAATTGCCTTCTGGTGCTTGCGATGTGTGCGCCTGTACCGTCAAGCCGTCCTGAACACCCGTAACCGAGGAATCATAAATATAAGTACGGAATGCGTCCAGCACCGAGGTGTTGCCCAGCTTAATCAAGCCGCTGAGCAGCTTTGTTTCGCTGCCGTTCGGGTCTTTACCGGATACCTGTGCCACACCAGCCACATCGGCCAATCCGAAGAATCCGCCCGCATACAGGCCGCCGTCTACACTGCGCAGATTTTGTACCTGTATCTTTTTGGCGGTAGAGTCCTTTTCGCCCACCGCACTGGCTTCCAACGAACCCGCAAAGCCGCCTGCATAAGCAGCATACTTTACGGTGCCACCGTCTTTATAAGCGCCATCTACCACAAAGCCCCATTCTTTATCCGCAGCCGAAACCGTTGCCGCATGGATGGTGGTGGCGGTGGCTTTCAGCACGGTGGCCAAATCACCGGGTGTGGCGATTAAATGATCCAAAATGCCCTGCAGCAGACCGTTGGAGGCATTGGTGTTCACCCCCGCCACACTGCCTGCCGAGGCAAGACCTACATAACCGCCGACCGCAATGCGACCTGTAACACGGCGCAGGTTGGTAGCATTGCAGGAAGCCACAGGCGCGGCATACTTGTCGGTAGGCATCCATTGGTCAGCGGATAGCAGCTTGTCCTCGCCGTTCAGCTGGATCTGTGCGCCGTAGGCACTTCCCACATAACCGCCCGAATATCCGCAATGGTTATCCGGTGAGCCGGTAGCCTGTACCGTAAGACCTGACTGGTAGCCCTGCACCGAGGAATTGCGTACCGCAGGAACAAACAACTGGGCGATATTCAGCAGCTGACCCACATTCAGGTTCAGGCCCAGAATATTGACCGATCCCAGCTCCACAGCACCGCCGGTCTTCATCTGACCGGCAAAGCCGCCGGCACTGTGCAGGGCACTGACCAGCTTGGCATCGTAGGCCATACAGTTTGTTAATGTGCCGCTGTTCATGCAGCCCACATAGCCGCCTGCATCGCCGCCGTAGAGCATATTGTTAAATTCACTGCGTCCGGCAACGACATTGTAGCCGTAGATGTAGTTGGCAAGTTTTTCATCCAGCTCGGCTTGCGAATTGACTTTACCGGCTTTTGCCAGCTCATATCCGTAGCCGCCATATTTGCCCACATATTCCACCCAGTCGTTCCATGTTTGCACGTCCAGACCGGCGAGGGGACCATATACCGCTGTGTTGGTTTGCACCGGATAGATAACGCCCAACGCGCCAAGAATGTTATTGACGCTGATCAAGCCGCCCAGAACCTTTAGTCCGCCGACTTTCGCGGTGTCTGCGGGTTCCATAAGACCTGTATAACCGCCCGCGTACTCATGCCCGTAGACCGAACGGATGCGCTCGGCCTTGCACAGGCTCATGGGGCCGTTGTAGGCTTTGCTGGTGTCATCCTCGGCATATTCTTTCTTCCAGAGAGATGTATCAAAGCCGTGGATGGTGCCGCCCATGTTATGACCTACGAAACCGCCAGCCATACCGCGCTGCACAGTTTCGTCCGATGCAGCATTGGCGCGTACTGCGCCGCCGCAGGGCACACAGTTGGTAGAACTGTTGCGGATGGACGGAACGAAGCTTTGTAAGACAGAGGCAAGCACTGTGTCAATGTTCAGCACCTTGCTCAAAACGCTGGCATTGTCCAGCAGTTTGGCAACATCGCCGGGCTGCATTTCACCCACATAACCGCCTGCGGCAATCTCACCGATTATGTACGAGAAGTTGACTGCTTGGCTGTCCTGAATGTGACCGCCGTATATGCCGCCAGCGTAACCGCCAGCCATACCGACCTTGCCCTTGCTGTTGTCCAAATCACCGGTTGCCAGAACGGCATACCCACCGGTTCCGCCAGTGACATCAGAGTGTTCAATAGTCGTCACGACCACAGAGAGGGCGTCCAAAAGTCCGGTAAGTTCAATACTTTTGCCCAGAATATTCAGACCGCCGCCCACAGAGGCTGCACTGCCGATGTCCATATCACCTACATAGCCGCCTGCATAGCGGCCGCCTGTAACGGCATAGGTGCTTTTTGTATCGTCATAGTAGGTAGGCGCGGATGTATCTTCCAGATTATCCGGAGGGGTAACTACTGTATGCTTAAGCTTAGTTACATCCGAGTAGGAGATCTGTGCGCCGCTGGCATAACCTACAAAGCCGCCTGCGCTGCCCACCGTGGTATCCTCTGTTAGCTTAGTTGCCGTAACGGTAAAGCCGCCATCGGATTTCACGCCGGCATACTGGATGTACGGCACATAGGCGTTTATCACGCTGAGAAGATCGTTCAAATTGATGTTCAGCCCGGTAACTCTGCCTAGGATACTAATACCCTTAGAGGCATCGGCCAAAGCGCCGGAGTATACCCGCCCGGCAAAACCGCCTGCATAAGATTGACCGTTTACGGAGCCGAGATTATAGACAGCGTAGTAATCGCTTTCCCCACGGGTTTGGTTATTCACCGTTCCGCTCTGGAAGTCGGCTGTAAAGCCGCCGGCAATATCACCGGTAACACTGCCGCCATCCACATAGGCAACCGTACAGTTTTTGTAACTGGGAATCAAATAGCCGATGGCATTGACAAGTCCGTTGGCTTCGATCAGGGATTTCACGGAATTATCATCGCCAACCTCCGCCAGACCGCCTGTTTTGGAAATCGCCACAAAGCCTGCTGCATAGCCGCCGTCATTAGCTGCTGTTACGGATTTCAGGTTCGTAACATGGGCATTCTCCACCTTGGTGCTGTTGCTGCGGGCCATAAAGCCAGAAGCTGTATAATCCCGGACTGAGTTTTCCTCACGAACGCCGGTGGCCTCTACCGTAAAGCCATCGCCAATGCCGTTCACATTGGCGTTTGTGATAGTAACCTCCACCGCCTGCCCCAAAGAGAGCAGATTGTTGAGTTTCAAGAGATAATTCAGACCAAGCAGATTGACTGTCAAACCGCCGTCCGCTCCTACCAATTCACCGGGACCGGACAAGCCGATAAAGCCGCCCACCATGTTTTTACCATTGACGGAGGCGAGCCGGTCAATGGTGACATTTTTGATAGAGCCGCCAATGGCATCACCAAAGCCGCCGCCCACACGCTCTAGGCCTTCCACGGCAAAGCCGTCGTTACCTCCGTTCAGCGTTACGCTGTCTACAGTAAACGCAAGATAAGAGGCAACGCCGAGGGTCGTGTTTAATAAGCCTGCTACGCTGGCAGTTCCCAGCGACCCGGCAATACCGCCTACATAATTGTGGCCAGAGATGCTTCTTACACTTGAAAAAGAGACATTCTGTACAGTGATTGTATCTGCGGTATAGGTACTGTTACGCCAATAGGAAACTTTGCCGAGATAATCTGCACTGGACGGTGCAATATACACGCCATCACCCCGTCCGGTCACGCCGCCCACATAGTCGATGCCGTTGACTGTAAGCGGTGCATTCACCGTACACCCTAAGATATACGAAGGGTTCACGCCTGCCAGAGAAAGCAGTGAAGATGCCGCGCCAGGGTTGCTGCTGAGCAGCTTGACCACCAAATCAACCACACCGCCCAGAAGGTCATCTTTATTATCGCCTTTGCCAAGATTAGCCGCCCAGCCTAGGGTTGCAATACCTGCAAAGCCGCCTGCATTGGCTCCTGTGGCATGAACCGTCAGCGATTCGCTCGCTGCGGTCGAACAGTTGACAGCCGCAGTATTGGCAAGACCGCCGGCAAAGCCGCCCGCATAGTTTTCGCCCTGAATGTTTATGACCGTGTTGTCTAATGTGCAGTTGAGAAGCAGGCTTTCGGGATTCATCTTAGGCAGCTTGGTTTCAATATCCAGCGCACCGGACAAGGTACCTTTGATGATGCTGTCTCGGGCAAGGCCCACAAAGCCACCCACGAAATTTTTTCCCTGCAGGGAAAGGCTACTGTTTTTGACAGTGCAGTTTTCTATGATACTACCGGACTGCTGCCCCACAAAGCCGCCTGCGTAGTCCTTTTCAATCGATGTGGAGATGTTCAGACCATCAATGCTGCAATCGACAAATTTTGCATTGATATAGCCCGTAGGAATCAGCTTGCCTAAGGGAATGGCATTGCCCAGCAAAATGGTGATCAAATCACCCAATCCCAAGCCGGGAATCACATTCAGAATGTTGGACAGCAACTTGACCAAGCCGCCCAATGCATTTGAAAGTCCATCGTACTCGGTCACGCCAACAGTATACCCAACAAATCCGCCGGTGTTGTTGTTCACATTCTTCACATCGGCCTTGACCACTTCGATGCCGGAAAACAACACCTGACCCTCCACTCGTCCGGCGATGGCACCGGTTGCCAAGGCCGTGGGGTCTTTCTTTCGGGCGTCGAGAACATCTCCCAGAGTTTTACCTAAGTCGATTTTCACCTGTCCAAAGGTCAGAATGAAGGTCAGACCACTCAACACGCCACCCAGCAGCTTACCCAATGTGCTTGTCAATGTGCTGACAAGTGTTTCTGGATAATAAGTTTCGCTGGTCGTTGTTTGAACAGAAATGTTCTGGAATTTGAGGTTGGAAACCTGAACCAGTCCCTTGCTGAGACCGATATCATTCTCGCTCACCTCGCTGGAGATTGTGGAGAAGAACCCTACACCCATCTGTTCGCCAACATTCAGTTTACCGGTCTGCATTACGCTGACATTTGAAATTGTAGGCTTGGTGGATGATGTGTTAATGGCGGAAGAGTCATCATTCCATATTTTTTCGCCGTTGGCCGACTTCGCGCCAATCATTGTTCCTTGGAAGGTCAGAGGCGTCCAATTGGCACTGCTTAAATTGATGTCACGGAAGATGATGTAATTGGCGTTGGAAGCGTAGGTCTGGTTCGTAGCCTTATCAATTTCCAGATTTGGGTCGATTTCACCGGTCGTCTGGTTTACGCCGCAGCGGCCAACAGTATAAACGTACAAAATGTTACTTGCTTTATCGCTTAAATTTTTGTCAGCTGCATGGATACCGTCTTTTCCAAGAGTATAGTTGTCAGTACCGTTCTGTTCTTTCGTCAGATCCGCATCGCCGCCATACAGCATAATGAGATTTCCGCTGCTGTCATGGTCAATCGTCCACTTCGCATTGTGATGAATAGCCTGATAAACGGCACCGTAAACGGTATCTCCGCTGCCGATTTTCCGCAGCTGCTGCTCGTTGCCAATCAGAATATAGGTCTTATCCCCGATTGTTTTTACTACCTGCCCGGCAAAGTCGCGGCCATCGGTACTTCCAGCTGGAGAATCATCCAAAACTGAAATCGGCGCATCCGTGATTTCCGAACTGAATTGTGTGGAAATCACATAATGATGCGTTAAGCTGTAAGTAAGATAGGGGGCGTCCTCCCCTTTAGGATAAATCAGCTGCCCCATGCCAAAACTATCTGCATGGGCATCTCCATCCAACACAGGTTCCTTTGCAGGATCTTCCGCCTGCAAAACGGAAAGCTGATACGGATTATACAGATAAATCGTGTCGCTTTGCGCATCATACAGCGTAAGGTCATCGCTGCTTTCGGCAAGCGGTGTGATGCTGCCGGTAAAGCCTTCCGGCAGCTGCCAGAGCAGCATATCGTCCGTCAGCTCAATGTCCTCTGCAATGGCGTATTGCGCGTCCAAGGCGTAGGTGATTTCCGCGCCGTTTTCATCGGTCACGGCAAGCCCGCTTGCATCGGTAAGCGTTTGCCCGCTGCCGATTTCGGCTAACTGGTCATAAGTATAAATCAGGATTTTTCCGTCCTGATAAAGAGATTTGGCCGATTCATCCGTGTTCTCAGATGAAGATTCAGCAAGCTCGGAATCGATTGTCTCGTCCGAGGTGGAAATCTGATCGGTGTCAGATTCCGGCTGACTCTCTACTGAGCCATTTGACGAGGCATCTTCAGGCAAATCGGAAGAGGCCGAAGAATCCCCAGTCAAAGGCTCAGAAGAAGCCTCATTCATGCTTGAAGAATCGACCGATGTATTTTCCGGAGATTGCTCCGGGATGTAACCTGCATCACTGTCTGCAGGTACACTTTCAGAGTCGGCGCTGGAAACAGCTATACTGCTTTCAGCTAAGATAGCATCATCTGCTGCAAAAGCGACCGGTGCTGTGCATTGAAAGAACATCAGCGCCGCCATCGTAGCTGATGCCCATCTCATAAAAGAGTGATGGCGCATGGGAATTCCCTTTACCCCCTAAAGGCTACTTGCGTAAATTCGTATTACGGTTCGCCTACGAATTTACTAGGTTTTATTGCGAAAAGTATCTGCCATTATTTGAATAGCAGATACCCTTGCAATAAATCCCCATGCAATGAGCATTGAGAAGCAAAAGCAGACGGATAATTGACCACGAATTTTATTCGTTGCCAAAAGTTTGCTCGATTGCAAACCGCTTCCGCTCCATGTTGGTATGAACATAGCGCTGTAATGTGATATTGGGATTAGAGTGCCCCATAAGCTCACTGAGTGTTTTAATGTCGCAACCTGCCTGCAGGCAGGTTGTAGCAAAAGTATGGCGTAACATATGTGGATTCACATCATGCGCACCCGCCCTTGCAAGATAACCATGAATGCTCTTTCTGTAGCAACGCGGCTCTACCGGTTTACTGCTGCACGATAAGAACCACACATCGCTGCCGAATGTATTTTTCTGGTACAGCATTTGGAGTAGAGCCGAAAGCTTTGGCGGGATTGGTAATACTCGCTTGGAACTTTCTGTTTTTGGCGCTTGTATCACAATCGAAGTCTTTCCTGATCCAACGGGAATACGGCGAACGCCGCGGCGTATATGGACTTCCTTATGCACGAGGTCAATATCTCCCCACTGCAAGCCGCAAACTTCACTGATCCGAAGCCCAAGCTGGAGCATAAATAATATGCCCGCCTTTCGTGGGGTCGGATTCTTGAAAACAAATCGGCTGACAGCCGCCTGTTCTTCAAGCGAAAGCGCTTCAGGAAACTCGCTCGTTTCTTTCACAGGCTTGATTGACAGCTCAATCATGGGCATCAAATGCAGTGTGTATGCGTATTTACATAGCCTGCGGACAAGGCTGATGCATTCCCGTGAAAGACTTGTTCCAAAAGGTTTATGCTCTCCACCAACCGGAGAAATAATCTGCAAAACGCATAATTCCAATTTTGCACGGGAAAGCTGTGAAATTCGTAGGTTCCCGATGACCGGCTAACGATAATGCGCTATGGAAGAATCCTCTAAGTCGTTCAGCGTGGAAAGCCATAGTTCCGAAAGAACCGAAATTGTAAGCTCTTGTGCCCCAAGCGGAACCGTGTAATCAGCTGCTTTTACCTTTTTCCGAATCAATGCTGATTTTGCATCGACATAGCTGTACGCATATACATAGCCCCAAATTGCTTTTCCGGTTTCACTTCGCCCTTTAATGTAGCGCCCTTCCCAGCGGCCATCTTTTCGCTTATGGATATTTTCTCCACGTCTTGCCATTGCTGCAGCCTCCATTCATTGACTATGATTTGACAACTTAAACAATAGCAGTGTTTTCGCATGAGGCAACAATATGGACGAAATAACACTTCACGATATGGTAAAAAGCAGCAAATTGCTATTTCTTAATGAATTCGTGTGAAATCAACAAATCAGACCTTGCTATTAAATAAGAAAGGTGATATCATAATCTCCAATCTTTAACAATTCATCACAAGCAATCATAGATCTTGGTTTCTTAGTATCCGCCATTCAAATAATGGCAGATACTTTTTTTGTGTACGCATAAGCTCATTGAACTCGTCCGTATATTTTTACGATAACACTATTTTTGCGAAAAGTCAAACCATCGGGAACATATGACACTATTGGTTTGTTTATCACGAAAAGCATCGCTCCTATACTAATAGTAATTTGGTATCACTATTAGATATATTTCTGGGAGAATGCTATGACAAATGCTTTATTAGGACAGCGGCTTCGCCAGCAACGAAAAAAACGGGGGCTGACGATTGAACAATTGGCTGAAATGATTGGTCTTTCTAAAAATTATGTCAGCTTGATAGAGCGCGGCCGGAAACTTCCCAGTATGGCAACACTCATTAAAATTGTAAACAGTCTGCATATTTCCGCAGATGTTTTGCTGTGTGACGAAGTAGAATCTGTAAACTGTGTTGTGGACGAAGAACTGGATCAGCGTATAAGGGCGCTCGAACCACATCAGCGCAAGGCGGTCTTTGCCATACTTGATTCTGTTATTGACGCAATACCAGATTTAACTGCATCCTCGTCAGAGGATTCTGCTGAATAGGCTTTATATATACATTAGTTCGACGCTTTGCGCCAAACCGATAAAACCGCAATATGCCAGATGGTCAAATCGACCATCTGGCATATTTTTTTGTCTTCATATCAAAAAATGTATCGTAAAAGCGATATATTACTATGCTCGCGCACCTCCGCCTGTTTTTGCATGAAATGAAGTCAAAACAACGGAGGTCAAACCAAATGTCGAAAAAGTATATTCAGAACGGCGCTTTGATTCCCGCCGAAGATGAACAAATCATCGCGGAATTAACAGCATATCTCTCTGTTTCGCTCCGGAATGAGCGCAGTAAATACCTGAAAAAATATGGAAAAATTCGTGATTTCGAGTCCTCAATTGAAGATTTGAAACCGGATTTTGAGCCAGAAGATAGTTCTTTTGAGGAAAGGATTGAGCAAATGCTCGCATGGGATATGGTGAAAAACTATCTTCCACTGTTGACTGCAAAAGAATGTGAGGTCGTTTTATGCTTGTATGTAAACCAGCTCAGCACAGCAGATACCGCCCAAAAGATGAATCTGGCACCGGAAACTGTTCGCTGGCACAAGAAAAACGCCTTGCAGAAAATCCGCAAGGCAATGGAGGGAAATACCTGATGGGCGCTTATATTGATCTTCTGAAAGCCGCGCAAAGCGGCGATACTGCTGCGGCAACCGTACTGTATGAACAGTACCAGCCGTTAATCAAAAAGCTGAGTTGGCATGACGGCATATTTGATATGGACTTGTATCAAACCCTTTCTGTTGCATTTTTGGTCGCATTATCGAAGTTTGAGATTCGATAACCCCAAAATATAAAATTTTTTCAAAAATACCCCAACGATTTTGCCTGTAAACTGATATTTATATTATAGAGGGACAAAAAGCCCTCTTCCCCTTGAGAACCTTGATAACTGCATATCCGAATCACCGGCTACATACAACTGACCTTGCCGCAACCCAAGGAGCGTCGGCAAGCACGATTCAGAGGTAACGCCATAATCCCGTGTATACGGAGGAGCGCCCCTGCCTGCTGAAAAGAACAGCGTGGAACCTGTTTGATGCCACGAAAGGGTCAGCAATCATGATACGCACCGTTGCGCTACCCACAAGGAAGCGGCGGTACTGCCTACATTTGGTACAGGAAGCGGGAGCTGCGCCAGCAGCCGGGTCGGGGATTCGCCCTATTATCCGGGGAGTAGTGTCGAATAGGATAATATTTAATTCCAGATTATGGCGGTCACTTGCTTTTGGCAGGTGACCGCTATGCTTGTGGAATTAAATCTGCAAATTCAGTAAAGGAGACTGGCTAAGATGGGAGAACCCTTTGGAAAGCGAGAAATTTTCCGTAAGTATCCGGATGTGGTGGATGTGACCCAACTCTGTAAAATGTTGGGCGGTTCGCGACCCGTAAGTAAAAAGACAGCTTACAGGCTGTTGACTTCCGGGAAAATCAAGGCATTCCGGCTGGGCCGTAGCTACAGAATCCCCAAGGTAAATGTGATTCGCTTTTTACAAAACGGATTGTCTGACGAATGCAACACTGACGATTCCCCGATTGACAGTGTGGAGGAATGAAAGAAAGTCTGCTATGCTAATAGCGGTTACACAAATGTTTGATAGCCAGAAAGGAGACTGCTATGAGGACAAAAGTGACAGGCTATCTTACACAAAAACGCGGATTTTATTATGTTGTCTTGAATATGCCATCCGACATAAAAGGAAAACGAATTCGCAAAACATTAAGTACAGGTTTATCCACTGCGCGAAACATGACAAAGGCCAAAGAAGTTATGCGCGAAATGATTCGGGAAGCCAACGCCGGAGAAGAAGTGCATGGCGTGATGGAACGGAAGGCCGTGCAGAGCACCGCGCCGGAGAGTAGTTCTCCTCGCCCGGATATGCTATTTTCGGATTATTTGCAGTTCTGGCTCCAGTGGAAAAGAAGTACATGGGAGGAAGTTACCTATTCGGGTTATACTGCCAATGTAAACACATGGATTGCTCCTTATTTCTCACAACGGGGAACCAAGCTGAACGAAATCAATGTGCTGGACATAGAAATGTTCTATGCCCATGAAAAGAACACACGCAACATCAGCGGAAATACGGTTGCACATTACCATGCCAACATCCACAAAGCGCTGGTTGATGCAGTAAGGCTGAAACTGATTCCGCATAACCCAGCCTCGGATGTCGAAAGGCCAAAAAAGGATAACTTCGTAGCAAGCTACTACACCGCAGATGAGCTGATGGAGATGTTCCCGATATTTGCCGGAACAAAAATGGAACTGCCGGTTCTTCTGGCTGCCTATTATGGTCTGCGCCGCAGCGAAGTGGTGGGGCTGAAGTGGTCGGCCATTGACTTTGTAAATAAAACTATCACCATTTCGCACACATTCGAGCGTGTTAATGTGGACGGAAAGGCGGTAGATATATCCAAAGAACGGACAAAGAACAATTCCAGCTTCCGCACATTGCCGCTGATACCGGAGGTTGAAACCGCATTGATTGCAGCGAAAGCCCGTCAGGAAAAGCAGCGCAAGCAGTGCGGTAGAAGCTATTGTAAAAAATATCTGGAGTACATCTGTGTAGACGATATGGGGAATCTTGTTAATCCAAATTATATAAGCGGAAACTTCAGCAACATCTTGCGCAAAAACGGTCTGCGTCCAATCCGATTCCATGATCTGCGTCACTCCTGCGCAAGCCTGCTCATCAAAAATAAAATTCCGATGAAAGATGTGCAGGTCTGGATGGGCCATTCCAGCTTTGCCACTACCGCCAACATTTACGCCCATATTGATACGGACAGCAAACAGGAGGC
>ERZ1034913.1146-NODE-1146-length-17113-cov-6.817505_pt1 | contig 17113 bp, 12 predicted proteins | sample MGYA00520697_ERZ1034913 | MGnify/ENA primary metagenome ERZ1034913 (study PRJEB33766, sample SAMN09781786) | gut metagenome | biome: gut microbiome | host: Homo sapiens | place: Madagascar | study: EMG produced TPA metagenomics assembly of the PRJNA485056 data...
ATATAAATGTAGTCTATTTTACAATGAAAAGGATTTGACAAAACAAATGATGAACAAACAGGAAATTTACGAATATTTAAACAGTCTTGGAATTGAGTACGAAATCACAGAGCACCGCGCGGTTTTCACCATGTCGGAGCTTTGCGACGTTGAGGTCCCGCACCCTGAGGCGGACGCAAAAAATCTGTTTATCCGTGACGATAAACGGCTTAATTACTACCTTATAACCGTGCGCGGCGATAAAAGGGTCAACCTTAAGGACTTCCGCCGCCAAAACGGCACGCGCTCGCTCACCTTTGCCTCGCCGGAGGAGCTTGCGGAAATTATGGGTCTTGCGCCGGGGTCGGTCACGCCGCTCGGTCTGCTCAACGACTCGGAGCGCCGCGTGCAGTTCTTTCTTGACCGCGACTTCCTTACCGAGCCGTATTTAATCGGCATACATCCGTGCGACAACACGGCTACGGTATGGCTCAAAACAGACGACCTTATAAAAATCATAGAAAATCACGGAAATTCGCTGCGGCTTATCGAAATATAAGCCGCGGCTTTTTTATTTTTCGCTGAATGTCTGTAAAAATATCTTTTCAGCGGTGTAATTCTCCGCCGAATACCAACCGAAAACACATTTTTTCGGCAGATTTGGCTCACATTCCGCCGAATATCAATTTTTCCGTCAGCTGTTTGGAACGCTGAATTACTGCTCCCGACACCAAAATCGTTACAACGGTACACAGGCCCACGCTGCCGCCCATTGCCGCGCCGAGCAAAACCACCGCCGCGTCAAGAGCCATTCTTACATATGCCGTGCGAAATCCGTTCCGCTCCGCAATCGCAAACGTGACCGCCTCGTACGAGCCGCGGCCGAGATTTGCCGCGGCATACATTCCCGTACCCGCTCCGAACAGCAATATCCCGCCAAGCATTATAAAAAAGTTCAGCACGCCACTCGCGGTTTCATAATTCGCCGAGAATATATCCACAAAGCCGCTGTAAAATATCTGATACAGCACCGTGCCGATATGTATTTGCTTTCTGTCATAAAAGAACGCAAACAAAATCATAACCGCCGCCACAACAGCTGACGCGGTGCCTATGCTCATATTAAGGCACTTTGCCGTCCCCTGCCAAAGCACGGCAAGCGTTGCGCCGCCAAACCCCGCGTTTATCGCAATGCTTATTCCGAACGCGGAGATAATTGCCCCGATTATTATTACAGTAATTTTTTTCGCATACTCCGTTTTTTTCATTTTGTCCTTCCTCCCGTACCGCATCCGCATGGCTTAGGCGCAAACACATAATTGAACAGTACCGCGGGCGCATGGCTGAACCCCGGCGCAAACGCTTGATCATGAATGTCGCGAACATAAAATTAAACCGTTCTGCGCCCGCATAACCGACACAACCCCCGAAGGTCTGACCTTCGGGGGTTTATCATTGCACCGTTTTACGCGGTGCGGTATTTCTTTTTGTTAATTTATACTACGCTCTTGCGCGCTCGAACTCGTCCTCAATCTCCTTTGACGGCGCTTTTGTTAAAAGGCTTACGATTACGATTACCGCAATGCTTACGATAAACGCGGGGAGCAGCTCATAAACGCCGAACACTCCGCCGATAGGCTTAATCAGGTACTTCCATACAAATACCATAACTCCGCCCGCAACCATACCGGAGATTGCGCCCGGCAGTGTTGTGCGTTTCCAGAACAGCGAGCAGATAACAAGCGGACCGAAGCCTGCGCCGAATCCCGCCCACGCGAACGACACGATTCCGAAAATCGAGCTTTCAGGATCTCTTGCAATGAACACGCCGAGAATCGCAATGCCCACAACCGTCAGTCTTGCCGCAAGCATACTCTGCTTTTCGGTCAGTTTAAGATTCAGCTTTTCCTGCAATATATTCTGCGAAACGCTTGACGACGCCGCAAGCAGCTGTGAATCCGCGGTTGACATCGTACTTGCCAAAATTCCCGAAAGAACAAGTCCCGCAAGCAGAGCCGGCGCGATACCGTATGTCGAAAGCAGGTGTGCGATACGGATTATAACCGTTTCGGTGTCCGCATTGCTAAGGCTCTCTATTACACCCGCCGCGCTCAGCGCCTTGCCCGCAAGACCGATAGCTACTGCAACCGCCATAGCGATTACAACCCATACAGAGGCAACACGTCTTGAAAGCTTAAGGTTTTTCTCATCGTCTATCGCCATGAATCTAAGCAGGATATGCGGCATACCAAAGTAGCCGAGACCCCACGAAACGGTTGTTATTATATGAAGGAAATTATAAGGCGTGCTTGCGCCCGTTTCCGGAACATACGAATTTGTGAACGAAAGGTAACCCGCAAGCGACTTCGCATTGTCCATTACCGCGCCGATACCGCCGGCAGTTGCCGTGGCAAAAAACAGCACCGCAAAAATCGCAACCGTCATAATTATGCTCTGTATAAAGTCGGTTATGGACGCAGCAAGGAATCCTCCCGCCGCGGTATAGCCAACGATAACAACCGCAGAAATTATCATTGCCGTCATATAGTTCATGCCGAACAGCGATGAAAACAGCTTTCCGCAGGCAGCAAACCCCGACGCTGTGTACGGTATAAAGAACACGATTATTATAACCGCCGCAATCGCGGAAAGAATGTTCCTCTTATCGTGAAAACGCTTTGAGAAAAATTCCGGAATGGTAATCGCATTCAGAATATGCGTATAACGGCGCAGTCTTTTTGACGTAAACAGCCAGTTGAGGTATGTACCGACAGCCAGTCCGATAACCGTCCAGCCTACGTCAGCCACACCCGAAAGGTACGCAAGACCCGGAAGTCCCATAAGCAGATAGCTCGACATATCGGACGCCTCCGCGCTCATCGCCGTAACAAGCGGTCCGAGCGTTCTTCCGCCGAGGTAGAAATCCGACGTCGAATCGTTTTTCTTTGAATAGTAGATGCCTATCAGCAGCATACCGATAAGGTAAACCACAATAGTAATAAAAATACATATATTTTGTGTAGTGAACATTTGTAAAACTCCTAAACTGATTGAATTTCTTACCGACCGATATGTGCCGCAGCCGCGGCGCACACCCGTCCGAGGATTGAATATCGTTCGTACTGCCCTCCAATCCGACAATTTTATCAATTTCCCCAAAATTTGTATCGGGTTTCTCCCTCCCGAAACGAATATACAGATTATTTTATCACATTTTTCGCCAAAATGCAATATTTTTGACATTTTTTATTCAAATTTTCATTTTTTGTATGAAAACCTACCGCTCCGCACAGCAGTCTATATACTCTTTTTTGTAATATTTAAGATTCTCGATAACCTCTCTGTCAATGCGCTCGCCGCAGACTATAAGCGGAATTGCCGGGGGGCAGCCTATATGCGCCTGTGCGCATATTCTTCCCTCCGCCTTGTCAAGCGGCGTTCTTTCCGCACAGCGTAAAAGCGCCTCGCGCGGCGAAATTACCTTCTTCGGTCTTGGCACGGGCGGCGGCGGCTCGCAAAGCTCCGCTCTTGGCGGAATCGACAAAAGCGCGCCTTCAAGCCGCGCAATATCCTCGTCGCCGCTCTCTGCCGAAATCATAAACACGACAAAATCCGAATCGTAAAATTCGGGATAAATATTTTTCCCTTCAAGAATTTCCGCAATTTCTTCCCCGCGGTAGCCGAATTTTTTTGTACTGACCGTGACCTTCAGCGGCTCGTTCCCCGCAATGCCGAAACCGTGATTGAGAAGCGCGTCCTTTAACGCTTTAACCCGCGGCACAAGAGCCGCAATCCTCGCTCTGAAAAAGTCCGCCTTAGCGTTTGCCGCGTCAAGGGATTGGAGTATCAGGTATGACGGACTGCTCGACCCGAAAACCGAAAACGCCGCCTTTGCCCGCCGCGAAAAAATCGCGGGCGCGTTCAAAGATATATGCAGATACGCGCCGCCGGTGATTACCGACAGCGTTTTGTGCGCGGAATCGCAGCATATATCCGCGCCGAGCGCGATTGGATGGCGCGGCTCGGGCAGAAATTTCAGATATGCTCCGTGCGCGTTGTCTACCGCCAGAATCACTCCAAAGCTGCGGCAGACCGCGGCAAGTCCCGCAATATCAAGGATGTTCCCCAAGTAGTCCGGGCTTGTAACGTATACCGCCGTCGGCTGCGACCGCCGCAGCTCATTTTCCAACTCCTGCGGCGTAACCGCGCAGCTGTGGTACGGGCCTTTCCGCGGGAAAATCCAGTCAATATCAATATCAAGCAGCGCGGCGGCATTGACAAACGCCTTGTGGGCGTTTCTTCCCGCAAGAATTCGCGGCGGCGTGCTGCGCTCCGCCGCATACTGCGAAATCAGATACAGCATATCCTGTATACAGAGCGTAGAGCCGCCCGCGGAATAAAGCGTTTCCGCGCCGAATATACGGCTTGCGTTTGACTCGCTCTCGGCAATGATTCCGCCCGGCGCAAAAAGCTCGTCCGCGCCGTCTATCTCGGTTATGTCAAGCGTTTCAACCCCAAGACAGCCTTTTCCCTTGTGTCCCGGCATATGCAGCCGCGACGGGTTTTCCGCCGCATACCTCCGCACAAAATCGCAAATCGGCGTACTCACTCCAAGGCCCCCGTCTCTCTTGCAACCGCAACCGCAATCGCACACTCCATTCTCTTTCTGAACAGGTCGCAGCCGTACTTATAAACGCCGCGCACCGACCCTGTCGAGTGGTAAGCGTTTGCCGCGCAGCCGCCCGAGCAGTAGAGCTTTGCCCAGCAGTCGCGGCATTCCTCTCTTGCGTATACGTTGCACGATGCGAACTCTTTTTGAATCTCGGTATTTGAAACGCCGTTCCATATATCGCCCAGCTTGAACTTCTCATCACCGACAAACTGGTGGCACGGATAAAGGTCGCCCCACGGCGTGACCGCCATGTACTCCGTCCCCGAGCCGCAGCCCGAAATCCGCTTATAAATACACGGTCCGCCCTTTAAATCAATCATATAGTGATAGAACGTGAACGGCTTTCCCTCTTTGTCGCGCCTAAGCATAAGCTCCGCAAGCTGTTCATACTGTTTGAGTACAATCGCCTTGTCCTCCTCTGTGAGCGCGGCGGGGTCGCCCTTAGCGGCAACAACCGGCTCCATGCTCAGCTCGGAAAAGCCGAGGTCAAGCATTACCTTTATATCCTCCAGAAAATCGGGGTTTGCGTGAGTGAACGTGCCGCGCATATAGTAGTTCTTTCCGCCGCGAGCCGCGACAAATTTCTGAAACTTCGGCACAATTTTATCCCAGCTGCCGTTGCCCGCATAGTCAACGCGGTAGCGGTCATGCACCTCGCGCCGACCGTCAAGGCTGAGTACGACATTGCTCATCTCGCGGTTTGCAAAGTCTATAACATCGTCATCGACAAGCACGCCGTTTGTCGTCAGCGTAAACCGAAAATTCTTGTTCTTCTCCTTTTCTATGCTGCGCGCGTACTCGACAAGCCGTTTCACAACGTCAAAATTCATAAGCGGCTCGCCGCCGAAAAAGTCCACCTCAAGGTTACGGCGGCTGCCCGAATTTTCAATAAGGAAATCAAGCGCACGCTTTCCGACCTCAAAGCTCATCAGTGCGCGCTCGCCGTGATATTTTCCCTGACTGGCAAAGCAGTAGGAGCAGTTAAGATTGCAGGTGTGCGCTATATGCAGGCAAAGCGCCTTTATAACGCCCGAGGTTTTCGCCTTCAGCGCACTCGCCATAGGCTCAAAGCTGTCCTTTACAAACAGCTTGCCATCCTCCTTCAGCTGTGCAATCTGGTCGTAGCACTCCCAAATCTCGTCCTCCGGAACATCGGGGTATTTACGGCAAATCTCGCCTATAACGCTGTCCCTGTCGTGATTTTCAAACATGGAAATCATATCGTATGCAATATCGTCCACCGTATGTATCGCCCCGGAACAGACGTCAAGGACAATATTCAAATCTCCGAATTTATACTGATGTATCATATTTCAACAGCCCTTCCGCCCACAAAAAATAGAGTAAATCCAAGAGCCTTATCTGTGGGCAGATAAGGCATACCGCAGCCTGTGCGCACGGGGAAAATCGATACGCCCCGTAACTGAAAAATCTTAATTCTTTTAAATGCTCGCCTCGCAAGGCAATCGGCTGCGCAAAATATCTTAAAGCTAAAAAAGCCGCCCTGACGGGTGGCGTTTTTAGGCTTTAAATCATAATAAATTATTTGTTTTCGTTCTCGCAAGCCTGGTTTGCGATTCCGCAGCTTGTTTTGCACGCCGACTGGCATGATGTCTGGCACTCGCCGCAGCCGCCGTTTTTAGCGCTCTCGCAAAGATTGCGTGTCTGAATGGTATTGATGTGTTTCATTTCATTAACCTCCAAAATATATTTAACTTAAATGATTATATCACAACAAAAAGGAAAAGTCAACCCGTGGACGTCCCAAATAATGTACCGCGCGTCAGAATCCCCCGCGCGTCAGAATCCCCCGCGCGTCAGAATCCCCCGCGCGGCATATGTCCGCGCATATGCTTCGCGCCGTTTTTCGGGCGTCACACAGATTTAACAGCCGCGCTGTCGGCACCGTTTCGCAGCGCCAATTTTCGGACGGCGCAGTCTTGACATCCGCGCTGTCAGTGTTATTCCATCGCACGGATTTAACAGCCGCACTGTCGGTATCATTCCACCGCACAGATTTCACAGCCGCACTGTCGGTATCATTCCACCGCACAGATTTCGCCGCCGCTTCGCTTAGGCGTGCCGTTTTACCGCACAGATTTTCAGACGGCGCAAACTTGACAGCGGCACTGTCGGCGCTGTTTCACCGCGCCGCCGCTTGCGCTACGCCTTTTTGGCAACAACCTCTTTTGCCTTTTCCACGATTGTTTTTGTGTCAAGTCCGTAAATCTCGAACAGTCTTGCCGGAACGCCCGAACGTCCGAAAACGTCGCGCGTGCCTACTCTGAGCATGGGCGCGGGAGCGTTTTCCGCAAGAACCTCCGCAACCGCAGAACCAAGACCGCCTATGATATTATGCTCCTCCGCCGTAACGATTGCGCCTGTTTCGCGCGCCGCTTTGATTATTATCTCGCTGTCAATCGGCTTGATTGTATGTATATTTATTACACGCGCGTCAATTCCGATTTCCGCCAGAGCCGTTTTTGCCTCCAGGGCATACGGCACCATAAGACCTGTCGCGATAATGCTCACGTCCTTGCCGTCCGCAAGCTGAACGCCCTTGCCAAGCTCAAATTTATAGTCCTCGCCGAAAATTGTCGGGACGGCAAGTCTGCCGAATCTCATGTAAACCGGTCCTTCATGGTCGATTGCCGCCTTTACCGCAAGCCGAGCCTCGGCAGCGTCGGCGGGGTTGATTATCGTCATGTTCGGAAGTGTACGCATAATGCCGATGTCCTCCAAGCACTGGTGCGTTGCGCCGTCCTCGCCGACCGAGATACCCGCGTGGGTCGCGCCGATTTTTACGTTGAGTTTGGGATAGCATATCGAGTTGCGAATCTGCTCAAATGCACGCCCCGCCGCAAACATCGCAAACGAGCTTGCGAACGGAATCTTGCCGCAGGCGGAAAGACCCGCCGCAACCGACATCATGTTGCCCTCCGCAATTCCTACGTTTACAAATCTTTCGGGGTAAACCTTCTTAAAGCTGTCGGTTTTTGTGGATTTTGAAAGGTCGGCGTCAAGAACGACTATTCTTTCGTCGCTTCCGAATTCGGCAAGAGCCGCGCCGTATGCCTCTCTTGTAGCTTTTTTCTCACCTATCTTATACATCAGCAGTTACCTCCGAGTTCTTTTATGTATTCGTTAAGCTCTGCAATCGCAAGCGCGTATTGCTCGTCGTTCGGAGCCGCGCCGTGCCATGACGCCTCGTTCTCCATGAATGAAACGCCCCTGCCCTTTATGCTGCGCGCGATAATCATGGTCGGCTTGCCCTTTGTCGCCTTTGCCTCGTTTACCGCGCTTTCAAGCTCCTCAAAATTGTGCGCGTCAACCGAGATAACGTGCCAGTTGAAGGCGCGGAATTTCTCGTCAATCGGCGTAGGATTCATAACCTTGCGTATATCGCCGTCAATCTGAAGTCCGTTGAAGTCAAGGAACGCGGTTAGGTTGTCCAGCTTGTAATGAGCCGCGAACATAGCCGCCTCCCATACCTGACCTTCCTCGATTTCGCCGTCGCCGAGGATTGAATATACGCGGTAGTCCCTGCCATCAAGCTTGCCCGCAAGCGCCATGCCGCACGCCGCGCTTATGCCCTGTCCGAGAGAGCCTGTCGACATATCAACCCCGCAAACGCCCTTCATGTCGGGGTGTCCCTGAAGATAGCTTTCCGCATTTCTGAAGGTTTTTATATCCTCTTTGGGAATAAAGCCTTTTTCCGCCAGTATGCCGTAGAGCGCGGGCGCGCAGTGTCCCTTTGAAAGAACAAATCTGTCGCGGTCGGGATTTTTCGGATTCTTTGGGTCAACGTTCATAACCTCCGAATAAAGGTAGGTCATGATGTCCGCCGACGAAAGCGAGCCGCCCGGATGCCCCGACTTGGCGCTGTGTACCGCTTCAAGAGCCATCTTTCTGACGTTTGCCGCAGTCAGCTTCAAAGCCGTAATTTTTTCTGTGTTCATGTGTTTACCTCCGTTTATAGTATATTTTAGAATTTCGCAAAGCCGTTTCCGAACACCTCTTTGACGTCGGAAACAATAAAAAATGCGTCTTTATCCAAGCTTTGTATAATTTTTTTCATTTTGCCGATTTCATATTTTTTCACAACACACATCAGGACAGATTTTTTTCTTCCCGTATACGGCGATGACGCGTGAAGTACGGTGCTGCCGTGTTCCAGTACGGACGAAATCTCCGCCGAAATGACCTCCGGCTTGTCCGAAATTATAAATACCATTTTTGCAAAATCGATACCCTCGACAATCAGGTCAAGCACATAGGAGCTTACAAAAAGCGCCGCGGCGGAGTACAAAACATTCTCCCACCGTCCGTAAGCCGCTCCCGAAAGCAGCGCCACGGCGGCGTCTATCATCAGCACGAATCTGCCGACCGAGAAGGCGGGAAACCGTTTTTTAAGGATATGCGCCGCAATGTCCGTACCGCCCGTTGTCATACCCGCGCGGAACACAAGACCTATGCCTATGCCCATCAGCGCGCCGCCGTAGACCGACGACAGTATCATGTCCGAGGTTATCGGCTTTAAACAGCCGAGTATGTCTGTTGCCGCGGAAAGACACAGCATTCCAAGCAGCGACCTTATCATATATGCGCGGTCAAAATGCCTGCGCCCCCATATAAATATAGGTATATTTATCACAAGAATAAGCGCCCCGACCGAAATGTCCGCGACCCTTCCGAGTAGGTGGCTTACAACCGTTGCAAGTCCGCTGGCGCCGCCCGCGGCTATGCCCGCGGGGATAAGAAACATATTAAGCGCCGCCGCCATAATCACCGCACCCAAAAGCGCGGACAGGTAGTTCAGTAATTTTTTTTGCATTTCCGCATACTCTCCTTATAAGTAAAATATGTAGAAATGCCGTTTTGTCAAGCCGCGGCGCGCCCCGCAAAAACGCATTTTTGTTTATGTCGACCGCCAAATCCGCGCGGTTGCACGTTGCGCAGTTGGCGCTGTTGACACGGTTGCTGTGGTTGGCACGGCTGCCGTGATTGCCGTGATTGCCGTGATTGCCGTGATTGCCGTGATTGCCGTGTTCGGCGTGTTCGGCGTGTTCAGCGCGGTTGGCACGGTTGGCGTAATTGCCGTGTTTGGCATTATTTTCACATTTGCGCAAACCAACCCGCGGCTACGAAATCAGCTCGGAGAGCAGCTCGCAGATGCGCTCGCTGTCGCCCCTAAGATAAAGCCAGCCGATAAGAGCCTCTATGCCCGTTGCCGACTTATAGTCGCGCAGCACAGCATTTTTCGGCGGGCGCGAATATGTGTTTCTGCCGCGCTTATATATCGCCGATTCCTCCTCGGTAAGCCTGTCGGAAATCTTTTGGTACAAATCCGACTGCGCCTTTGCGTTGACATATGTTGTCGCGGCGCGGTGCAGCTGCTTTATGGGGAGCCTTGTGTCCTTTATCAGATATGTGCGGACAAAAAGCTCGTAAACGCAGTCTCCGATGTACGCAAGCGTAAGCGGCGAATACTGCTCCGGCGAAACCGCCTCGCCTATTTTAAATTTTTCAAGAAACGTATCAAGCATTTTATTTTTTCAGCTCCGACCCGCGCCCGCGGGCGCGGGTCGGCTCTCCTTTATGTTTGTATCTTCCGCGGCTGTCGGTACGGCTATTTGCCGCCCGCAACTGACCGTCCGCGGTATCCGCACGCAGTCTTGACAGCGCGCGCCGTAGTGGCGCGCCGCAATTTTCCGCGGTTTATTTTCCGCTATTCCCTGACAATCTGCTGTCCCTGCGGCGTGTCCTTGACGGTAATTCCCATTTCGCGCAGCTTATCGCGCAGCTCATCCGACTTCGCCCAGTCGCGGCTCGCTCTTGCCGCCTGTCTTTCGTCAAGCAGAGCCTTTACCTCCGCCGAAATCTCGCCGTCCTCCGATTTTTGGAGAAGTCCCAAGACTCCGCCAAGCTCCTTTACCGTATCGACCGTAAAACCGATAACTTCCTTTGAAAATCCGCTCTGTGCGGTTATCGCCTTGTTTGCCTCGGACACAATCTCGAATATCGCGGAAATCGCGTCCGCGGTATTCAAATCGTCGTCCATTGCCGCAATGTATTTTGCCTTCAGCGTCTCGATTTTTTCCTCATATTCCTTTTCCTTGTCGGTCAGCGTGTGGCTATCCGCCTTCTCCGCAAAGAATTTCATGTCGGAAATGCAGTTGTAAATTCTTTCAAGTCCCGACCTTGCCGACTCCATAAGCGTTTTGCTGAAGTTAATCGGACTTCTGTAGTGAGCCGAGAGCATGAAAAAGCGTATTACCTCATAGTCAAACTCCTCCGCAATCTCGCGAACGGTAAAGAAGTTGCCGAGCGACTTTGACATCTTTTTGTTATCGATGTTTATATAGCCGTTGTGCATCCAGTAGTTGGCAAACGGCACGCCGTGAGCGCACTCGCTCTGCGCAATTTCGTTTTCGTGATGCGGGAAAATCAAATCCTGTCCGCCGCTGTGTATATCGATTGTCTTTGCAAGGTACTTGTTCGCCATGGCGCTGCATTCAATGTGCCAGCCGGGTCTGCCGGGTCCCCACGGGCTCTCCCATGCCGGCTCGCCCGGCTTTTGCTTTTTCCAAAGCGCAAAATCCATAGGGTCGTTCTTGTCCTCGTTTATGTTTATTCTTGCTCCGCTCTCCAAATCCTCAAGCGGCTGATGCGACAGCTTTCCGTACTCCTTGAACTTTTTAGTTGCAAAGTACACGTCGCCGTCCACGTTATAGGCATAGCCTTTTTCCTCAAGCTCCCTGATAATTCCGATAATCGCGTCAATATTCTCGGTCGCGCGCGGATGTACGGTCGCGCGCTTTATACCAAGATTGTCCGCGTCCTTAAAATACTCCGCGATATATCGGTCGGCAAGCTCCTTAACCGTGATTCCCAGCTCGTTCGCCTTGTTTATCATCTTGTCGTCTATGTCGGTAAAGTTCTGTACAAAATACACGGTGTTACCGCAGTATTCAAGATATCTGCGAAGCGTATCGAATATGATAAACGGGCGCGCGTTTCCTATATGAAAATAGTTGTAAACCGTCGGACCGCAGGAATACATTCTTACAACGCCCTTTTCTATCGGGATAAATTCCTCTTTTTTGCGGGTCAGTGTATTAAAGACCTTCATGCTATCATTCCTTTCAATATATAGAAGTTACTCGGATTTCTCCGTTTCGAGCCGCTTTTTTATCTTGTCAATCTCGCCGCGCAGCTTACACAGCTCCATCGAAACAGGGTCGGGGATGTGTATCTGGTCAAGGTCGATTTTCGCCCTTGCGACCTTCACGTTGTCGCGCTTTACTATGTGCGCCGGCACGCCTACGCAGGTACAGTTGGGCGGTATCTCGTTCAGAACGACCGCGTTCGCGGCAACCTTGCTGTTGTCGCCGATTGTAAACGGTCCCAAAACCTTTGCCCCGCTGCCGATTGTGACATTGTTGCCGATTGTCGGGTGACGTTTGCCCTTGTCCTTGCCCGTTCCGCCGAGGGTCACGCCCTGATAGATTGTGCAGTTGTCGCCGATAACCGTTGTTTCGCCGATTACAACGCCCATTCCGTGGTCGATAAAGAATCCCGAGCCAATCTCCGCGCCGGGGTGGATTTCTATGCCGGTCTTTTTTCGCGTCCGCTTCGAAATCCAGTCCGCAATAAACCAGTGACCGCGGACATAAAGACGGTGAGCAATACGGTAGCATATTACCGCCCTGACGCCGGGATACAGAAAAAGCACCTGCGCTCTTGACTTTGCTGCGGGGTCGCGCTCAAAAACAAGGCTTATCTCCTCGTTAAGAGTTTTTAATATACCCAAACCGTACACCGCCTTCAAAAAAATTTTTGTTATTTTTAATCATACCTATATATTATACACTAAAAAAGCTTCTTAGTAAAGCAGTTTATGAAATTTATATATTGCGCAAATTTCAATCTTATGATAAAATAATACGATAGAAATCAATCGGAGGTGACGTCATTTGCATTTTACCGAAGCCGACGTTGCAAAAATGTGTTCAAGCCGAAATACATTTTACGCGGGTAAGCAATACCTTGAAAACAAAAGAATCAAAAAAATCGAAAAGAGCCGGATTAACTCCGGTGAAATGTATATTTACGCAAAGGTCAAAGGCTCGCAGCTTTACAATGTCACAATATGGATTGAGGACGGCCGTATCTCGCACAAGCTGTGCGACTGCCCTTCCTTTCACAAGTACCCCGGCATCTGCAAGCACATAGCCGCGGTACTCCTTTCCTATGCGGAAAAGCAGGAAACAGACGAAACCGCCGTTGTGCGCACCGCTCCCGAAATGAGCAAAATCATCCGCACATATACCAACCGTGAGAACGCGGCGGCGGTAACCATGGACAAAAGCGAAAAAATCGCGCTCCTGCCGCACCTTACCGTGCGCGGAATCCGCGACGTCTGCGCCGACTTCCGCGTCGGCATAAACCGCAAGTACGTCATAAAGGACGTCTGCGCCTTCTCGCGCAGCGTCAAAAACTGCGAATACTTTGAGTACGGAAAGGGCTTTGGCTTTCTTCATACCCGCAACGCCTTTGACGAACGCTCAAAGCGGCTTTCCGACCTGATACGCGACGTTGCGCACGAAAACGAGGTGTTTAACGCCTTTTATAACAAATACGCGTACGTTCACACGCTCTCCGCGCGTGAGCTGACGCTCTCCGCCGCGGATATTGACTCGTTAATCGACATCTGCATGGGCGGAAAAATCGATATCACTGCCCGTCATGACGAAAACATGAAGCTTGACATAGTTGACGAAAACCCGATTACAAAAATCACCGTTTCAAAGCTCGGCGCCGGCGGCGCGTCCGTCACCCTCGGCAAAATGGCTGTCATATTCGGCAGCAAACGCTGCTATGTCTGTATGGACGGAAAAATGTACCGCTGCAGCGCTGACTACTACGCCGCGATGGGCAGCTTTTTGGGTACTGCGTCGCTCGTTGACGGAAAACCGCTCACGGTCAGCCGCGAGGACATGGTATTCTTTGTGAACAACGTCCTGCCCTCCGTTTCGCGCTTTGCGGACATTGAAACGGAAGGTCTTGACCTCAGCCAATACGCGATGCCGGACGCGACCGTCAAATTCTTTATCGACAACCCCGCGGCCGGTACCGTTACCTGCAAAACCGAGTGCAGCTACGGCGATGTAAGGGTCGATTTGTTTGATGACGCGCCGCAGCGGAAAACCTACCGCAACAGGGGCATGGAAACAAATATAAAAATGTGCCTTATGCGCTATTTTGACCGCACTGACGGCGGACTTATGCTCATACAAAACGACGATGACGCGGTATACCGCCTTGCCGATACCGGACTTGACGAGCTGCGCCAATTCGGCGAGGTATATATCTCGGAGCAGTTCGAGCGCATACGGATTGCGCCCACTCCGAAATTCTCAATCGGGGTTTCGCTCAGCGACGGACTGCTCAATCTGGAGCTTGACACACAGGAGCTTAATCTGCGCGAGCTTTCAAACATTCTTAAAAGCTACAGGCAGCGCAAAAAATACCACCGCCTTCCGGACGGCTCCTTCCTCAAGTTGGAGGACAACGCGCTTGCGGCGGTTGCCGAGGCGGCGGGCGAACTCGGCGGCGAGCTTGACGGCGGCAGCGGGACAATCTCCATGCCGCGCTACCGCGCGCTGTATATCGACAGCGTTTTAAAGGGCGACGTGGACGTGCGCCGCGACGCGAACTTTAAGGCGCTTATCCGTAACATCAAATCGGTCGAGGACAGTGACTTTAAGATTCCGGAATCGCTGCGCAAAATCCTGCGCAACTTCCAAAGAACAGGCTTCCGCTGGCTTAAAACGCTTGACTCCTACGGTCTGAGCGGAATCCTCGCCGATGAAATGGGACTCGGAAAAACGCTGCAGATTATATCGCTGTTCCTGTCCGCAAAGGAGGACGGCGACGGCGGCACATCGCTGATTGTCTGCCCCGCGTCGCTTGTCTACAACTGGGAAAGCGAAATCAGCAGCTTTGCCCCCGGGCTCTCTGTCCGCGTGGTTTGCGGCACGCCCGAAGAACGCCAAAACGCCGTCATGGACTACAAAAGCTATGACGTTCTGATAACCTCGTACGACCTTTTAAAACGCGATACGGAGCTTTACCGCGACATCAACTTCCGTTTTGAGGTAATCGACGAGGCGCAGTATATCAAGAACTACTTTACGCAGAGCGCAAAGGCGGTCAAGGGAATAAGCGCAAAATCGCGCTTTGCCCTTACAGGAACGCCGATAGAAAACCGTCTCAGCGAGCTTTGGAGCATATTCGACTACCTTATGCCCGGCTTTTTGTACGATTATCCAAGATTCCGCGACGAATTCGAGGCGCCGATTGTACGCGACAGGGACGAAACCGCGCTTTCGCGGCTGCGCCGCATGATTGCGCCGTTTATACTGCGCCGCCTGAAGGCGGACGTGCTGCACGAGCTGCCCGAAAAGCTGGAAAATATCGTTATCTCCAAAATGGATACGGAGCAGGAAAAACTGTACTACGCCCATGTAAAACAGCTGCGCGACAGCCTTAAAAGCTCGGCGGGGAAAACGCTGGGCAAGGACGCTATCCGCGTTTTGGCGGAGCTGACTCGGCTGCGCCAGATATGCTGCGACCCGTCGCTGTTTTACGAAAACTACACGGGCGGCTCGGCAAAAATGGAAACCTGCATGAATATCATAAGGGAAACGGTGGACAACGGACACAAGGCGCTTTTGTTCTCGCAGTTTACCTCCATGCTTGAAATATTTGAAAAACGGCTGCGCGAGGAAAAAATCGACTTTTTCACCCTCACCGGCGCGACAGGCAAGGAAAAGCGTATGTCGCTTGTAAACAGCTTTCAAAACGGCAAAACGCCGGTATTCCTTATCTCGCTGAAGGCGGGCGGCACGGGTCTTAACCTTACCGCCGCGGACGTCGTGATACACTATGACCCGTGGTGGAACACCGCCGCGCAGGAGCAGGCGACCGACAGGGCGCACCGCATAGGGCAAAAGCACGTTGTAACCGTCTACAAATTTATTGCAAAGGGAACGATCGAGGAAAGCATCCTAAAGCTGCAGGAGAGCAAGCGCAGCCTTGCGGAAAGCATAATTTCGGAAAACAGCGACGTTTCTTCGTCGCTGACAAAGGATGACATTCTCGCTATTCTGGAAGGCGACGGAAAATAGCGGCTCTGCCGCGTGCTAAGGCTTGCGCGCCCAAAAAGCGGCTCTGCCGCGGATTAAGTTTTTGCAGCTTTGCCGCAAATTCAAAAAATCTATGCTGCGGCAGCAAATGCCGCAGCGGAAAATAAAAATTCACAAAAGGGGAAATGAACAATGAAAATCAGAAAACTCACAATTGCCGCACTCAGCGCGGCAGCAGTCACAGCAAGCGTATGCGGCTCCGCATTTGCGGACGGCGCGGCGGCAGAAAAAATAACCGTAACCATGAACGGACAGCCGATGAGCTTTGACGTTGACCCGATTATGGAAAACGACAGAACTCTCGTCCCGTTCCGCGCCATATTCGAGGCGCTTGACTGCGCGGTATCGTACCAGCGCTACGGCGAGCTTGAAATGGTCGAGGCACAGAGGGGCAGCGACGTTGTTTTTCTTCAGATAGGCTCAAATAAAATGAGCGTAAACGGCAGTGAGGTCACGCTTGACGTTGCGCCGAAAATCGTAAGTGACAGAACACTTGTTCCGCTCCGCGCGGTGTCAGAAAGCCTTGACTGCACCGTCGACTGGATTGACGAAAGCAACACCGCCGCTATCACCAAAAAGGGCGGTCAGTTTAAGGTCGGCTCGGGTCATCTTGAAAAGACTCTCCGCGCGGATGACGGCGCGGACCTCGCCTATATAAGCTGTGCATATCCGATTATCGACAATGCCGCAAACAGCGATTTTATCGCGGCAATCAACAAAGAATATAGGGACGCAGCTGAAAAATACGCGGCGAACGCGGAAAGCGAATTCGCCGAGGTTGCGGAAAATATGTACAAGAGCGAGGAAAACTATCTTCCCATGGTATTCTGCCTTTCGTTCGAGGTAAACGCAAACCGCAAGGATATTCTTTCGGTTACGACATATGACTACAGCGACGCGAACGGCGCGCACCCGAACGAAACCTGCTCATCAAAGACGCTTGACCTCAAAAACTATAAGGCTTTGGCTCTGACGGACGTGTTGAACGGCGACCAAAAGGAGATTGACGAAACCGTAACGGAGATATTCACAAAGTGGAAAACCGAAAATAATGTTGAATACGAGATTGACGGCGAGGATATGCTCGCGAAGAATGTTTCAAAGGTGAAATGGTATCTGACGGACAAGTCGCTTGTTCTCTACTTCAATCCGTACGACATCGCACCGTATGCCGCGGGTATGCCGACCATGGAAATCGAGTACGCTGCCGAGGACGGCATTTTCAAACTTGACCTTTCGGCAGCCGATACAG
>ERZ1034913.1147-NODE-1147-length-17098-cov-5.043185_pt1 | contig 17098 bp, 44 predicted proteins | sample MGYA00520697_ERZ1034913 | MGnify/ENA primary metagenome ERZ1034913 (study PRJEB33766, sample SAMN09781786) | gut metagenome | biome: gut microbiome | host: Homo sapiens | place: Madagascar | study: EMG produced TPA metagenomics assembly of the PRJNA485056 data...
TTTTCCATCCGTGGAAACTGGGACAACCGCAAAAGTTCATCCGTGAACTTGAGCAAAAAACCACACCTTGAAAAATAAATATTTAAAATAACTAAACTATGATAGGACATAGGCTTGTTATAGAATGGGTTCTCCATCCCATCTCAAAAAAGTAGTGCACGGTAACTGTGTATAGGAATATGAGTTTATAATCTGCCACAGCGGAGTATATGACAAGTTTAGAGTATATTCGAAAAACTATCTGAACTGTGAAAGATTTTAAATATTTTATACCGTTCTTTTAAGATTAACAAAACCGTGTAAACCTTTGAAAGCAAGGAGCAGGCGTTGTCTGTATGGGTAATCCATCCACGGAAGTAGGGACTACTTGTGACCATGCAAGAATTAAGGGCATGTACTGGGTTCGATTCCCACACAAGTATTAAGGCTATATGCCTATTATAACAATCACACTACAACTATATAAAAATTTAAGGAGGTACTATTATGAGTACAAAAACTAACACAACAAAAAAAGCTACTATTAACACATCATCTGTAAAAGTTCAGTTTATGACTTCATCCAAGGACTTTACTGAAACTATGGCTAAATTCTGGGTTGCGATTAATCAGATGGCAGATAAAAAGCTTGTTCTTCAGAATAACTTACGGATTAGCCAGGAGTGGGCAGAGCTTAAGAAGGATGACGCTGAGGCTCAGGCTATGTATTTAGCAGATGTAGAGAAGTATCAGGCACAGTATGACGCATTTAAGAAGGATTACGATGAGCGTATTAAGTCATGCTATGAGCTTATTACAGATGAGCTTTACTTTGCTTACACCACATCAGAAGAAGAGTTTAAGAAGGCTATTAAAGAGTGGTTCTCTGCCCAGAAAATTGAGGCTACACCTACACTTGTTAGCTTTATGACAGTAGCAGTTGGTTACAAAAACTCAAGCAATAAGCAGTTATTTAAGACTGGTAATGCTTTGTCATATAAAGCTAAGACTACATTCAAAAATAGCTTTATGAGAGCACTTGCACAGCTTATGAAGGACAAGAATGCACTCAAGACAGATGCTTATAAATATACTTATGTTCAACCTGAAAAGAAATCAAAATAACTTGTAAACACATAATAAATCCGCTATACTGTAACTAGGAAGGCGGTGGAAGGATGGATAATATGCCAACGGATATTCAATTCAAAGATGACTTACGCAAAGAACTCATAATGTATGAGGATTATTTAGATTTGCTTAAAAATGGAGAAATAGAAAAACTCAAGAAAAAGTTTGAGGATAACATTAAGCGAATCAATGAAAGTTTACAGGATTAGTGCATAGTTAGAGGTGCAGACTAACGCAATTGGTCTGCTCTTTTATAGTGTGCATTATCAAGATAGCACTTGAAAAAAGTCAAATAATATGCTATCTTTGTATATATTAAAGGGAGGCGAAAATTGTATGATAGTATATTATAAACTTGACACACTTTTAGATGAACGCAAAATAACAAAAACACAACTTTGTAAAGACACAGGAATCAGCACAAATGTTGTATCTAAAATAAGTAAAAATGAAGTATTTAAAACGGACACATTAAATCGTATCTGCGAATATCTCCATGTCCAACCTTCAGAAATTATGGAATGGATACCAGATGAAGAATATAACAAGGCAAATGAAGAAATTGCCTCAATCGAAGCACAAATAGCAGAACTTGAGGCAAAGAAAAAGCAATTACAAGGCAAATAACAATGCGTCAAATATAATCATGAACCCAAAGCACCCAATTTCCGGGTGCTATTTTATTACAACTAACACAAAAAACAGAAAAGACTTTATAGAAAGGAATGGTGAATAATATGAAATTCGATGATTATTTACAGGAACAATTAAAAGATCCTGAATTTAAAAAAGAGTGGGATGACATTCAGCCAGAAATGGATGTCATCCGTGCTATGATTGATGCACGGATTGAACAGAATTTAACACAAAAGGAATTGGCTGCACGTACAGGAATTGATCAGGCAGATATAAGTAAACTTGAAAATGGAACAAGAAACCCCAAAAACGCAAACCAAAAGGAGGAAAGATCATGAAAACAAACACAATTAAACACATCATCACAACAACAGCACTCGTAATGGGTGCATTTTTTATAGGGAAAATTACAACACCTACAGAAAAAACAGTAACAATCACACCTATCCCAGAAACGGAAACCATAAGCACAAAAGGTTATATAGCAGTTAACGATATAAAAACCATTGATTACTATGCAAACGAAAATAAATTAACTATTAATACATCAACCGATAGTTATGACTTTGTGCCAACTGTCAATGTAATCCCAAGCGAAACAGAGACAACGGAAACAGAAACGCAGGATAATATATGTCAGTTCTATGATTCTTCTGAACTTACAGAAGATATTCTTGTCAATAGACAAGGCAAATTAATTATAGAGAAATGCATTGGAACAGTCACAGACGATGAGAAAAACGGAGTCCTTAAGGACGGAAGTTATATCTCATACGCAGATGTTAACTGCGTAAAGGGAGACACGATCACAACGTATCTGATTTACAACCCAGAGACAAATTATACAGATGATGTAATCGAAAGGTTCGATTACGTACAGAAGGGAGAATAAATAAAATGAAAAAAGCAATTATATTTACAGCATACAACGGAGCAGAGATTATAGATGCTCGTCCAGAGGCTGAAATCGCATATGAGAATATGCGCTATGCAGAGCAGCTTTACGCAAAGAAAAATAAGCGAAACAGTAAACCACATAAATCGTTTGCGGAAATCTTATCCGCATTACTATAAAGGAGACAACAATGATAAAAGGATATTCAGTACCAATATGTTGGAGAATAAAGAGGTATGAGCGAAAAACAAGTAAGAGAAATCAGTGCAATCAATGCATAAACTGTTGTGATAAACATTTTTGTCACGGAATGCAAAGTTGTAAAGATGCAAACGAATATTTAAAGAAGGGAAGTGATTTGAATGGCAAATTTAATTCACTTATTTAAAGTGAGTCAGGAAGTCCGTTGCAATATGGACGGTACTTTTTATAAGGGAACTGTAAAAGAAACATATACAGATCATATTATTGTAGATATTCCAGAAATATCAGATCATTGTTGGTTTGAAAACAATCTTAATATGGATTGTGTATATCCAGAAAATAATTTTAGCGACTAAACGGCAAGCGAAAGCAAGCCGTTATTTTTATACAAAAAAATTAAAACAAGAAAGGTAAAGGTAAAAATTATGTGTAAAATCAATGGAAAAAATTAAGCGAAATCAGAATGGAAAGAGGATTATCACGGTCAGACCTTGCTAATAAAATTGGCATGTCTAAATCTTCAGTAGTGAAATATGAAACAGGCGTAGCGAATCCAAGCGATAAGGTAGCAGATAAAATTTGTATGATTTTAAAGGTAAATCGTGGTGAGATTGAGATACACGATGTTGGATATAACTTTATGGATCAGCGAAGCAAAACAGTAAATAAATACAGATTACAGAAAGGTTTTCATCGTTACTCTACACCAGAAGAAACAGAAAAACTAATTTCTGGTGAACGTAAAGAGAGTGACGAAAAAGTAAAAAGCGAAATTAAAAGTGCTTTTAATGTATCTGTTGGAATAGGAGACAGAAAGAAATACATACAGATTGATCCAACTTTTGTTCATGTTCCTACATGGCAGAGAGATACAGATATTGCAAAAGCAATGGAAATTGCAGAAAATTTCAAAGAAGATAAATTTGATCCGATTAAAGGATACGTAAATACAGATGGAAAACTGGATATTGCAGATGGAATGCATAGAATTATTGCACTGATTATCTACAACAAAGATAAAAAGGAAGATGAGAAGTTAAAGGCAATTATAGATGTACTTAATTGTAATGAAATTGAGGCAGCGTTAACTTTCTTAGGTCAGCAGTCTGGTAGAAAACCAATGACAGTCAAAGATACATATAGAGCTGCAATTAAGGGAAATGTGTCTGAATATCTTGAGTTTAGAGATATCTTTACAAACGAAAAAATTCAGATTACAGCAGAGAAAGAGAAGATTGACAATCCTATTGGAACTATTACACCATCTGCTACAGCTCTTAGATGGGCTAATAGAGATAAGGAGATGTTAATAAAAGCAATTGAATTGATTAAGGAACTTGAATGGTGTGGAAGCGAAAAGAATGCATTCACACTAAGAAACTTTTCAACTATTAAGAAGTTGTATGCGAATTATGGTGATGAAGTAAAAGCAAAACTTCTTGATAATTGCAAGGGTGCAGTATTTTATGAGAGCAAAGTCGTACCTGTAAAGAGTAATGCAGAACTGTTTGATATTCTTTCAGCAGAAATCAACAAGTAAGAGCGAATAACATATTAGAAATTGAGGTGATGAAAATGAAACATCGGTAAAAGCGAAACTAAGATACACTATCAGGCTATACGGAAGAACACATTATAATAAGGAAAGGATAGATGAATTATGGCATATAGAAAGACAAAACAACTAAGAGAATTTGAACCCATTTTATATAAGAATAATTATAGATTTGCACGGTGCAAGGGAAGTCATTTCATTTATATGAACAGGGCTTCTCATAAAATCATATCAGTCAATAAGGACTTAAACAGAATGGTTCGAGAAAGACTTATAAAAGAGAACAATTTGGTGGAGGTGTAATAAGTATGAAATGGAAAGAGTTATTACGGAAAGATAATTGCGCATTACTACAAAGCGAAAGTGATACACAGTATGCGGAAGTATGTGGACACGAATATGAACATACACCAATGCAAATGGCTGAGAAGTTACTTGAATTTAACAGAGATTTTTCAGATAGTGCAGAAGATATCCAAAACGAAAAAGAACATGTGACAGAACTATTTGAGAAATTACAGAACTCAAATGAGTTTAACATCCTTGCTCATTATTTAGACACAATGTTCATGGATGAGATATTTAATAAGTAAACAGATATTTTAAGGTAAAAGGAGAATAAACAATGGTAAGAATTGGTAGTATTGGAATAAATTTGCAGGATGAAACAAAAGAAGTTTCAACCGAAAATAAAGTTTTGAGTTTTCATCTTTTTGGTCAGTGTCCAAAATGTAAAAGAGAAATAGAACTTGTAGAATCTATGAAAACAGATTCTTGTGAATGCGAAGATTCATATTCATTCACAGGTTGGAGATATAAATGTAAATGTGGTCATGTGGTGCAAATTCATGAAGATACTTTTGATTCTGTCATTGATTCGTTTTATGAAGTTGGATTTGTAGAAGAAAACGCAGAGTAAATGGATATTTCGTAAGGAAAGTGAGAGGTATTTATAATGAATTTTAGACAATATAAAAAGAAATTTTTTCATAAGACCATGAAACATGGTGGTTGGAGAAAATATAAAAAGGCAATGAAAGAAGCTGGATTTTGGAAAGGCAGCGAAAGAAATAGAAAATCAAATTAATAAATGCGTGTTTCATATGGAAAGGAGGAAACAATATTATGCCAGAAACAAAACAAGATATGTCAAAAACATGTGGATTCTCATATCAGGATAATTGGACAAAGGCAAATGTAACACACGAAATATCTCAGGAAGAGTGGAAAAAGTGGTATGCTACTCATTGTGGTAAGTGTCAGTACATGTGCGAAATTTGCATGTATGGAGAAGAATAGTTAACACAGCAAACGAGATTTACTCTGTGATTATGAAAGTTGGCACTAAATTCGCATTTCTTTAGAAGATTGGAGGAAAATAAGAAATGAATATTGAAGTGAACAGTGAAAGAAGTTATTTGGGGAAAGATATTAAAGCATGGTGTATGAGTGAAACAGAAGATGCCAATGCCATAGAAATCAAACGGAAATATTATTCGGATGAAGTCGAATTTCAGCCAAGTGATAAAGTGTATTATTTTGTTGATTATGTAAGCACAGCAGAATCCTATAAAGAATGTGGAAGTCTTAATATGTGGGGATGTCACCTACATCGTGATTTAGAAAAATCACCACGAAAAGCAAACTAAACTAAGATTTCTTAGGGAGATTGGAGGTTGATTTTTATGGCATTTGTTGGAGAAGCAATGAAAGATATGTTGGTGCAAAAGGCATATGGTAACTTAAAGAAGAGAGGTTATTCTTACCCTTTAAATTCATGTTATTATGTCTTACTTGGTATTCTCGATAGAGAAGGCGAAGAAGCATTAAATGAATATGTAAAGACGGTTGAAATACGATGAAAGCAAAGGCAGTTAGGGAATAAATACCTAGCTGCCTATTTTATTACAAGAAAGTGAGGAAACGAATTATGGAATTACGGAATAATTGGTACAAAGCAGATAAAGGAAAGCATTTTGTACTTACAGAAAAAGGCAAAGAAGAGTGTGCAAGTTACAAGCATAAAACAGTTGGTAAGCCTGTAGACGAATATGATTATGAAGCAGTTGAATGGTCAGTTGATAAAGGATATGTGATCGAAACTGATATCCCAGGATGGACAAAAGGACTTAAGGGATATGAAGTTGTGTATTACAACGGAGAATATAGATTATCAGCAGGTAATCCGCAAATCTTCCCAACACGCAAAGCAGCAGAAATTTATAAAAAGCATTATGAAGCATATGTATGGTTCAATAAAGATTTAGTGATTGAAGAAGTCGAATATGATGGTGTCCCATTAAGCAAACCGAAAATGTACAAGGGAAAAGAAATTGTAGATAAAGAACATTACTTTGGACTTGATGCACATGAAGTTGGTGAGTATTTCACAGAGGATATGATTGATTCCTTTATGGATTTATTACCACCAGCTTGTATGAGAAGTGATTGTTCACAGATTGGCGAACCATGTTCAAGTAGAATTGATGAAAATGGAAAGGGCAGAACAACATATTCCACATTTAAAAAGGTAGATGATGGAATTTGGGAATACTGTGGAGATTGTTTCAGAGGCGAAAATTATATGCATGGAAAAGATATTCCATATGTGAGATAAGGAGATAAGTGTATGACAAGAACAGAATTTGAAGAGAAATCATTTGAAGACGTAATGAGTCAGCTTAATGAAGAATTGGATGAGATTACAACACTTGACAGATTAAAAGAGTTTGCAAAATTAAAGATAGACGAAGGGAATTATCTTCTTGCTAACCACATTATTGAAGCATTACAAGCAGGATATGATGAAGATTGGTGGGATTATGATTACTGTATGGGAACGCTTGATACACCTATCCCATTAACAGAAAAGGCAGATGTTGAGCATTTAATTGATGATTAGAAAGGCAGGTTGATTAGTATGAAAGTAAAATTTGTAGGATTCGGTGGATATATGGAAGTTCCTTGTTATGAGGACGAAAATGGAAAGTTATATTTTGATGAAAATAATGGTCGTAACGGACTTGATCTCTATACAGGTGCTTACAAAGAAGAATGGGGAGAAATATGTGGCGAACCAAATACAAGAATTACAGAAGAAGTTGAATGCGATGAGCCATTTGTAAGACATCCAAGAGAATTTGATTATATGATGCTCGATAGATATAAAACAGATTGCGAATATTTCTTGGGTAACGGAAACGGATATGAAGGTCATTTGTATTTCAAATCGGTGGAAGAACACTGTGATGAAATGGAAAAGTTATGGAATTCGTTTGCTGATGATGAAAAGCCTGAGTGGTTGACGTTGGAACAGATACATGAGTATAGAGAAAAAATGTTAAAAGCAAGGAGGAAATGATTATGTTACCACAGATTCAGTATGACAAAGTATTGCTTGGCAAAATGAAAAGTAATTATTTCAATGCAAAGGCATTATATGAAACCATTAAGGCAAATGCAGAAGAGATTCAGAGAAAAGTTCTTGCAGAGAATGAATTTTATGAGACAGAAGATATTGCGAAAAGAATGGAAAAGCGAGGTGGAGATGGTAAACCTAAACGTATCCTTGATCCTGACCATACATACATGATGGATTTAGATAATGAATTGCCACGATTTATTGATTTGTGTTATCCAGAATATGTAAAAGCAGGAATTGCAGATCCAAGAGGGAAAGATTATATTCCAGAAGCGAATGCAAAAGGCTTAATGTATGAGGCAGAAAGACAGCTTGTTGAATATGGAATTGATATTATTCCTGATGAGTTTGGAGAAAAGGAAACTCTTAGAAAAGCAGTACAGATGATTAAGTATAGAAATAAAGTGCTTGATTTAGTATTGAGATTAGAAAGTGGGGAGGTTGAGAATTATGCTGAAAATCGAAATTAAAACAGGCAATGCAGCGTTTTGTGATCCATATACAGGAGAACCAAGTGAATTTGATGAAGCTATTGAATGCAAAAGATTACTTGAAGGTATTTGTAGAGAACTTGAAGATGGTGCAACAAGCGGAAGCATCATTGACATAAACGGAAATAAAGTTGGTCAATGGAGCAGATAGGAGTGTGATTATATGGCAAAACAAATATATTATTTACACAGTTGTAATGAATGGAAATCTTATTCAAGTATGGAACTTTTATTTATTGGAACTTCTCAGCGGAAATTAAAGATGAAAATCTCGAAAGAGATTGAAGAAGGCAATATGGAATATAAACCTGTTACTTCAAGATATGACTATATTGATGGAAAATTTAAGCTAGTTGACAAAGAAAATACTCCAAAAGAACAGGCAAAACTATTCAGGCAGGATTGGGAAACAGAAACAATGGACAATATTAAGTCTGAATTAAAATATGGAGATTTTGATTATACATATAATAATGAAGAAATGTAATCAAAGGAAATTGTAATTTACTTAGAAGAAAGGATGAACAAAATGAAAAATTTTATAGAAGCATTGTTAAAAGTATTACCATTTTTCTTAGGATTAGCAATTAATAGAATTGCAAATAAAATGGGAATAGATTTATTTGATTGGAAAGTGATTGTCACAATAATTATTGTTTATATTGTTTACTTAATGATATGTAAATGGATTGAGGGCAAATAATACAGAGAATAATAAGACAGACACGAACAAATGTGTCTGTCTTATTTATTAGGAAGGAGAACAGAATGGGACTTTTATATTTAAAGAATGAAGAGAAACGGTTATATAGTGCATACGGATTAACTGTATATGGTAGGCAGGATAGGTATGAATGGACTATCTACAGCAATAAGTCAGATGAAAATGTATATACATCATTACGGATTGAGCGAAACGGAGAGGAAATCTACAACAGAAATCTTGGTAACAGATGTATCTTTGAAGAGAATTTCAACAGAACGATTGATAACTTCTTATGGTGGATTGATAAAGATAATCCTGATGCATATGACATTGACAATGCAGTTATTAAGGATCTGTGTGAAACAAATTCATTATTTAATCATTTGATTGGAAACAGAAAGCGAAAAGAACAAGCAGAAGCTAATGAGAAGGCAAGGGTTGAAGTAATCAGAGAAGAGGAACAAAGACAGATTGACTTGATTAAGCAGTATTGCGAAAAGAAAAATCTGTTATTCAAACAGTATTATGAAAAGGTTTATCTGATTAAGCTGCACAATAAAGATGTAAGGCAGATGATTGAAAATGCAGATAACAAGCAGTTTGAAGGATTGAGAGATTTTATGAATGAACATCCTAATAACAAAGATGCTGTGATTGTAATGAATGGAAACATTGAAGACATAGTAAGACAGATAGCATAGAACGGAGGTTGATTGATATGACAGATAAAGAATATAGATACTACAAAGAGAATGGAAAACTTATGAGATTACACATTGAGCAGGATGATGAACCACTTGATCCACGGTATGATTGGGAAGGTCAGATAGGCAAAATGATGTGTTGGCATAGAGAGTACAGGCTTGGAGATTATAAGGATAATAATTACAACGACAATGAGGACTTTTTAAATAATCTCATAAGGGAAAATTTAGAAGATAAATCAATCATTAATTATATCAAGGCAAAGAAAGCATCTAATGGACTTGAGTTGAGATATGACAGACATGAACAGATGTGGCAGTTATGGGGAACATATTATTGGTTTCCACTTGGCACAAGTAAGGAAGCAAAATTTGGTGTCATTGAAGAATATGAGTCGCTTGATTGGTTAGTCGATGATATGATTGAAGCTTTACCACAGAAAGATAAATGGTATTTGTTAGAGAAACACGCAAACATTGTATATCTTCCACTTTATCTGTATGACCATAGCGGAATCACAATGAGCACTGGAAGTTTTGGTGACAGATGGGACTCTGGACAGGTTGGATATATTTACACTGACAAGAAAACGGTATTAAAGACTTGTGGTAATGCAAATAAAAGAAATTGGAAGAAAATTGCATATGCAGATATGCAAGGTGAAGTTGAGGTATATGATCAGTATTTAACTGGTGAAGTATATGGAGTTATCACGGAAGAATATGATGCAGAAGATGATGACTGGGAAGAGAAAGACAGTTGTTGGGGATTCTTCAATGATAAGTGGGGAGATGAACTTATTAAGGATATTGCACTTGATTTTGGAGTAAGCGAAACATTGTATGACAGCGTTGAGGCAGTAGCATAAAAACCAAAGGAAAGAACTGTTTATTTAGAAAGTGAGGAAAAATTATGAGTATTTTAGCTGATGGTATTTTTATGAATCCAAGATATGATCAATATGAAGATTATGGTGAAACACAAAGCTATTATGATTTAAGAACAGGTATTATCTATGTGGTAATGAAAGAATATGGAATGAGTGGTAACAATATTATTCAGGAAATCACACCAGATTCTGCTGAATATAAGGCAAATTATGCAAGATACAAGAAAGCGAAAGGTATTAAGGAAAAATATAGAGTAACTTATACTGCACAAGTCGATCAAACGATTGAAGCAACTTCTTTAGAAGAGGCAAAGAAAATAGCGAAGAATGGAACTGGTGAATATGAAAATCAAGCTTTTGAAAGTATTTATTTATCAGAAGTCGCTTTTATAATAGATAAAGACGGAAACGAAGTATAAAGGAGAGTGATTCATATGATGACAAGAGAAAGATTTGCAGAGACAGGTTGGAAAATGACATATGAACAGTATCAGAAATGTGATTGTACAGAATGTGATAAGGAAGATTGTATTCACAGAGGCGCATATAGAAGAGTACCTGAAATTGATGGTGGTCTTGGTTTGTGTCCTAATTTAAAGGGAGAGTGATTGATATGTTTACAGAAGAATATTTTTCAAAATGGTTTGATATTATTCCAGAACATGATGCAAAAATTTTATGGGATGATGGAGATAGAAGCTTTCTTGTATTAAGTACAGAAGATGGAACTGATAGATATGCTACTTGTTTTGAAAGCTTTGAAGAAATAAAGGAAATTTATCCTAATGTATTATTTGGATTGGATAAAGTAGAAGCGAAGTAAATAGCAATTTCATAAGGAGGTTTAACATGAGATTACATCTATTTTGGCTTGATAAGAATTGGAAGAAACGTGGTGATTGTGCCAACAATTATAACCTCATCGTTGATATGGAAAATAAAACATATAAGGTATATACGAATGCTTTTTATGGATATTATCATCCAGAAGATATTGAGATTAAAAAGAGATCAGATATTGAAGATTACATAGAGTATTTAAAGAGAAATGGATTTACAGAAATGGAGTGATAAATTATGACAGTAAGAGAATTAAATAGAGATCAGTTACACGAACTGAAACAGGCATATTATTCAGAACTTGTAAATGAAGGTACTTTTGCAGAAGTGATGGGAGTTAATATCAATGAGCCGTCATATGAAATGATTGCAAGTATTGATGAATATGTTAGTGATGAATTTATTTATGAACACTATGATGGATATAGTTTTACAGAAGATGATTTCTTCTGTAGTGCGGAAAGGAGTGCTTAATATGTTGGATTTTACGAAAATTACATTTAATGAGTTAGATGATACAGACAAGCCATTACAGGCATTTTATAATTACGATTTAAAAGAAAGCGAAATTGATGGTTTTTTAGAAGAATACGCAACTGTTGAAGAAGTTCCAGAAGGTGTATCTATTCAGAAAGTAGAATTATGTTTAACGATTTACGCACAGCATGATTTCAAATTAGAAGCTTGTTGTACAGATACAAATAACGAACAGTATTGGGTAGAACTTAATAAACAATTTATAAATGCAGACGAGTTTATTCAGATGATTCCTGATTATGGAAAGATAAAATTATAAAGAGGTGATGATTATGTTGGATATTACAAACTTATATGCTTACAGAATTGAAGAATTGGCTGTTGGAATTGTAAAGGCAGAGTCATATGAAGATGCAAGAGAAAAGGTGAAAGCAGCTTATGTGAAACACAACGATTGCTTTGATTCTGAAAGAGATTTCATTGAGTTAAAGGAAATTGCAGAGAATGATTCATGGTTTAGTGATAATCCTGATGTGGTTGAAGTTGATGAATTAGTGTAGAAATGGAGTGATGATAATGAAAATTAAAAGTGTTGTAAATAATGGAGTGCAGATTCCTAACGAATGTACTTGTATCTGGTGTGGATCAAAAATGCGGCGTGGTGGTGCTAATAGGATTGGTGCAGGAGTTAATAGTTTTGCTTTATGGTGTGATAATTGCGGAGCTGTAGTTGTACATGCTTGTGATTTTGGAAAGAAAATTACTGGTTATGAAGTGAAATGGGATGTGAAATAGGCAAGTAAACAAGAGTTTCAATAGGCAATAACAAGAATATGGAGGATTGATATTTATGGAAGAAGCTCCAACGTTAAAAGAGTTGTTAAATAATCGAAAAGAAAATCATGCAAATTTAATTATTGTTTCTAATAATAAAAATAAAGACTTATTCAAAGGTGACGTATCTGAATTACCAGAAAGGTTATTAAATATTCAAATCTTCGCATGGGATAAAAGAGATGGAATATATATCACAATTGAGTAAAGCTTGGAAGAATAGAGGAAGATGATATGATTACAATAGACCATAGAATTAAATTTGAAGAAAGATATGATAGTGAGGATTATGAAACTACAACATTTTATTTTGTAGCTGATACTTCGTTATTAAGAGAATTAGTTGGAAAGAAATATCCAGAAGCGAATGGAATGACAATTAGTATTGAGTGTCCTATGAATTGTTTTGATGCTTGTAAGGCAAGTGTAGAAATTTCGCCATATAAAGAAGTTGATGGAACAGTAACAGATTATGATTGGATAGATATTGATTTGCCATATGACGAAATTGATGCTCTTATAGATATGGCAATAAAATGAGGATTTTTTAGAAAAATAGGTTGTTATTATGAACAGAAAAGCAAAAAATATAGATCACGAACTTTGTGATTATGATGAAGCATACACTCGTGAATCTGCAAGTGATATTGGATGGTGTGGAAAATGTAAAATCCCAGAATGTCCATACAATAAAGGTAGGAATATAAATGGAGGTAATATTATTGAAAATAATATATTTACAACATGAAGATGGTTTATCTGAATTAGAGTATTTAGAGAAAATTTATAAGCAAGTAAGATTAGAAGAACTTGTTAAATTTAATGGGAAAGCATATATACGTTCTACTCCTAAAAATAACAAGTATTATAAATATCCATATCATTTTCATATTTTAGTTAAAGATATTTATTTTGGCAATGTAAAATTTAAAGATGAAGATGGAGAGTTAGTTAATACAGGATGTCATTATAAATTAGAAATAAAGTAATGAAACGATGATTTACTATGGAAAGTGAGGAATATTATGAAATTTATAAAAGTATTAGAACATAACGGAGAATTATACAAAATTGGCGATACTATCAGTGCTACATTTGACACGGGACTTACAGCAACTGGAACAATAAAAGAATTTGGTGAGTATGGCTTTTTGGATGAGGGATTAAAACCTGGAATCGAATTTGGAGGTTATATAATTTCTCTTGATAGCATTGTCGAAATGAAAAAGATAAAACATGTTTCAGACGATATTATGAATTTTGCAGTTGCGGTACTGGCACAAGTGGCAGAATATGCAAATCAAGGAAATAGATTAAATTGTGAAGGAAATAAATTGATGTGTTTGGATGATGTAGAGAAAGCAATAAATAAGTGCCTGAATTAAAAACGGGTAAGGAAACGGAAATTTACTGTTCTTTTAATAGGACATAAGACATGATATAATATACAAGAAAGGTGGTTGATGGATATGGCAGGATATAATGGATGGTCAATGAGCAACAATGCAGTTGCAGCCTATGAAGATGGTGAAAAACCATTAAGCAAGTGGACAAAGGCAGACATTTTTGATGCAATAAATGAACAAGAAGTTGAACTAAAATGTTCAATAGAAAAATTGAAAAAACTTCCGGTAAAAGTATTAAAGGAAATCTGCTTAATATATTCTTCATGGCATCATACAAGTAATCATTACAATAAAACAGATTTCTATTCATTAGATGTAGATAGGATAGAAAATTTGACAGATGATAAAATTGAAGAACTTCTTATAGAATATAAAGCAAATAAAAACGAAGAAGCGAAACCATCAGAAGAGAAATGGGAATGCGCTTTCTTAGAATGGTCTGGCAGTAGAAAGCACCCAGTGGCAACAGAAGTTATTGAAGAAGGTATTATAAAAGGCAATTGGTTTTATCGTAAGGATGGTTCTAAAAAGAAAACTACGGCAAACGGCTTTAGGTTTATAAAACGAATTCAGTAGCCAAAAGGAATTTGATTCGTTTTTCGATGGCGTCTATAACTTTACCAGATAAACCATTCCATTGTGGTTTCATCGAAAAGAAATCAGCCATAACAATAGAAGCAAAAGCATTTGCATCAGCTTCTGCGATTTGAAGATTATATTCTTCAACTGATGAACATTTATTAGATGGTTTATATCCTGATAAATAAAATTCCTCATCAGTTTGATATTGATAAATATGGCGAAGTTCATGAGCAATGGAAAATACATAATCTGGATTTGGCTTATCTACTTTATTAAGGTAAATTGTATTAGTTTCTGGCTCACATTGAGCCATTGTTGTTTTAGTAGCGAAATGAGTAGTGTCGTAGGAAATTTTTGGCACTCCTATTTCAAGTAATTCGCAAACGTCTGTTATAAATTCTTCTATCATGGTTAATTCCTCCGATAGAGAATAGTATAACAGAAACCAAAAAGAAAGAAAAGAGGTAATATTTATGGCACAGTTAATTGGATGTTTGATTGCAGGATACTTATGTATTTATCTTCCTTGGAAAGCGAATCAAAAGGAAAAATCTCGAAAGAGACAAGATATGTATAACAATCTCAATAAAAAGTCTGTAGATGAAATGGATAAATGGAGAAAGTAAGAAAGGTGGTTGATGAATATGTTCGGTGGACTATTAGTATTCTTAGGGATCTTTGGTGCAAGTGGTGCGAAGGCAGCTTATGATAATTATGATATGAAGAAGACAACTCGTAGAGTTGATGAAAAGGGAAATGTGCATTATATGGACAGATTGTGCAATGATTACATCAATGGAGAGCGAGTAAAGAGGGTTGAGACAACTGATAGAAATGGAGTTAAGTTGTATTCAACCGTTGGTGTGAATAGTAGTAAGGTGTATGACACTTCTTATGGAAGAGGCACACAGCAGTTATTTGAAATGAGTGAACATGATAAACAGGAAAATTTAAAATACGGAAAAAATGTATATAGTCAATACAATCCATATTTCGGAAAAACTGTTACAACTGAAATTAGTTCAGGCAGAACAATTACCTGCTTGTTTAGTGGTAAAAATAGTAAAACTGGTAAAGAATTCTATAGAGTATGGTATTTCCGTCCAGAATGTCAAGGAAAGCTTGATTACAATACTACTGTTGATGGCGATATGGGAATTGAAATTACAAAAGAAGAATTTAATAAGTTGAATTTTGGAGCTTTGACATGTACATGTATGCCAAGTGATTATGATGTAGTCCATGCATTATGGGGTGATAGGTAATGAATAAACAGAGAAGAGAAAAGATAAGGCAACTCAAAACTCAAATTGATTTGATTAAAACCGATTTGAAGAAAGTTTCAAGTGAGTTATCTTCTATATTAAACGAAGAACAGGACGCATTTGATAATATGCCGGAAGGATTACAGAGCAGCTATAGAGGAATGTGTTCTGAAGATGCAGTTGATAGTATGGAAGAAGCGAGTGAAAAACTTGATGAGGTGATTGAGTTGTTAAATGATATTGTGTAGAATAATATGAATACAAAAGAGAATTGTACAAAATGCAATTCTCTTTTTCTTTACATAATGACATTGTTGTGGTAACATCTTTATGAAAAGGAGTGTGACCACAATGCCTAAAGATAATTATTTAAAATTTCGTTGTACTGATAAAATGAAATCAATCGTAGAATCTAAAGCAAAAGAGAATAATATGAGTGTAACAGCTTATTTAGAATATTTAATAAGAAGGGATGTAGATATTATGAGAATTGTAATGAGTGATAATTTAACGGAAGATATAGAGAATAGATTAAAAGAAGAAGAAAGTTGTTATTTATCAAGTGACAAAGAATGGTGGCTTTTTACTGATATGAATGTATTTAATCAAATAAGCAAAGAGTATAAATTTAATGAAAAAACGGAAAATAGAGATAAAATTTATGATTATAGTGTAGAAGAATATTTATATACAATTTGTGAAGACAAAATAGAAAATTTTATGGGAACAGAATTAAAAGTCACAGAGTTTGTAGAATCGGCAACAAACATCATCGAAGATGATGAGGATATATATCGAGATGGATGGGATGAAGAATTTATAAAAAATGTAAAAGATGCTATTATTGTAAGTATAGCAAGCGATTTAGAAGATGAATTACTTAGACTAAAGCAGAAGGGTTACAACCTGTCATTTTTAAAAGATGTTTTTGAACGTTTGTTTGCATAAGTGTTTCACGCAATAAAGAAAGGGATAATAATGAGTATAATAAAAGTGAGGTGATTTAAATGAGTATCACAATTAAAGATATTGCGAAAAAAGCAGGGGTATGGTATACTAAACATTATGCTGAGATTTAATGA
>ERZ1034913.1151-NODE-1151-length-17085-cov-15.246917_pt1 | contig 17085 bp, 10 predicted proteins | sample MGYA00520697_ERZ1034913 | MGnify/ENA primary metagenome ERZ1034913 (study PRJEB33766, sample SAMN09781786) | gut metagenome | biome: gut microbiome | host: Homo sapiens | place: Madagascar | study: EMG produced TPA metagenomics assembly of the PRJNA485056 data...
TCTTATATTTCTAAAAAACTTCGTAATTTAGTTTAATTATTATTGATAAATATGGGGCAATTTTGGTATTATATATAAAGGAGAAGTTGTATATTTTATAAAGGTTTAATGCCATTAAGCTTTTATAAAGTATACAGCTCTATAGCAAGAGAGGAGCAGTCATATGAGTAAAATATTAACCATATTATCGCTTTTGTGGCTACTCAGTATAGGGGGGACTGCTAACGCAACGGACTGGTACTATGTTGGACCAGATGCATCAGGAAACCAATTATTTATTGACAACGACAGTGTACAAAAGAGTGATTATGATGCACTTTTGTGGCTGCGAGTCAATGAACTGGGTGGCGACGAATTGCGGTACAAAGTTTATATCAGTAGATATAATAGAACCATGGAAACATTGAAAGTTGATGCGTACATGGCAGACGGGACGCCGTATGAAAATGTAGAATTTAATGAAAACCCTGAGCCTATTGAGGGTAATACCAATGGGTATGCCATTTACAATTTATTATGGAATTAAAAGAACCATCTAGCACAGCAAACTAGATGGTTCTTTTTATGTGTAAAATATTTATAAATCCTTAGGAATATAATTTATATACTACATCCTCAAAACACTGAGAATGGTATATACATGAAGTGATTAAACTTGGGCAGAATTACGACTCAATTCCAAGTCTTGAATCATTTGAAGATCGTCCTTAGGAGAACGGCCGCCCGTTGTTAAGTAGCCACCAACCATGATGCCGTTTAGGCCACCTTTTAAAGCATAAGCTTGTAAGTCTCGTAGATTTACTTCGCGACCGCCAGCAGTACGAATCAATGCAGTAGGCAAGATGAAGCGGAATACGGCGAAGGTACGTAAGATATCTAATGGACGTAAAGCTTTGTTGCTTTCAAATGGAGTACCTTTAACAGGATTTAGAATGTTTAATGGCACGGAGTCAATATGTAAACGTTTTAGCTCAAACGCCATTTCTACGCGTTGCTCTAATGTTTCGTTGAGACCAAGGATGCCGCCAGAGCAAACGCGAATGCCTGCTTTTTGTGCATTATCGATGGTAGACATTTTATCTTCGTAGGAATGGGTTGTACAAATATCTGGGAAGTGACTAGGTGCCGTTTCAATATTGGAGTGGTATCGAGTTACACCTACTTCTTTCAATTTGAGAGCTTGTTCATAAGTTAACAAACCAAGAGAACAGCAAATTTCGAGGCCTACTTCATCTTTAATGCGGCCTAATACGCGAATGATTTGATCGAATTCGTTTGGGTTATTAGTATTACGACCACTTGTTACGATGGAGAAGCGAATAGCGCCTGCCTCTTTAGCTTTGCGAGCCGCATCGAGGATGCTTTCATCATCCATGAAAGGATATACTTGAACGCCTGTTTCATGATGTGCAGATTGAGCACAGAATTTACAGTTTTCAGGGCATTTACCAGATCGTGCATTTACAATGGCGCATACATCCACGGAGTTGTCATTGAAATGCTGGCGAATTTTATCAGCCATAGCAAGTAAAATCATAGTGTCATCGTCTGAAGTATGAATCAGCTCGATTGCTTCCTCCTTAGTGATTTCGCCGCCGTTCATAATGCGGTTTGCAATAGTAAGGATTTTTTCGTATGTACCCACTTGGGATGGTTGTTGATCTGTAGGCAAAGCCATAATAGCCTCCAAGAATTGTTAACTTAATAAAAACAAAATATATTGACAATCTGATTGTAAACCTTCGTGTATAAATTGTCAACTTAATGTATTTATTGGTTAACATAAATTGATCAAAGTTGCTATAAATTTGGTTTGACTTTCGTTTTATGAGAAAAAAATGTGATTCTTTTATAATTTATATTTATTAATAATTAAGAGAAATTTAGTTTAACTATATCTTTTTAGTGCTAATTGATAGCTATTTTTAACTTATCTTTAAGGTTTTGTAGTATAATAGACTATTGTAATTACTATATATAACTATAATAAAAAGTACTAATACAAGGAGTGGATATAGATGCAGCCGTTTCGATTTATACACTGTGGTGATCTGCATTTAGGGGCACCCTTTCAATATGCTACAGGTATTAGCCGCGCCGTTGATCGCGCCGTGAGCGAAGCTACCTATGTAGTCTTTGATACAATCATTGACACTGCTATTGACGAGCATGTTCATGCCGTTGTCATAGCTGGTGATATTTATAATAGCGAAGACCATAATTTAGAGGCTCAAGTGCGCTTTGTACGCGGTATGTATCGTTTGGCAGAGCATCGCATTGCGGTCTATATGGTACAAGGTAATCATGATCCTGCTGAAAGCTGGAAGGCGCAACTGCAAATGCCCGACAATGTACATGTATTTTCTAGTGAACAAGTACAACGTTTCCCGCTCATCGTTAACAATATTGAAATCGGTGGCGTATATGGTATCAGTTGTGGTCATGGTAATGAAGGCGAGAATTATGCGCGTCAATACCGTGCGTTTGAACGGGATGAGTTTTCTTTGGCCGTTATGCATGGTACGGTAGGTTCTAGCGTAGGTGCTGAGAATCACAATGTGACTGGTCCGTGTAATTTGACGGATTTAGCTGAGGCAGCAATGGATTATTGGGCCTTAGGCCATATTCATAAATCCCAAATTCTCAGCGAGGAACCTCTCGTTGTATATGCGGGCAATCCGCAAGGCTTACATCGTAAAGAGATAGGCCCTAAAGGGTGCTATCTTGTTTCTGTATCCCATAATGGTCATTGTGAACCGAGATTTATTGAAACCAGTGCCATTCGCTTTGAGGAAATTAAAATCGATATTGCGGGTATGCAAAATGAATCTGATTTATTGGAGATTTTGCGCCATAAAAAAGAGAACTTGCGTAAGCAACACAAGAAAAATATTTTGCTATCCATTGCTCTCAGTGGTGCTGGCCCGTTACATCGCCTATGTACACAAGAGGGCGTGCGCAATTTGTGGCTTCAAGAGTCTCAAAGTGAAGAAAAAAGCAAATCTGTGTTTGTCATGCCTTATCGCATTATCTCCAATACGCGCCCTAGCGTTAATTTAGCAGAGCGCCGTTTATTATCCGATGTAGTAGGCGACTATTTGCGTGCTTATGACGATATGGTGGAGGGGAATGCTGTGCAGACAGCACGCCAAATTTTGGCTGATCGTCCTGAATTTAAACGATTAGGCGTATATGCGGATGTATTGAGCGATGAATTATTAATGCGTGCTTTGAAACGTTGTGAAATAGAAGGTGTTACTGTATTGATGGGGGCTAATGATGAACATTAAACGCATACGATTTGATGAATTTGGCCCGTATCGTGATTGGTCTTTCACAACGGGTAACAATGGGGTTCAGCTCATGTATGGCCCTAATGAAAGCGGTAAAACATCGCTGCTCGAAGGGATGCGTACATTATTATTTGGGGGCACTCATAAGGCCTATGGTCCTATGACTGGCGCTCTCGATGTGGAACGCAATGGTGAAAGCTATTATATAGGGCGCAAAGGCAAACAGTTAGACTTTTACAGTCCTGGAAATCCTGCTATCCATGAAGAGCCTGCTCAGTATTGGTGGCATGGTATTGATAAAAAGACATATAATCGCATCTTTGCATTGACCTTAGAAGACTTGCAAGGTCTTGATGTATTGCAAGAGGTAGAGGTTCGGTCTCGTTTCTTTGGTGCTGAAGGGGGCGAGCATTTAGGCTCTGTCGTAAAGGATGTGGAAAAAGGAGCCACCGATTTACTCGTAGCATCCTCAAACGGCAAACGTCGTATTAATGTATTGATGGATGAGCTGAAGGAGAATCGCCAAAAGCTAAGTCAATTGGCAGAGCACGAAGCACAATATGTGGAGTTGCAAAAAGCCTTTCACAGTACGGAACAGACGGAAGGTGAGTTACAAGGTCAGTTGCAAGAGTGGAAGGAATACCGTGATGGCGTAGATGTAGTGTTGCGCGCATGGGATACGTATCGCCGCAGTGAAGAGGCGCGTATGCACATGCAGCAGTACAACAGTGAACTCGCCTTGAGCCGCGATGAGTTCCTTACGATCGACGAAGACATCAAACGAGCTCGTGACAATATGCAACTATGGCAAGAAAAGGAAGCAGCGTTAATGCCAGCTAACTTTAGCCCAGATAGTCCGTTTGGCACCTATGGTCAAGATATTGAGGACCTCATTCAACAAGGTGCTAAGTGGGAACAATTACGCCGCGAGTGCGAAGAAGGGGACGCGTACATTCATAAGGTACGCGAGCAACTAGAGTACTCTCGCAAGATGTATTCGGCATGGCGTGATGATGAACCGATGGCTGAGGATGTGAACTGGTTTGAAGGTGAACGCTTAGCCAGTCGTCTACGCACTGCTAAAGATCAATTATTGCATTGGCAGGACCGCAAGCCTGCAGAGGCTTCTGATGACCTCCCAACAGCTAACCTTGAAGGGGCATCTTTGCCAAATTATAGCGAAGAAGAGCTAGTGAAAAAAGAACATCTCGAACGTGAGTTAGAGTTAATCTTAATGGATATAGATCGAGTGACTGCAAAACGAGATAGTTATGGTCCAGATGCTCAACCAACGAATTTACCAAAATGGTTACAACGCATTAGCGGCATAGGTGCTGTTATTGGCGTATTGCTTGTGTTAGCAGGATTATTAGTTCTTGAATCTGTGCTCTATACTATTGGAGGCTTTATCTTATTGATTCTGTCCATGGCGCTATTCTGGTATGCTACGTGGAGAGCCCATAATGGTAATTCCGATGTGTCTAAATTGAACTATGAGTTACAAATCTTATCCTCTCGTAGATCCGATGTAGAACATCAGTTAGAAGCGTTGATTAAGGCAGCTACACCAGTCATTAGCCCTGTGCCATCTTTAGAAGGGGCAGCTCACCTTGATCGATGGATTCAAGAAGGCCATACATTGCAAGGTATTTATGATGAAGCCCTTGCGGCTTGGCAGGCTTGGTTGCCTCAAGGGGCGGCGAAGAGCCTCACAGAAGATGATTTCTTCGGCCTCAAGCAAGAGTATGATCAATACCATGAACAGTTGCGGACTATTGAAGGTTACGAGAAGCGTTTAGCAGAGCATAAAGAGGGATTACGCGTTATTGAAGACCAAGCGATGACCTTGTGGTATAACCTTGGTGTAGAGGCGCCTGTATCTCCAACCGAGCTTAAACGCATTTACAACCAATATAAAAACTTCCAACAAAATAAAATCGTATGGGAACAAAAGGAAGCACAACGCAAAAGCTTCCGCAACGAATACGATAATTGGCATCGAAAGGAAAAAGAATTACTCCTTCGCCAAAAAGAATTACTTCATAAAGCTGGTATGGAAAGCTCTAACGAGTACCGTCAACATCTTATTGATGAGGACCAATATAAACAGTGGCAAACCATTTACAAGCAAAGTCAGGTGCAACTAGATTTATTAGCACCTGATGCGGAGAATAAAGACTTGTTCTACCGTCGTTTGCGAGAAGGTAACAAAGATAATTGGCTCGATGAATTGGCTCATTCCGAACGGGAGATGGCATCTATCGAAGATAAATTAGCTACCTTGTACGAACGTCGTGGTCAAATTGTGGAGGCTATGCGCGCTCTTGGATCTGACCAAGTACAACAGCAAATGTTGCAAGAGCGCGAAGCTCTTCAAAGCGAATTAGAGGTTGCGTTGGAAGATTGGGCTACACAAGTTTTGATGAGCCACTGCATGGATAAAGCGCAACAATCTTACGAGCAAGAAAAACAGCCTCACATGCTTGAATTGGCATCGTCTTATATAGAACGTTTGACTGGTGGTATCTATACCTTTGATATCCTCGGTATCAACGAAGGGGTTGCTCTTGTTAATGGTAATGGGGAGCGATTAGAACTTAAGCTCTGGTCTAGTGGCTTGGCTGACCAAGTATACTTGGCATTGCGTTTAGCATTGGCAAAGGTATTCTCTTACCAAGTCGAGTCCTTACCGATCATTTTAGACGATATCCTAGTGCGTTTTGACGAAAATCGTCAACGTAGTGCTTTGGAACTATTGGCTGAAATCGGTAAGAACCAACAAATCTGGTTATTTACTTGCCAACGCACTGTATATGATATGGCCCAATCCATTACTGGTATTGATCGTCATAGATTAAGTCGCAGCTAAGGTTTTAGCTACAATAAGTGGTAATTAAAATCCCTGTGAGGCGCTGAGCTTTCACAGGGAATATTAAAGAATAAAATCATGTAAGTGGTTGTAACTAAAATAACTGTTTTAGTTATGTAACTGTGTTAGTATAGATTAGAAAGAAAGGGGTTGAACACTTGAATACAGCATATTTGGACATGATCCAAGGGAAGAACCCTGGTGTGACGCCTGTGTGGTATATGCGACAAGCTGGTCGTAGTCAGGCGGAATACCGCAAAATTAAAGAAAAATACACTTTATTTGAAATTACAAAAGAACCTGAATTATGTGCTCGCGTTACAGAGTTACCTGTTAAGGAATACGGCGTTGATGCGGCGATTCTCTATAAAGATATCATGAGCCCAATGGTGGCTATGAATGTAAACGTAGAACTCAAGGCCGGTGTAGGACCTGTATTTAGCACGCCTATCCGCTCCATGGCTGATGTAGATAAATTAGACGCCTTTGATCCTACGAAGGTGGATTATATTGGAAAGACAATTACCTTGTTAACATCTGGCATGCTCGATGTACCGCTCATAGGTTTCTGCGGCGCGCCGTTTACGATTGCGTCCTACCTCATCGAAGGGGGCCCGACGAAGAACTATAATAAAACTCGTGGCATGCTCATCGGTGCACCTGATGTATGGAATGCGTTGATGACAAAATTGGCGGACATGTCTATTGCGTACTTGTCCATGCAAGCCGAGGCCGGTGCTAATGCGCTACAAATCTTTGACTCTTGGGTAGGTGCTGTCAATGCAGATCAATATAAACAAGGGATTTATCCTCATATGGAACGTATCATCAAAACGGTGAAAGCAAAATATCCTCATTTGCCTATGGCAATGAATGGTGTTGGTACAGACCATCTAGTTTCTATTTGGTCTCATTTGCCACTAGATGTTATCGCTCTCGATTGGCGTAGCACCATCGTTATGGCTAACGAACGCGGCGTTACGCAAACAGTACAAGGAAACCTCGATCCAGCGTACTTATTCGCCGATGAAAAAACATTGGCCCGCGAAGTGGACCGCATCTTGCTGGAAGGTATTCATTATGGTCGCCATATCTTCAACTTAGGGCATGGCGTGTTCCCAGAGGCAGACCCTAAAAAACTCCATTGGTTAACAAACTATGTCCATGAACGTAGCCGTGAGCTATGGGCTCAAGAGGGTTAAACTAGTGAACGTAGAAAAAAAGGGATTATTATTTTTATCCTATGGAAGCCCTTCAAGTAAGGAAGATTTAGTACCGTATATGACGAGCATTCGTCATGGTCGTGTGCCTACAGAAGGCGAAATCGCCAATCTTACTCGTCGTTATGACGCGATAGATCAATGGTCTAATGAAGAGTTGCAGAACATGGCAGAGAGTCAATATAAAACGTTGTTGACCTTATTGCCAACTATGCCGTCAGCTATTGGGTATTTACATTTGAAACCATCTATTGCTGAGGCAGTAGACTCTTTAGTCCACCAAGGGGTGGAGCATATTGTCGCTATCGTGACGGCTCCATTCTTTACCTCTCTTGGTACTGGTGCCTATGAAAAACAAGTACAAGCAGCCATCGGGAATCATCGGGATGTAACATTTGATTTCGTTCGCTCTTGGTGGGACGAACTCACCTTTAAGGAATACTGGGTAAAAGCAGTCGCAGATTGTGTGAATGGGACTGAAGATATATTCGTTATTTTTAGTGCTCATAGCATACCTCTTATCGATAATCACGGTGGTGATTCTTATGCATTTGCATTACGTGAAAGTGCCAAGGAGATTGCAGAGTATTGCAAGTTGTCTAAGTGGACTGTAGCATGGCAGAGTGCGGCGCCTCACGGTCAATGGTTAGGACCTACTGTGGAAGACGCTGTCGACCAAGCTTTACAGACTGGTGCCACACGGATTGCTTTCGTGCCTTTTGGCTTTGTTAGCAATCATGTAGAGGTCTTATACGATAATGATGTAGAGTGTAAAGAGCTCGTTGAAAATGGAGGCGCAATGTATTTGCGGGCACAGATGCCAAATTGTAATGAAACATTCTTACAAGCCATGGCGAGTGCAATAGTAGAAAGGATTCATTCGTGAATGTAACAATTGTAGGCGGTGGCCTAACAGGGCTAACAGCGGCTTATTATCTAGGCCATGCTAAGCCAGAGTGGAATATTACTCTTTACGAACAAGCACCACGATTTGGTGGGAAAATACAAACACAACGGGTTGACGACTTTGTTGTAGAACTCGGTCCAGATTCGTATTTGGGCCGAAAAACTGAAATGACAGATCTAGTATATGATTTAGGTTTAGGTGATACCCTCGTGTCTAATGAGACGGGACAAGCCTTTGTGTATGATCAGGGCGCGATTCATCCAATCCCAGGGGGCTCTATCATGGGCATTCCTACGGAGATGATGCCTTTTGTGAAAGCAACGCTCATTTCTTGGTCTGGTAAATTGCGTGCTGGATTAGACTATTTCAAAAAGCCATACCAGCTGGATGAAAACGGTGATGTGTCCATTGGTCATTTCTTTCAATACCATTTAGGTCAAGAAATGATGGATAAGCTCATCGAGCCACTATTAGCGGGTATCTATGGTGGTGATATTTATAAAATCAGCCTATTGTCTACCTTCCCTCATTTTATTCAAGTGGAACAAAAATATGGGAATATGGTAAAAGGGATGATGGCTGCGAAGATGGGACACTCAAAGGCTGGCGTATCTAAAGCTGCCAAAGGTGCAGTAGCAGAAGGCGATGTACCTCGCGCTGGCAAAGGTATCATGACGGACCGTCAATTTGAAAACCATGAGGCAAAATCCACTAAGGCTCAAGCAGATATGGCAAGCCGCAAGGGGACCGCTGCTCAATCTGGTATGTTCCGCCAATTAACAGGGGGCCTTGAAAGCGTGATTAACGCTATCGTTGAGGCCATGCCTAGCAATGTACAGTTGCATACAGGGACACTAGTATCTAATATTCGATATGCTGAAGGTATGTATGCTATCGATGTGGTGAATTCTGTAAACAATGCTTGTGGCTGTCAATCTAATTCTAATTCCATTAAAACTGATTCTATTAATGCTGATAACAGGGATAAAGCTAGCAACGCTACTACCGTTTCAGCTACAGAGATACTGCTTGATAAAGCTCCTACTATGGCAGATCATGTGATTATCGCTACACCGCCTGCAACATATACGCAATGGTTTAAGGATGACCCGGGTTTTGATTTCTTGCGTTCTATGGAGCAATCAAGCTGTGCTATTGCAATTATGGCCTTTGATAAAAGTACCTTTGATGGCGATTTAAAGGGCTCTGGACTTTTGATTACTCGTAAGACGGATACACCGCTTACAGCGTGTACCATTCTAAATCAAAAATGGCCCCAAACAACGCCTGATGATAAAGTGGTATTGCGCGTCTTTATTGGTAAACCAGGCAATGATGTGGTAGAACAATATAGTGATGAAGAACTTTCAGAATTAGCAGTCGAAGAAATTCAACACATTATGCGTTTCTCCGCTAAGCCTGAATGGGTGCGCATCAATCGCCTCATTCACTGCATGCCGCAATATAATGTAGGGCATCGTGCAGGTATCAAGGCTGTACGTGAACATGTAGCTGCAAACTATCCAAATTTACACCTCATCGGCACGCCATTTGATGGCATCGGTATTCCTGACGGCGTAAAACAAGCAAAAGAATTAGTGCAGGCTATTGTAGACGACAATGAAAACTAGTAAAAATTAGTGAAAATTAGTGAAATATATACACTGATTTGACCGAAAAGTAATACTAATGTGTGCCTGTTTATTACAGTCTACTATTAGCTGTATATTGATCATATTGAAAATTAATATTAATAAATAATTATAAGAAAAGACTCCATATGCTATAATAGTATATGGAGTCTTTTCGATTCTTATTACAATAAAACTATATCATTTTAATAGAATCACCATAGATAGGAGTGATTATAATGGGAAAAGCAATCCCTACAGTAGAAGGTTGGCATAGCCAACACATGGTATTCGCCATGGATTTCAGCGCATGGAACTGCTTTACAGCTGAAGAAAAAGCAGCAGCGCGCAATGAATTAAAAGCATTCTTAGCAGACCTTGAAGCTACACATCAAGCTAAAGAAGGTAGTTATGCATTCTATGATTGTAATGGTGCAAAAGGGGATTTGATCCTATGGATTCTTGGTCCATCCCTTGAATACTTGGCACAAGTAGAACGCAAGTTCCGTCGCCTTGCAATTGCTAGCGTATTGGTACAAACTTACTCTTATACATCTGTAACAGAAGTAAGTGCCTACGTTAAGGCTAAACTTGATACAGAGGAAGTTAATAAAAAACTATACCCTCATGTACCTCGCGACAAATACATCTGCTTCTATAACATGACTAAAAAACGTGATGGTGCAGATAACTGGTTCATGTTACCACAACAAGAACGCGGTGCGTTGATGCGCTCTCACGGCGAACTTGGTAAAACATACCTAGACGTGTTGTCTGAATACACTACAGGTGGCGTTGGTTTAGACGACTGGGAATGGGGCATTACCATCTTCAGTAACGACGACATCCAATTCAAAAAAATCGTATACGATATGCGCTTTGAAGAAGCCAGCGCAAGATACGGCATCTTCAGCGACTTCTACGTTGGTACCATCATTGACGATGCACTATTAGAAGAAATCTTTGGATAATAAAAAGGGGACTGCTTGGCAGTCCCTTCATTCTAATTTGACGATATATATCTTTAACTTTATAATATAAATAGATAGTCAGACGAGTAGGAACGTCAGGCGCATCTCAAAAAATGAATTATCTCGGAAATGGCCTTTCTGTTTATCTAATTACGCATGGTAACGGAGGGCTATTTGCTTTTTGTGAGGCAAATAAGCGCTATAAGTGCACCAAAGGAAACGACTAATGTCAATATTCCAATGATAACTGTAATAAGTTCAAAGTCACTCATAAGCTCACCCCCTTCTATAACGAAGAGAGGCCCAACCTCGCTGACTACCTTAAGATTATTATAATCTGAAGGAATATACGATACAATAAGTAGTGATTTATTGGTATATATGAATTTAATAATAAAAAAGAGACTGCTTGGCAGTCCATTTTTTTCCCTCCAAAATGAATGCTATAATTTTGAACAGAAAATTTGGTATACGCACGTATACTCTGTAAAATATAATTCACTATGTTTGAGTAGCTTATTCTTAACTATATTCTTATAAAAGAGAACCCCGCATCGATCCGACTTACGAGGTCAAGGCCCTAGGCCGCAGACCTGATACGTATGGAGGAGAGATGCGGGGTTTCTTTTATCACTTAGTTTAGAAAAGTGAATTATATTTTGTTGTACTGTGGAGTGAACGTAAATTTTCTGTTTTCAGAAAATTATACGTTCATATTGGCTGCTTTACGCACATAGAACCAGTAGCACACTACTACTGTTAGAAGGTTGAACACAAGTAATGCAACGAAAGCTGGGTAGATACTACCGAATGTAGTATATGTGAAACCGAAGATTTTAGGTGTAATGAAGGCACCGTATGCAGCCACGGCAGCAACGAAGCCTGTAATCAAAGAGGATAGCAATGGATTGCCAAATACGTGTGGAATCATACGGAATGTAGCACCTGTAGCGAAGCCACAGCATACGAAGGTCAATACGGACATTGCAAAGAAGAATGGGAAGTTGTGCATGTTGACCCCAACTGGAATCAATGCAGTAGTAACACATAAAGTAATAAGGCTGATGAAAGTAACCTTTGTGCCGCTGTTAATTTTATCGGCTAACCAACCGCCTACAGGGCGAAGCGCACCTGCTACGAGTGGACCTACGAAGGCGATAGAAGCAAATGGAATTTCAGGGAATTCTTTGCCTACTAATAGGCCAAGTGCTGCAGCATAACCAGAGAAAGCACCGAAGGAACATGTATATAGTAATGTAAGTGCCCATGTGTGTTTGTTGCCAAAGATTTGTACGAGGTTTTTAGGATTTGGTTTTTCTAGAGGTAAGTTATCCATGAAACGTGTCATAAGTGCAAGGATAACAACGAGTGGTACGATCCACATGAAAGCCGCATTGGCAAGGTATACTGCATTACCTTTGATGATGGCTGGTGTTACACCAAATACACTACCTAATGCAGCAGAACCCATAGCGAATGGAGCTAAGAAGTAGATTACAGAGATACCAAGGTTACCAACACCGCCGTTGATACCAAGGGCTGTACCTTTTTCGGATTTAGGGAAGAAGTTGCCAATGTACGCCATGGAGGACGAGAAGTTAGCACCCGCTAAACCGATGAGGGCTGTTAAGATCATGAATGTCGTATAAGAAGTTGTTGTGTCTTGTACAGCAAAACCGAGCCATACAACAGGAACTAATAAGATGATTGTGGAAATAAATGTCCAGTTTTTACCTCCTAACAGTGCAGGCATATATGTGTACACAAATCGTAATGTAGCACCTACTAAACCTGGTAAGGCAGCAAGTGTGAATAACTGATCCGTAGTAAAATTAAAACCTGCGGCATTTAGCTGTGCTGCAATGGTAGCCCATAAATACCATACGCAGAATGACAATGTTAAGGCGATGGTGGATACTACCAAATTTTGTTTTGCAATTTTTTTGCCAAACTTTTCCCAAAATTCTGGATTTTCCGGTTGCCAATTAGCCACAATTTCGCTGCGGCTCGCCCCTACTTGAGGCATTTTTAGTTCGCTCATTTTGAACTTCTCCTTACTGAAAAACTATACATGCAATGAAGACATAATAGATACAATTTGGGCCCCATATATATATAAATTAAATTCATTATACGGAGTTTATAAAAAATACTCAATTTATTTATGGAACTGCGTTATAATTATTGTATCGTGTAAATTTTCAATGTCTTATATCACAATTATATTATATAGTGTAAAAATTTTTGTGAATGTGACATAAAACACACATATTTTGAAATTAATAAGTTATAATAATCTTACGTATACGATAAAGTATATAAAACATGTACTTTTACTATAAATAGATTAGTATAACTAATGGATTTTGTGTTAAAAGTAACATGGAGCGGTGATTGTATGGATCAAAAGTTAATTAATCAATTGCTTGCTTTGCCGGGGGAGGAACTACATCTTAAAAAAGGTGAATTTCTCTTCCATGAGGGGGACAAGGCAGAATACTTTTACGTAGTAGTGAAAGGTAGAATGAGCATTAAGAAGTTCGAAGCTAGCGGACACATTTTTGCGGTGCGCCTAGTGGGACCGAATAATGTTATAGGTGAAGTTCCGTTATATGAGGAGAACACAAAAACATATGTGTTCAACGCTATTGCTCGGGAGGACTGCTCTGTTTATTGCATTCGCTATGATTTGTTAGAAGCAGCCATTGCAAAAGACCATTCGTTGGCTATTGCGATGATGAAAATCTATACTCTGCATATGCGACGACAACAGGCAAAATACCGAGACTTGCTGTTATACGGCAAGAAGGGAGCATTTTACTCTACCTTGTTGCGCTTGGCCAATAGTTATGGTGTAAAGCGCGAAGATGGTATCTTTATTGATATCGCTTTAACAAATCAAGAGCTAGCTGAATTTGCTGCCACATCAAGAGAAAGTTTAAATCGCATGCTAAGTGAGTTGCGTAAGTTGGGCTATGTAGCCTATGATAAACACCATCTAGTAATCTGTGATTTTGATGCTTTAATCGGGTTGCTTGACTTAGAGGTTGATATGATTGACCCTAATATTAGTAATATCGAATAAGAGGATTATTTCCCTTGTGTTAGCTCAGCTAGCACAAGGGATTTTTTTTGTAGTTTTGAAGGAGGACATGAGATGAGCTTGTTGTCTCAAAAGTTTAAGTTTCTTCGCAAGAAGGACGTATCTCCAAGCGGCCATCAAATAACTGAAGATGGCGGTCGCGAGTGGGAAAATTTTTATCGTGACCGTTGGTCTTACGATAAAGTTGTCCGCACAACGCATGGCGTAAACTGTACTGGTTCTTGTAGCTGGAATATCTACGTTAAGAATGGTGTTGTAGCGTGGGAAAATCAGGCTACTGACTACCCAGAAACACCAGATGATATGCCGGATTACGAACCACGTGGGTGCCCTCGTGGTGCAACATTCTCTTGGTATCTCTATAGCCCATTGCGCGTAAAATATCCATATGTGCGCGGCGAATTGGCTGAGCTTTGGAGAGAAGCGAAAAAGAATGCTAAGAACCCAATCGAAGCTTGGAAATCTATCGTAGAAGATCCTGAAAAAGCAAAAAAATACAAATCTGCCCGTGGTATGGGTGGCTTTGTACGCTCCACATGGGATGAAGCGACAGAAATTACAGCAGCATCCTTATTATATACAGCAAAAACATACGGCCCTGACCGCAATGCGGGCTTCTCTGTAATTCCAGCGATGTCCATGTTGTCCTATGCAGCAGGTGCTCGTTTCCTTAACTTAATGGGTGGTTCACCATTGTCCTTCTATGACTGGTATGCCGATTTACCACCTTCTAGCCCTCAAGTTTGGGGTGAACAAACAGATACTCCTGAATCTGGTGACTGGTATAATGCTGGTTACATCATGACTTGGGGTTCTAACGTACCGTTGACTCGTACGCCAGATGCTCACTTCTTAACAGAGGTACGCTACAAAGGTACTAAAGTTGTATCCGTATCCCCTGACTATGCGGAATCCACAACTTCTTCTGATGCTTGGCTCAATGTGAAAGCCGGTACTGATGCGGCTCTTGCTATGGCAATGGGCCACGTAATCTTAAAAGAATACTACATCGACAAGGAAACTCCATACTTCAAAGAGTATGCTAAAGAGTTTACAGATATGCCATTCCTTGTACGCGTTGAAGATATCAATGGTACTGTACAACCAGGCCGTTTCTTGAATGCTAAGGATTTAGGTCGCCAAGAGGAAGGCTCTGACTTCCAAATGGTATTGATCGATGATACAACTAATGAAATCGTTGTTCCTAATGGTACAATGGGAGATCGTCACACAAACCCTGAAAAATGGAACTTACGCCTTGAAAACCGCGATACAGGGGCTAAAATCGACCCTCGCTTATCCGTGTTTGATCAACGCGAAGAAGTGACTGTTGTTAAGTTGCCATACTTTGGTGATGAAGAACACGAAGGCGTTATTGAACGTGCTATTCCTACCATTACGGTACAAACTGCAGATGGTCCTGTAAAAGTAACTACCGTATATGACCTCATTCTTGCTAACTATGGTATCGACCGTGGTATCGGCGGTGAAGTGGCTAAAGCTTACACTGATGACACTCCATACACACCTACATGGCAAGAAAAAATTACTGGCGTAAAAGCAGAAATCGCTATTGCTACAGCTCGTGAATTTGCAGACAATGCAGAAAAAACTAAAGGCCGCTCCATGATTATCATGGGTGGCGGTATCAACCACTGGTACCATGCGGATATTATTTACCGTACAATATTGAACCTTATCATGTTCTGTGGTACAGAAGGTGTTAACGGTGGTGGCTGGGCTCACTACGTAGGTCAAGAAAAACTTCGTCCTATTGAAGGTTGGGGCGGTATCATGACTGCTAACGACTGGAGTAAAGCTCCTCGTTTGCAAAATGGTACATCTTGGTTCTACTTTGCTACAGAACAATATCGTTCTGATTGCATCGACTTGGCAGACCGCGTATCTAAATTAGCTAAGCCTCGTTATCGTCACCCTGGTGATTATAACGTATTAGCGGCTCGTTTAGGTTGGTTACCATCGTATCCTACATTCAATAAAGGCAGCCAAGAATTGATTAACGATGCTCGTGCAGCTGGTGCTGGTACAGAAGCAGAAATTAACCAATATGTGGCGCAAGCTTTGAAAAATAAAGAATTACAATTCTGTGTAGAAGATCCAGCAGCTAAAGAAAATCACCCACGCAACTTGTTTGTATGGCGTGCAAACCTTATCGGTTCTTCTTCTAAGGGCCACGAATACTTCTTGAAGCATTTATTAGGCACTAAAAATGCAGTATTAGAAGATGATGACGCAGCTACACGTCCAGAAGAAATCAAATGGCGTGAAGCTGATGGGGCAGGTAAACTCGACCTTCTCATCGACATCGATTTCCGCATGGCATCTACAGGCTTGTACTCTGATATCGTATTCCCTGCAGCTACATGGTATGAAAAAGAAGACTTGTCTTCTACTGATATGCATCCATATGTACATGTATTCCAAGCAGCTGTTGATTGCGCATGGGAAACTAAATCTGACTGGGATACATTCCGTACCCTTGCAGAAACAGTATCTCGCGTAGCAAAAGAGTCTGGCTTCACAGAATACGAAGATATCGTAGCACTGCCTCTTGGTCATGATAGCCCAGGTGAAGTGGCTCAACCAGAAGGTAAGGTTCTCGACTGGAGCAAAGGCGAATGTGAACCAATTCCTGGTAAAACAATGCCTAACCTTGTTCATGTAAAACGCGACTATAGCCAAATCTTTGAAAAATACATTGCTTTGGGACCTAACATCGAAAACAAAATGGGTGCCCATGGCTTGGCTTGGGATGTATCTGATGAATATCAAACATTGTATGCACAAAATGGTACAATTGATAACCCAGAATTTATTTCTCATGGTCGTCCAAGCATTTACGAATGTAAAGAAGCTTGTAATGCTGTATTAACATTGTCTTCTTGTACAAATGGTAAATTGGCTGTTCGCTCTTGGAAAGCAATGGAAGAAAAAACAGGTCTTTCTGGTCTCGAAAAGAACGCAAAAGGTCGTGAACAAGAAAAGATTACCTTCGATGATATGGTTCGCCAACCGCGCTTTATCATTAGCTCTGTAACAAGTACTGGTAAGAACGATAAAAACCGTCGTT
>ERZ1034913.1152-NODE-1152-length-17082-cov-6.735538_pt1 | contig 17082 bp, 30 predicted proteins | sample MGYA00520697_ERZ1034913 | MGnify/ENA primary metagenome ERZ1034913 (study PRJEB33766, sample SAMN09781786) | gut metagenome | biome: gut microbiome | host: Homo sapiens | place: Madagascar | study: EMG produced TPA metagenomics assembly of the PRJNA485056 data...
GCGCGGCGCTGTGCTGCTGCCGGAATTTATCAAACTTGAGGCGGTGATGGGAAAGGAGGGCTGACAATGGATGAATACATTGACCGGGAAGCGTTACGCAAAGTTTTAGAGAATTGGCGGGACGCTCATGCGGATGTTGATGACGAACAAGGATGCGGGTTGCTTGAAGATGTGATATGGGAGGTAGACGCACAGCCCGCCGCTGATGTGGTGGAGGTAGTGCGGTGCAAAGACTGTTACCAATCTGCGGTGATCGATGATGTTTTTTACTGCACCTATTGGGGGAAAAACACAGATGAAAACGGCTATTGCCATGAGGGAGGATAAGATGGCGATTGAGTATATTGACAGAGAAAAGGCGAAGCGTCTGTTGCATATCGAATACGCATACGCCGCAGAACAACTTTTGGATGAGATTCCTGCTGCTGACGTTGCCCCGGTGGTGCATGGGCGATGGGAATACACCCCGCAAACGTTTAACACACTCGGTCAGATTAGATGTCCGTTTTGTGCGTGGTGGTCTCTTGACCAGTCCATTGACGGCATTTATAAATACTGCCCCAACTGCGGGGCGAAGATGGACGGAGGGAATAGTTGATGGTTAAAGTGTTCTGTGATATGTGCGGGCGCGAGATCGACTACGAGGTTGACGGCGTGAATTTGGATTTCAACCACTATGGCGTTGTGAATTTTAAGACGCCATTTTCTGCGGAGAAACAACTGTGCCTCTCCTGCGCGGCCAGGGTCTGCAACTTTGTGGAGAACTACGCGAAGATGGACGGAGGTGACAACGATGAGGCTGATTGACGCGGACAACGCCCTGAAAGCGTTTGCTGTTGAATATAAGAAAACAAAAGAATTGATTGATTCGGGCGAAACTCATCTTGACAATCTTGCCGAAGGGTTCACGGAAGCAGCACACATTATCAAATACATTGCCACAACTGTTGATGCCGTGCCTGTGGTGCGGTGTAAGGACTGCAAGCACTACGACATGGGTGTCTGCCTGAAAATTTACTCGGACGGAAGAGTACACTCAGCGGCTTGGCAGAGCCGCAGGCCGGACGACTTCTGCTCATACGGCGAGAGAAAGGAGGAAATGTAATGTCTGGCGGTTCTATGAACTATTTTTACGCCCAGCTCGAGGAATACGCCTCTTGCCTAAAGGATAAGGAGTTGGTGGAGCTGGCGGAGGACATGGCGCGGCTTTTCCATAACCGGGAGTGGTTTGACTCTGGGGACATCGGCGAGGGCAGCTGGAACCGGTCCGTTGCGGAGTTCAAGAAGAAGTGGTTTACCGAACCCCGTGAGGAACGACTGGAACGGTATATCGACGAGACCGTGTCTGATCTGAAGGTTTCTCTTGGCATTGGCAATTTCTGCAAGGACTGCGCTCTTTTTACGCCGCAGAGTGACGGATACTACGGTAGATGCCCGCACCAGACAAATGTGCTGGTGCATGGCTACGAAAAGCCCTGTGACCTGTTTGATGCGCGGAAAGCCGGTGGTGGGGACGGATAAGGCGATTTTCAAGATATGCACCGCCAAGCTATGCCCCAAGTGCATAGAAGAAATGGCAGAGGAGTATATCGTGCGGCCTACCGATGACATTGCGCTGGATGCGTCAAAGGACATTTCGGAAAAGGGCTACTGTGACCGCTGCCACGAAAAGAGCGTTATGCTTCGGCGGCGCCGGTACACCATGAACGCGAGAACGCTGAAAGCAAAAGGCTACGCGGATAAGTGGCGGGAGTATTTGGGATGATAAAGAACGACGGAATAGGCGGAGCCGGTGGAGTTGGTTCGGCATACATCGCTAATGATGGCGCCAGCTGCGAGTCTGGATCCGGTGTATGTACGCCCGGTTCAGGAGGCTCCGGGGGGAGCGGGAAATTTATCTGGCGCCGCACAGAGGATGGCAGTGTGATAAAGTTTTGGCAAAACGCACCGACCTGCTGTCAGACGCACAACCTCCGTCTCATGCAAAAGCGCGGAACGGAGATATACCACAAGTGCTATGTTTGCGGCAGAGCCTGGACGGAGCCAGCGCCAGTAAATCCGATGGAGGCGGTGAAGATAAAACCGATGCCCACGAGGTGGGTGAACGGAAAGAAAACACCCTCAATACCGGAGGGAGCAATGATCGTACATTTGTGAGGAGGACGAGCAGTGAATCAGTACAACAGAAAACCCAGCGGGAAACTGGCGGTATGTCCCCACTGCGGCAGAGACAGCGGGGAGCGCAAAATCGGTATTCATGTGCCGGAAAGGTACTATGTGCGCTGCGCGAGCTGTGGGTTTACCTTGTCTGGGTGGAGCCAGAGCGCCGCTACGGCAAACTGGAACAGATTGAGCAGGAAGGTGAATGGATGAAAAAATGCTGTGTCGGCTGCAAATGGCACGAGGAATGGACTTGGGCGTGCTGCAACGGGGACAGCCCGTATTGCGCCGATTTTGTAAACTGCGGGTGTCCGCTGTATGAGGAGAAGGAAAAGGAGGGCGAAGAATAATGGGACTTTGCGCTCGTGCGAAAGGGCTGACCGATGAGACTGGTTTTGACTGTGGGTATTTTACATACGGCACGTTTATCCTTGAACTGATAAAGGTTGCCTACGGCCAGCAGTGTCAAAACATTTTCGTGAGAAATATGCTCCGCGGTTCGCCCTTCTCTGATGCAGAAGCAGAATACTGGAACGCGCACTGCAACGACGATCTGGACATCCTGATTTTTCATTCAGACTGCGGAGGCCAATTTACCCCGCAGGAGTGCCGCAAGATATACAACGCCATGAAGGATTTGAAGTCCGATATGATGGGGCACAATTACCATGTGATGAAACCCTACAATATGTTTGAGCACTGGAAAGCAATATTCAAGCATTGCGCTGACCGCCGGGTGAATTTGTACTATTCGTAAGGAGCGTTATTGCCATGAGTAAAAGGGAACAAATCATATATAACGCTATGAGCGACAACATTACACGCGCCGCCGCTCTCGGCTTATGCCCCGGACCATTTGTGGTTATGCGGTCGGAGTATCGCCGCGTGGTGCGCCGGGAACACAAGCACCTGCTGCTGGAGGCGATCCTGCTGGTTTCCCTGATCTTCGCGCTTATCGCTCCGTGGAGAGCCAATGCAGAGGACAAAGCGCCGGTGGAGACCACGAACACCGTCCTGCGCTTAGAATGGGGAACTGCTGACAGCGCAGACAGCGACGCGGGCGATATAACAGAAGAATCCCCGGATGAGTCCGAGCGTATACGGGAGGCGATAAAGGCCAAAAGCAACGTAATTGAGAACTGTACCATCACCGGCTACTGCGCCGACTGTGTGAAGAAATACGCGCACATGAACCAGGACGAGTTCGGCCGGGTGTTGACCGCCAGCGGCCAGTGGGTATATCCCGGCTCCTGCGTGGCGACCGACCCGGACGTGATACCGACCGGCAGCACGGTCATCATCGGAGACAAGACATACATCGCCCTGGACGTGGGCGTGAGTGGAAACCATGTTGACATCTTAATGACCCACGAGGAGGCGCAGACGGCGGGGGTGCGGCACGAGACAGTGTGGTGGTGTGAGGAGCAGAGATAAAGAAAACCAGCTCCGACAACGGGGCTGGTTTCTTGCTTTGATTTCGACACGAATTTCGACACGCGAAAAATAAATCTTGTATTCATGCGCTTTTTGAGGCTTTTTTCAGGGGTTCGACTCCCCTCAGCTCCACCAAAGAGAAAGAAAACCCGTAACCATTGTGGTTGCGGGTTTTTCTTGTATTTGCAATGGTTTGCGGATTTTTACAGAACATAAAATATGTTCGACTTGCAGCATTTTTTTCGCTCTCGCAACGTAAATTATTGATATTTTTCGACACGAATTTCGACACGAATTTCGATATGGAACGTCAATGTTTGTCTTCTGCCTTTGCTTGGGGTGGCGGTAGCTTTTCGGCTGTCCGATAGAATTTTGCCATCTTGTTTTCTGCTTTCAGTCTGTCCCTTTGGGCGAGGTGCAGATAAATGTCGTGTACGGTGGAACTGTCAGACCAGCCGCCCATACTCATGACCTCGATCTCCGACAGGCGAAGGTGGTAGCCAAGGGATGCGAATGAGTGCCGCAGACAATGCTCTGTGATATTTGGAAGTCCTTGCCGCTCTGCAATAGTGCGTATGTGCCGGTTGATGGTGCTGTTGGCTTGCGTTACGATGTAGCCGTCTTTTGACTGCGCCTCAAGCATTTCTCTGAGCCGGGGTATCATGATGGGGACAGTGCGTGCGGACTGCCGCGTTTTATTGCGTTGCTTGAACACCTCTTTGTTGTGTTCGTCCCGAACGACTGCACCGGAAACAATGATGCTGCCGTTTTTCATGTCAAAGCTGTCTGGGAAACGCAATGCCCTGATTTCGGACATTCGCAAACTGTGCAGGCCGAGAAGCATTGCCATTTCGCAGGTGTCGCCCTTTGCAGCCTCGCAGAAAGCGATGATCTGCTGTGGGTCGAGAAACTCCCGCTCATTTTTCTCTGGTACGGGGAACAGAACGCGGGGGACGGGAATCTCATTTACGCGCATGATGACAGTCATAAGCCCCCATGCGTTTTTTACGGACTTGTCGGAAAGGCCGGAAAGTGCTGTGTTGATCTCCGCCTGCCAGTTGACTTCAGTGCTTATAGGCTTTTTCATGATTTTCTGGAAGCGGTTGCGCTGGATAACGCGGTAGCCCCGGACGGTTTCCGGCGACAGTGATTCAGATCGGTCGGCGATATAGGCATCTATCGCCTTAGACCATGTTAAGGCAGGCAGTTTCTTTTTCTGCTCCACAAAACCTGCGCGGACGGCTTTTGCTTTCGCAATACAGCGGTCTTTTGTCGTTTCGGTGACAGATCGCTTTTCGGCATCAAGATAAATACGCCAGCTGCCGGAGGGGAGCTGCTTAGGCTCCGGGACTTTGATAATACCGTCCTTTTTGCGCTCCCGCACCTGCTTCTGGCCGCACCAGGGGCAGAACGTAGCGTTGTCGGGGACTTCGCGCTTACAGGACTTGCACTTCGTTGACATTTTGATATTTTTGTGTTACCCTACTGTTGTAGGCTCCTTTCTTTAAGACTCGTGATGGTGTTGGAGGGAATAGAGCTTATATGGAAAAGCCGTCCGATTGGGCGGCTTTCTCTTTTTTGGCAAAAATTAACAAGAAACTTGTGAAAATTGTTCATCGAATCCAATAAACTTGTGGAATATAATGTAGAACGCGGTAGAACTGCTGTTCTATTTTCGGAGTGAGGTCTTCTTTGCAGTATCGCGCAGCACGCAGTATCCAACAATGCTGCACACGCCGATAGAAATAGACACAAGGAGGATAACAAGCCACGCAAACGCTGAAGGTCCGTCTCGGAGGATGAAACCGGCATGGGGATTGCGGAAATCGAAAAGAAGATAAACAATTAAGAACAGGGATAGGATCGCGGAAAAAATTGAAGAAAACACAGACCAGCGTTTGTAATGATCGCGCTGGCGAATAACGGCATCCAAGCGCTGGGTACAAAGGCCGTTGACCTGCTTCAGGCGCACCACGTCGCCGGAGCTGACGGCGTTATCCAACTCCAGCTCGTGTATGCGTTCCTGCATGGCGGATGGAGCTGATGCGGGAGGCTGGATGTCAAACACTTGGTCGGCGGATATGCCGACAGCTTTCATCACCGCGACAGCATCGTACAGTTTTGGATCGCGCTCACCGGACTGCATTTTGCAGACGGCGGAATAGCTGACGCCGGACAGTTCGGCCAGTTCCTCGTTGGTGATGCCCTTGTCCATTCTGGCTTTATGGACAAGGGCAGGGAAGTCCTGAATATGCTGTGCAAGTTCCTGAATTTCTGACATGATTTTCCCCTTTCTTCGGTAACGGATACTATTTCATCCATAAAAGCCCATATTTGGGGGACAATTACCCAAATTGGGGAGCGATTCCCCAAAATGAACGTAGACACCGCGGCGCACATAGAGTACGATTGAACCAAGCAGACGCCACAAAACGAAATACGGGGGGGCAGAGAAATGAACGAACAGGAAGCAAGGGAACTGGTCTCCACCCTGACGATGGAGGAAAAGGTCAGGCTTTACGAGCTGCTATCAGCGCTGCGGCAAAGCCCTGCACCTGCGCCAGTTCAGTAGGCGTAAGAGAACACAGCAACTTAACAAGGGCGGAATCGAGTTCGCTTTCCAGTTGGGAAGCGGGCTCTTTTTCTGTTTCATCGCCGTAAAGTTCGGTCAGCAAATAGGAGACGTCAATCTCCAGAACACGGGCAATAGCGCGAAGAGTGTCCATTGATGGTTTGGTCTTTCCTTTTTTGTAAAGGGCCATTGCCGATGGAGTGATGCCAGCAGTTTCATAGAACTCGGCTTTTGTCAGCCCCTTGGCTTTGCATAATTGCCAAATCTTGTAAACGAACAGTTCACCATTCACAAAAGTATACCTCCTAAATTGTGCATTGCTACAAACATTGAAAAATGAAGCAGATTGCTCTTGAAGTTGAGCAAATATTGAGTTAATATAAAGACACGCAAAATAAATCGAGCATATATAGAGAGATGCTTCACCAAAATCAAGTATAATTTGCTAAGTTATTTGAACAGACAATCACATAATAAGGCGAATTTCAGGAAAAGTCAAGTATTTCTCAATTATTTTTGATGGGAGATGAGAGATTGAGTTATAAGGAGCAAAGAAAGAAAGCCGGATATTCGCAGAAAACGGTGGCAGATCTGCTGGGGATAAGCGTTTCAGCGGTGAGCCTTTATGAGACAGGCAAGGCTGATCCTCCGGTGGCAGTTCTGCACAAGCTGTCCGCACTGTACCGCTGTACGCTGGACGAGCTGATGAAGGGGGAGGGCAGAAAGAAATGAACGAGATGCAGGTATTCAACTACAAGAGTTCTCAAGTCAGAACCGTGGAAATCAACAACGAACCTTGGTTTGTGCTGAAAGACGTGTGCGCGGTCTTAGACCTTGGCAGTGCTCACAAGGTCTCCGAGCGGCTGGACGAGGATGAGCGGAATCACATTCCCCTCACCGATTCCCTTGGGCGCAAGCAGGAAACCACCATCATCAACGAGAGCGGCTTGTACAACGTGATACTCCGTAGCGACAAGCCGGAGGCAAAGACTTTCCGCAAGTGGGTCACATCGGAGGTGCTTCCCTCCATTCGTAAGACCGGCAGCTATGCACTGCCCAAGGATTACCCCGCCGCCCTTCGCGCTCTTGCGGATGCCGAGGAGCAGAAGCTGCGACTTTTGGCGGAGAACCAGCATCAGGCGCAGGTCATCGCCGACTTTGAACCTATCCGGCAATATGTGGACACCATCTTGGAGAGCAAGGGTGCTATGGCTACCTCGCAAATCGCGGCGGATTACGGCCTGACGGCGCAGAAGCTCAACAAGATTCTCCACGAGGGAGGCGTACAGCGTAATGTGAACGGCCAGTGGCTGTTGTATGCCAAGTACATGGGCAAGGGCTATACCAAGTCCAAGACCATTCAGATCATGCGCTCGGACGGACGACCTGATTCCATCATGCAGACACAGTGGACGCAGAAGGGGCGGCTCATGATCCACGAAATTTTGACTGCCCGTGGCATCGAGGCGGTCATGGATAGGAGGGGGCAGGTATGCCGAGAGTGACGTATTTGAACACGAAGAACCCCACGGAGGACAAGATCGTGGCACTGCTGTACGGCGCACTGGAGCGTGAGGGCGTTCAGAAGCGGGAGTTTGCAGAGGCGTTGGATATGACTACCATGACGCTTTCACGCCGGAGAAAGTCTCCGCTGGACTTCACGCTGGGAGAGCTGCAAAAGGCTTGCCGCAAGCTGCATATCCCCATCGACGATCTGCGTGCCGCTATAACGCTATGAGCTGGCGGTGCTTGATCTGCGGCGTGAGATTTGACACGCCGGTGGTCTGCGTGACGAAAGAGAACCTGGACGGGGAAAACGGCTGGGAAACACGCAGAGAATATCTCTGCCCAGTGTGTGGGGAGAGCTACATGGAGGAGGTCGAGGATGAGCAGGACGCGGAATGAGCGCCGCCGGGACAGGAAATGGAAGCTCCTGCTGGCCGTGAGCAGCTTCGCGGCGCTGGGCATCATCGGCGGTATCGAAACCGGCGGCTCATTGTGGCTGCTGGCAGGAGAGGGAATATCCCTTGGCGGCGTGTGGGTGAGCTGCACGGCGCTGGGGCTGTATAAGTAAACAATAATTATATTTGAAGGAGAACACGACTATGAAAGAGATCAAAATAAAACTGACATTCACCGAGCCGGTGCTTGGAACTTGCCCCGGTGACCCCGACATCTACCGCACGTTCGTGGCAAGTAATTCCCCGGATGCTGCTACGATGGAGGACGAGGTAGCCGCCATCGGTGTGGACGGCGTGGTGGAGAAGGGTAAGACCGTCTTTCCGAAACTGGATGACGGAACACCGTTCTTCTACGACTATCAGATCAAGGGCTTTTTCAAGGACACCTGCGGCGGTCTGCGGAAGGTTAAGGAAACTAAGTCCAGCAGCATCAAGGCGTTCAAGAAAGAAATCGACAAGCTGATTTTTGTGGAACCTCGTACTATTCCGATCCTGTTTGACGGAGAGATGGGCGAGTGCTGCCGCCCGCTGCGGGCGCAGACGATGCAGGGTGAGCGAGTAAGTTTGGCGCTGTCAGAGCAGATCCCCGCAGGTGCGACGTGTGAGTTCACGGTCGTGTGCCTGTGCGACGATCATGAGAAGTCCGTGCGGGAGTGGCTGGACTATGGACGGTTCTCCGGTATCGGCCAGTGGCGGAACAGCGGAAAGGGTCGGTTCCGCTGGGAGGAGATCGCGTAACGCAACGGTATGGCCTTGCGCCGAAAAGCAATGCGACGGAAGTGCGAAGAAGGGCAGTGTGAAGCAAAGGCAATGAAGTGGATTGTGTAGCAACGGTGTAGCGAGGCTACGCATCGGTAGGCACCGCAACGGACCAGCTATGTAGGGATATGTACTGCTAAGGGATAGCACAGTTATGATAAGAAGTGCAATGGATTGGCACTGCCGGGATGAGCTTAGTGAAGCTATGACACGGATAGCAAAGGCAGAGAAACGCAGAGAAACGCAGAGGAAAAGCGGAGAGCAGCTATTCATAGCAACGGCATTGGAGTGAACAGTGTTGCATTGCCCTGCGATGGGATAGCACAGAATAGATTTGCGTGGATATGCGGCGACAGTAAACGTGGATTGAATGAGAGGTGCTTTTAGCTATGGGTAGAACTAACTCAACAGAGAAAAAAATTGCGATTAGAGAAGCGCAGATAGCAAAACTCAAAGAAGAACTCGACAAGTTAAAGTGCGGTGCTGCTCCCAAAACAGCCGCCGACCTCAACGCAGAGAACAGGCTTCTTTATGAAGGGGATTATGTATTTGTGGAGCGCGGGAAACTATCCAAGGTAGAGAAACGGGGAGGTGAAGATCCCGACAGAAAAGGGACGATATATGTAAAATCCCACGCAGGCAGACCTCGGAGAAAGGATCTTCCAAATTGTTCTGTAGCGGTAAATCAGGGGAAGTACCTTTACATCCACAGTTGGGAAGATGTTGATGACTTCGTAAATGAAATTTATGAGGCGGCAGAATCATTCTTGGGGAAGAGAGACGCATGAAAGAAACCGCGCATATTACAACAGAGCAGGTTGCTGCGATCAACGCGGCACTGGAGAAGAACTTTCGCATTGAACTGATACCCCTGAAGGACGGCGTGAAAATCGTCAAGGTCAGCAGAGCAGAGATCAAAGCCAAATAATGTACCCCTCCTAAGTCGCTTGGAGGGAAGGGCGGAGCGTCGTCGAGTGGTTCGGAAATTCCGAACTGCTTGGCGGCGCTTTTTTGTTTGTCAGAAAGAGGTGAGAAAAACGCAGAGATTGCATTTTGAGAACAGAGAGACTTGGTTGGCAGGGCGAAATACGCAAGGGATCGGCGCCTCAGAAGCCGCCGCCGTTGTAGGCGTTTCCCCGTGGATGACCCCGATGGAACTGTGGCGGCTGAAGGCGGGCGCGGCACAGGCAAAGGACCTGAGCGGCAGCGCGGCGGTGAGCCGTGGCGTGCGGATGGAGCCGGTACTGCGCGACCTGTACGCTGCCATGCACCCCCATTACACCGTGGACTACCACGCCTACGACATTCTGTACCAAGAGGACAGACCGTGGCTGTTTGCCACGCTGGACGGCGAGGTGACGGACGATCAGGGAAGGCGGGGCATTTTGGAGATCAAAACCTCCACACCCAACGGCAAACTTGGCTGGGCGAAATGGGATGGGCGCGTACCTGACAACTACCTGACCCAGATCCTGCACCAAATGCTGGCCACCGGCTGGGACTTTGTAGACCTGCTGGCCTCGCTGGAAAACATGGACGGCGATCTGAGCATACGCACCTACCGCTTTGAACGGACAGAGTTGACCGATGACTTGGCGTGGCTTTTGGAGCGGGAGGAAGATTTTTACAAAAATCATGTGCTGACCGGCACACCACCGGCGGCGATTTTAAGAATGTGAAGGAGGATAAGACCCAATGATTGTAAAGGCAATTTACTACAAGCCGTGGCAGAAGGCATACAGCGGACGGGCATACACTTTCCGCACGAACCTGACTCTGCATCCCGGCGACCATGTGCTGGTGCCGGGCAGCGATGCGGACGAAAAGCCCGCCATGATTACCGAGGTCAATCTGCCGGAGAGCGTCATTGACCCGTCGTGGGCTGACCGGGTGAAGTGGATCACCCAGATGGATACGGAGGTGCGGGCATGAGTGGGATGGTGGAATTTCGCATCACCTCCGACTTGCAGGAGATCCGCAAGCAGGCTATCACCACCAACTACCCGGAGGTCAAGGCGTGGGTGGACGGCGTGGCGGAGCAGTACCGCAGCATTGTGGTGACGGAGGACGGCGTACAAGCCGCCAAGCAGGACAGGGCGAACCTCCGCAAACTGCAAGCCAACATCGACCAGGTACGCAAGGAGTGCCGTGCGGCGGCGCTGGCGGTATCCGCTGAAACGGAGGCCAACTGCAAGGAGCTTGTGGCGACACTGGAAACCGCCGTGCAGAGCCTCGACACACAGGCCAAGGCGTTTGAGACCCGGCGCAAGGAGGAGAAGGCGGCAAGGCTCAAGACCTACTTCGACCGGGAAAACGAACTGCACAACACCAACACCTACCTGACATGGGAGGGTGTGCTTGACCCCAAGTGGCTCAACGCCACCGCCAGCGAGGACGCGGCAGAAAAGGCTATCGACGCCATCATCACCGACACCGTGAACGGGATCGCCGCCATTGTATCGCTGCAAAGCCCCTTTGAGGTGGAGCTGCTGGATCACTACCGGGAAACCCACGATGTGACCGCCGTGCTGCAAAAGAACGCCCGCCTGCTGGAAATGAAAAAGGCGCAGGAGGAACGGGAGAAGGCGGCGCGGGAGGCGGCAGAAGCCAAGCGTCTGGCAGAGGAGGAGGCACGGAACGCCGTGGTGTTGGAAGAACCTGCGCCGCAGGAGTCACCCAGCGTGGCGGATGTGATCCGCTCCGTAGAACAGGAGGCATTTGCACACGCGGCAGTCGAGGACGAACCGACATACACGCTTTACTTCGACCCGCACTGCACGGATGAGCAGTTTTTGGAATTGCTGAAGTACATGGATGGTGCCGGTATTCGGCGCACATTGCGCGTGGAGGGCGTTGCGGCGCAGCTCAACGGCCTGAAGGCATACATGAAGGAACACGGCATCCGCTTTGGGCGTGTGCCGGAATAACGGAAGGAGAGAAACACCATGAAAGTCCAGAACCAGAGCAATTTTACCCAGATGGCACAGCAGAAGAAGCAGACCTTCAGCATGGCCATCACCGCCCCCAGCGCACAGCAGATGATCTCTCGCGCTCTCAAGAACGAGCGCATGGCGGCACGGTTTACCTCCACCCTGATCTCCGCCGTTAGCGCCAGCGACCAGCTCAAAGCCTGCGACCCCGGCACCATCATTGCCGCCGGTCTGCGGGGCGAGGGCATGGGTCTCATTTACGGCCACGGCTATTACATCGTCCCCTACGGCAGCGTAGCCCAGTTCAATCTTGGGTACAAGGGATACATCCAGCTTGCCATGTCCACGGGCTTTTACGAGGACATTGACTGCATCGAGGTGCGCGAGGGCGAACGGGAGGGACGAGACGCCCGTACCGGCAAGCCCATTATCAACCTTGCCAAGTACGAAACGGACGAGGAGCGGGACGCCCACAAGATCATCGGCTACTACGCCTACTACAAGCTGAACACCGGATCCTTCCGCATGGAATACTGGCCGATGGACAAGCTGCTGCGCCACGCAGACCGTTACTCCCCCGCCTTCAAAATGGAGAAGTACAACGCCCTCATTAACGGTGAGCTGGACGCCAAGGAGCAGAGCAAACTCCTGAACGGTACACCGTGGTATGACGTGAACGGCGGTCAGGACAGAATGTGCAAAAAAACTGTGCTTCGCAGCCTTCTGAACAGCGGCTATGCCCCTCTTTCCAATGAGGTACGCAGCTACTTCAACGAGGACAGAGAGGACGGAGTTGTGACGGACATCCCCGCCGCTCCTGCGGAGAGCGCCATCCCCGTGACGGATTTCTCCGTCAGCGAGGGGAATAACACTGACAGCGATAAAACCGCCGCAGAGCGCCACCAGAACGAGCCTGTGGGCGAGGAGGCCGCTGTCGAGGGTAAGGATACGGACGCGACCAAAAAGCGCGTAGAGCGCAAGGAAACGGCGAATGCGGCGGTCGAGAGCGCGGAGGACTTCACCAACGGTTTCTTTGGGGAGGGCGAGTAAATGCCTCTTTTTATCCGTAAGCGCGTAGACGCGGAGGGTAAGGCAGACGGCAGCCAGTACATGATCTGTACTGGCTCCGTCAGCCGGGACGCAAAAGTGGGGGAGATACCCAAGAACCACATTCCCAAGGTGGAGTTTGGTATAGGGTACGACAGCAAGCAGTTTATGAACGTGTGTGCCGTCGGCGATAACGCCGCCACGAAGCTTGCCGCGTGTTTGGAAAAGGGCGACGCGGTGGCGGTGGTGGGAACGTGGCGGCAGAGGCCATACACCACCCGCGACGGCGAGGAAAAGGTGTGGAGCGAGCTTCGCGCCGACCATGTGATCCCGCTGGGAGCGCTGGAAACACTGCTGCAAGTGCCGACGGAGTATTTCCTTCGACTGGCCGACCTGCTGCCCGCGCTGGAAAAACTGTGCGCCGGGGAGGAGCCGGATGTAAGACAGGCGGACACGCCCCAGAGCGCGTCTGGTTTTCAGGAGATCGAGGATAACGAGCCGCTGCCGTGGGATGAACCGGGCGGCGACGACTACGAGCTGAGTATCTGACGGGGAGGTGTTGGCGTGTACCACCAATTTGACATTGATGTCGCCAAGGAGATCGGCATAGTACCGGCAATAATTCTGAACAACCTGTACTGGTGGATCGACAAGAACAGGGCGAACGAGAGGCACTTTTATGACGGCTATTACTGGACATACAACAGTTATAAGGCGTTTGCGGAACAGTTTCCGTACTTGAACGAAAAGAAGATAAGATATGCCGTCGAAAAGCTGATAGACGAAGGGTATGTTGTCACCGGAAATTACAACAAATCCTCATACGACAGGACGCTTTGGTATGCCATTACAGAGAAAGGCTACTCCATTTTACAAAATTGGCAACTCCATTTGACAAAATTGGCAAATGGAAGTGACGAAATTGGCACACCAATACCAGATATAAACACAAATGTAAACACAGATAGTTGCACTATCTCTAACGAGATAGTGTGTCGGACAAGTGATGTCCGACGTGTCATTGAGGCGTGGAATGATACCGGCTTGACGCAGGTGACGAAAATCACGGCGGATACCAATCGCGGCCGGATGCTGAAAGCGCGTATCCGGGAGTGCGGCGTAGATGGTGTGCTGAAGGCTATCGAGAACGTGAAGAACAGCACATTCCTCAAGGGGCAGAACAACCGGGGCTTTGAGGCGACCTTCGACTGGTTTGTAAAGCCAAACAACTTCCTCAAGGTGCTTGAGGGCAACTACACGGACAAAAAAGCCGCCGAAACGGATTGGCGCACCAGCGAGGCATACCAAATCGCGGAATACCTTGCGCGTGAAAAGGCAAAGGACAATCCCGGCAGGGCGTGGCCGACGGATGCGGAGATGCAGCGGCAGGCGGCGGTGCTGGAGGAGCTGCACACACAAAGCGGCGTGGCGTGGGACACGATAGACAACGTGCTTTACTTCGCGCTGAACAGCCAGTGGTGGAGCAAGAAGGTGCAGAGCGCACACGACCTGAAATGGCACTTCAACGAGATTTATGAAGATATGACCAAGGAGCAGGGCGCGGTGAAGGAGGAGTGAGTTCCCTATGGCAAACGAGATGATGCCCGGCCCCGTGCTGCACCGCAGGGACACCACGGAGATGGAGTATCTGGTGGTGGGCGTATTGCTGCAAAAGCCGGAGATGGTCAGGCAGATGGCAGAGCTGGTGGAGAAGGACGATTTTAGCCTGTCGGTCTGCGGGGCGGTCTTTGAGCGGTGCTTGCAGGATACGCGGGCGGGGCGGCATTTCGATATTGCGTCCGGCGTAGAGGCCATCAAGGACATGGTGGCAGAGCCGCTGCAATTCCTGCGGCAATGCGCGGAGATCACCGTGACCACCGCCAACGCGGAGCTGCACGCCCAGCTGATTCACAAGGCGGCGGAGAACGAGCGCTTTTACGAGCGGGTGACGGAGGCGCTGAACAACGAGGAAGATCCGCAGGCGGCGGTGGCGGCGATCTGCCACCAGAAGATGCGGCAGAGACGCGGGACCCGGCTGAAAACGATGGCGGACGCCATGACCGAGGCGATGGAGAACATCGCCGGGAAGAAGGAGGGGCGTATAGACACGGGCTTTCCCCTGCTGGATGCCACGCTGAAGGGCTTGTGGCCGGGGCAGCTCATCCTGGTCGGCGCAAGACCGGGCTGCGGAAAGAGTGCCATGTGCATGGAGATCGCGGAGAGCGCCGCCATGAAGGGAAAGACAGTCCTGCATATCACGGCGGAGATGATGGCCGGCGAGGTGGGAGAGCGTCTGATCGCCAAAAGGGCGGAGGGCGTGACAATGGATCAGCTCATCGACGGTGTGCCGGAAACGGATGAAGAACTGTGGATGAACATTGCCTACACCGCAAGCACCGCTTCGAGGCTGCCGGTCTACTTCTACGATGGCCCGGATGTGACGGTGAGCCGCATACGGGAGCTGGCGCTGGGCATTGAAAATCTCGGCATGATCGTGGTGGACTACCTCGGTCTGATGATCGGAGAAAAGGACAGGCGTGCGGAGAACCGGAACCTTGAGCTGGGCGGCATCAGCCGGGAGTTGAAGCTGCTGGCCTCGGAGTTGGAGATCCCCGTGCTGGCGGCGGCACAGCTTTCCCGCACGGTGAATGAAACGGATAAGCCGAGGCTGTCCTCTCTGCGGGACAGCGGTGAGCTGGAGCAGAACGCTGTGAAGGTGATCTTCCTCTGGAAAACCACGCCGGGGGATGAAACGCAGGTGGGCTGCACGGTGGCAAAGAACCGGAGAGGCCGCACGGGAGATGTGAATTTTTACTTTGACGGCTCGAAGATGACCTTCGTGGAGTTGAGCCGCCGGACGGACGAGGATGAACCGGTGGATAAATTCCACCAGAGACCGAGACGAAAGCGGCTGGAAATGTAGAAAAGACGCGAGGTGAGCCGATGGGACTTGGACTGGAGGATATCGGGCGCTTTAGCCAGAAGGCGCAGGCGCAAATCTTGCAGAAGGTGCAGGAGCAGCAGAGAGCGGAGAAAGCGGCGGCGGATGCCAAAGCCAAGGCGGAGAAACCGAAGAAGGGCAACAAGCTCCACGCGGAGAAGGTGGACATGACCATGCCGGACGGTACGCTCATGCACTTTGACAGCAAGCGGGAGGCGCGGCGGTACATGGATCTGTGGCTGATGCAGCGTTCGGGAGAAATCTCCAATCTGCGGACGCAGGTGAAGTATCCGCTTCTGCCCAAGCAGGTACACCCGGACGGCACGAGGGAACGCGCCATAGACTATGTGGCGGACTTTGTGTACGAAAAGGACGGCGAAACGGTGGTGGAGGACAGCAAGGGCTTTCGGAACACCGCCAGCGCCGCATACCGGGTGTTTGTTATGAAACGAAAGATGATGCTGTATTTCCACGGCATCACGGTGAGGGAGGTTTAGAACGTATGTTTGCAGACGTGGCGCGACAGACAAATCGTTGGTGGAGCGTGATGGGGCTGGACGGGGCAAAGGCGCCGTGGCTGACGTTGGACGCGGCAGCTGCCGCACAGTCGAGCAAGCGAATAAACGACTTGGAGACGGGAAGATTTTCTCCCGGCGCGTTGCTCGATGGAACGCGGGATACAGCGGAGAATGTAGAAAAATGCCAGAAATGTCCGTACCCGGAGTGTTGTAACTGCCTGTCTGGACGGCGCACAAAGAGCGCGAAACGGAAGCAGACGGCGGCGGAGCTGGCGGACAGCCTGCGGATTCACCGCTGCGAGGAGGCGGAGGAATGACCACGGTATACATGATCGTGACGCGGGACAAGTACCGCTTGCCCCGCTGGTGGGGTACGACCACGGCGGAGTTGGCGCAGTTGTCCGGCCGGAAGTATCAGAATGTCCGTGCGGCGATTTGTAAGGCGTTTCGGCACGGCGGCAGCTACGGCTGCTACGAGGTGGTGCGTCTGGAGGAGGGCGAGTGATGGGCAAGCAGCATTTGAGCCGGGACGACCGTATATTCATGGACGGAAAGCGCAGAGGTACGCAGGAGTGCATGGACATGGTGGCGATGGCACTCATCGACAAGTGCGGCTGGCACGTCCAGGAGGAGACGCCGGACAGCCGGGACACCCACAGCATTGCGTACCTCTACGAGTGCCTGGAGAAGATCACGCAGGAGATCAACGAAGGCCGCATCAAGCGGAAGCACATCAAGGACGTGCTGAAGGACGAGTGCG
>ERZ1034913.1159-NODE-1159-length-17027-cov-30.830427_pt1 | contig 17027 bp, 15 predicted proteins | sample MGYA00520697_ERZ1034913 | MGnify/ENA primary metagenome ERZ1034913 (study PRJEB33766, sample SAMN09781786) | gut metagenome | biome: gut microbiome | host: Homo sapiens | place: Madagascar | study: EMG produced TPA metagenomics assembly of the PRJNA485056 data...
TGTCATCGTCATCGCCGTTGCCCTTGACCTGCGCAAGTACCTGGCCAAGAAGTAATCCGCTATGGCAGATGAAATCAAAAACGAGACCCCGCAGACTACCCCTGAAGGGACTGAACAGAAATCGGACCGTCCCGACCACAGCCAGCTGAACGCCTTTGAAAATTTCTATGAGAACTTCTCCAAAGTTCCGCTGAAATACATTGATGCGTTCATCGTTGTATGCGTTATCGCTCTTGTCGCAGTAGTCGGCATCGGCATACTGAAAAGCAAGGGCATCCTTTAACCGGGAACACCCCCGAAGTTTCACCGCTTCGGGGGTGTTTCTTTTTGCCTATAACAAAAGCGGCAGGGAAGTGCGCATCACTTTGCGCTCCCTGCCGCTTTATTTACCGCAAAATCACTTTTTAATCGGCTTTTTCTTTTTGCGCACGCTGTAGCCAAAGCTGCCCAGCTTGCGGCCCAGTGCCAGATAGTCCCCGTGGGAGTAGACAATCAGCTTTGCCTTGTTCAGGCAGAGTTTGCCGTTTTCGTCCAGCAGCTTTTCGTCCACATCCACGGCTACGCACTCAGCCAAAAACAGATCGTGGCTGCCCAGCGGGATGACCTGCGTCACCTTGCACTCCAAATTGACCGGGCTTTCTTCCAGCAGCACCGTGCCCACCTTGGCGGCAGGGGCAGCAGTCAGGTGCATGGCGGCAAACTTGTCCACATCGCGGCCGCTTTTTACGCCGCACCAATCGATAGCCTTTACCAGGCTCTCGGTGGGCAGGTTTACCACGAACTCGCCGCTTTCCTTGATAAGCTTATGGCTGTATCGCTCCGGCCGCACGCTGATGGACAGCATCGGCGGCTGGGTGCAGATGGTACCGCACCAGCCTACAGTGATAAGATTCGGCTTTTCCGGGCTGCCGCAGCTCACCAGCACCGGCGGCTCCGGGTTCAGCAGGGTAGAACCTTTCCAGACCTGACGGCTCATGCGTTGTCCTCCTTGGTTTGCCCAAAGTTGGGGGTCGTCTCGCTGATGATGTAGCGCGGGCGGTGCTTGGTCTCCATGTAGATTTTGCCGATGTACTCGCCAATCACGCCCAGGCAGATCAGCTGCACGCCGGACACAAAGCAGATAATGCTGGTCATGCTGGCCCAGCCGGAGACCGTCAGCCCCAAGATGGCCTCCACCATGGCCCAAATCACACCAATAAAGCTGATAAGTGCCACGATCACTCCGAACCCGGTAATAAAGCGGATGGGTTTGATGGACAGGCTGGTGATACCGTCAAAGGCCAGCGACAGCATCTTGGACAGGGGATAGTGGCTTTCACCTGCAATGCGCTCGTGGCGCTCGTAGGCTACGCTGGTCGACTTAAAGCCAACCAGCGGCACCATGCCGCGCAGGAAGAGGTTTACCTCTTTGAACTTGGCAAACTCCTGCAGTACACGGGCGCTCATCAGGCGGTAGTCAGCGTGGTTGTACACCACCTCAGCCCCCATGGCGTTCAGCAGTTTATAAAAACTTTCGGCGGTAAAACGCTTAAAGAAAGTATCGGTATCGCGCTTACTGCGCACACCGTACACCACATCGCAGCCGTCCCGATAAGCATCCACCATGCCGTCCATGGCGTTGATGTCGTCCTGGCCGTCGCAATCGATGGAAATTGTGATGTCGCAGCGGTCTTTTGCCTCCATCAGGCCTGCCAGCACTGCGTTCTGGTGCCCACGGTTGCGGCTCTGGCAGATACCGACATAGTGTTCATCACTGGCCGCCAGCTCGTTGATGATCTCCCAGGTGCGATCCCTAGAGCCATCATTCACAAACAGCACTCGGCTGTCGGGGCTGATCTTCCCAGCCGCTGCCAGGTCGTTGATTTTCTGCAAAAACAGCGGTGCCGTAATCGGCAGCACCTCCTGCTCATTATAGCAGGGGATGACGATGTAAAGGATCGGGTCTTTGCGGTCATTCATAGTTGAATCCTCACTTAATCAAAAAAGTCAGCACGCATTTCATCGTAGCTGGGATAGCCGTAGGCGATATAATTCTCGTTTTCAAACTCCACAGTGCCTTTATCCAGGGTGTGTTCCCCCAGAATATCCTGCAGTTCGTGGCGCTCCAGGAACACAAACACCGGGCCTTCCGGGTGGGTATCCACATGGTCGGTCTCCTGCAGCCACTGGTACACATTATCCGGGTCCTGCAGTTCTTCGCCGGTGTTCCATACGCGAATGTCAAACGCACCGTTGGAAAGCTCCACCATAATATTGCCATTCCAGAAAGTCGCGTACCCTTCGGTATAGCCTGCCACACGCAGGGCTGCTACCGCTTCCTCGTGGTTGGCGGTCATGTTGCGCGGCCAAAGCTTTGTGTAATAGTCGTTGCCGCACCACAGCAGCAGGGCTGCCATCATGCCAATGCACGCGCCCCGCCAGAAACGGCAGCGCGGCAGGCGGTACAGATAATCCACCGCCACCGGCATCATCAGCACCACAATGGGGATATTGTACCGCGTGTAATAGACCATGTCGGTGAACAGGTACAGCCCATGGTAAATTACAAAAGCGATCAGTGCCATTACGTAGATCAGCTTTTCCGGCAGGGTGTAATCCTGCGGGCGGCGCACCAAAGAAACAAACGCGCAAATGAGTACCCAACAGCGCTAGAAAACAGAATGCATTGTAAAAAAGGTTGGTCGAGGTTATGTACCCGCTGTCCTGATAGCCGAAGCTCTCCAGCCAGCCGGTAAGCAGCCGTTCCAGCCTTGTGCCCTCAAACGCCTTGAACTGTACACCCTCCTGGCTGGTGTAGTGGTAAATGTGGCGAAGCACTTTTGCATTGATCTGCCAGCCGATGCCCGCGCCAAGCAGCGCCGCTGTGCTGCCGAACAGCATCCGGCCTGTTGCCAGATCCAGTTCTGGCAGGGTATCACCCTGCCGCGCAGGAGAGCGGAGAACCGCCAACAGAAGCGCGCCCAAAAACAACGGCAGATACAAAATCAAAAGCTGGCGCAGCCCGTTGGTGCCCAGCAGCACCGCAAAAGCCGTTATTATCATTAGCTGGATGACCCGTGTGCGGCGGCACGGCGTTTTCATGTACCGGAACAGCAGCCCCATTGTAAAAAAGGTAGCCGTAATGTAGGGCGGGTAGCTGATCGTCAGCAGCAGGATACGGAAATACGCATCGCTGACCGGTGTCATCATTACTGCCGCAATCAGCGGGAACAACTGGCGTATGCCAGCCTGCCAGCAGAAATACAGGCAGGACAACACCATCAGCGCCAGCACAATAAAAGTACCGATTTGCCGCACTTTCAGCCAGTTATCAAACAGGAAAAACAGCGGGGTAAAGGCCCAATGGATGTTGAACACCCGCAGCTCGGTAGAGTAAAACCAATCCTGCGTAACGATTTTATGCTCCTGCCGCAGCAAATGGGACAGGACCAGCTCGCTGGACATATCGGAATCCAGCAGATAATACATCCGCCCGTAGACTACCTGCCAGGTACGCCAGCAAGAAAAAATAAAGCAGGCCCAACTGAAAAGCATAAAGACATAATGCCAGCGCTTTTCCCTATCAGGCCGCCAGCTGCGTACCGCATTCCAGCGGGCTTGCACTGCAGTTTTAAATGGCATGGAAAGCTCCTTACATTTCATTTGCCAACCTCTCCGGGTCAGGCAGTTTGAAGGTACTGCGGAACAGTTCGATCAGGCCGTCTTCCTGCATGCGGCTCAGTTCGCGGCTTAAAGCGCTGCGGTCACAGTTCAGGTAGGCGGCCAGTTCCGCGCGGGTCATCGTGATAGTAAAGGTGTCGCTGCCAGTCTGGTCGCGCTGTTCCAGCAGCCACAGGCAGATGCGCCCGCGCAGGCTCTTGCAGCACAGTAATTCCAGGCGGCAGTCCAGCGAAAAATATTTCCCGCTGATCGTCTCCAGCCAGTTCTGCAGCAGCTTCCAGTGGGCGGCGCTCAACTCTCCGCTTGGCCGCAGCATACCATCGTAGGGCAGGTACAGCACCAGGCAGGGAACAGCCGCCGTCACGTTGACCGGGCTTTTGCTGCGGCCGCCTGCCAGCACATCGGCAAACACGCCGCCCGGCCCCATGCGGGCCATCGTGATGGGCGTACCGTCAGGCATCGGCTTGGTGGCTGTGATCTCGCCTTCCAAAATGATGCCCACGTCTTTCGTCTCGTACCCGGCCATCAGCAGCAGTTCGCCTTTATCGTACCGGCGCACCCGCGGGGCCAGGCTTTCCATCAGCAGGGTCAGCTCCGCATCCGTCATACCGCGCAGCAGACGGGTCTTGCGCAATGTATCAAAATAAGGGGTGTACTCCATGCAGGGGTCCTCTCTCAAGAATGTTGCACAGGCAACAGACATTTTCTATTTATTATAGTATAGTGGGGCAGCAAAAGCAAGAGATGTTTCTATCAGCATCCCAAAAAGAGAGGAACAGAAAATCATGAAACTGAAACGTATTCTTTCTGCTGTTGCCGCCTTTGCGTTCTGCGCATCTCTGGCCGGCTGCGGCGCATCCGCGTCTTCTGTGGCTGAATCCACCGCCGAGTCCGCTTCTACCGAAGCCGTCTCCACCATGGAGGAGGAAGCCAGCCCCGAAACCTCTGCCGAGACCACTGCCCTGCGCGTGGCTGGCCTGAAAGGCCCCACCACCATGGGCCTGGTCAACATACTGACAGCCGACGATGCCGCCGACCTGGTCGACTTCAACATGTACGGTGCTGCCGACGAGGTCGTGCCCCTGCTGGTCAAGGGTGACATCGACGCCGCCGCTGTGCCCGCTAACCTAGCCGCTACCCTGTACCAGAAGACCAACGGTGCCGTTGAGGTTGCCTGCGTCAACACGCTGGGCGTGCTGTACATCGTCGAAAATGGCGAGACCGTAAACAGCATCGCTGATCTCAAGGGCCAGACCCTCGTCACCACCGGCAAGGGCACCACGCCGGAGTATGTCCTGCGCTATGTCCTGTCCGAGAACGGCATCGACCCCGACAACGATGTCACCATCGAGTACTGCAGCGAAGCCACCGAGGCTCTGAGCAAGGTCCAGGCTGGCGAGGCCACCATCGCCATGCTGCCCCAGCCTTTCGTGACCAGCGCTCTGTCCCAGGTCGAGGGCCTGCGCGTTGCCCTGGATATGAACGAGGAATGGCAGAAGGTCGCTGGTTCCAAGCTGGTCACCGGCGTTCTGGTCGTCCGCAAAGATGCCGTTGAGGCCGATGCCGACCGCTTCGCCGCTTTCATGGACGCTTACCAGGCCAGCGTGGACGCCGCCAACACCGATCTGGAAGGCACCGCCGCCCTGTGCGAGGAGTACGGCATCGTTGCCAAGGCCGCCCTGGCCCAGAAGGCCCTGCCCCAGTGCAATATCGTGTTCGAGACCGGCGACCAGATGAAAAACGACCTGACCACCTACTATCAGGTCCTGTTCGACGCTGACCCCACCAGTGTGGGTGGCAGCATGCCGGCTGACGACTTCTACTATGCCGGTTAAATTCTGGCAGCGAGCCGCCGCCCTGGCCGCATGGATCGTGGTCTGGCAGTTGGCGGCTGTCTCTCTGGGGCATGGCGGGTTATTTCTCGCCACACCGATACAAACACTGCAGGCGCTGGCTCAGCTGGTGCCTACAGCTGGTTTCTGGCAACGCATCGTGTTCAGTGCTCTGCGCATATTGACCGGGTTCCTGCTGGCGGTCGTCGGTGGGCTGGTGCTGGGTGCGTTGGGTGCCCGCTGGCGCTGGGTGCGCATTTTTATTGAGCCTGCCATGCAGCTTATCCGCGCCATGCCAGTAGCCAGCTTTGTCATCCTGGCTTTGCTGTGGGTGCGCAGTGCCAACCTTTCGGTGGTAGTCAGCTTTACCCATGTGCTGCCGGTGGTCTACGCCGGGGTGCAGGGCGGCATTGCTGATACGGACTCTCAACTGTTGGAGATGGCCCATGTCTACCGCCTGCCGCTCATCACTAGGCTGCGGTATATCTGGCTGCCAGGCATCTTCCCGTCGTTTTGTGAAAGCTGCATTGCCGCCATGGGCATGTGCTGGAAAAGCGGCGTCTCGGCCGAGGTCATCGGCCTGCCGGACCATTCGCTCGGCGACGCTCTCTACCGCGCCAAGATCACACTGTCCACGCCCGATGTGTTCGCCTGGACGCTGGTCATCGTGCTGCTTTCGGCGCTGCTGTCCACCGTGGCCGCCCGGCTGCTGCGGGCCGTAAAAGCCCGTCTTTGCGGGGAGGTGCAGGCATGAGTATCGTTATCGAAAACCTCTGCAAAAACTTCGGTACCCACGCCGTGCTGCAAAATTTCAATTGGACGGTAGACCGCCCCATGGTACTGATGGGCGCCTCTGGCTGTGGAAAAACCACGCTGCTGCGCATTCTGTCAGGGCTGGAGACCGCCGACAGCGGCACCGTCACCGGCGTGGTGACCCCTGCCGTCGTCTTTCAAGAAGACCGCCTTTGCCCCCAGCTGACTGCCGTAGACAACCTTGTGCTGACAGGCCACGGTCTGACCGCCGCCCAGGCCCGCAGCGACTTGCAATCCCTTGGCTTTACCGAGGCTGACCTGCGTCTGCCTGCCGTGCGGCTTTCCGGCGGGCAAAAGCGCCGCGCCGCCCTGCTGCGCGCCTTGCTGTGCCAGGATGCCCAAACGCTGCTGATGGACGAACCCTTCACCGGCATGGATGCCGACCTGGTGCGGGATGCCGCCGCCGTTACCCGCCGCCTGGCAGGGGAGCGGCCCACGATTTTGGTCACCCATGATCGCACCGCTGCCGAGCTGCTCGGCTGGCCTATCCGAGAAATTTAAACGCATACAAATACCGCCCCTGCCCTCAAAAAAGGCAGAGGCGGCATTTTATATTTCACATCAATTCGGTCAAAATAGAGTTCTGTACCACCATACCGGCGGGAGTAAGGCGAAGCGTTTCCTCGTCAAACTCGGCGTAGCCGTGGGCCACGCACTGGCGGATAAACTGTTTCTGCGCCGAGGTAAAGCTGCCGCCCCAGCGGCCATATTCGGCTAAACTTAATCCTCTGCGCAGGCGAAGCTGCATCAGCAAAAAATCCTCGGCCGTGCAATCGCCCTCCATCGCTTCGGCGGCGGTGCCCTCAATAAACGCCTGCACATCGTCCGGCCAGTATTTCCGTACACGGCCCACACAACTGTGGGCCGCAGGGCCGTAGCCCTGGTAGTCGCAGCAATCCCAGTACAGCAGGTTGTGCCGTCCCTCATGGCCTGGGCGGCAGAAGTTACTGATCTCATACTGCTGGTACCCGGCCTTTTCCAGCTGGGCCACCGCATATAAATAAAAGTCCGCCGCCGCGTCGCCGTCCGGCAGGCCCGCGGGCGGGTTGCGGTAAAACGCCGTGCCCGGCTCTACCTTTAATAGGTAAGCCGAAATATGCGTACAGCCGCCGTCCCGCAACAAGGCAAGCGTAGCATCAAACTCGGCGTTGCTGTACTCCGGCAGTGCCAGCATAATGTCGCCGCAGATTTCCTCAAAACCTGCCGCCCGCGCCCAGGCCAGTGCCTGTGCGGCCCCTTCGGCGGTATGGGTGCGCCCCAGCCGCCGCAGTTGGGCATTGCTGGCGCTCTGCACGCCAAAGCTGATGCGCGTCACCCCTGCCGCGCGGAAGCCTTCCAAACTTTCCTGCATCACCACATCGGGGTTGGCCTCCAGCGTGATCTCCGCCTCAGGCAAAGGATTCGCCGCCGCAATCAGGCTTTCTACCTGAGCAGGCGAAAGCAGGGCAGGCGTCCCGCCGCCAAAGTAGAGCGTATCCGGGCGGCGGTCGTTCTTTGCAAGCTCTCGCAGCAGCGCACTCACATAGGCCTGCGGCACTCCCCGCGCACCGGGAGCCGAGTAGAAATCACAATACCGGCATTTGGCCCGGCAGTAGGGAATATGCAGATAAATTCCGTACAAATCAGACATTTTTCACCTTTTATCCATGGTTCTTAATAGTTTTGTGATGAATTGACATCCCAATAACAGTATAATACTTCATATAGAAAGGGGATTTCAACCATGTATCAGAATTACAATGATATTTCTTATGCTGAAAGTCCGTTTGGAACCTTAAATCAATATATGACCAAGACCTTCGGCTGGATGTTTGCCGGTCTGCTGGTCACCTTCGCCGTGGCCATCGGTGCTATTTCCACCGGTTTGGTCTATGCTTTCATCAACAGCGGCGTCTTCTTCATCACCTGCATTGCAGAGCTGATTTTGGTCGGTGTACTGTCCGCCCGTGTCACCAGCCTGCAGCCAGGCACCGCTACTGGCATCTTCTTTGCCTATGCGGCGCTCAACGGCCTGAACCTCTGCTCCATCTTCCTGATCTATGATCTGGGCAGCTTGGTGCTGGCCTTCCTGGTGGGCGCTGTCTACTTCGGCGTTATGGCCGTGTACGGTGCTACCACTAACCGCAGCCTGGTCGGCTGGGGCCCCAAATTGATGGGCGGTTTGATCGCCATGATCATCTGCTCCCTGGTTGGCAGCCTGTTCAGCCTGTTTGGCTTCAGCTTTGGCATTGGTGATCTGCTGCTCTGCGCCGTTGGTCTGTTCCTGTTCATGGGTCTGACCGCCTATGATACCCAGATGCTCAAGCATCACTACGCCTATTTCGGCGGTGATGCAGCCATGCTGCACAAGGCTTCCATTATCGGTGCACTGAACCTCTACCTCGACTTCATCAACATCTTCCTGTACGTGGTGCGTCTGCTTGGCCGCCGCCGCGACAGCTAAACCGCCCTTGACAAATCCTGCCGAAACCGCTATACTAAATCCGTATTCGTTAAAACACATTGACGGAGAAAGTACGCGCGGTTCGTTTCGGACCAGAGAGAGCGGTCACCGGCTGCAAGCCGCCCCCAAGCCCCCGCGCCGAAGTTCACTCCTGAGTGGTGCGCGTGAACGGCATACCCGCTTAGTAGTACGCAACGGCTCTGCACCGTTACCGGCAGTTAAAGAGTGCCGCGCCTTTTTTGCGCGGAACACGGGTGGTACCGCGGAGTTTTGATGTGCAAGGCTTCGTCCCTGACAAGCACAGGGACGAGGCCTTTTTGTTTTGTCCCGCAAGACCCATAAACAGAGGTGTACTATGGAAGAGAAAATCAAAGAGCTGCGCGCGGCGATTGAAGAAGCTGCCGCCGCTGTCACCGATCAGGCACAGCTGTCGGACTTCTGGCAGAAATTCCTGAGCAAAAACGGCGCTGTTGCCGGGCTGACCAAGTCCCTGCGCGATGTGCCCAAAGAGGATCGCCCTGCCGTTGGCAAGACCATCAACGAGTTCAAGCAGTGGGCCGAGGGCCAGTATCAGGCCCTGTCCATCCAGGTGGAGCAGGCTGCCCTGGCTGCCCGCAACGCCGCCGAAACCGTGGACATCACCATGCCCCCGAAGGTTCGCCTGAACGGCAGCCTGCATCCCATCACTCTCGTCAAGAACGAGATCGTCGACGTTTTCGCCGGCATGGGCTTTGAGATCTACGAAGGTCCCGAGATCGAGGATGACGACCACAACTTCACCCGCCTGAATGTACCCAAGAATCACCCCGCCCGCGATATGCAGGACACCTTCTATGTGGCCGATGACATCGTACTGCGCACCCAGACCAGCGGCGGCCAGATCCGCGTGATGGATATGGAAAAGCCCCCCATTAAAGTGTTGGTCCCGGGCCGCGTCTTCCGCTCTGACTCCGATGCCACTCACTCCCCGATGTTCCATCAGATGGAGGGTCTGGTCGTGGACAAAGGCATCACCCTGTGCGACCTGCAGGGCATGCTGGACAAGTTCGTCCAGGCTTTGTTCGGCGCTGACGTCAAGACTCGTCTGCGCCCGTCCTACTTTCCGTTCACCGAGCCCAGCGTCGAGGTCGACGTTTCCTGCTTCGAGTGCGGCGGCAAGGGCTGCCCGCTGTGCAAGCACACCGGCTGGATCGAGGTCCTGGGTGCCGGTGTTGTGCACCACAGCGTGCTGGAAAACTGCGGCATTGACCCCAACGTCTATTCCGGCTTTGCCTTTGGCATCGGCATCGAGCGTATCGCCATGCTCAAATACGGCATCAACAACATCGGCCTGATGTTTGAAAACGATCTGCGCTTCTTGAAGCAGTTCGAGGATTGATGGGGGAGGAGTACAGATTATGAAAGTACCGTTCAGCTGGTTAAAACAGTATGTTGATATTGACGTCACCGCACAGGAGTTGGAAGATAAGCTCTTTGGCTGCGGCTTTGAGGTCGAAGAACTCATTGATCTCGGCGGCGAGATCAGCAAGGTCGTTGTCGGCGTTGTCACCGAGTGCGTTCCTCAGGAGGGCACCCACCTGCATATCTGCAAAGTAGACTGCGGCGAGTACGGCCACGACATCCAGATCTCCACCGGCGCTTCTAACGTTTACGAGGGCATGCACACCCCCGCCGCTCTGGACGGCTCCACGCTGCCCGGCGGCATCAAGATCAAGGCCAAGCCCCTGATGGGTGTTGAGTCCAACGGCATGCTCTGCAGCGGCGAGGAACTGGGCCTGAACGACGACCTGTATCCCGGCGCTGAGGTCTACGGCCTGCTCGACCTGCCCAAGGATACCGTTCCCGGCACCCCCATTCAGGAAGTTGTCGGCCTGGATGATTACATTTTTGACATCTCCGTCACCGCCAACCGTGCCGATTGCCAGAGCGTCCTCGGCATCGCCCGCGAAGTTGCCGCCGTGCTGGGCAAGCCCATCAAGATGCCCGCCACCGACTATACCGTCTCCGACACCACCGACGACCGTCTGTCCATCACCGTCGAGGCCCCGGACCTCTGCCCGCGCTACATCGGCCACTATGTCCGCAACATCATCCCCGGCCCCTCTCCGCGCTGGATGAAGCGCCAGCTGGCCCTGTGCGGCCTGCGCAGCATCTCCAACGTCGTTGACATCACCAACTACGTCATGCTGGAGATCGGCCAGCCGATGCACGCCTTCGATATGGACACGCTGGAAAGCTGCCAGATCATCGTCCGCCGCGCCAAGGATGGTGAGGAGATCACCACCCTGGACGAGAAGAACTTCAAGCTGACCCCCAATAACCTGGTCATCTGCGATGGTTCCAAGCCCGTTGCCCTGGCCGGCGTTATGGGCGGCCTGAACAGCGAGATCAAAGACAGCACCACCCAGCTGCTCTTCGAGAGCGCCAAGTTCGCCCGCGACAACATCCGCAAGACCGCCCGCGGCCTGGGCCAGAACACTGATGCCTCCAGCCACTACGAGAAGGGCATCTCTGAGTACACCACCGAGCTGGGCATGGCCCGCGCCCTGCACCTCATTCAGGAATTGTGCTGCGGCGAAGTCACCGCTGCACACTTCGATTGCTCCGCCGGTGCCCCGCGTGAGGGTAAGCACTTCACCGCCACCATCAGCGGCATCAACGCCATCCTGGGCATCACCGTGCCCACCGATGCCATCCTCGACATCCTGCACCGTCTGCAGTTCGAGGTCACCCTCGAAGCCGATGGCAACACCATGCAGGTCGTCGCGCCCCGCTGGCGTGAGGACATCGAGGTCGGCGAGCCTGACCTGGCCGAGGAAGTCATCCGCGAGTACGGCTATGACCACATCGTGCCTACTTTCCTGAAGGCTGCCCAGGTCACCACCGGCGGCCTGACCGCTGAGCAGAAGTCCCGCGCCAAGGCCAAGCGCACCATGTGCGCCCAGGGCTTCTACGAGGCCGAGACCCTCGCGTTCTACGCCGATGCCGACTTGGATATGCTGCATATCGCTGCCGACGCCCCGGAGCGCAAGGTTATCCGCATCCTGAACCCCATTTCCTCTCATCTGACCATCATGCGCCCGCTGCTGGCTCCGTCCCTGCTGAACGTTGTCGTTGACAACCTGCGCAAGGGCAACGGCGAGGGCCGCCTGTTCGAAATGTCCAACATCTACATTCCGAAGCAGCTACCTGTCACCGAACTGCCGGAAGAGCGCCTGCACCTGGGCTTCGCCGCCTGGGGCAGTGACGAGGATTTCTTTACCGTCAAGGGCGCTGTCGCCGCTTTGGGCGATGCTTTCGGCGTGGAGCTGACCGTGGAGCGTGCCGCCGATGTTGCCTGGCTGCACCCCGGCATTGCCGCTTACATCCTGTGCAAGGGCGAGCGCGTCGGCGTCTTTGGCAAGCTGGCCAATGATGTCACCGCTGAGCTGAAGCTGCCCAAGGACAGCCGCTCCAACCTGAACATCTACCTGGGCGAGATCGATTGGGTCGCCTTCCACGCTCTGGTCCCCACCAGCCTGCACTACACCCCGATCCCGGAGTTTGCCCCGGTCCAGCGCGATCTGGCCCTGGTTGCTCCCGAAAGCATGGAGTGCGGCACCCTCATCACCGAGATGCAGCGCGCCTGCAAGCAGCTGACCAGGGTGGAGCTGTTCGACATCTACCGCGGCGAAAAGCTGGGCGCTGACAAGAAGAGTATGGCTTTCAGCCTGTACTTCCAGCCCGGCGAGAAGCCCTTCGCTGCCGATGAGGTCGATCGCTTCGTCAAGAAGATCCTCGGCAACCTGAAGTTCAAGCTTGGCATCGAGATCCGCGAGTAATTTTATAATTTCTAAGCCGCTGTGCGCTTTTTGCTGCACGGCGGCTTTTTCTTTGCAAAAGTTTTCAAATCGGACACATTCTGCGGTACAATAGAGGTAAAGGAGGTTTTTTGCCATGCATCCGATTTTAGTTGTAGACGACGAACAGGCTATCGCCATGCTGATACGCCGCATCCTGACCGACGCAGGCTACCGCTGCGAGGCCGTGACCGACAGCATCAAAGCCGCCGATCTGCTGGAGAAAAAACAGTACGACCTGGTGTTGCTGGATATTATGATGCCCCAAATCGACGGCTACGACCTGCTGAACTATATCCGCCCCACCGGCACACCCTGCATCTTCATCACGGCCAAGGCGGCGGTAGAGGACCGCGTGCGCGGCCTGCACAGCGGGGCCGATGATTACATCGTCAAGCCATTTGCCCCGGCCGAATTAGTAGCCCGGGTAGAAAGCGTTCTGCGCCGCGCGGGCCGCAGCATGGTAGTCTACCACCTGTGGGATCTGACCGTAGACACCGCTGCCTGCCGCATCCAGTGCGGGGACGAGGAGATACGCCTGACGCCCAAAGAGTACGAACTACTGCTGCTTTTCCTGCGTAACCGCGGCCGCGCACTCTACCGGGACTATCTGTACGAAACCGTCTGGGGCGAGGATGACATTGCCGACAGCACCCGCACGCTGGATACCCATATCACCCGGCTGCGCCGCAAACTGCATCTGGGCGACCGACTGCGTACCGTGCGCAATGTGGGTTATATGCTGGAAAAAGAGTAAAATCGTCGCAAAAGTTTGCATCCCGGACGCCCGCCGGAAACAAAACCGTGACATTGCCGCCGTACACTAAGGCCAGAACATAACAAAGGAGATGCTTTCTATGAAATACCGCTCAGCTTTTGCCATGGCCCTGGCCGCCCTGATACTCACCGCCTGCGCTGCTGAACCTGCCGCAGGCATCACTCCAGCGGCGGAATCCGCCGCGCTCGCTGTCACCACGCAGGAGCCCCCCGCCGCAGCAGTTGCCAGCGGTAAGCCGCTGTACATCCTCAACAGCGGCGGCACAGCCCCAGAGTTTGCTATAACGGACACCGCCGCCTATCTGCCTATGAAATTCGGCGCCACACTGCTGGCTACCAAAATTGATTTTGCCACCGCACAGCAGCAGGTGCTTTGCAGCGTAGACGGCTGCTCCCACGTTGATGCAGGCTGCCCGGCCTTTATGGCCGCTGACGATGATGCTTTGTCGCAGTACTACACCGGCGGGTTAGTTGCCGCAGGGGACAGGCTCTACTGGTTTATCAATGGTGGGGCCTCGCCCGTCAATGTCCGGGTCGATGTCAGCGCACTGGACGGCAGTAATCGTCACACGATTGTTGAAAACGGCAGTACATTCCAGCTTGATTGCACGATGTCCATGCGCTTTACCGATGGTGATGCTTTGTATCTTGCCACCGCCGCCAGCAGCCTTGTCCGGCTGGATGATACCGGCCTGACCTCGGTTTTCCCGCTGAACGATGGGCATCCCACGCCCGAAAACCCGCTTTATACGCAGGACAACACGCCCCGCTGCACCATCCTTGGCTGCTGGCAGGATATGGCCGTCTTTGCCTGCACACCGTCCCTCAGCGGCAGCGGCACAGGCCTGATAGGCGTGCATGCCGACGGCTCCGTTACGGATTTGGGCAGCTACAGCATCGACTTTGGCAGCCCTACCGATTGGATTTCCACCCTGCATGACGGCAAGCTTTATTACGTTCCCGGCAGCGGCGACCAGGCCGAAACCATCGAGGTCACCGACCTTGCCGCCAAAACTACCAAGACGCTCCCGCTGCCTGCTGGCGGTGGCTGGAACAATTATTGCATCGCCTACGGCGATGGCACCATTGGCCTGATCAGCAACGAAATCAACTATGCCTGGACCCCCGGCAGCGATACCGCCATAGAGTTGGCCCCCACCTGGTGCAAGGACACTGCTGTTGCCCGCTCTCCGGTCATCTATGCCGAGAATGGCACGATAGCACTGATCAAAGTCAGCGACCGCGCCATTTCTACGCCGCAGCTTACCCCGGAGGGTCTCCCGTACCAGCGCCAGCAAACCATCCGCGAACTAGCGCTGATCCCACTGCAAGACTTATTTTCCGGCGGCCAAAACTGGACGCCCGTCGCCATGCTGGACGGGGCACTTTTTGATTGAGCCCACAGGCCACTACATGAGGATTTTTCTATGAAATTTGCCACCAAACTCTCCCTTGGCTGCATCACGCTGCTTTCCTGTGCGCTCTGCGCGGCGGGGTTGATCTTGACCGGCAAAAGCTTTTCCGGCAGTTTAGAGACCACCCGCGCCGCCATGCAGGCTCAGCAGGCCAAAGAAAAATACACACTCGAGCGCTGCATTTTTACCGCTGCCGAAACCAACACCCTGTTCTCGACCAACACTATGGTCGAGAACTACACCCTGGCCACCGCCGCCCAGCAGTATGCCGAGCAAACAGCCGATGCCAACAGCGGCCTTGCTCTATGGGTCAACGGTGCATATACGCTGTATTCCAACCTGCCCACGGCATTGCCGCGTGCTGTGCAAATGCAGGCCGTTTCCAATGGAACTGACCACTGGCAGCTGGCTCACTGCGCGGGGCACTGGTATCTGCTGTTGTCCCAGCCGTTGGATATTCCCGGCGTGCAGGCAGACATGCTCTGCTCCTACGATGTCACCAGCGTGTTTGCCACGCGCAACGCCCAGCTGCGGGCCTGGCTGGCGGCTTCAACCGTTTTGCTGGCGCTGGGCGGCGCGGCGGCAGTTCTCTTCAGCCGCCTCGTCACCCGGCCGCTGACCACCCTGCAATCTGCCAGTGAGAAGATTGCCGCCGGCCAGTATACCGAGCGCACCCAGGTGCAGACCAACGATGAGATCGGTGTACTGAGCCGCAGTTTTGACGCTATGGCTGCTGCGGTAGAGACTAAAATTGGCGAGATGGACGAAACGCTGCAAAGCCAGAAAGACTTCATTGCAGCCTTCACTCATGAGGTCAAGACCCCCATGACTGCCATGCTTGGTTATGCCGACCTGATGCGTGCCGCGCCTGACGACGCAGACTTGCAGCGGGAATCTGCCAACTACATCTACCACGAGACCCGCCGGTTGGAGGAACTCAGCCGCCGTCTGCTGGCCCTGATGGGCTTAGACGCCGCTGACCGCCTGACGCCGGAACCTGTCAGCGACCGCAGCCTGCTGAATCAAGTAGTGCGCAGCCTACCCCAGGGCAGCACACCCGTGCCGCGCATCATCGCCTGCGATTGCGCCGTGCTGGTGGACCGCGCCCTCTGGGTGGATATGCTGCGCAATCTGACCATCAACGCCCAGCGCGCCTGCAAGGGCATTGCGGGGGCGGCCATCACACTGCGTTGCCAGCAGCAGGGGAGCACCGCCGTTTTCACAGTGGCCGATACCGGCTGCGGCATCCCTGCCGCCGACCTGCCCCGCGTGACCGAAGCCTTTTATATGGTGGACAAGTCCCGCAGCCGTGCCGATGGTGGCAGCGGCATCGGGCTGGCGCTGTGCACCCGAATCGCCCAGGCCCACGGCACCCAATTACAAATCGACAGCACCGAGGGTGTGGGTACGACCGTGACCGTATCCGTACCTATCCTTGGCCCTGATGATTTGCCTGCCGCCGATGCAGACGGAAAGGAGCAGCCATGAAAAAATATCGCCTTCCACTGGCCTGTGCGCTGGTGGTCCTCCTAAGCCTGGCGCTGCCTTTCGCTGCTTTTTCGCTGTGGGACAAAGCACTTCTCTCCGCCCCGCACAGCCAGACGGCCGCCGAGGGCCTGTCCGCCGAAGCCCGCGCCAATTCCACTGCCTGCACGCTGTACGCCTGCAGCCATGTACTGAACGTCCCGCTGGGCTACAACAGCGGCAGCGAACCCCCCTGGGCGCAGACCGCCATCGATGACGCCACGCTGGACCGTGCTCGCAGTGCCCTGCGCGCCCTTCACGATGCCGGGCTGCTGACCGACGCCCAACTTGCCAAAGCCCTGGCCGTCTGCACCCAAAACGACAACGCCACCACCTGGAACGCCGCCACCGCCCCCGGCGGCCTGACACAGGTAAGCTGCAATGTCATAGAAAATTTTGATGATGAATCGCCTGATTCTTACAGCAGCTTTGCATTGAGCCTGATTCTGACAAGCGCTGACACCCCGGTCTATTTCAACTACCAGGACGGCCAGGATACCACCCACCTTATCGCGGACGCCGCCTACCTGCAAAAGTACAGCACCCTTTTGGGGCTGGATTCCTTTGCCGATTGGCAGTACCCGGATTGGAGAGCCGCCGTGCGGGATTTCGGCGTCGCCGCCTACAGCGAGACCGCACAGCTCTACCTCACCGCCAACTGCCGCTATGGCATCACCCTCTCCGCCGCCAGCATGACCCCGCAGGACTACGCTGATCTTGACGC
>ERZ1034913.1160-NODE-1160-length-17025-cov-24.260695_pt1 | contig 17025 bp, 14 predicted proteins | sample MGYA00520697_ERZ1034913 | MGnify/ENA primary metagenome ERZ1034913 (study PRJEB33766, sample SAMN09781786) | gut metagenome | biome: gut microbiome | host: Homo sapiens | place: Madagascar | study: EMG produced TPA metagenomics assembly of the PRJNA485056 data...
TGTTCAACCTGATCACTGGTGTGTATAAGCCGACCGAAGGCTCCCTTTACCTGAACGGTGAGCGGATGAACGGCAAAAAGACCCACCAGATCGTTCACGCAGGCATTGCTAGAACCTTCCAGAATATCCGCCTGTTCAAAAAAATGACGGTGATCGAAAACGTCAAAGCCGCCATGCTGGAAGAACTGACCTACGACATGCCGCAGGCCATCTTCCGCACCAAGGCGTACTGGCAGCAGGAAGCTGCCGCCACCGCACGCGCCAAAGAGCTGCTGCAGGTGGTGCACCTTTCCGGCAAGGAGGACCTGGAGGCCGACAACCTGCCCTATGGTGAGCAGCGCCGCCTGGAGATTGCCCGCGCACTGGCCACCAACATGAAGCTGCTGCTGCTGGACGAACCGGCCGCCGGTATGAACCCGACTGAAACGGAGGAACTGCTGGAGATCATTGATTATATCCGGAGCGAATTCAAGGTATCGGTGCTGCTGATCGAGCATGACATGAGTTTGGTCATGAAAATCTGTGAGCGCATCCAGGTGCTGGACTTTGGTACCACGATCGCTTCCGGCACACCGGCAGAGATCGCCAATGACCCCCATGTGATTGAAGCATACCTGGGCAAAGACAAAGAGGAGGAGGTCGAAGCGGATGCTTGAAGTAAAAGACCTTCATGTCAATTACGGCGCGGTACACGCGCTGAACGGCATATCGCTGCATGTGGATGACGGCGAGATCGTATCCCTGATCGGGGCAAACGGCGCGGGCAAAACCACCACCCTGCGCACCATTACCGGGCTGGAAAAAGCTGCGTCCGGCAGCGTGATGTTTGACGGGCACGACCTGCGCAAGGCGGAACCCAGCAAGATCATTACCTACAAGCTGGCCCATGTGCCGGAAGGGCGGCATATCTTCCCCCAGATGACGGTGGAAGAAAACCTGGAAATGGGCGCTTATGCCGACCCGGCCGGGATGGAAGAGACGATGAAGGATGTGTATAAGCGCTTCCCCCGTCTGGATGAGCGCCGCCGCCAGCTGGCGGGCACCCTTTCCGGCGGCGAGCAGCAGATGCTGGCCGTAGGCCGCGCCCTGATGGCAAAGCCCAAAATGATTTTGATGGATGAACCTTCGATGGGCCTTTCGCCCCTGCTGGTCAAAGAGATCTTTGCCATCATTCAGGAAGTAAACAAGCAGGGCATCACGATCCTGCTGGTGGAACAGAACGCAAAGATGGCGCTGGCCATCTCGGACCGCGCCTATGTGCTGGAAACCGGCAACATCAGCATTGAGGGCAACGCCGCGGACCTGCTGAACGACCCGCGCGTGAAGAAAGCCTATCTGGGCCAGTAAGGAGGGGTGGAAAATGTATCCCAATTATCCGTATTTTGCAGTCGCCATTACCCGCACCTGTGGTTCGGGCGGCGGCAGCTACATTGGCAAGCAGCTGGCAAAGGCATTTGACATTGACCTGTATGACCGCAAGCTGCTGCGCCTTGCCTCAGAGGACAGCGGCATCAGCGAGGAACTGTTTGCCCGTGCTGATGAGAACACCCGCAAAACCATGCTGTACCGGGTTTCGGAACGGGTGTATGACGGCAGCACCATCCCGCCGGAAAGCGGCAACTTTATCAGCGATGAAAACCTGTTCAACTACCAGGCCAAGGTGCTGCGGGAGCTGCTGAACGAGGAAAGCTATATCTGCGTGGGCCGCGCGGCGGACTTTGTTCTGCGGGATAAGCCCAACGTGCTGACCGTGTATGTGGATGCCCCCTATGACTGGCGTGTGGAGCGCGAGATGAAGCGCCAGGGCATTGGCAGCAGCCAGGCCAAGCACTATATTGACAAGCTGGACCGCTACCGCGAAAGCTATTACAAATACCACACCGGCCGCCAGTGGAAGCGGGTGGAAAATTATGACCTCTGCCTGGATTCCGCCGCCATTGGGCTGGATAACTGCGTGGAGCTGATTAAAAAAGTGATTGAACTGAAATTTGATGTGAAAGCCAAATAACGGCTGAACATAAAGGCAACCAAGATGAGAGGAGTAAGGGAAAATGGAATCCATTGCATATTATGATGGCAAAATCGGCGCACCGGAAGAATTGATGGTGCCGTTCAATGATCGCGTTCACTTTTTTGGCGATGGCTGCTACGATGCCACCGTTGGCGCAAACGGCAAGGTATACCTGCTGCAGGACCACCTGGACCGCTTTTTTACCAGCGCCAAGGCACTGGATATCAACATCCCGATGAGCAAGGCTGAGCTGGGCAGGCTGCTGACCGACCTGCTGGCCAAGGTGGACAGCAAGATCAACTTTGTATACTGGCAGGTCACCCGCGGTGTGGAGCCCCGCAACCATGTGTATGAGGAAGGCGTGCCCGGCAAGCTGTGGGTTTCCATCCGGCCCAACACCCTGAACGACCCCGACAAGCCCATCCGCCTGAACTCTGAGGAGGACACCCGCTTTTACCACTGCAACATCAAAACGCTGAACCTGCTGCCCAGCGTTATGACCGCCCAGCGCGCCAAGCTGGCCGGCATGAGCGAAACGGTATTCCACCGCGGGGATATTGTAACGGAGTGCGCACACTCCAACGTTTCGGTGCTGAAAGACGGGATTTTCTATTCCCACCCGAACGATGAGCTGATTCTGCGCGGCATTGCCAAGACCCATATGCTGCAGGCCTGCTACCGCCTGGGCATTACCGTGATGGAAAAACCGTTCACGGTGGATTTCCTGCGCGATGCGGATGAGATCATCGTGACCTCCTCCTCCAACTTCTGTCTGCATGCCTGCGAGTTTGAGGGCAAGCCCGCCGGCGGCAAGGACCCCGCTACCCTGAAAGCCATCCAGGACGAAGTGCTGAAAGAGTTCTATGACTATACCGGCTGCGAAAGTCTGTGGGGCTGAAAAGGGGGAAAACACCATGACCCGTGACGAACTGGAAAAACGCAATGTAGGCGAAAACCTGGATGCCATCATGTGTCTGGACCCCCGCGGTTACGGGGTGTGCCGCATTTTGTACGCGGGCAGCCGGGCATATACCGGGGAGCCGACCGCCATGCACGCAGCCGAAGCGCTGTGCAAAGCCATCCACCCCGGCGACCCGGTGTATATCCTGGTCGGGTTTGTATTGCTGCCCCACAAGGTGCCGGAAATGGACGGTTCTGTCAGCGCGATCCTGCTGGCGCGGTCTCTGGTATTGGCCTTTGGGGCAAAGCCGATCATCGTCTGCCCGCAGGACAGCGTGGAAGCCTTTAAGAAATGCGGCAATGTGGTGGGTCTGCATGTGTATGAGGACCTGGATACCGCCATGGAGCTGCCGCTGAGCCTTGGCGTTGTGGCCTTTACCAAAGATAAGGCCGAAGCCCCCGCCCAGGCCAAAGCGCTGGCGGATAAGATTTTACCCGCAGCGGTGATCTCGGTGGAAGCCTGCGGCGGCAACGCCAAGGGTGTTTACCACAATGCGGTGGGCAAGGATGTGACCGCACTGGAAGCCAAAAGCGATGTGCTGTGGAACGAACTGCGCGCCCGCGGCGTGCCCAATGTGGCCATCGGCGATCTGGGCAATGAGATCGGCATGGGCACCATTGGGGAGCACATTAAAAAATATGTGCCCTTTACCGCCCCCGGCGAATGCCAGGACGGCTGCGGCGGCGGTATTCTGGCCGCAAGCAGCACCGATAACATCATCACGGCAACCTGCTCTGACTGGGGCTGCTATGCGCTGATGGCCGCGCTGGCCTACCTGAAAAAGGATATGGACATCCTGCACCGGGAGGAGATGGAAAGCGAGGTCATGCGGGTGCTTTCCCGCAATGGCATGATCGATATGACAGGCTCGCTGCTGCCGGGTGTGGATGGGTTTGATACCCGCATGAACGTTGGCATTGTCAGCATGATGCGGCAGTGCACGGCGTATGCGGTGCGGTATTCCCACAATTCGGACCACTGGTTCGGCCCGGTGCTGGCAAAGAAATTTTTTGAGCAGGCATAAAGCAGGCTGTGCTATAATAGGCACATTGGCCTTGGTCAGGAAGCAGTGAACCCAAAACGGCACGTTTAGGGACCGTAGGGGCGCACATTGTGCGCCCGCGAACCCTTAAAGTGTTTCGCAGCCCAAACGTCGGCGGCAAGCAATGCCCACCCCTGCGAAAACGTGTCGGTTCGACATGCGGGACGATGCAAGCATCGTCCCCTACAAATGGGGTAGAGCGGCATACTCAAAACGATATGTTTGCCTTATAGAGATCGTAGGGGCGCACAATGTGCGCCCGCGAACCTAAGGCAACACCGCACAATTCCCGCCTTACGGCTTAAGCACCGCTCCGGCGGCTGCGGCACGGCATCTGCGTTGCCAAAATGCTCGATAAGACATCCAGTATTATCTGCGCTTTTGGCTTAGCATCTGCCGCACCTCGCTCGCCGTATCGGCACTTAGAATTATGCGGTATTGCCCTAAAGGTACAGCACACTTCCTGACCAGCCCCAAAATACCGGACGCAAAGGGGATTTTTGTTATGATCCAGTTTACCCCCGTGGGGGACAGCGGCGTGCTGGCCGTCTGCGGCAGTGAGATCAGTGAACAGGTGAACGCGCAGGTTATGGCGCTGGATGCCGCCGTGCAGGCGGCGCAGCTGCCCGGCGTGGTGGAAACAGTGCCCACCTATGCGGCGCTGCTGGTCACGCTGGACCCTTTGCAGACCGATGCCGATACCCTGATCCCCGCGCTGCGCCGCCTGTGGGACGCTTTGCCCCCGGTCAGCAGCACCGCAGCCGGGCGGCTGGTGGAGGTGCCGGTGTGTTACGGCGGGGATTACGGCCCCGACCTGGCCTTTGTGGCACAGCACGCCGGGCTGACCGAACAGCAGGTCATCGACATCCACTGCGGGCGGGACTACCGCATTTTTATGCTGGGGTTCCTGCCGGGGTTCCCGTACCTGGGCGGCATGGATGAACGCATTGCCTGCCCCCGGCTGCAGACCCCGCGCACCAAAATTCCTGCGGGGGCGGTGGGCATTGGCGGCAAGCAGACGGGCATCTACCCGCTGGCTTCCCCCGGCGGGTGGCAGCTGATCGGCCGCACGCCGCTGCGCCTGTTTGACCCGGCGGGCGGCGGCAAACTGCCTTACGCGGCGGGGGACCGCATCCGGTTTGTGCCCATCAGCCCGGAAAAGTTTGAAACCATCCAGAAAGAACAGGGGGCGGCGCTGTGAACTTGCATGTGATAAGCCCCGGCCCGCTGACCACCGTGCAGGATGCAGGCCGCACCGGCTATGCCGCGCGGGGGTTCCGCACCTGTGGAGCGGCGGATGGTTACGCTATGCGGACCGCCAATCTGCTGGCGGGCAACCCTCAGGCAGCCGGTGCCGCCGTGCTGGAAATGACCCTGCAGGGCGGCAAGTATCAGTTTGACGGGGACACGGTTTTTGCCCTGGCGGGGGCCGATATGCCCGCCGCGCTGGATGGCCGCCCGGTGCCCGCCTATACGCCGCTTTTGGCCCGCGCGGGGCAGGTGCTGGCAATCGGCGCGGCCCGCAGCGGGCTGCGCGGCTACCTGGCCGTGTTTGGCGGCGTGGATACCCCGCCTGTGCTGGGCAGCCGTTCCACCGACTTAAAATGCCGGATGGGCGGGCTGGATGGCCGCGCACTGAAAGCTGGGAATGTGCTGCCCATTGGGACGGCACCCGCCATGGTGGAACAGCGCTGGCAGCAGATCTGCGCCAAAGGGGCAAACCGCCCGCTGGGCACGGCGCGCACCCCCGCAAGGCCGTGGCGCTTTTTGGGCGGGCGGAAGCTACCGCTGTTCCGTGCGGTGCCCGGCCCCCAGACCGATGCCTTTACCGCAGCGGGGCAGGCCGCATTTGTACACGGGGTATATGCTTTGACAGCAGACTGTGACCGCATGGCCTGCAAATTGCAGGGGCCGCAGATCGAGACTGTGGATGGGTCGGACATTGTATCGGACGGCATTGTGGCCGGTTCGGTGCAGGTATCGGCCAACGGGCAGCCCATTGTGATGCTGGCTGACCACCAGACCACCGGCGGGTATGCCAAAATCGCAACTGTCATCAGCGCTGACCTTTCGGCTATGGCGCAGCTGCGCCCCGGCGAAAAGCTGGCGTTCCAATATGTGACCGCGGCGCAGGCTGTTGCAGGAGCCAGGGCGCAGGCGGCCATGCTTGACAAAATCAGGGAGCGGATGAAATAATGGACTTTGCAGCCATGAAACCGGCCGACCTGCGCGGGCTGATCCGCAAGGGCGAACTGACCGGCCCGACCACCGGCATGTGCAACGGTTATGCCCAGGGCAACCTTGTGGTGCTGCCCAAGGCGCTGGCGTGGGATTTTTTGCTGTTCTGCCAGCGCAACCCCAAAGCCTGCCCGCTGCTGGAAGTGGCGGACGCAGGCGAGCGAACCTTTGCCCAATTTGGCAAAGGCAGCGATATTGCCACTGATATCCCGCGCTACCGGGTGTATGAATACGGTGAACTGACCGGGGAATACACCGATGTGAGCACATTCTTTGAGCAGCGGAACGATCTGGTCAGCTTTTTGATCGGGTGCAGCTTCTCGTTTGAATCCGAACTGCTGGAAGCGGGCATTCCGGTGCGCCAGATCGAAGAGGGCGTGAATGTGCCGATGTACAACACCAACATTCCCTGTACCCCGGCGGGGGTGTTCAGCGGCAACATGGTGGTCAGCATGCGGCCCATCCCGTACCGCCAGGTACCGGCGGCAGCCGCCATCACGGCGGGCATGCCCCGCGTGCACGGTATGCCGGTGCAGATCGGCGAGCCGGAAGCCATCGGCATCCATGATTTGGCTCACCCGGATTATGGCGATGCCGTGACCATCAACCCCGGCGAAACACCGGTGTTCTGGCCCTGCGGCGTGACCCCGCAGAACGTTGTGATGCACTCCAAGCCGGAGTTCTGCATCACCCATGCGCCGGGGCACATGTTTGTGACCGACGTAAAAAATGTGGAGCTGAAATATTAAGAGCAGATAGTAAAAACCGCAGGGGCGCACACTGTGCGCCCCTGCGGGGCAGAAGCATTGCCTTATGCCTGAAAGTGGAGGAATGAGCCATGCCGCATATTGATTTGAACTGTGACCTGGGCGAAAGCTTTGGCGCGTATACCATCGGAATGGATGAAAAGGTGATCCCGTTTATCACATCGGCCAATGTGGCCTGTGGCTTCCATGCAGGCGATCCGCTGGTGATGCAGCGCACCGTGGCGCTGTGCAAACAGAGCGGCGCGGCGGTGGGGGCGCACCCCGGTTTCCCTGATCTGCAGGGCTTTGGCCGCCGCCAGATGAAGCTGACCCCGGCGGAAGCCAAGGCCTGTGTGCAGTATCAGATCGGTGCGCTGAAAGCGTTCTGCGATGCCGCCGGTGTGCCGCTGCACCATGTAAAGCCCCACGGCGCTTTGTATAACATGGCGGGCAAGGACCGCGCGCTGGCGGATGCCATCTGCGCCGCGGTGAAGGAGAGCGCCCCCGGCGCGGTGCTGCTGGCGCTTTCCGGCAGCGAGATGGTCAAGGCGGCCCAGGCCATCGGCCTGCCGGTTGCCAACGAGGTGTTTGCCGACCGCGGCTACCGCCCGGATGGCAGCCTTGTGCCCCGCGGAACCCCCGGCGCCATGATTGAGGATGAGGACGAAGCCATTGCCCGCGTGATCCGCATGGTAACCGAGGGCAAGGTGACCGCCAACGACGGTACGGACATTGCCATCCAGGCGGATTCCGTCTGCGTACACGGCGACGGCCCCAAGGCTCTGGCCTTTGTAGAAAAGATCGGCGCGGCCCTGCAGGCAGCCGGGGTGGAATTGAAGGCGTTTTGAGAAAATGAGCAGGGGCACCGTTCAGCAAATGCCGTTTTCCCCTGTAGAGACCGTAAGGGCACACAGTGTGCGCCCGCAGGTGTGCGCCGGGTGATGAAGTGAAATACCCGGCAAAGCCCGTCATGCGGGACGATGCAAGCATCGTCCTCTACAAATTGTTTTTTAGTTGGCAGCAGGGAGCCACCCCTCACCGGCTTTCGCCGGAGCTCCCCTCTAGGGGGAGCCAATATCTTACTTTAGGTATGCGATGGCTCCCCTAGAGGGGAACTGGACGCGAAGCGGCCTGAGGGGTGGCTCCCTGCCGCCAAAATTAAAATTGCGGATAGTAAAACAAAAAGGCGCGTGCCAGCCCATGAGGGCAAGGCACGCGCCTTTTGTTATCTTCATCCCCGCACGCGGAAGCTGCGCTCGGCAGGGTCCGGGGGGATGGATTTGCAGGTAAAGGTTTCAATGTGGATCCAATGGCTGGTGCCGGTAATGGTGGGCACCAGGCGGTCCAGCTGGGCAGTGGGGCCCTGGGCTTCCAGGTCCACGGTGCCGTCCCAGTTGTTTTCCACCCAGCCGGTCAGATCCAGCAGCTGGGCGGCATACTGCGCACGGTAGCGGAAGCCAACCCCCTGCACGCTGCCGGTAAAATGCCAGTGGCGGCGTTCCACGGCGGCGCTCATTCTGCGGGCTCCTTCTGCGGTTCGCTCTGGCTGGCGGGTTTCGGGTCAAAGCTGTTCAGCCGGGCCGTGCCGGACAGCAGCCACGCCACAAACAGCGTCATAAGAATGACGGAATCGATCGGGTGCAGCACAAAGTTCAGCGGGTAAAGCACACCGGCGGCCAGCAGCGGCAGCAGCGCGCTGTAAACCAGCGCCATGCGGGTGTTCTGGGCAATGCGGGCATCCACCGCGCGGGAAATGCGCACGGCGGCAGCGGCATCGGCCAAATCGTCCCGAAGCAGCATCACATCGGCGGCGGGCAGCGGCTCGGCTCCCATGCCAATGCCGACATCGGCACAGGCCAGTGCCGCGGCGGCAGAAGCACTGCCTACCATGGCGGCAGGGCCGTTTGTTTGCAGGCGGCGCAGTTCGGCTTCCAGCTCTGCGGGGGCAAGGCCGGATACCACGTGGGCGTCATCCAGCCCAACCTGAGCGGCAATGCGGTCTGCATTGGTGCGGCTGTCGCCTGTCAACAGGATCACATCCAGCCCAAGGGCTTTCAGCGCGTCAAGGGCGGCTTTGCTGGCGGGCTTTACGGCATCGGCAACGCCGATCAAACCGGCTGCGTGGCCGTCCAGCGAAAAGTAAAGCGGGGCAATGCCGTCAGCGGCCAGCTGCTCGCCAGCTTGCTGCAAATCGGGGGTCAGCTCGCACTGGGCGGCAATGAACTCGGCGCTGCCGCCTGCCATTACCTTCCCGGCCATTTTGCCGGTCAGGCCCTGGCCGTCCAGAATGGTAACGTCCTTAACGGCGCTCAGCTTGATGTTCTCCGCGGCGGCTTTGCGCATCACGGCGCGGGCCAGCGGGTCCTGGCTCTGGCTTTCCAGCCCGGCAGCCATGCCAAGCAGGAACTTGGCGGGCACGCTGCGGGTGCCCACAATGGTGACCACTTCCGGCTCGCCGTTGGTGATTGTTCCGGCTTTATCCAGCACGGCGGTGTGCAGGGTACCGATGGACTGCAGGCTGGCGGCTGTTTTGAACACGATGCCATGCTTGGCACCCACGCTGGCACCGGACATGATGGCAGCCGAAGCTGCCAGCGCCAGCACACAGGGGCTGCTGACAGCCAGCACGCTGACGGCGCGGGCCAGCGCAAAAGCAAAGCTCTGCCCCAGCAGCAGCCAGATGATGAGCACCACGCAGGCAATGCCGATAACGGCGGGCACAAACACGCTGCGTACCTTATCGGCCAGGGAACTCAACGGCACCTTAGCGGCGGCAGTGGTCTGCACGGTATGTACCAGCTCGGCGGCGGTGGAATCCGGCCCGATGCGGGTGGCACGGCAGATCAGGGCGCCGCCCTGGTTGGTGGTGGCGGCGTAAACAGTGCTGCCTTTGTGTTTGGCCACGGGGGCGGCGGCACCGGTCAGGGCAGATTCATCCACCGTGGTTTCGCCCTCGATGACAACGCCATCTACCGGCATCACATCGCCGGGACGAATCAGGAAGATATCGCCCACCGCGACTTCATTCAGCGGCACGGTGTACTGCTGGCGGCTGCGCAGCACGCAGGCGGTTTCGGGAATGCGCTCTGCCAGACTGTGCAGGGGGGCCATGGCTTGTGCCTTAAACCGTACTTCCAGCAGCTGGCAGGCTGCGGCAAAGGTCAAAATAGCGGCGGCAGAGGGCAGGAACAGCTCCTGCGGGGCATCCTGTGTAAAAATGGCGATCATGCCGTAAACCAGCGCCGCCCCGGAACTGAGCGCCACCAGCGTATCCGGCCCGGGGGCGCGGATGCTCTTGCAACCGTTGATAAAATAGGAACGGTTCAGCCAGCAGACCGGCACGGTGAGCACCAGCTGCACAATGCCGCACCACATGGCGTTATCACCGGTCAGGAACGGCGGCAGTGGCAACCCGAAAGCAGCGCCAAGGCCAAGGTAAAAAAGCGGAATCAGCAGGCAGGCACTGATGACCAGCCGCCGCTTGATCTGGGGAACAGCGCTGCCCGGCATGGCGGCAGCGGCCCCGGTAGGTTCAAAATTTTGCATTGGAACACTCCCGTATCAAATAAGAGTTGCAAGCGTCAGGAGATGTTGGTGGAAGAAAGCCGGTGATTGGGCCGGGGTGCCTGACGGCACACCCCTACCATTAAAACAGACCTTCCGGCAGAATAATGTCGTTTTGCGGCACGCGCTGCCAGCTGAAGCCGTCGGCCAGCTCGGCAGGGGTGCGGGGGTCCGGGGCGTTTTGCAGCCCGCAGGCATAGGCCAAACGGCCAATGATCTGCTCCGACGTGTAGCGCGCCTGTAAATGCTCCAGGCTTTCGTCCCCATCCCGTTTGGAAAGCCGCCGCCCATCTGCGGCCAGCAGCAGCGGCATGTGATAAAATTCCGGCGCGGGCAGGCCCAGTTCCCGGTAGAGCCACAGCTGGCGCGGCGTGCTGGATAACAAGTCCGCCCCGCGCACCACCTGGGTAACGCCCATCAGGGCATCATCCACCACCACGGCCAGCTGGTAGGCGAACACACCGTCCGCCCGCCGCAGGTAAAAATCCCCGCAGTCCTGCGCCAGATTCTCGGCATAGGGGCCCATGTGGCCGTCCACAAAGGAAATGGTTTCGTCCGGCACCATCACCCGCCAGGCTGGCTTGCGCCTGGCGGTGCGCAGAACGATCTCTTCCGGCGTCAGGTTCCGGCAGGTCCCGGCGTACACCACCTGTCCATCGGAGCGGTGGGGGGCATCGGCGGCGTGCAGCTGGCTGCGGCTGCAAAAGCAGGGGTAAACCAGCCCTTTGCGCACCAGCTTTTGGTAATATTCTTCATAGATAGCGCTGCGCTCGCTCTGGTAATAGGGGCCGCGAGGGCCGCCCTTGCGGCCGCCTTCATCTGCGGCAAGGCCGAGCCAGGCAAGGTCAGCTTCCAGCAGGTCGGCAAATTCGCGCGGGCAGCGCACGGCATCCAGATCCTCAATGCGCAGCACAACCTTGCCGCCGCTGCTTTTGGCCGAAAGCCACGCCAGCAGGCAGCAGCACAGGTTGCCCAGGTGCATCCGCCCGCTGGGGCTTGGCGCATAGCGCCCGACTGTGCTGCTCATTCCAGCGTATAGCGGGCATCGCCCAGGCTGCGCAGGTGGACGCGGTAGAACCCGGCAACGGCCCGCACCATGGCGTCAGCATCGGCCACCGCGGCGGTTTCCACCGCGCTGTGCATGGCCAGCTGGGCCAGGCCAATATCTACCATGGGCACCGGCACGGTATGGCTTTGCAGGTTGCCCAGCGTGCTGCCGCCCGGCAGGTCGGCACGATTGGCAAACACCTGCACCGGAACGTTGTTCTTGCGGCAGATCTCCTTAAAAATCGCGCCGGTCAGGCCGCTGGTGGTGTATTTCTGGCTGGCATTGACTTTGACCACAACGCCCTTGCCCAAAATGACCTTGTTGCAGGGGTCAGCCTTATCAGCAAAATTGGGGTGCACGGCGTGGGCATTATCGGCGCTGAGCACAAAGCTGTTGGCAAATGCCTGGGCCTGTGCCTGGGCACTGTGGGGGATCGCATTCAGGATGCGGTCGAGCACATCGCGCAAAAAGCTGCTGTCTGCGCCCTGGCGGGTGCTGCTGCCCACTTCTTCGTTATCAAACATCGCCCAGACCGGGGCGCAAGCGCTGTCGGTCTCAGGGGCGGCGTCCAAAAAGCCGTACAGGGTGGTGGCAGCGCACTCCAGGTCGTCAATGCGGGGAGCCATGAACAGCTCGCCGTCCGGCCCAATGCGGGTGGGTGCCTGGCGGGTGTAAAGCGAAAGGTCAAAGTCCACAATGTCCTCTTCTTTCACATCGGCGGCTTCGGCCAACAGGGCGGGGAAGGGCTTGGAACCCTCCAGCCCGTACAGCGGCTGCATGTCCACCTGGGGGTTAAAGGCGTGGCCACTGTTCAGCGTGCGGTCCATGTGGATGGCCAGCGATGGGATGACCAGCAGATCACGGTCCAGGTCCACCAGACGGCTTTCCAGCGTACCGGCGGCTTCATCCCGCACCAGCACACGCCCGGCGGCGGAAAGCGGACGGTCCAGCCAGGTGGACATGATCATTCCGCCGTAGCCTTCCACGTTCAGCTTGATGCAGCCCGCAGCGTTCACGTTGGTGTTCTTGATGCGCCAGGTGGGGGAGTCGGAATGGCTGGCAGCAATACGCCAGCCGCCAATGGCGTGGGCAGGCACCCGCCAGGCAATGATGGAGCTTTCGTTGCGGGTCACATAATAACCGTGCTCCGGTTCCAAATTCCAGTATTCGGCTTCCTCCAGGCGGGTGTAACCGGCGGCATCCAGCAGCTGGGCTGCAGTGTGTACCGCGTGGAACGGCGACACTGACCGGTGCAGAAAATCAAAAAGCTGTTCAATTTGCATGGGATAGAACCATCCTTTTATGTTTATATGATGAAATCTGTATGGTTGTTGGCGCGTGGGACAAAAGAATCCCACCCCACTTTATTTTACACCGCACAGGCGATTGATTCAACCGCAGTTTGGGCAATCCAATGCGAGTGTATGGTATATGCTGCCTTCAAGGTCTTTCCAGGCAAAGCCGGAATCGGTCAGCATCATATAGGAATTGGCGCTGTTTTCCTTCGGGATGGCAACGGAACCAGGGTTCAGGTACAAATTGCCGCTGCCGAATTCCTGCCAGGCAGGCACATGAGTGTGGCCGTGCAGCAAAATATCCCCCTTGGCAAGCGGCGGCAGGCAGGCCGTGTTGTAATGGTGGCCGTGGGTGGCAAACACTGCGCGGGAACCGGCATACAGCAGGGCATAGTCAGCCAAAATCGGGAAGTCCAGCACCATCTGGTCCACCTCGGTATCGCAGTTGCCGCGCACGCAGAGCAGCTGCTCCCGCAAGGGGTTCAGCATGGCAATTACCTCTTTGGGGGCATAGCCCTCCGGCAGGTCGTTGCGGGGGCCGTGGTACAGAATATCCCCCAGCAGCAACAGCTTGTCCGGCTGCTCGCGCTCCATGGCGGCAAGCAGCTGCCTGCAGTAAAAAGCCGAACCGTGCAGGTCGGATGCAATCATCAGTTTCATGGCAGTTCCTCCGGCGGTGGGCTTGACGCAGCACACTGCCTTATACTATAATAATATCAATCGACCGGCAGGAAGCCGGCCTTGCGGCGCAGAAGCGCCCAACATCCTGGTGCATGCTGCACCGTATCGCAGATGACAACTTGATATTGCTTTGATGATAGATATGCAGAAGGTATCGTGTTCCCCAGCAGGGGGACGGGATATTTTCTGCATTTTGTTTTTGTGGATTTTTATGCGGTTTTCCGATACGCTTTAGTTCCGGCAGCCATCCAGCACGGCCGCGGCGGCCTGCTCCACCAGGGTGCCGATGGGGGCGTCTACCCCAACCACCAGGGTATCGCACCGGTTGGCGGGGATCAGGATGCGGCGGGCATCGCTTTGGGCCACGGCCTGTGCCATGGCGGGGGTGATTTCGCCCAGCAGGGCGTCAGCCATCACAATGCCGATGGGCCCCAAAATGACATCCGCCCGGCGGCAGCCCACCACCACGGCGTTCTCGCCAGTGGCGGCGCGGTCAGCCCCGGCTTTCAGCATGGCGGAAGTGGCCGCGCTGTTGGTGCCAATGGCCGTTACCACCGCCTGCGGAACGGCCTTTTTAACGGCGGCAACCAGCTGGCGGCCCAGCCCGCCGCCCTGTCCGTCAATCACAAGAATTTCCATAAAAGAAAACCTCTTTCTTTATCTCTGTTTTACCATCATCGTATCATGGTGTTCTGCTGCTGTCAAACTGTGGAATCAAATAAAAAAAATAGAATGTGAGGAGTTTGAATCATGAAAACATCCACCCGTAAGCTGACCCTTTCCGCCCTGTTTTTGGCCCTGGGCCTGGTGCTGCCGCTTATCACCGGGCAGATCCCGCAGATCGGCAAAATGCTGCTGCCGATGCACATTCCCGTGCTGCTGTGCGGCATGGTATGCGGCTGGCCGTATGGCCTGGCCGTTGGCGCGGTAATGCCGCTGCTGCGCGGGCTGCTGTTTGGCATGCCGGTGCTGTACCCCACCGGCATTGGCATGGCGTTTGAGCTGGCTGCCTATGGCGCGGTGATCGGCCTGCTGTATGCCAAGCTGAACAAGCGCGGCGTGGCGGGCGTTTATATGGCGCTGGTGCCCGCCATGCTGGCCGGGCGCGCTGTGTGGGGCGTGGCACAAACCGTGCTGCTGGGCCTTGGCGGCAATGGCTTTACCATGCAGATGTTCATTGCCGGTGCATTTGCCACCGCGCTGCCGGGCATTGTGTTGCAGCTGGTGCTGATCCCCGTAGTGATGGTGGGGCTGGAACACGCCGGTGTGCTGCGCGATACGGTGTAAACGAAAGAAAAATACAAAATGTATAATTTCCGCGGCTGGTAAAATTTTTGCCCGCCGCGGCTTTTTTTGCGGCCAAGTATCTGCTATAATAGGGCTGTGTAAATGTTTGATAAATAACGAACACTTCCTGAAACAGACTTTGAGGAAGAAGGTGCTGTTATGAATACAGCGAAAGAACTGTATGACCGTTGGCTGGCCCAACCGGAACTGGATACCGCTGTGGCGGAAGAACTGCACGGCATTGCCGGGGATGATGCCGCTATCACGGACCGTTTTTACCGTGACCTGGAATTTGGCACCGGCGGCCTGCGCGGTGTGCTGGGGGCGGGCACCAACCGCATGAACCTGTACACGGTGCGCAAGGCCACCCAGGGCCTGGCCGATTACCTGAACGCGACCGACCTGCCCAAAAAGATCGCCATTGCGCATGACAGCCGCAATAACGGCGAACTGTTCACCCGCGAAGCTGCCCGCGTGCTGGCGGCAAACGGCATTACCGCCTGCGTGTACCCGCGGCTGGAGCCCACGCCCGCACTTTCCTGGGCGGTGCGCTATCTGGGCTGCGGGGCAGGCGTCTGCATTACAGCCAGCCACAACCCGGCCAAGTACAACGGCTATAAAGTGTATGGCGCCGATGGCTGCCAGATCACGCTGGAAGTGGCAGATAAAATTCTGGCTGCAATCGAAAAAGTGGACTGCTTTGACGGCGTAAAGCTGGTGGATTATGAAGCCGGTGTGCAGGCAGGCCGCATTGTGAGCATTGACGACAAATGCCTGGATGATTTTGTACAGGCTGTATATGACCAACGCGTTGGCGATGGCACCGGCATTGAGCAGCTCAAGCTGGTGTACACCCCGCTGAACGGCACCGGCCTGGAGTGCGTAAAAAAACTGCTGGCCAAGCTGGGTGTGACCCATGTGACGGTGGTGCCGGAGCAGGAAACACCGGATGGGAACTTCCCCACCTGCCCGTATCCCAACCCGGAAATCCGCGAAGCCATGCAGAAGGGCCTGGAACTGTGCGATAAAGTACACCCGGATCTTCTGCTTGGCACCGACCCCGACTGTGACCGCTGCGGCACCGCTGTGCCGGACGGCAAGGGCGGCTACCGGCTGATCACCGGCAACGAGATGGGCATTATCCTGCTGGATTATATCTGCCGTACACGCCTGGCCCGCGGCACCATGCCCAAGGATCCCGTGGCCGTGACCACCATTGTTTCCACCGATATGGCAACGCCGGTTGCCAAAAAGTATGGCGTGGAGCTGCGCCGCACCCTGACGGGCTTTAAGTTCATCGGCGAGCAGATCGGCAAGCTGGAAGCAGAGGGCCATGTGGAACGTTATATCTTTGGCTTTGAGGAGAGCTATGGTTACCTGTCCGGCGGACATGTGCGGGATAAGGATGCCGTGAACGCCACGCTGCTGGTGTGTGAAGCCGCCGCCTGGTATGCCCAGCAGGGCATGACGCTGCTGGATGCCATTGAAGCGCTGTACAAAGAGTTTGGCTATTACCGCAACGCCCTGTGCAGCTTTGCCTTTGAGGGCGAAACCGGCATGTACACCATGCAGAACCTGATGAAGACTCTGCGCGCCGACCCGCCCAAAGAGATTGCGGGCTATGCGGTGGAGCGTGTTGCGGATTATGATACCGATGGCACCGGCCTGCCCCGCGCCAACGTGCTGGAATACCACCTGGCGGGCGGCCACAAGCTGATGGTGCGCCCCTCCGGCACCGAGCCGAAAATCAAAGTGTATCTGTCCGCTGTGGGCAAGAGCGAAGCGGAAGCCGATGCGGTGAACGCGGAGCTGGCGAAGGCGGCGGAAATGCTCATGAAGTGAGTTAGGGGGTAGGAGTGAGGAGTTGGATGGGAAAATTAGAAATGAGTAATTAGGAATTTTGCGGTAAGGGCCAGGCCCGGCGGTTTGATCTGTAGGGCACTATGCCTTCATCGCGCCGGGGAGAGACCCTGCCGGTTGCTATAAACGCTGCCAATATTTGTAGGGGACGATGCTTGCATCGTCCCGCGGACGGGCCGCGCCACATCATTCGCCGCAAGGCAACGGGCGCACAATGTGCGCCCCTACGGGATTGGGTCTAAATACAATTTCTAATGCGGTTTTCGCGATTTCTGATTTTTCTATGAATTTT
>ERZ1034913.1161-NODE-1161-length-17016-cov-6.595012_pt1 | contig 17016 bp, 10 predicted proteins | sample MGYA00520697_ERZ1034913 | MGnify/ENA primary metagenome ERZ1034913 (study PRJEB33766, sample SAMN09781786) | gut metagenome | biome: gut microbiome | host: Homo sapiens | place: Madagascar | study: EMG produced TPA metagenomics assembly of the PRJNA485056 data...
GCGCATCTGCTTTGGGAGCAGAGGGTCGCGAGTTCGAATCCCGCCGCTCCGACCAAAAGATTCAAGGACTTAGCTGAGAGATCGGCTAAGTCCTTTTGTCTTTTCTGGGCTGAGGGGTAAACAAAGGGGTAAACAAGAAATTTGCTACTTGCGCCTTCGAGGCGCGCCTGCCGACATCGCACTGCAGATCCGCGCTAGGCACAAACCTGTCAGGCAGTTCTGCTGCAAAAACGAGGAGTGCTGGAGTGGTACACGTGCGGCAAGTTTTCTGGAGTAGAAAGCAAAAAACCTCTGTAAATCAAAGATCTACAGAGGTTTTGTGTTCTGGCGGAAGGGGCGTCCGCCATTGATGCCCCATTCTTCGGGCCCCTAAAAAGTAAAAAATAACTGACAAATTTTCAGCGCTATATAGCATTTTGTCCATCGAGCTATATGTGCGGTGGTAGATTGGCGCTCTTTTGACTTTTTAACATAGGTCAAGTGACAAAAGCTTGAGGGCTTTTGTTTGAATTCCCTCGTCTTGCGAGCCGTTCTCATCGAGCAGCTCTATTGCTTGCCATTGGCATTCCCTCAACATTCGACGTGGCCCGTGAGGCTCGGCAATGTGTGAGCAATCGTCAAGGTCGAGGCCTTTGAGTTCGGGCTGTTCCCCCGACTCAACAGGTAGCATTCCTCATGCACTGCTGCCTGTAAACCTAACGCCCTCCATGGTCATGGGAGCGCGGTTTATGAAAACTACTCACGATGATGAATCACGGCAGAAGAAGATTCTTTAAGCTGTGTGGCGCTGCTGCTGCTAGCGCCACTGCTGCGTCCTTGGGCTTTGCCCCCTCTGTTGCGCAAGCCACTCTCCCCCGCCAGTACAAACTACTGCGCGCCAAAGAAACACGCAATAACTGCACCTACTGTTCAGTGGGTTGCGGCATGCTGATGTACAGCTTGGGTGATGGTGCCAAAAACGCCAAGTCCAAGATCTTCCACATCGAAGGTGACCCAGACCACCCAGTAAGCCGTGGTTCTCTGTGCCCCAAGGGTGCGGGCGCATTGGATTACATTCATTCCGAACAGCGCCTGAAGTACCCCGAAGTGCGCGAAGCTGGGACCAATGAATGGAAGCGCATCAGTTGGGAGGAAGCGAACGAGCGCATCGCTCGCTTGCTCAAGGACGACCGAGACGCCAACTTCATCGAGAAAAATGACAAAGGCGAAACGGTCAATCGCTGGCTCTCTACTGGCATGTTGGCTTCTTCTGCAGCATCCAATGAAACCGGCATCTTAGACTTCCGCTTTGCCCGTGCCTTGGGCATGGTAGGTTTCGACTGCCAAGCCCGTCTGTGCCATGGTCCCACCGTGGCGGCCCTCGCCCCTTCGTTTGGCCGTGGTGCTATGACCAACCACTGGGTGGACATCAAGAACGCCAATGTGATCTTGGTCATGGGCGGCAACCCCGCTGAAGCCCACCCGGTGGGATTCAAGTGGGCGATTGAAGCCAAGATCCACAACAAAGCCCACCTGATGGTGGTGGACCCACGCTTCAACCGCACGGCGGCTGTTGCTGACTTCTACGCCCCCATTCGCGCTGGCGCAGACGCTGCATTTTTGATGGGCATCGTCAACTATTTACTGCAAAACGACAAAATCCAGCACGAATACGTCAAAGCTTACACCAATGCAAGTCTGATCGTGCGGGAGGACTACAACTTTGAAGAAGGCTTGTTTAGCGGTTACGACGAAGACAAAAAAATCTACGATAAGTCCAGTTGGACCTACGAGCGAGATGCTGAAGGCCATGCCCTGCAAGACGACACGCTGCAAAATCCCCGCTGTGTGCTGAACTTGCTGAAAAAGCATGTAGAGCGCTACACCCCCGAGATGGTGAACACCATCACAGGCACCAAGGTGGAAGACTTCCTGCACGTGTGCGAGCAACTGGCCAGCACCTGCGTGCCTAACCGCACCGCCACCTTCCTGTACGCCCTGGGCTGGACGCACCACACTGCTGGCGCTCAGATCATTCGCGGTGCAGCCATGATCCAGTTGCTGCTGGGTAACATTGGCATGGCTGGCGGCGGCGTGAATGCGCTACGCGGACACTCAAATATTCAGGGCTATACCGACCTTGGCTTGCTATCCACACGCCTGCCTGGCTACATGGATCTACCCAAAGATGCACAGCAAACCCTGGAAGGCTATCTGAGCGATATCACACCCAAAGCGGATGTGGCAGGCCAAGTGAACTTCTGGAAAAACACGCCCAAGTTCTTTGTCAGCCTGATGAAGGACCTGTACGGCGAGCACGCCACCAAAGACAACAACTGGGGCTTCGACTGGCTGCCCAAGTGGGACCGCAGTTACGACATGCTGGCATACTTTGACCTGATGTACCGCGGCAAGGTCAACGGCTACATCGCCCAGGGCTTCAACCCCGTGGCGGCCATGCCCGACTCCACCAAGGTGCGCGATGCACTAGCTAAACTGAAGTTCTTGGTCGTCATCGACCCACTACAAACAGAAACTTCGACTTTCTGGAAGAACCACGGCGAATTCAACGACGTGGACCCAGCCCAGATCCAAACGACGGTGTTCCGTCTGCCCTCGTCGTGCTTTGCCGAGGAAAACGGCGCCATTGTCAACTCAAGCCGCTGGCTGCAGTGGCACTGGGCTGCGCAAGAGCCCCCATTTGAAGCACGCCATGATGGCCGCATTCTGGGTGGCATCTTCATGAAACTGCGTGAGCTGTACGCCAAGGAAGGTGGAACATGTCCCGAGCCGCTAATGAATATGCGCTGGGAATACCACAACCCAGAAGATCCACACCCCGAAGAAGTCGCCAAGGAAGCCAACGGTTATGCACTGGCCGACCTGTATGACGACAGCGGCAAGCTGATCGCCAAGAAGGGGCAACTGCTTTCTGACTTCGGCATGTTGCGTGACGACGGCACCACCGCCAGCTACTGCTGGATTTTTGCCGGCTCATGGACCGAAGCAGGGAACCAGATGGCCCGCCGCGACAACACAGACACAGGTCACGGCAATACTCCCGGCTGGGCTTGGGCCTGGCCGGCCAACCGCCGTGTGCTCTACAACCGTGCCTCGGCTGACCCAGCGGGTAACCCTTGGGACCCGAAGCGCCAAATACTGCACTGGGATGGAAAGAAATGGGGCGGCGCTGATGTACCCGACTACCCAGTCACAGCAGCCCCCAATAGTGGCGTCAATCCCTTCATCATGCTTCCCGAAGGTGTGGGACGTTTGTTCTCTGCCAAGGGGATGAACGATGGTCCTTTCCCCGAACACTATGAACCGACGGAAAGTCCCATCGCCGCAAACCCATTGCACGCAAAGGTCAGTAAGAGCCCCGTGGCTCGTGTGTTCGCTGATGACGCTGCACGCATGGGGACACGCGAGCAGTTCCCCTATGTCGCGACCACCTACTCGATCACCGAGATGTTCCGCCACTGGACCAAGCACTCGCGTCTGAATGCGATTGTTCAGCCCGAACAGTTCATTGAGTTATCCGAAAAACTGGCTCAGAAAAAAGGTATTAAGGCCGGCGATGTCATTCGTGTCTCTAGCAAACGTGGCCATATCAAGGGTAAAGCAGTTGTTACCAAACGCGTGATGACGTTGCAAGTTGATGGCCAGGAGATTGAACAGATCGGTATTCCCTGCCACTGGGGCTACGAAGGCACCACACGCAAGGGCTATCTGGCAAATACGCTGAGCCCTGGTATTGGCGATGCCAATGCCCAGACTCCCGAGTTCAAGGCCTTCTTGGTCAACATCGAAAAGGCATAAGGCACGCCATGACCATGCAATCCCAAGATATCGTGCGGCGCTCGGCCACCAACGGTTTCACACCGGCTGCCCATGCCCGCGACCATAAGGCCGAAGTGGCTAAACTTATCGACGTCAGCATCTGTATTGGCTGTAAAGCCTGCCAAGTCGCTTGTAGCGAATGGAATGATCTGCGCGATGACGTTGGTGAGAACTTCGGCGTTTATGACAACCCACGCGATCTTTCACCCCAAACTTGGACCTTGATGCGCTTTGATGAGCACGTCAATGAGCAAGGCAAACTGGAATGGCTGATCCGCAAAGACGGTTGTATGCACTGTGAGGATCCTGGCTGTCTGAAAGCATGCCCGCAACCTGGTGCGATCGTGCAATATGCTAACGGCATTGTTGATTTCCAGTCCGAGCACTGTATTGGCTGCGGCTACTGTGTGGCCGGTTGTCCGTTTGATGTACCACGCATCAGCGAAAAGGACAACAAAGCCTACAAATGCACCTTGTGTTCTGACCGTGTCGCTGTGGGGCAGGAGCCGGCTTGCGTAAAAACCTGTCCGACTGGTGCGATTTCGTTCGGCACGAAAGACGACATGCTGATCAAGGCAGAAGGTCGTGTGGACGAGATGAAATCCCGTGGGGTGCAAAACGCTGGGGTTTACGACCCAGCAGGTGTGGGTGGCACTCATGTGATCTACGTGCTGCAACACGCTAATCAACCCGAGCTCTACCACAAGCTGCCTAATGAGCCCAAGATCAGCAGTGTGGTTGAAGGCTGGAAGGGCTGGTTCAAGCCACTGGCAGCACTTGGCTTTGTGACTGCGTTGGCAGGCGCTGCCGCTCACTACATCACTACAGGCCCCAATGAAGTCGACGATGACGATATCGAGGGCGATCACACATCCACGTCGAAGGGAGAAAAGGCATGAAAAAAGACCGCATGATTTTGCGTACACCCTTGCCTGAACGTTTGTGTCACTGGGCCATGGTGGTGTGCTTCTTTCTGGTTGCCATGTCGGGGCTCTCTTGGGTATTTCCCAGCTTGAACTGGCTAAATGGCGTCTTCGGCACGCCACAGATGGCGCGAGTCTTACACCCCTTCTTTGGCATCGGGGTGTTCTTGGCACTGGTGTATTTATTTATCCGTTTTGTGAAATACAACTTGTTCGTCAAGGAAGATCGTATCTGGGCAGACAACATTAAGTCTGTAGTCGCAGGTGATCACAGCAAGCCACTGCGTATCGGTAAGTACAACGCCGGCCAAAAATTCCTATTTTGGGGAATCATGTTGCTGATTAGCGTGCTGCTGATTAGCGGTCTGGTCATCTGGCGTGCCTACTTTGCTCACCTGTTTCCCATTCCTGTATTGCGCGTTGCTTTGCTGCTGCATGCGGTAGCGGGTGTCGGCCTGATGTTGCTGATCATAGGCCACATCTATCTGGCGCTCTGGGTCAAGGGCTCTATCCGTGGAATGGTCACGGGCTACGTCAGCCATGCTTGGGCACGTGCCCACCACGATCGTTGGTACCAAGAAATTGCCAGCAAAAGCTCCAAGGAAAAAACAAAGGTTAAAGGAACACAATGAGCATCCAAGTCGTTCCTGAAGCAGAGCGATCGCCGGGCGTGGGGGAAATTGCATCCTTGCAGCGTCCTGCGGCCAAGCTTCCTTACACACAGCGCTCCAGTCGTTTGCAAGCGCTAGCTGAGGGCCATGCGATGGCGGACTATCTGCTATGGGCTGCGGACCTCGTTAGCGCGCAGCAGACCACAGCACAAGCTCTACCTTTGCCAGAGGCAGAAAGCCTATATCTTGGCACTGTTTTGCAGCATAGTAAGAAAGCACCATTGCATTCAGCGCAATGGAAACGATCTGTTCATTGGCAAACACTGCTAGATCAGTTTCTCGTGCAGTTGACCGAGCAACCGCGGATGCATACCAGTGCTGTACAAAAAGCACTGCAAAGTCTGCAGTCTGCAGACGCTGAACAGCGTGAAATGTGGGCAGATGCGCTGCTCACCGCACTGCGTGGCGAGGAGCTAAGTGATGCTGGAGCTTTGCCGGAACCTGGTATTGCACAACTGCTGTGGTGTGCGTTGTCCATGTATTGGCGTCAGCTAAGTAGCCAATTGCCAGCGTCTGGCCAGGCGGAAATAGGAGACCTTAATCATCTCTGCCCCGTGTGCGGTCATGTTCCTACTGGCAGCTTAATACAAGGCGGCGCGCAAGCTGGTCTGCGCTATCTGCAATGCAGTTTGTGTGAATGCCAATGGCATGTGGTTCGCGCCACTTGTACGAACTGCGATAGCACTGGTGCCTTGGACTACTGGTGCCTAGAAAGTGAAAAAGCGCCAATCAAGGCAGAGAGCTGCAACGGCTGCAACACCTACCTGAAGGCCTTTTACCAGCAACTGGATCACCAGCTTGAGCTCGTTGCCGACGATTTGGGGAGCCTTGCACTCGATGCGGAAATGGAAGAAAAGGGGCTGGCACGTAGCGGAGTGAATCCCTTAATGCTGCCCGCACTCGATGTCCCAGGCTAGAGGGTACAGACTCTTCCATGTACCTTAGCTCTCGGCGAAGGTGCTAAAAGCCCATCTGTAGATTGATTTGCAGATGGGCTTTTTCGTTAGCCGTAATTTCATCGAACTGATGTTGCCCCTGCTTTGTGGAGCTCTTAGCTCCCTGCTTACGCGGCCTTTTTACGCTGTGCTTCGTACCAGCGTTTCTCGTATTGCATGGGGCTGAGGTAGCCCAAGCTCGAATGCAATCTACGGTGATTGTAGAAGGCCATCCAGTTCATGATGACCTGCCTTGTTTGCTCCCGGGTAGCGAAGCGCTGTCCATGCACACAAGCGTTCTTCAATCGTCCCCAGAAGCTTTCAATGGGGGAGTTGTGATCGCATCAGCAATTGGCTGAAGCTGCTTGGCTAGGTAGTGCTGGCACTGAGCACTTCCAACAGCTCTGTCCCATTTCTGGCCATTACGTACTGAATCCCGCACCCGCTCTGGTACTACTGTGCCCCTGCATACGCTGGTTGTATTCATCGGCAATGCGCGCAGCGCTGACTTGCGACGGCACATTCTTGACGTACTCATCCAAATGAGTTCCTTAGGCGCCTGCGGTAGATGAGTAGACCATCTTTGTGACCAGCAAGGGGCTTGCACGTACTCAGCCAAAAACTCTTTGTATGGCTCGCCTTTGAAGAACCGTGCGAGCAGGCCATCCTGAAACTGCCGCGCCAGCAACGCCCCATCACTGCACGCAATCTCGCAGTACGGAAAGAACATCAGTCCGCATGCGTATTTGAACCGGAATGCTCAGGCTTGGTTTTTTGCTCTAGATTGATCCAATCCAGCAGCAACAAATCAAACGATCCATGGCATACCAAATGGCATACCGATTCAAAGCAAAAAAAAGCCAAAGTGAATCAATCACTTTGGCTGATGTCTTGGCGGAAGGGGCGGGATTCGAACCCGCGGTAGGCTATTAACCTACACACGCTTTCCAGGCGTGCGACTTAAACCACTCATCCACCCTTCCGGGGTGTAACTCAAGCATTTCTAAAATGCTGAAGTGCAAATTTACTTTTTGCTCTTGATTTTGAAGCTGTAAGCTTGGCTTCTTTGAGCGTGTGTTGATACTTTGGCCAGGATTTGTGAAAAACAAAAGGACTTGTGTATTTGGACAAGTCCTTTGCTTGAAGAATCCTGGTAGGCGCGATTGGATTCGAACCAACGACCCCCACCATGTCAAGGTGGTGCTCTAACCAACTGAGCTACGCGCCTGTTTCGTCAACAGGAAGAACTATAGCAGGGTTTTCAGGCCTCAAAAGGGAAAACTGCCAAATCGTTCAAAAAAACAGGGCTCAAAAGTCCTGTAAAGAAGTAGCAAGAAGTAGCAAGAAGTAGCGATGGGAACAAATGCTCAGCAGTACCCGGAGCCCAACATCTGGTGCATCACCAGAGCTTCCACCAAGGCTTCTTTTGGGTGTCCTGGGCCTGAGTGCTTTCGGCGCTGCTGCCAAAGCTGCTTTCGCGCACGCGCTTGGCATCGTCACGCAGGTCGGCCATGCCCAGCTTGTCGTAGGAGTTGATCAGAATATCCAGGGCTTCCTTGGATGCGGGAACGCCGTCATAGTCCGTCAGCGCGGTCTGGGCGCGTGCAATGGCTGCCACATAGGCACCACGCTGGTAGTAGTAGCGTGCAACGTGCACTTCATACTGGGCCAGCGAGTTGACGATGTAAGTCATGCGCTGGCGTGCATCAGGGGCGTAGCGCGAGTTGGGAAAGCGTGTGACCAGTTCCTTGAAGGATTCGTAGGAGTCCTTGGCGGCTTTCTGGTCGCGCTCGGACAGGTCCTGGCGTGACAGCCACGAGAACAGTCCCAGGTTGTCATTGAAGTTCACCAGGCCCTTGAGGTAGAGGGCGTAGTCCAGGGCAGGGCTGGAGGGGTGCAGGCGGATGAAGCGATCCAGTGTTGCCAGTGCCTGCTCACGCTCGCCACCCTTGTACTGGGCATAGGCTTTTTCAATTTGTGCCTGCTGTGCCAGTGGTGTGCCTGCGGCGCGGCCTTCGAGCTTTTCAAACAGAGGCACTGCCTTGTCGTAGCCGCCTGCTTCTGCCTCGTCACGCGCTTCGGTGTAGATGCGCTCTGGAGTCCAGTTTGCAGTGGGATCATCTTTGGTGGACGAGCACCCGGCCAGAAATGCCGCAGTCAAAACAACAGCAAAAACAGGTCGTGAAAAACGCGGCATGGCGAACAGCTTTCGGACTGAGGTTGTCATAAGGTTCCAGAAGGATCAGACGCGCTCTCAAAGCCAAGAGCACTCTGCAGTGGTCTTGCATTGTATAGGTCCGTGGCGCGTTCCAGTAAGTACCTCTGGTGACTGTATGCACGCAGCGCCAGCCTCAGTCTGGTGAGGACATGCAATGAATTGGGCGTGCGGTGTGCGCGGTGTTTCTACAATGCTTGGATGTTTGTTCACTTGCGCTTGCACACCGAGTTTTCCGTCATTGATGGAACGTGTCGTATCAATGATGTCATCAGCGCCGCTGCCGCTGATGGCCAGCCAGCACTGGCGCTCACCGACCTGAACAATATGTTCGGGGCCCTGAAGTTCTACAAAGCAGGGCGGGGCAAGGGCGTGAAGCCCTTGCTGGGGGCTGAGCTGAATATGGAAGCCTGGGGCGGAGACGTCGCAGGCCGCGTACTGCTGCTGGTGCAAAGTCATCAGGGCTTTTTGAATCTGTCCGAAATTCTGGCGCGTGGGTGGACAAGCAATGTGCCCAAGGGGCAGGCACAGCCCTTGTTCAAATGGGAATGGCTGCGTGAGCTGGGTGAAGGCCTGCTGCTGCTGTCTGGTGCCAATGCCGGCCCGATAGGGCAGTTGCTGCTGCGTGGCGATAGCCAGGGGGCAGCAGATGTGGCCTTGCAGCTGGCCAGCACATTCCCCCACCGCTTTTATCTGGAGCTGCAGCGTGCAGGGCGGCCAGATGATGAGCGTCTGGTGATACAGACGGTGCAGCTGGCAGCACGCATGAACTTGCCTGTGGTGGCAACGCACCCCATCCAGTTTGTCAAGCCTAGCGACTTTGAAGCGCACGAAACGCGAGTGTGTATTGCCGAAGGTGAAGTGCTGGCCAACCCCAAGCGGGTGCGACGCTTCACGCAGGAGCAGTATTTCAAGAGCAGTGCGCAGATGGAGGCCTTGTTTGCCGATATTCCTTCTGCCATTGAGAACACGCTGGAAATTGCGCGTCGCTGCAGCGTCAAGCTCAAGCTAGGTACGTACTACCTGCCTGAGTTCCCCATTCCCGAGGGGATGACGGAGCAGCAGTATTTCCGCCATGCCTCGTATGAGGGGCTGGAACACCGTCTGGCCTTGCTGTTCCCGGATGTGGCAGAGCGCAACCGCAAACGGCCAGAGTATGTGGAGCGGCTGGAGTTTGAGCTGGGCATCATCTTGAAGATGGGCTTTCCGGGCTACTTCCTGATCGTGGCGGACTTTATTAACTGGGCCAAGAACAATGGCTGCCCCGTGGGGCCAGGCCGTGGCTCTGGTGCAGGTTCGCTGGTGGCCTATGTGCTCAAGATTACGGATCTGGACCCGCTCTACTACAACCTGCTGTTCGAACGCTTTCTGAACCCAGAGCGTGTGTCCATGCCTGACTTTGACGTGGACTTCTGTCAGGCCAACCGTGACCGCGTGATTGACTATGTGAAGGAGCGCTACGGCCGCAATGCCGTGAGCCAGATTGCCACCTTCGGCACCATGGCGGCACGGGCGGTGATTCGTGACGTGGGCCGTGTGCTGGACCTGAGCTACAACTTCTGTGACGGCATCTCCAAGCTCATTCCCAACAAGCCGGGTCTGCACGTCACGCTGAAGTACCCGCCCAACCCCAAGAAAGAGGGCGACAAGTACACCTACGCGATTGAGGCGGAGCCTATTCTGGCGCAGCGCATTGAGCAGGAAGAAGACGTCAAGCTGCTCATCGAGATGGCGCAAAAACTCGAGGGCCTCACGCGCAACATCGGCATGCACGCGGGTGGCGTGGTGATTGCCCCAGGCAAGATCACGGACTTTTGCCCCATGTACCAGCAGCCGGGCAGCGAATCGGCCGTGGCCATGTTCGACAAGGACGACGTGGAGCAGATTGGTCTGGTGAAGTTCGACTTCTTGGGGCTTGCTACGCTGACCATCCTGGAAATTGCGCGCGAATTCATCATGAAGCGCCACAAAGGCCAGGAGAACTTCCGCTTTGAAGAAATTCCGCTGGATGACTACCCGACCTACAAGCTCTTCCAGGAGGGCAAGACCGAGGCCGTGTTCCAGTTTGAATCGCGCGGCATGCAGGGCATGCTGCGGGACGCCAAGCCTTCGCGCCTGGAAGATCTGATTGCCCTGAACGCCTTGTACCGCCCGGGGCCTATGGACCTGATTCCTTCTTTCGTGGCCCGTAAGCACGGGCGCGAAGAGATTGGATATCCACACCCTCTGGTGGAAAAGGTGCTGGCAGAGACCTACGGCATCATGGTCTACCAGGAGCAGGTGATGCAGACCGCCCAGGTGCTCGGTGGCTACTCGCTCGGTGGCGCTGACTTGCTGCGCCGTGCCATGGGCAAGAAAAAGGTCGAGGAGATGGTCAAGCACCGTGCCATCTTCCGTGAGGGTGCGGCCAAGCAGGGCATCAGCCAGGAAAAGGCCGATGAGGTCTTTGACCTGATGGAAAAGTTCGCGGGCTACGGCTTTAACAAGTCGCACGCGGCTGCTTACTCGCTGCTGGCTTATCACACGGCATGGCTGAAGGTGCACTACACGGCAGAGTTCTACTGCGGGAACATGACCGTGGAAATGGACAACACCGACAAGCTCAAGGTGCTCTTTGAAGATGCCATCAAGATGGGCATGAGCTTTGAGCTGCCGGATGTCAATCGCGGTGTCTACCGCTTTGAGCCGGTGACAGACAAGGTCATCCGCTACGGGCTGGGTGCGGTCAAGGGCACCGGTCAGCAGGCGATTGAGGCCATCATCGCTGCCCGTGAAGGGCAGGGCGTGGGGCCGGACGGGCATGTCAAGGGGCCCTTCAAGAGCCTGTTTGACTTCTGCTCGCGCGTAGACCGCAGCAAGATCAACAAGCGCACCGTGGAAGCGCTGATCAAGGCTGGCGCTTTTGACAGCATCCACCTGGACCGTGCTGCGCTGGCCGCGTCGATTGACACGGCCTTTGAATATGGCAATGCCCAGATCGTCAATGCCAATCAGGGCGGCCTGTTCGACATGATGGGTGATGATGCTCAAGGCTCCAGCAGCCAGGAGCCACCCCTGGCCAATGTGCTGCCATGGACCGTCAAGGAGCGCCTGACGCAGGAAAAGCAGGCCATCGGCTTCTACATCTCGGGCCACCTGTTTGATGAGGTGGAGCACGAAGTGCGCCAGTTCATCCGCACGCCGCTGAGTGAACTGGGTGACAGCCGTGAGCCACAGCTGGTGGCGGGCATTGTGAGCGACCTGCGCGTCATCAACGGTCAGCGCGGCAAGCTGTGCCTGTTCAAGCTCGATGACAAGAGCACCGTGCTCGAAGCATCGATTGATGAAGCCACCTTGCTGGCCAACAGCGATTTGCTCAAGGATGACGAATTTGTCGTGCTCAGCGCCAGAGCGCAGCACGACCACTTCAGCGGTGGCCTGCGTCTGAAAGCGCAGAAAGTCTTCAGCCTGGCCGATGCACGCTGCCTGTTTGCACGCTATCTGCAGATTGACGCCAAGCAGCAGTTGCCTCACGTACAGCGCATTCTGCGTGAGTTCCCGGCCAAGGTGGTGTCGGATGCCGAAGGCGATGTAGTGCGCGGCCTGCGCGTTCGCATGGAGGTTCGCTGCCAAAGCGGCGAAGATGCGGCATTGGTTGAGCTGGACCTGGGCGAGCACAACCGCTTCTACCCCAGTGATGCGGCACTCGCTGCCTGGCGCGCAGAAACTGGCAGCACAGCCTGTCAGCTGGTCTGGCGCAATAGCTGAAAATACGAAGTGTTGGATGCCTGTCACCCGGGCGTCCTACATGATGTTTCTTGAAACTGCCCTTTTCGATCCCACCTCGCAGTATGAAAAATGACAGAGGGACGATCACTAGAATGAAATTCATGGCTACCCCCCAATCACCTATTCGTCCATCATTGCCCGAGCAAGCTCCTCATGAAGAAGATGGCAACCAGGTCGTCCTGGAGCGCCAGGTTCACAAGCTGGCTCCGCCGCCGATGTACCAGGTGGTCATGCTCAATGACGATTTCACCCCCATGGAGTTTGTGATCGTGGTCCTGCAAGAATATTTCGGTAAAGATAGGGAACAGGCTACCCAGATCATGCTCAAAATCCATCTGGACGGGCGCGGCGTATGCGGCGTCTATTCACGAGATATTGCGACGACCAAGGTAGAGCAGGTCTTGCAGGCCGCCCAGCATGCAGGACACCCCCTGCAGGCAGTATGTGAGCCTATTGAATAAATGGTGTTCGCCCCGACCTATCACATCAGTCTTATTAACCGCAAGCACAAAGGAGTTCGTACATGATTGCCCAAGAACTGGAAGTCAGCTTGCACATGGCTTTTGTCGAGGCGCGACAGCAGCGCCACGAGTTCATCACGGTGGAGCACCTGCTGCACGCCCTGCTGGACAACCCCAGCGCTTCTGATGTGCTGCGTGCCTGCTCCGCCAACATCGAAGATCTGCGCTCCTCGCTGAGCAACTTCATCCGGGACAACACCCCACAGGTGGCTGGTACGGAAGAGGTGGACACGCAGCCCACGCTGGGCTTTCAGCGTGTGATTCAGCGCGCCATCATGCATGTGCAGTCCACAGGCAATGGCAAGAAGGAAGTCACCGGCGCCAACGTGCTGGTCGCTATCTTTGGCGAGAAAGATTCCCACGCCGTGTACTACCTGCACCAGCAGGGTGTCACACGTCTGGACGTGGTCAACTACATCGCACACGGTATTCGCAAGAGCGATCCGCCTGAAGCTGGCAAGGCCGAGGCGCAGATGGACAGCGAAGAAGTGAACATGGGTGGTGAGCGCAATGAAAAAGCCTCGCCGCTGGAGCAGTTCACGCTGAACCTGAACCAGGCCGCCAAGGAAGGCAAGATCGATCCTCTGATCGGTCGCGACTACGAAGTCGAACGCACCATCCAGATCCTGTGCCGCCGCCGCAAGAACAACCCGCTGCTGGTGGGTGAAGCAGGCGTTGGTAAAACGGCCATTGCAGAAGGCCTGGCATGGCGCATCACCGAAGGCACGGTGCCTGAGGTGCTCAAGGACGCCGTGGTGTATTCGCTGGACATGGGTGCACTGCTGGCAGGCACCAAGTACCGCGGTGACTTTGAGCAGCGCCTCAAGGGCGTACTCAAGACGCTCAAGGACAAGCCCAATGCCGTGCTGTTCATTGACGAAATTCACACCCTGATCGGTGCGGGTGCTGCGTCTGGCGGCACGCTCGATGCTTCCAACCTGATCAAGCCTGCGCTGTCCAGCGGTCAGCTCAAGTGCATCGGTGCGACCACGTTCACGGAATACCGTGGCATCTTTGAAAAAGACGCTGCCCTGTCGCGCCGTTTCCAGAAAGTGGATGTGGTGGAGCCCACCGTGCCTGAGACCATTGAAATCCTCAAGGGTCTGAAGCCTCGCTTTGAAGAGCACCACGGCATCAGCTATTCCACAGAAGCGCTGGAAGCAGCAGCACAGCTGTCTGCCAAGTACATCAACGACCGTCACCTGCCTGACAAGGCCATTGACGTGATTGACGAAGCGGGCGCAGCCCAGCGCGTCAAGTCCGAGGCCGATCGCAAGGCAGTGGTGGGCCGCACCGAGATTGAGGAAATCGTTGCCAAGATGGCGCGCATTCCCCCTGCGAATGTCTCTAATGACGACCGCAGCAAGCTGCAAACCCTGGAACGTGACCTCAAGAGCGTGGTCTTCGGTCAGGACAAGGCGCTGGAAGTGCTGGCCTCTGCCGTCAAGATGGCGCGCTCCGGCCTGGGCAAGCCTGACAAGCCCATTGGCTCCTTCCTGTTCAGCGGCCCTACAGGTGTGGGCAAGACCGAGGCTGCCAAGCAGCTGGCCTACATTCTGGGCGTGGACCTGATCCGCTTTGACATGTCCGAGTACATGGAGCGCCATGCGGTCAGCCGCCTGATTGGCGCGCCTCCCGGCTATGTGGGCTACGACCAGGGCGGTCTGCTGACCGAGGCTGTCACCAAGAAGCCGCACGCCGTGCTGCTGCTCGATGAAATCGAAAAAGCGCACCCAGACATCTTCAACGTGCTGCTGCAGGTCATGGACCACGGCACGCTGACGGATAACAACGGGCGCAAGGCCGACTTCCGTAACGTGATCATCATCATGACCACGAACGCGGGTGCCGAGACCATGCAAAAGTCTGTGATGGGCTTTACCACCCAGAAGCAGGCGGGCGACGAAATGGCAGACATCAAGCGCCTGTTCACACCCGAGTTCCGCAACCGTCTGGATGCCATCGTCAGCTTCAAGCCGCTGGACGAGCAGATCATCCTGCGCGTGGTAGACAAGTTCCTGCTGCAGCTGGAGCAGCAGCTGGCCGAGAAGAAGGTGGAAGTCACCTTTACCGACAAGCTGCGCAAGCACCTGGCGGCCAAGGGCTTTGATCCTGCCATGGGCGCACGCCCCATGCAGCGCCTGATTCAGGACACCATCCGCCGCTCACTGGCTGACGAACTGCTGTTTGGCCGCCTGGTCGATGGCGGTCGCCTCGAAGTGGACTGGAACCCCGATGCCAACGAAGGCAAGGGCGATGTGGTGCTGGACATCACGCCACTGCCAGAGGCCGCGTCTGAGCCAGAACACACGGCAACGTCAGACTAAGCGCTTTGCTACGCCAACCGACAGCTCACCAGGCTGTCGGTTTTTTTATGGGTATGTGCGCCAAGCCATGTCGTACGGGATACATTCGCGGCAATTCGATATTTCGTTGAGGAGCGGTGGTGGAGGCAATTGCACAGTGGTTCACGCGTGATCATGTGATGCTGGCCCTGTCCGTGCTGTGGTCGCTGTACGTGGTGGTTGTGGCGGTCTGGATCTTGCTCCAGCGCCGCGCGCCGGTCGCCACACTCAGCTGGCTGCTGTCCATGGCCATGATTCCTGTGGTCGGGGTCGGGGTCTATTACTTTTTCGGCCCTCAGCGTCTGAAGCGTCAGCGCCTCAAGCGCCTGCGCAGCCGCCGCCGCTCCCGCGTGCGTGCCAGCATTGCGCGTCTGAAAGACAAAGTGCCCACGGCGCCTGCCAACCTGCACCAGCTGGTCAAGCTGGTCAGTGCATCCAGTAATCTGCCGCTCAGTACAGCCGACAAGGTGCAGCTGCTGGTGGGCGGCGCAGCAACTTTTGACAGCATCATGGCTGCCGTACGCCAGGCACAGCACCATGTGCATCTGGAGTACTACATCTTTGAGCCCGACCAGACCGGGCAGGCCCTGCTGGCCCTGCTGTGCACCAAGGCGCGCGAAGGGGTAAGGGTGCGTCTGCTGGTCGATGCACTGGGCTCCAAAAGGCTGAGCCGCAGGCACTACCGAGAGCTGGAAGCCGCAGGTGGTGAAGTGGCACTGTTCCACCCGACCCGGCTGGGGCGGCGCACACGGCCTGTGATCAACTTTCGCACCCACCGCAAGATTGTGGTGGTTGACGGTGACATCGGTTTTACGGGCGGCGTCAACATCACTGACGAAGAAAACCAGCGCATCTTGCCCGAGGCCTATCACGACGTGCATGTGCGCCTGCATGGCCCGGTGGTCAACTGGCTGCAGACCGTGTTTCTCGAGGATTGGGCCTATGCGCTGGACTACAGCACCAACCAGGAACCTACCGATCTGGACGTTTTGCTGCCCGATATGCCCGATGGCGATCAGGCCGTGCAAATCATGACATCTGGGCCAGATAGCAGTATGGAAGCCATTCACCGCGTGCACGTGGCTGCCATTCATGCCGCGCATGAGCGCCTGTGGCTGACGACGCCTTATTTCGTGCCCACGGAAGCAGCCATGCTGGCGCTGACCAACGCTGCTCTGCGTGGTGTGGATGTGCGGCTGCTGGTGCCGGAAAAATCAGACTCACGCATCGTCACCGCAGCGGCGCGCTCCTACTTTGATGAGCTGATCAAAAGTGGCGTCAAGGTGTTCGAATACCGCAAGAGCATGCTGCACTCCAAGACCATGGTGGTCGATGACTGGATGGGCATCATCGGCACCGCCAATTTTGACAACCGCAGCTTTCGCCTGAACTACGAAGTCTGCGCAGTCATCTATGGCCGTGCCTTTGCCACAGATCTGGAGCAGCAGTTCATGGCAGACCTGCAGCATGCCCACCGTGTCATGTACGCCCGTCCACAGCCTTTCCTGCAGCGCCTAGGAGACTCCATTGCGCGGCTGATGTCGCCGCTGCTTTGAGGGGTGTTTCCTTTGTACCCTCACCCTGACCCTCTCCCGCAAGCGGGAGAGGGAAAAAGCATTCCCTCCCCCGCTGGGTGAGGGTGTGGGGCAACCCAATGCATCCCCACTACCTGCCTGACCATCGCCTGTGTGTACTCCCTCTCCCACTTGTGGGAGAGGGCAGGGGTGAGGGTGATTCTTTCCCTCCCCCGTTGGGGGAGGGTGAGGGGCAACCCAATGCATCCCCACTACCTGCCTGACCATCGCCTGTGTGTACTCCC
>ERZ1034913.1162-NODE-1162-length-17013-cov-27.507607_pt1 | contig 17013 bp, 29 predicted proteins | sample MGYA00520697_ERZ1034913 | MGnify/ENA primary metagenome ERZ1034913 (study PRJEB33766, sample SAMN09781786) | gut metagenome | biome: gut microbiome | host: Homo sapiens | place: Madagascar | study: EMG produced TPA metagenomics assembly of the PRJNA485056 data...
AGCACTTCTGAGGTTAGCACCACTGAGGTCAGCACCACTGAGGTTAGCACCACTGAGGTTAGCACCACTGAGGTCAGCACCACTGAGGTTAGCACCACTGAGGTCAGCACTTCTGAGGTCAGCACTTCTGAGGTTAGCACCACTGAGGTTAGCACCATAAAAATCATATTCATTTAATTTATTCTGATTGCCTTTGGCAATCAGTTCCAGAACTTCTCCCCTGTTAAATGGTTTAATGTGACCGATTTTCTCAAAATACTGTGCTTCTACTACATAAGATGCTCCAAGACAAAACGGATTACTCTTATGAGACATTACACGTACTTCGATTTCATCTCCATGAACAGAAAGGATTCTACCCCTTGTCATATCCATGTCTGTGATACAATAATTATCTGATATTCCTTTTACAATATCATCTACAACAAAATTCATACTATTTACCTAACCTTTCTTTGATATTATCCTGTAAAATTCCATTTAATTGGATATACATTACTTCCGCTGCCTATAAATGTGAAACTATCGCCACAATAAGGACATTTGCCCTGACAAGGTGCATAATGCGGATTATCCTTTGAATATCGTTCTCTTTCACGATAATCAAATACATGACCTGTTTTGCACTGACACAGAAAACTCATTTTATTTTGCATGGTTTTCTTTTTCTTTCGGGTGTACTCAGGATGTTCCCTTGCAAATTCTTCCCAAGTCATACGACTTTTCTCTGCCATTATTTTTCCTTTTTCAATGACAGATTCTTAATCATTGGCTTATGCTTTAACATTGCTGCATCTGTTGACTGAGTAATATCCACAACAGTTACTACAACCTTTTTTCTGCCCTTCTTTGTATCAGAGACAACCAATACATCATCTCCTACTTTTACAGGAATACCTCTAGTGTTCTTCCATGTATATTTCTTATGGCAGTTCCTAAACATCCCAATGATGTAAGTTACTGGTGGTCTTTCTACCTTATCCTCCTGAGTAATGCAAGGAATTTCTTCCAGACCATATTGATTTGCAACCAGATAACGTACATAGTTATCTGTCAGAACCCCATCAGAATTAACAACAATCGGTTTATCAATGGTATTATGCTTTTCAACATAATTCTTGACTCTTTCAATCTTGTCACTTCTGGGAGTGCTTTGAGTGAACTCTTTCGGAATAATCACTTCCGAAACTTTAATGGTTCTCATGTTCTTCTCCTTTCTTGGTGTATAACCTTAATAGTTTATTGTAATTAACTAAGCATAGCTTAGATAATAACCAAAAGTTTATAAGTAATACTATGTATCCGAAACACAAATTCATACTGTGCTTCGCTATATTTCTTGAACATACACTCTGTAATTTCATTTTGTAATACATTGAATAAGAATGTATGTTTTTTATCATTCTTATAAAAGATAATTCTGCCATCCTCAATACTTCCTGACACTTTCTTTTCAGCAAGTCTTGATAACAACATATAGGGATTCTCAATATAAATATCCATGTGGATTTCTGATAATCTCGGAATTGTTGACTGCAAAACTTTTAAATCATTATCATTTGCAAATCCACAATTCTTATAATTTTCAATCTGACTCATAGAATTGACTCCTTTCAACTAGACAAGAAGTTTTAGATGTGCTAAAATATGGTTGCACAAATATACCTCTTGTTGGTAATTTAGATGCTGCCTTCGATAGTCGCTCGCCAAAGTCATTATCGAAGGTATTTTTTATTGTTTATTGTATGGACATAATACCATAAATCAAAATGTTTTGCAAGATTATTTCGAACAAGTGTTCTGCCTTATTCTTCGAAAACATCAATATGTCCTTTAACTATTTCTCTAAAAGCTCTAACTTCGTTGTTATAATTACATCTTTCCAGCTCTTCAGAGATAATCCTGTGTATTGTTCTGTCTTTCTCTTCTCTTCCAAAGGCTTCCTGTAATGTTATATCATGTTCTGCAAAAATGTTTTTCAGCCTGTACATGATACCACTTATATATAATTGCATTGGAAGTAAATTATATTCGACATACTCTTCAGAAATCTTTCTCAATTTATTATAGTAACTAAATTTAACATTTGGAGAATCATTTCTACTTTCCAACTTAAAAACTGTATCTGGATAATCGCCATGCACTTTCATTTCAAATACTCCATAACGATTTTTGCGTTCCCATGTATCAGTTTGAGATAATTCAATCAAATCTCCGCATAATTCAGATGAAATTTCTAAATCATATCTATGTCCATTTGATTCTTCTAATGTAACTTTATTTCCTTGAATGTGAGAACCCCTAAGATTCTTTATTACACTCATATCATTATTATAAATTCCTTCATATAGACAGGAAAATAATGCTTGATAATATAACGTATTTAATGGTTCAAAACATTTTATGTCATGAATCACTTCTAAATATTTTTTATGAGATATAAATTTCTGTGCTGCTTTAGGTTTAGCTTTCATCCATAACACTGACCTATCCATTGATTGAATCATTTGGTACAGATTATCATTATCAACCAGTCCATTATTTTTTAGCCATTTAGCGTATAACGATAATACATAACATATTGTAGTTATATCTTTTTGACTTTTTGGTTTTGAATCCAATATTAGATTCTCCAATTGGATTAGATTGTAATTGATGATGCCATTCCAGTCATGTTTCGAATTAATTATCGCTGCTTTAACAACCTTTTCCGTATTAGGAGATTCTATTGAGTTTATGAATCTATCTACATTACTCATGATATGCTCCTTTCTTTTTCGTTGTTGTTCTTTTGTTTCAGCTAATATTATTATACGTAAATTGCCTTAATTTTAGGAACTAACAACCAGATATTTTTTTATTTTTTCTGTAGAGATATGTATTTCATCTCTGCATCTATATATTAGCATACATGAGTGTAGTTGTCAACAACATTTGTGGTATTTTTTACCATTAAATTTCAACTGGATTGTCTGCAATTTTTGGTAAATCAATATCTGTTGATTCTGAAATAGCTTTTGCAGCAAATGTACGAATTTTATTCTGCATAAAAGATTCTATCTCGCCTTTTGCTTCTTTTACCGTCTTATCCATTTGTTCGTTAAAACAGTTGTAAACATATCGTGCATTACAATCAACATTATTTTTAGCTTTCTGTAATACACCTATTATTTTCTCTCTTTCTGCTTTGGTTAATGTCTTTTTCTTTTCAAAAATGTCAGATACCTCTTTAATACATTGACCAAGCTCATCCTGTACCCCACTAATCTGTTCTGAAAATTCTCCTGAAAATTGTTCAACCTTGTTTACAAAATTACATTCTGGAATATTACCATCCCTTTCTGTAAATAGAATTGTACAAGGAACACCATCTCCCCTATTAAAAGATGTAATAGCATCTGCAAACTGACTTTGGCTCATCTCTATTTCAATAATTCTACCTCTTGCATTATACCAATCGCAATTTATATGCCTGTCAACCTCTGCATGACGAATTGTTAATCTAATAGGGTTCGTATGCTTAATAGAACTACCAAACAATGCTTCTGGAACATTAGATGTGATTCTATCAAAAGCAATCATTCCATAGCTAGGATGTTTAGAACGAATACTATTTCCTTTTTTAATATTAATTACTTCAGGTAACAAATCAGATGTACCTTCTTCACAATAACAGGGATATATCTGTAAATTTCCTAAATCGTTATCATTGTCTGTTCCACCCCAGAATCTTTCTCCCGATGAAACAATATAAGAATCATTGCCATATTCTGTTTTTACACACAATACTCCATCACCAGAAATAAATAATCCAGAATCATATTCTTTTAAGCTAATTGGATTATCTAGCACTATTAACGGTATAACCACTTGAAACACCTCCATATCCCTCGTTTGGTTTACAGGTAATAACTAATTGAATACCATATAAATCCTCTATTTTCTTAATATGCTCTGTTCGCCTTAAAATAATACTTTCATGTACATTGGTATATAATACCATGTACTTTCTACCAGAATTAAAATCTGGATTTGCTCTCAGCTCTTTGGACAATTCAAAACAAATAGCCTGTAAGAACTCTTCAAATGTATCTGCATCATAAATAACTGCATCTGGAACTGTATTTAATTCTTCTTTATATGACACAACTTTTACACCATTTTCTTTTGCCAGCATACCAACAATATATGCTTTACCAGCAATGCCCTTTAAAAGTAACATATAATCTCCTTTCAATGTATAACCTTAACAGGTAGGAAAGGCGGTAATATTACCGCTATTCCTACTATTATATATTTTACGCTTCATGCTCTTCTGAATCTGCCATAATGCTTTCAGCAAAGCTTTTGTATCCATCATTTATATCATCTTCAGAATCAACGGTTTCTGCTGCTTCTTTTACGGATTCAGAATCAACTTCCTCATTAACTTCCGTATTATCTTCAGCTCCATCCTCATCCATTTTAAAGAACTCTGCATAGCTGTCTGCTAATGCCTTATCTCTTGTCTGGATATTCATATTCTTAGATACACCAGAGGTGGCTGCCATATTGTAATCTTCAGATACGCTTGCACCATCATCTGTCTTAAAGAAATCTACAATCCAGTCTGCCATAAGGTTTTCATCAATACCAGCTTCTACAGCCTTTTTAAAATAAGGAATGAGCGATACCATATGGGTTTCAGTAAACAGTTTCTTAGCAACCTTTTTCTCTTTACGTTCAATCAGATTGTAATGAGTATCAAAGATAAGGTCAAACACTTCAATCAGTGCTAACTTCTCAGTTTCAGTAATCTCTGTGTTTTCAAGCAATGGATTAAATACTTTACTCTCAAAGCTTACATCCTGAATATCCTGATTCATCATGCACCAGCACTTCATTACCAATGCTGCCTGATTCTTGTTTTCGATTGCCTTCTCTGTCAACATACCATCTGTAGAACTAAACAGTTTATGAGAACCAATATTTAACAGACCTTCAATATCTTTGCAAGATGCAAGTGTTCTTGATTTTGCACTTAACGGTTTGCCAGCATTTAATCTCTTGAAAAGCTCTTTGGACTCTTCGTTTGTCAGGTTATCAAAGTAAATAACACTGATACGTGCGTTCTTTACTTTCTCCTGAAGTCCCTCTGGAAGGTCTGAAAATTTCATACCTGAAATATCAACTGTTTCGTCTGTATCTGTAAGTTCATCATAATATGTTACAGGTGGTAAATCTGTCAATGCAAATTCGTCATTGATAAAACTTGCAATAGTAGAAAGTCTCTGTTTACCATCCATAATGTCATATACATTACTGTTTCTCTTGCCAGAACCATCATCAAATCTTCTTGCATATACCGCTGGAATCGGAACACTGATAATTGTACTCTCAATCAATCCAGACTTTCTTGCTCTTTCCCATACCAGACCTCTCTGTACAAGATTTGTAAAGACGATTCTCTCATTCTTTACCATAGCTGCTAACTGTTTTGCTCCCCATGTAATACTTGCGTTTTCAAATGACATAATGTTTCCTCCTTGATATTTAAAATGTTGTGTGTGTGTGTGTTGGGATTTTTATTTCCCTCTCTTAACTTAACTACATGATACCATATATACATGTAGTTGTCAAGTAGTTTTAAAATATTTTTTACATATATTCTAAACCAAGTTCTACAGAATAATACATATCAGCTACTTCTTCATCCTGTAAACCGATATATTTCATTGTTACCTGTGTGCTGGAATGACTAAAGCAACATTGTAACATAACTAGAGCTTTCTGCTTATCTTTGGCATTATGCCAACACCAATAGCCCCAGCTCTTTCTAAGACTATGAGAACCAATGTTCTGTACAATACCAGCTTCTTTTGCTGTATCACTTATAATTCGCCACAACGATGCTACAACAATAGGTTTCTCTCCTTTTCTGGAGGTAAATAAATACTCATCAATATTATCGTAAGGATATTCAGATAAATAATCTTGTACTGCTTTTTTTACAGTCTGATTAAAATAGAGTTTAACAAATTTACCCTGTTTTCTCTGCTTCATTGGTTGTAATACATAGACATCTTTAAATGTACCATCTTTATTCAAAAAGAATGACCATTTAAGTGTTCGCAAATCACTTGCACGAATCCCCACATTCATACCAATAAAAAATAGCAGTCTATTTCTATATGCAATCTGTCTTTTGTTATCGTCTGGTGCTTCTGCAATATGCTTATCAAATATCTGCACCATAGCAGCAATATCTTCCTCTGTCTTAAAAGCATAAACTTCAGAACTCTCTCCTGATTGTTTATTACAATGAGTACGCTTAACGCTGCCATCTTTATTATACAGTTTTTCGGGCTTTCTCTGGGCTTTCCCATCAACAACCATAAGTTGAATCACATTTGAATTTTCACTCTGCTCAATAGCAGCGTTTGTTATATTCATATTACTCCTCCTTTACCCAGTATCCATACATAGAACATTCTCCAGAATCCCATGTGTCAAAATAATGACCATCCTTGCTACATACATAATGATTTGCCACAATTAAAACGTATGTACCTTCTAAATGTTCTTTTGTAAAACTATCAACAGTAGGACGCTTTGTACCTTTCTTATTACTGATGCCTGTATAAACATATCCTTTGCTTTTTAGAATATGCTCAAATCCATATTTGCAATTCATTGGACACTGAACTTCTCTGGAAAGTCTATACATCATATCATAAGCATCAAGCCATGAAAGATTCTCTGCTTTACAGATTGTTCTGATAGCACAATCTCCATAATTGTCTTTCAGGTCTTTGTCATTAGGTTGATAATAAGTATATCTTCTTTTGCTCATATCAATTACTCCTCTCTTAACTTAACTACATTATACCATATATACATGTAGTTGCCAAGTAGGTGTTTAGATTTTCTCTATACTATTTTTATTCAACTCAAAGACATTAACAACAACTTCGGACTCTCCTCTGCTATCAAAATAAGCTAAAATATTTGACCTAGATATATCTGCCTTTAAAATATACCCTTCTTTACTACCAGTATCATATCTATGAGCAAACCATTCTGCTTTGGAATAATCAGTTGTCCATGATAGACCATGAGGATTTCTATTTATTGCAACACCTCTATACACTGTCAAACACTCTGGAAAATCTTTATATACTTTATACTCCTGTTCATCCATCAGTATTGTTTTATTGCAGCTCTTAAACCATTTGACAATAGTTTTTAAAGATACGTTTACATCTCCATTTGGATTTTCGCTGGTAACCCATGCATGAGCTAACAATTCAGACATATCATTAACCGACAGATATTCTTTTATATACTTGATAAAAGTCAATCTGTATGATTTTCTGATAACTAAATATACATCATACACTGTAGTAGCAGCATTAATAGTTTCACATACTTGCTTCTGAACCTGTTTCAAATTATCCTCATTTGCTACTATATCAACCATTTTCATTTCACCATCAATTTTAATGGCTTGTATTCCTGTTTCAAAAATTGGGTGCATAACAAACATAGGACATAATTCGGTTTTAGTTACTTCAATATAAACGAAAGATTTTGCAACTGATTTGATTGCATTTATATCAGATTTCTTTCTCATTTTGTTTTCTTAACAACTCCTCTTTCATTTTCTCTCCGTATTCTTTTGATTTTGTTCTATCAGCGAATACATACTCACTCTCTATTTCATTGCCTTCAGAATCTACAATTTCTACAAGGTAGCATTTTGTAAGTCTGATTTTTATATTGCCAGCTTTCATATTAAACACCTCTTAATGAATAATACCTTTCTAAAATCTCATTTGTGATGTTAGAATGTGTTTTGCAATGACGGAATTTATATCTGTGTGCAATTTCATGTGCAATACAACCTTCCAATGTTTCAAAAGCAACATTGAAAGCTCCATTGAAAACAACATCATACATTTCATGAATAAAGAAATTGTCAATGGTTATAAAGCTCTCAGACTTTGAATCATTGGGGTTTGTTGTCCAAAATATCCCATATGCTTCTCTGTTTTTTCGAGCTAATTCTTCATGGTTACGATTAACAATTTCAATATCAGATGCTTCAGGAAGTTGATGAAATTTAGCAACAATAGAATAAAACCACTCTAACTCCTTTTCTGTTAATTCAGTTTCCTTATTTTCAAAATCAGTGTACTTATTGTTAAATTTCATAAGTGATACCTCCTTTTTCTGTACAAATACATTGTATCACTTTTCTATGTAGTTGTCAACTACATACTATATATTTTTATCACATTCAATTTCAGAATCATAATACTGCCATTTACCATCTGTATCCAGAAATACTCTTGTAAATGTATTATTACCTGTTGCAATTATTTTACTATTCAAGTCTTTATATCGCTTTCTTTTCTGCTGCTCCCTCTGCATCTGTGATTCTTCAGCAGTCAAATTATATCTCCCTGATTGCTTGAATCGCTCTATTTGAGTTGTAGAATATTGATGTGAGTTTACATCCTCCCAAAACAATACTGTATTATCAATGATAATGTTACCCCTTGCATCTCTGTGTGGTTCTATTGCCTGTTCTGATTTTCTGTACTTGCCAAAAGCAAGATTCTTCATAAGCTGTTCATTATTGCACTTAGGATTCTGTATATCCTTTTGTATTTGTTTCCAGTTTTGCCAGTTATCTGCTGGTATCACTGGTGTACACTTTTCCTGTAACAGCTCTTTACTAGCAAACAAAATTCCAATTATCCCCAATATATCAAACATAATCTCACATCCTTCCTATAAAATCTCAATTTTAAGTGTTCAAGCCTTACTATTAAGGTTATACGCTAAACAGATGATAGCATATAAATTACCTTAAATCAAGTCCTTTTAAAAACAAAAGGGATAAAGCCTTAAACTTTATCCCTTTACCTTTTATTCCTCTTCGGTTGTATCTCCCAAGTCTACACTCAGGTTGTTGGATTTTCCGAACTTCAATGTAAATTCTCCATCTGCAAACTGCTTCATGAATGTTTCAATAATAATATTCATATTGATACCTGACTCTTTGCAAGTGTCCTTGAAAGCTGCCAGAACCTCTTCATTGATGGTAGTATTTAACATTGCTCTCTTAGGTTTAATACTAGCCATGTTTAGTTCTCCTTCGATAATATTTTTATGGACTATACAATCTTCCATAATAGATTAACTATATGATACCATACATTCATGTAGATTGCAAGCATATTTTATAAATTTTCCATGATGTACCAATTTATCGAATAGGTTTACTAATTTTGCATCTGGAAATGTAATATTTTGCTAATTGAAAGATATTTCTAATTTCCTGAAAAGCTGCAATCAGAATGTCAGACATAGATACTTCGTCATAATCTTCTTCGTACTCATCGTCATATTCTTCCAGCTCATCTTCTAATTCGTACTCATCTGCTTCACACTCAAAGAAATAATCATCCATCCAATATTTCTCTTTTGTAAAAATCAATATGAGTCCAAACGGTATAGATAATAGAGCTATTGTCCAGTCATTTCCCTGAATTTCTTCATTATAAAGTAATCCAGAATTGCATACAACAATAGTTCCTACTATTGTTACCACTCCAATGAATTTTTGTTTGAGGAAATAGAATTTTTCCTTCAGTTCCCTCTCTCTCTCTGATTCTTCGTACATTTTCCTTTCCTCACTTTCAACAATTTCCCCACTCTGCTTTTATACTGACTTGTGACAGTTAATCTTCCAGATTAGTAGCATTAAGGAAGCACACATTTTCCATGTGTGCTATAGTGTATAACCTTAACTATTATCAACTAATTTTCCAGCCTTATATAATTCCTGTTTATATCTTCTGTGTTCTCTTTGAGTCGCAGCCCATTCTTCCTTAGATGGTTTATATCTTCCATCTGCTTTTCTTTCTTTAAGTTGTTGTGCTGCTACTTCAGCTTTCTCAGGAAAAAGAATAAAACTTATCAAACGTCTTGACACATTGTATTCTCTTGCTAATGCTCTTTGAGAGAAAATTCCAAGCTCATACTTATGTCTTATCTCATCTTTCTGTTCGTCTGACAATTTAACCCTTCTATCCTGTTCTCTTGATAATTTGATTCTTTCTGATTTGTATGGCATAGTTATTTCTCCCTTACTATATAATTCCTTGTATTATTCTCATCACGCTCAACGATTTTATCCGCTTTATGATTAAGTAACATCTTTATATGTAATCTACTTGTTTCTGCTTTTAAAAAGCCCTCAGACCTTAATTCTTTCATAGTTTTTCCAGACAGTAGATACAATCTATCTGTTACTTTCTGATACTGTAAAGTAATCAAACAATTTCCATAGCAACCTTTATACCAAGGATAACCATGTTCGTCTGTCTGTTCCTTATCGGACAAATCAGCCATACATAATTTTTCCAATGAATCATTATAATAAAGTACATAATCTATTCCATCTAACTCTTTATACATTATCAATTCCTCCTTTTACCTTATAAGCATATCGAATACTTTGGATTTTCCGATGTAGCTTTAATGGATAGGTTTTGTCCTATCCACCCATCAGCTTTTATGCTCTGCCTTTGCAACTTTTCAATCATCAATTAAAACTTCTAAAAATTCCAAATATCTTGCAATTTCTTTTCTGCACTCTAAAAGACCTTTCTCTAATTCTTTTTGTTTTCCTTCATATTCAAGTGCGAGTCTTTTATTATTACTTATTTTTAACATTTCACAAGTTTCTCTATTATATTTCATATCCAAAACAAGCCTGTGTTCTTCTTCAAGTAACATTAACAATGATTTATTTAACATCTTTCTTCCTCCTTACCTTTTACTGTAGATGTTATCCATCCGACTAGCTGAATTATTCCAGCTAGTTTCGTGCCATTTCAGGACTACTCATCAGGGATGTTTAGAAACTGATTGAAAGACCTTTGATTTCTTCCTTAATCTGTTCTGCTAATTCTTCCGTAAGCTCAACCTCATCGTTCCAAATTTCTTCCATACATTTACACTGACCAATCAGATTTGCACAACCTTCAATAATCATACAAACCATCCATGCTTCAGGATTTTCAAATGGATTCTGGGTTGCTCTACCATAATTCTCCACCTGATAGTCGTACACTTCAGCAGCTTCATCAAACCACTCTTTGATATAATCCATAGCTTTCTGTCTGCTAAAAGTAGCACTACCATTCACATTAATTTCTTCCGTCAAGGTACTTGATAAATCGCAACCATAGACATCTGTTCCAACATATGCATCCAGATTATCAACGATAAAATCCTTACAATATTCTTCAAAAGTTTCCATAAATTTATCCTCCATCTTTTTAATTTTCCATTCAACAATTCAGTTAAAGTAGGTACAGGAAGCACCTTCTGGTGCTTACCTTCCAGTGCTTCCTCCTGATTTCATCTAAAGAAATTTTCCAGTTACTTTGTATCTGGAATGTTCAAATAGAATCCATCAGTTTTTGGTTCTGTTGAGATTTCTTCCATTGGCTTGTCTGCATCCATTAAGGCTTTTTTGATTGTTACACAACCAACTGTTACCTCAAGTATGTAATATCCATCGGATTTTTCCTCAAGCTTTCCCATACTGGTGTACCTCCTTTTCCTAAATTCTCCACTCTGCATCTTTATGGGCTTGTGACCATTTGGAATTTCTTCCAAGCTGCATTAAAGAAAAAGGGAATGGATTATTTTTTTCCATTCCCTTACTTATGATTATTTCGACCAGACACAACCAACTAATTCTCCATCATCGTCATACTCAAAAATTTCTGTGATATTAGAATTTTCCGCTGCTTTCTGTTTTGCTTCTTCCAAGCTCTCTGCTCTATCTAAAGCATAATCATTACCATCTTCCAGTGAGTACCACATAATTTTCCTCCTGTCTATTTCTCTGTCAACTTTGCTTTACCAAATTTCATTGAAATATCCATACGTTCTAAACTTCCTGAAATTTTTCCATATGATTTATCTATTTCAACTTCCAACAGATAAAGTTCTTTGATGTCTTTTTCCATCTGTTCTTTTCCATAATTATTCAATCTGGAAAGAACAAATGCATTACTGTCAACACCACTTTCTCTAAAACCAAAAAGAATTTTTCCACCTGTATATTCAACATCTTTCAGTTTTTCTTCCAAACTGCTCCATGTAATAAACAGGTCACTTGCGTAATACTTACAAATTTTTCCAGCAACCTGAATCAAAAAAGTAAGAATATCTGAATAATTGATGCTAAATTTTCCTTCTTTGGATACTCCATAATAGTAAGGATTCTTATTACTCCAACTACCAGTATCTTCCTTTAAAACAGATTCCATTTCAAAATTTTCCACTGTATAATTCTTGCTATCCATCATAAGTTTTTCCTCCAACCTTTTCACTATTTTTATTCCACTCTGTATTTCTCATCAAGGCTTGTGACTTGCATTGGCTACATTAGAATTTTTCCAAATAAAAAAGGAAGCTGCTTTTACACAACTTCCTTTTCCGTATTGATATTGATTATTGAGTTACTTTTTCGATTTCATTCATCTCTGAAAATTCCAGAGGATAAATAGTAGCTTTATTTTCCATCTAAATTTCTTCCATTGGATTTCCTTTAATAATTGTATAATCATTAGCTTCTAAACATTCTTCCAGTCCTTCTTTGAAGAAATACTGGATAACTGTTTCTGTCTGTACATCTTCAGAAAATTCTTCCGCTGGTTGCCATCCATTATGTTTCCAACCGCAAACTAACTCAAGATTGTAATGTAATGAATCATATCCATCATACCCTTCATAAGATACGACTTTATATACCAACTTATCTTCATTCTGCACATAGAGTTTTTTATTTTCCAAATATACTCTCATAAAAGCCCTCCTTATCTATTGGCTTGAAATTTTCCAATTAAACCCTCCCACTTTCATGTATGTGGTAACTTCCGTTCTTCCTTTAGGTGTAAAAGAAATTTTCCATCTTTGTCCATCAGAGCCACCGCACATTTCGGATGCATGGTTGACTGTACTTTTCTTTTTACACTGAAAACTTAGTGGATGCTATTCTCTTAACAATTAGTAGGACTAGGCGGTGTTCAGTTGTCGGATTTTCCATCAAGATAAACTACCTTGATTTTAACAATTTTTCCAACCAATATCAATACCTTTTATCTTCTTTTCTCCACTCTGCATTTACAAGGGCTTGTGACCTTTAGTGTATAAAATTCTCCACTAGCTGCATTAGAGAAGGCGGTTGTCTACCGCCAAACCTCTTTAATCTTCCAGTAAGCTATCCAACAACCTGTTTACTTTTTTCCATGTCGTTGTTGTCTGCTGCTTCCAGAATATCATTAATGATTTTTTCCATGTTATCTCCCTATTCGATAGTAATATCAAAAGTAGTTTTTCCAGCTTTTTCCGCTTCCTGAATTTTTTCTTCCAAATACTCAAAAAATTCTTCCTTGCTTTTTGCCTGAATACAACTTCCATCATTTTCTCCGATATAAAAATCTTTAATAGTTGTCATTTAATTTTCCTCCCTGTCAATTACATAATCAAATCTTTCCAGAATATCATCCGTATAGTTTGTATCAGGATTGTAAATGAAGTAGGTTAAAATTGTATCGCCTTCCTGAAAATCTTCCACACTTCTATATGAAATGTAATAATAATCAGGGTCAGCACAATTCAAAATTCTTCCATCTCCATCAGAATTTTCCACAACCCCGATGCATTTTTCAATGATGATTTTTCCTTTTCGATTTTCCAAATCTTCCAGACTTAAATCAGCACTATCAACTATTTCAATAGCACCAATTTCTTCCGAAAGTTCTCTGTAAAAGTCCAAAGAATCAGACTTAAAAGAATCAACCTCAACCGATTTTTCCGCAGCTTCTACCTTTACAGGTTCTACTGCTTTTGTGTTACATCCAGAAAATACTCCAGTTGCAACCATAGTTATCATTGATAATACAAGAAATTTTTTCCTCATAATAAATTCTCCTTTTCCTTATTCAGTTTGTAGTTTCCTACGACAAGCGGAAGAAAGGTAGGTAGGAAAGTAAAACTTCCGCTTGTTTCGGCTGGTTACCATCCAGCTCTCATCAGGTAGGTTATTTATCAATATTCAAAATGTGGAAACATTTCAATCATGTCAGATTCTTCCACATTTTGACCATTGAGCTTAATTGTGACACAATACGATACAAAAAATTTTCCTTTTTCATCTTCTATTCCGTCAGCATCTTCACGCTTCCAAAAAGAAAGATAACTTCCACAGATACAAATATCTTCAGGTTTTAAATCATTTATGAAACGACTGTTTAAATTTTCCAGAACAAATTTTTCAAAATCAAATTCTTCCGCTTTTATATTAAAAGATTTTCCTGTTATCCAGTCAGCATCTTTACACATAATCGGGTCAATCAATTCTCCAGCTTCATTCTGTTTATATACATCTCCAATGATTCCTTCCAATTTTACAGTATCTAATTTTCTGTATTTTTCAAAATTCATCATATCTTTTTCTCCTTTTATCTTTATTTGTGGATTCCCACGACACTCCCAAATTGGGAGTGTTTCGGCTGCTATCCCTGTCAGCCATCATCAGGTGGGGGTTAGAGTTCTTCTAATTCTTCTTTCAGCTCATCAATACGCTCCTTGACATCTGCTATCTTTTCTTGTAAATCATCGTGCATATCGCAAAACTCTTTATATTCCCAACTTGCACTATCTACGTCAGCATATTGTTCTTCAAGGTCTGTTACTTCTTCATTAAGGTCTGATAACTCTTCTTCTGCTTCGTCAATTTCTCCCTGAATTTCACTTTCAGTTCTCAACCCTAACCAGCTATAGATTTCATCAGGTTCAAACCATAACAGGTCATTCAGTTCTGTTTCGGTCATACCATCAGGATATAAATCCTCCAGAATTGCTTCCAGCTCTTCACATTTCCCTTCACGTTTGATTCTATCTAATGTATCAATCGCTCCACTCCATGCTTCAAAAGAGTTTAAATCTAATTCATAAGTAATAGTCATAATATTTACCTTCCTTTTCCTATATTTGGGTATAATCCCGACTCCCTGAATATCAGGGAGTTTCGTCTTAATTTTCAAAGACTCATCAGGGGATTTTATGCAACTCTCATAACTTCATCTAAATAGATTCTTAAAGAACCTTTTCTGATAAAAGCTCTACCAGAAGTTGTATAGAAAATCTGGTGTTTATGAAAACCATGTAAACCTTCAGTTGTTGACCATGCTGCTACCAGTTCGCAACCTTCTTTGTACTTGTCTATTTCATCAGGTTCAAAGATAGCGATACCAAAAGTATTACAAAAAGCCTGTACCCCCATCGGTGTTACGTTCTCATATCTTTTATACATTGCTAATTCCTTCATTTTATTTACCTTCCTTTTTACCTTTTTATAGGGTTTTCCCTACCCCATCCCCGAAGGGATGGACGCTTGCAACCTAAAGGGCTATTTATACACGTTGCAACGTGTTATGATGTATAACCTTAATAGTTATGCTAAACAAGAATCATAACAAATATCTTTGTTATCAATAGCTTTTTCAATAGCCTTCTTGTTTACACTCCAGCCTAAAAACTGATATAAGAACTGATACAAGTATTTCATAGTAGTTACACTATAATCCCAGTCTCTACCCAGTGTGAGCTTCGCAGCTCCCTCTTTTGAGTTGTCAATGATTGCAATAGTGCTATCATAAGACTGGAATACAATTCTAGTATCATCTCTGATAATAAACTGATTTGCTACTTCTCTACCACTTCTTGAGCTTGTCATGTTTTCAACTTTCATCATAATTTTATACCTTCCTTTTTTATAATCTCTTTTTACTTTGTAGCCACTCACATTTTTACAATCGGACTTGTGACCGCCTTCGGTATGTTTAACCCTGATAAGATTTTACACGTATTACAAATAGTATATACGCAACTTATAACCACATGGGTAGCACTCAACTATTTTAGTGTATAACCTTATCAGTTAGTAAAAAGATAAAAGGAAAAGGAATATTCACTTTCCTGAAGCGTTACTTTCTAAAGTGGACAAGTCACACCTTATACGGACTACTTCAGGCACTTATTAAATTATCAAGGTTCAAAAGTTTTACAAACAACTTCGCTTCGCTTGATTGCTTCGCTTTGTTCTTTGTACCTTTATACTATCATATCTTTATGTAGTTGTCAAGTAGTTATTTTAACTTTTTTGAAAAAGTTTTTGTACTTTTCAACTGCTTTTATATGATATTTTCAAGGTGCTTTAAAACTACGCTTTGTTTTCTTGCGTTGTCTTGTTTGTTTGTAGCTTTATATTATCATGCTTTTATGTAGTTGTCAACTACAAATTTATATTTTTTTCAATTTATTTTTTATGGTTTCCAGATTATTATATAGTTTATTTCTGCTTTTCTTTTCTATGGGGTTTATTTAGGCTTTAAATGGCTTTTATTGCTTTAATGTATATTATATAGTGTTATGGGGTTGTATTGATTGTATAGGGCTTTAAAGGCTTTTAAAGGGGTATAAGGGTATATAATAGGGGTTGTATAGGTGTATAAGGTTGTACAATGATATAAAAGGGATATAAGGCAGCATACAAGGGATATAAAAGGGGCTTCAGGGGTGGAGCTGGAAAGAATGAAAAGAGGGAAAGAAAAGAAAATATAATTGCTTTATTGTTTAGGTTTATGGGGTATGGTATGGGGTGGAGGGGTGGACTGTATAAGGGTATAAAGTGGAGTTTATAGAGTTGTTTGTGGGCTTGTTTAGGTGTATTTGTGGGGGTTGTATGGTATTATATGGGATTATTTTTATATAAAAGTGGGGAAAAGTATAGAAAAATGGGAGTTTTTTGTGGGTTTTTAACTGCTTTTTATGTGGAAGTGGGTGGAGTTCTGGAAAGTTTGGAAGGGGTGGAGGGTGTAAAGGGGTTTAATTTGTGGGGTTATGGATGTATCTATATAAATTTTTTGAGCTGGAAAGAAT
>ERZ1034913.1170-NODE-1170-length-16944-cov-18.504944_pt1 | contig 16944 bp, 18 predicted proteins | sample MGYA00520697_ERZ1034913 | MGnify/ENA primary metagenome ERZ1034913 (study PRJEB33766, sample SAMN09781786) | gut metagenome | biome: gut microbiome | host: Homo sapiens | place: Madagascar | study: EMG produced TPA metagenomics assembly of the PRJNA485056 data...
TGGCCGTCCTCGTCGGCGTTGTCGCTCATGGCGCGCAGGATGACGCAGGGCACGCTGTTCTTGGCGGCGATCTGGCTCACGGCAGCGCCTTCCATCTCCACACAGTCCGGGGCGCATTTGGCCTCGATGGCGGCTTTGGTCTCGCTGTCGCCCACGAACAGATCACCGGTGGCGATCTTGCCCACCAGCGCCTTCACACCCGCGTCGGCACAGGCCTTTTCGGCGGCGGCGATCAGCGCCGGGTCGCCGGTGTACTCCTTGAGGAACGGCGGGTTCTGGCAGATCATGTCCAGCTGGGCGTCGTGGTACAGCACGGTCTTGCCGATGACCACATCGCCGATGCCGATCTTGCTGGTCATGTTGCCTGCGATGCCGGAGAAGATGATCTTCTCGGCACCGAACTTGGTGATGAGCACCTGGGTGGTGGCGGCGGCGTTGGCCTTGCCCATACCGGCACAGCACACCACCACCTGCTTGCCTGCCAGCGTGCCCTTGTGGTACTCCACGCCGCCGTAGGGCTCCACGGTGACATTTTCCAGCTTTGCACACAGCTGATCGACTTCATCGGGCATTGCGCCCATAATACCGAAAATCATATTTGAATCCTTTTCTTCTTAGCCTTCCCCCGAGGGGGAAGCCTGAGATCAAACGTTGAACAGGAACTCGATCACGTCACCGTCGTTGACGACGTACTCCTTGCCTTCGGTGCGCTGCAGGCCCTTGGCCTTGACGGCGGCATAGTCGAAGTTGTTGGCTTCCAGGTCGCTGTAACCGATGACGCTGGCACGGATGAAGCCGCGCTCGAAATCGCTGTGGATCTTACCGGCTGCCTGCGGAGCCTTGGTGCCCTTGCGGATGGTCCAGGCGCGGCACTCCTTCTTGCCGTCGGTCAGGAAGGAGATCAGGCCCAGCAGGTCATAGCTGGCAGTGATGAGGTTGTCCAGACCGCTGGCTTCGATGCCCATCTCGGCCAGGAACTCCTTCTTTTCCTCGGGGGAGTAATCGGCAATGTCTTCCTCGGTCTTGGCGCAGATGGGGATATAGCGTGCGCCCTCCTCCTTGGCGCGGGCGGCCACCAGCGGGACATACTTGTTGTTCTCGATGCCCTCCATCAGGTCGTCCTCGCCCACGTTGCAGGCGTACAGCACCGGCTTTGCGCTCAGCAGGCCCATCTCGTGCAGCACGGTCTGCTGCTCGGTGTCGCTCTCGTCAAAGTCAAAGCTGCGGGCGGGCTTGCCAGTGCTCAGGTGGTCGGCCAGCTTCTGCAGCCAGGCAGCCTCGGCGGCAGCGCCCTTGTTGTTGCCGCTCTTGGCGGCCTTTGCCATGCGGCCTGCACGGTTCTGCACCACTTCCAGGTCGGAGAGGATCAGCTCATAGTCGATGGCGTCGATGTCGGCGATGGGGTCCACAGCCTCGGCCTTGGAGACATCCTCCACCACATGGATGATGTTGTCATCATCAAAGCAGCGCACCACGTGCACGATGGCGTCGCACTCGCGGATGTGGCCCAGGAACTTGTTGCCCAGGCCTGCGCCCTGGCTGGCACCCTTTACCAGACCTGCAATGTCCACGAACTCCACGATAGCGGGGGTCTTCTTGTTGGTCTGCCAGATCTCGGCCAGCTTGTCCAGGCGCTTGTCCGGCACGGCCACGATGCCGCTGTTGGGCTCGATGGTGCAGAAGGGGTAGTTGGCAGCTTCCGCATTCTTGGTGGAAGTGATGGCATTGAACAGAGTGGACTTGCCGACGTTGGGAAGTCCCACGATACCGAGTTTCATATAAAATACGCTCCTTACACGTTTTTCTGATACACGCTCTGCCCGGAAAGGGCATAAAAATACATCTATCATTATACGCGAAGAAAACAGCGAGCGCAAGGGCTTTTCCGCGCGGGTGGCCCTCCGGGCAAAAACAAACCATTTTACATCGGGCAGGTTCTATAGTATACTATCCCCATTGGTAAATATTAAAATAACAGGAAAGGCTGGGAAGGATATGGAACGCAGCGACCCGCGCTATCAGGCGTATGTGGAGATTTTGAAGGAGGAGCTCATCCCGGCAATGGGCTGCACCGAGCCCATTGCGCTGGCCTATGCCGCCGCGAAGGCCCGCGAGGTGCTGGGCGTGCTGCCCGAGAGCGTGCAGCTGCAGGTGAGCGGCAGCATCATCAAGAACGTGAAAAGCGTCATCGTGCCCAACACCGGCCACCTGAAGGGCATGGAAGCTGCGGCCGCCGCAGGCATCATCGCCGGTTCGGCCGAGAAGGAGCTGGAGGTCATCGCCGAGGTCAGCACGGACAAGCAGGCTGCCATCCGGGATTACCTGCAGACGGTGCCTATCTCCATCGAGCACATCGAACAGGGACATGTGTTCGATATCATTGTGACCGAGCGCTGCGGCGATGCCTGGGCAAAGGTGCGCATCGCGGACTTCCACACCAACATCTGCCTGATCGAAAAGGACGGCAAGGTGCTCTACGAAAAGCCGCTGGCGGACGAAGCGGCGCAGGAGAGCAGCCGGGCGGACCGCAGTCTTCTGAACATGAAGGACATCTGGGACTTTGCCGAGACCGCCGACCTGCGGGATGTGGCCGATCTGCTGGAGCGGCAGATCCGCTACAACAACGCCATCGCGGAAGAAGGCCTTCTGGGCGACTACGGTGCCAACATCGGCCGGGTGCTGCTCTCTACTTACGGCAACGATGTCTCCAACCGGGCCAAGGCGAAAGCCGCCGCCGGTTCCGACGCCCGCATGAACGGCTGTGAGCTGCCGGTCATCATCAACTCCGGCAGCGGCAACCAGGGCATCACCTGCTCGGTGCCCCTCATCGAGTACGCCAAGGAGCTGCACAGCGGCAAGGAGAAGCTCTACCGCGCCCTCATCATCTCCAACCTGGTGGCCATCCACGAAAAGACCGGCATCGGCACCCTGTCGGCCTACTGCGGTGCCGTCAGCGCCGGTGCCGGTGCAGGCGCGGGCATCGTCTACCTCTGTGGCGACGGCTACGAAGCAGCCATCCACACGGTGGTCAACGCGCTGGCCATCGTGTCCGGCATCGTCTGCGACGGCGCAAAGGCCTCCTGCGCGGCGAAGATCGCCTCCTCGGTGGACGCGGCGCTGCTGGGCTACAACATGTACAAGTGCCATCAGGAGTTCAAGGGCGGCGACGGCATCGTGATGAAGGACATCGAGACCACCATCAAGGGCATCGGCCGCCTGGGCAAGGACGGCATGAAGGAAACGAACGAGGAGATCATCCGGCTGATGATCGAGTGAGAACGAACAGCAAAACGCCCCTCTGCGGAAAAGCAGAGGGGCATTTTGCATTCATGGAAGGCTTAGCAGTTTGGAAAGGGCCGCAGAGTATCGCTGACACCGGAGATGTAGTTCATGTCAACATCGTAGAATCTGGCAAGCTGGATCAGGCATTCAACGGGGATTCGGACCTTTCCTTTTTCGTAGTCGGAATAGGTGGTCTGGGCAACATGGATGGCGTTTGCGACCTGGGTCTGATTCAGGTCGTGATCGTTGCGCAGGGCTTTGATGCGTTCGGTGTATAACATAAGATCACCTCTTTGTAGAAAAGTCTACAAATAATGGCCCCGACATCTTGATTTTTAACGGATAATCCGTTAAAATGAGGAAAAAGAGGACGAAAACGAGTGGATGCGCAGAACCAGGAAAGGGAAAACGAGAATGAAAGTGAGCGCGGAAGCGGGGTTGAATGCGGCTTTGCGTCAGCTTCCGGACGGTCCGCCGGAAAGCGGCGGAATTTTGGGCGGACGAGATCAGACCGTCACAGACATCGTACTTGATAAGGGAAGAATCGGCGGGCGGCCCTGCAGTTATACGCCGGATGTTGCTTTTCTGAATCGTGAGATCAAGAGGTGGGCCGAGAAGGGGCTTCGATTCATGGGCGTGTTCCATGTGCACTTTGGCGGGGCGGAAGCATTGTCGGAAGGGGACCGGAATTATATTGCCCGAATCATGGATGCAATGCCCGAGGGGTATGATCGCTTATATTTTCCCGTTGTTGTCATGCCGGAACGTAGAGTCGTTGTGTATCAGGCAGTGCGCACAAACGAGAAAATAGAGATAAAAAGGGACGAAATCGAGTATCAAGGAGGAAATTGACATGAAAAACGAAACTGTAGCGGCTGTTACGCTGCCGGAAGGCACTTTCAACGGAAACTGCTCGGACTGCGTCTATGCAGACCGCAGCGACTGGCGTGACGGCGCGGTGTACTGCCTTTGCGAAAAAGGCTGGACACATGGTTACAATCGCCCGAGCGACCGCAACGGCTGCGCATATTATGAGGAACGCTGACGGCAAAAGGGAGAATGGATATGTGGCTTTCGATCATCATGATCGCCCTGCTGGTATGGGGCACATGGCTTTCATGGAAAGATATTGAACAGGGGACCGGCTGGGTCTGCGGTTTCTTCTCAGCCAAAATGCTTAAAAGCTTGAACGACAAAAAGAACCTGTGGAAAAAGATTCTGCTGGCGGTCGTGCTGGGCTATATCACGGTGGTATTTAAGGTGACGAAGTGGATCATTCTCTTTGTGATGCACATGGTGGATGGTTCGCTGTTCCGTTAATAGAAAAAGGAGGAATGCAACAATGAAAAAGATCGCTCGACGGAGCTTTCTGAAGATCGCGGGGACAGTTGCAACAGCGTGTGTCGTGAGTGGTTTGAGCGGTTGCGGAGCAAAAGAACCACTGGGGAGCCAATCGTCAACTGCAGGAGCGTCAGAGTCTGTGACGAGTAATGAAGTTCTTGAAGTTGCCAGCGAGAGCACAGATTCGGCATATCCGACACTGACGGAAGTGATGAAAGAGTATAGCGGATGTGGCCTAAGTTATCCGAACTTTGAAGAACTTTCGGTTGGAATGCTTTATAAAGGAGAAGAACACAAGTACTGCCTGTTTGATAAAGATGGTAAAGTACATCATGTTTTTGATGAGGACACTAATGTTGTTTCCGGATTTTATAATGGCATGTGCTTGACCGGTGGACGTGTAATGTCTACAGAAGATGGAACAACTTTTCGACCGTCCTATATTCCGGCAGAAGAAGTTTTGGTTTCCTATTTTAAAAATGACAGCGGGACGATTCTTTGGTCTGTCAGGCAGGAAGATACCATTGAAGGTTCTAAAACGATATTAACGGCATGGGATACGACAGATGGTACGGTTCGTTTTCAATGTGATACAACACAGCCTGCATTTGTAAAGGTGAATAGTAATCCATCGTCGTTGTATGAAAAAATGACATGGGGATTCGACAATATCATCTACGAAAACGGCGGTACATATCTGATCCGGAGTGCGGGATATCTGGGAAACGTAGAAGTAAATATTTACGCAGGAAGTAATGAAGCTTCCGAAAAGTATAACCTTGGGATATCTGGCGGAAACGGTACGATCATGTATATTGCTGTTAGAGATGGAAATCTTGAGAGCTTTCCGGAATGGGAAAATATCGCTTCAAAGCGCTCACGCTATCCCAGCCTTTGTGAAGGGCTTATTTTTATGCAGGCGTGGAGAAATACAGGACACGGAGAAGAATATCCGTTGGGCTTTTATGATATCCACCTGAACTGTGTAATAGATCTCAGCGAGTACAATGTTCGGGCAATCAATGAAAACGATGAACCGCGATTTATGAATGGGTATGCGGTCCTCCAGCTGCAAAATCCGGATGGCGTACTTTTCTGGGGAGTTATGGACAAAAAGGGAAACTGGACGGCCCAGCCGCAGAAGGGAAAGCTTAAGTGCGTTTTTCCGACGGCGGACGGCGTTATGATTAGCGTTTGTGACGAAAGTACCAACCGATACTATGTTTACAATCAGACTGGTGCAAGGCTGGAAAATTGTGATGGAGTACAGTTCACCAGCGGATATGGCTATATTGAGGAAGGAGCAGGGGTCAACAGCGCCTGTGAGGTTTATGATGGATACCTTTATACGGGAATGTATGATGCAGCGTATGATTCACATATTGCCAAAATCAGCAGCGATGGAACATATGAACTGATGTCCTGAAAAGTGGATATGTTCCCCAAAACTGCAAAAAGAGGTAAAGTATAATGAAAAAATTGAAACTGAGCGATATCCTGCTGGCGGTGTGCGCGGTCGCTGTAGTCGTAGCAATCGGCAGTTTAACGACCCATGGAAAGAAAAAGACCGAAAAACTTGTAGTCGGAGACTGGTATAGACAATGGTCGGAAAGCCTGACTTTTACGATCTATGATGATGGCACGGTGAACATCCCAGGCTCCTATGGGCTGGGCAAGTGGTCGGTCGCAAATGAAGATCAACTGATCCTAACTGATTTTTATGGTGAAACTACGATTTTGAAAATCGTGGGGATCGATGCAGACAACATGGAAGTTCGTGAAGTGGTGAACGGACAGGAAAGCGAGCAGACGGTCACTTTTTGGCATACAGCGGAAGGCGCACAGATGGTGCGAGTGAAAGGATACCAATAAAAATATCATGAATAAGGAGACGAATTATGGCAGACAAGATGGAACGCCGCAAATTTTTAAAGCTTGCGGCAGCGGCAGCCATGGTGTGCGCAGCAGGCGGGCTGACCGGCTGCAAAAGAAATGTGAACAAGCTGGTGATCGGAGACTGGTATCTGGAAGGCTCTGACCGCCTGCGTTTTACCATTTACGATGATGGCACGGTCAATATCCCGGGCACTTACGGCACTGGCAGGTGGTCGATCGTGAATGACGATCAGTTGAAAATCACGGATTTTTACGGCGAGGCATACCCAATCCTCAGAATTGTGGACATTGACAAAAAATCTATGACGGTGCGCCAGATGTACAATGGGCAGGAAAGCACAGAAAGCATTGCCTTCTACCACACGGCAGAAGAAGCTGTGAAACACTGAACATAAATGAAAGGAGGAATGCACTTGTGAAGCGCATAGGAATGATTGCGGTACTGGGCCTAATGTGCGTGCTGCTTTTGAATGGCTGCGGCGGTGAAGAAAACAGCAGTTTTTCAGAACTGATGGCCTCTAAGAAAAATGGAGCACAACAGTCTCCTTTGACGAAAATGCCTGAACACATGAAAAGCATGTATGGGATAGAAGAAACAAGCGAAGACGCAAAATAAAAAGCAGCGGTCCGGTACGGTGTGCAGCGGGAACGGCTGATATGAAAAAACGCAAACAGATTTTGGGGCCTGTTTGCGTTTTTTATGTTTCGAGGTCCTTGGCCGCTGTGACACGATCTTTGACGAATAAGACGAATAAAATGATTGCAAAGAACCGAAATATCATAATTGGACGATAAAAGATATAAGTATACTTTAATCTTTCTGACTCTTTTGCGCGAAAAGGCACAGCACATGCAAAAAATTCATACAAATCCTTCTTTATTTTGTCATAACTCTCCCGTATAATAAAAAGTGGAGACCATTGCCAGTTTTGCCCGCGCGCGGGCATTCAGACATAAAAACGGGAGGAAACCATTATGGCGAACGAAAAGATCCTCGTCGTGGACGACGATACCAACATCTGCGAACTGCTGCGGCTGTACCTGACCAAGGAGGGCTATCAGGTCACGGTGGCCAACGACGGCGAGGAAGGCCTGGAGAAGTTCAATCAGGTCAAACCCGACATGGTGCTGCTGGACGTGATGATGCCCCGCATGGACGGCCTGGAAGTGTGCCGCCGCATCCGCAAGGCAGGCAACACCCCGGTGATGATGCTCACCGCCAAGGGCGAGACCTTTGATAAAGTGCTGGGCCTGGAGCTGGGTGCCGACGACTACATGGTCAAGCCCTTTGACGCCAAGGAAGTGGTGGCCCGCATCAAGGCGGTGCTGCGCCGCTGCCAGACCACCACGGCTGCGGCCGAGAGCACCGAGGGCGTCATTGAATTCGACAACCTGCGGCTGGATATGAACAGCTACGAGCTGCGGGTGAAGGGCAAGGTGGTGGAGGCTCCCCCCAAGGAGCTGGAGCTGCTCAACTGCCTGGCCTCCCACCCGAACCGCGTCTACACCCGCGATCAGCTGCTGGACGAGGTGTGGGGCTTCGAGTATTACGGCGACAGCCGCACCATCGACGTGCACGTCAAGCGCCTGCGCGAAAAGCTGGCCGGGGCTTCCGACAAGTGGGAGCTGAAGACCGTGTGGGGCGTGGGCTATAAGTTCGAGGTGCGTCAGTAATGCGCAAAAGTGTTTCCACCGCGTTCTTCTCGCTGGTGTCCACCCTCATGGTGCTGGGCATCGTGCTGATGGGCGCTTCCGAGTGGGTGCTGTTCAAGAACTACTTTGCCAAGGACCGCTACGAAACGCTGGATCAGGTGGTGGGCGTCACCCAGCGCACGGCCCAGTATCTGGCCCAGCAGGCCGCGCTGCCGGAAGGCGACGAGCTGGATGCTTTGAGCACAAAGCTTGAGATCATCGGCGAGAGCGCCGAGGCCTATCTGTTCTTTACAGACAACGACGGCAATGTGATGATCGCATCCAGCCCGGACAAGCTGGAAGCCGACGCCGTGCCGGGCGAGATGATGGAGAAGATCGACGCATCCGGCCCGGACTACTACCATGTGTTCGGCACGCTGGACGGCGTGCTGACCGAGAAAAGCTACATCACGGTCAGCGAGATGTGCAACGAACACGGTCAGCCCAGCGGCTATGTGTTCCTGTGCTCCTCCGGCAATCAGCTCACCCAGTTCAAGCAGCAGTTCTGGTCCAACTTCCTGCTTTCTGCCTGCGTGATGCTGCTGTGCGCCAGCCTGCTGACCAAGCTTTTGATGCGCAGCCTGACCGACCCGCTGCAGAAGGTGACGGATGCCGCCCAGCGCTTTGGCGGCGGCGATCTTTCGGTGCGCGTCGAGGGCGTGGAGGGCGAAGGCGAAGTGGCCGACCTTGCCCGCACCTTCAACCGCATGGCCGAGAACATCCAGAACAACGACAACTCCCGGGGCCAGTTCATGGGTAACATCGCCCACGAGCTGCGTACCCCCATGACCACCATCAAGGGCTTTGTGGACGGCATCCTGGACGGCACCATCCCGCCGGACATGCAGAACCACTACCTGCAGCTGGTCAGCGAGGAGACCGGCCGTCTGGCGCGGCTCATCCAGAACATGCTGGACCTGTCCAAGCTGGAAAGCGGCGAATACCAGGTCAACGCCCGGATGTTCAACATCTGGGAGACCCTCACCGGTGTGGCGCTCTCGGCCGAGCAGCGCATCAACGACGGCATGATCGAGATCGAAGGCCTGACCATGGACGAAAAGGTGCTGGTCTACGCGGACCCGGACCTGATCCATCAGGTGGCCTACAACCTGCTGGACAACGCCATCAAGTTCACCCCGGCGGGCGGCACCATCCGCTTCCATGTGGAAAAGCTGGGCCCGGAGGCCGAGATCTCCATCTGGAACTCCGGCCAGGGCATCAGCCCGGAAGCATTGCCCTATGTGTTCCAGCGGTTCTACAAAGAGGACCGCTCCCGCGGCCTGCACGCCCGGGGCGCGGGCCTTGGCCTGAACATCTGCAAGGTGCTGGTGAACCTTTCCGGCGGCCAGATCCGGGTGGAGAGCGAACAGGGCGAGTGGTGCAAATTCGTGTTCACCCTGCCCACCGTGGCCCCGAACCCCGGCGGCATGAAGCGCCTGCCGGACGAAGCGGGCGGCGAACCCACCGTGGAAGACCCCGCCAGCATGAAGCCTGTTGAATGAACCCGCAGCCAGACTGCCCCAGCATCGGGGCGGTCTGGCTGCTTTTTGTGTTAAATGGACAAATCTTGCCATTTACGTCATTTCGGTGAAAAAGACGGCGGTGGGTTTGATTTTTTGCGCGTTTTCATGTAAACTAAAGAGTAACCATGCCTTCGTGGATTTTGCCGCAGAAAATGCGGCGAAATATGAAACGTATGGGACAAAAACTGCTAAAGATAACGGAGCGTAAAGATATACTATGGCAATCGTAAGTCCTTCGATCCTTTCGGCCGATTTTGGCAAACTGGGTGCGGACTGCCGCATGGTGCTGGACGCTGGTGCGCAGATGCTGCATTACGACGTGATGGACGGCCACTTCGTGCCCAACATCAGCTTTGGTGTGCCGGTGCTCAAGAGCCTGCACAAGAATCTGCCCGATGCCTTCTATGACGTGCATCTGATGATCAGCCACCCGCTGCAGTATGCCGAAGCCTTCATCAAGGCGGGCGCGACCCTGTACAACTTCCACCTCGAGTGCGAAGACGACATCCAGCAGACCATCGACGCCGTGAAGGCGCTGGGCTGCAAGGTGGGCCTGACCATCAAGCCCGGCACCCGGCCGGAAGCGCTGGTGCCGTACCTCGACCAGCTGGACCTTGTGCTGGTGATGAGCGTGGAACCCGGCTTCGGCGGGCAGAAGTTCATGCCCTCGGCGCTGGAGAAGCTCTCCTGGCTCAAGGCCGAGCGGGAAAAGCGCGGCCTTGCCTATCTGCTGGAAGTGGACGGCGGTGTGGACAGCACCACCGCACCCCTGTGTGTGGAAGCCGGTGCGGACATTCTGGTGGCAGGCAGCGCTGTGTTCGGCGCGGCAGACCCGGCTGCAGCCGTGCAGCGCCTTGCCGCCCTTTGAGAGGTGCCGTGTATGGATGAAGCTTTGATCCAAGAGCAGGAAGCCCAGCTGCAGAAAACCGGCCGCTACTACAAGCACATCTGCTTTATGGCCATTCCGCTGCTGTGCATGTCCTGCTACCTGTACGGTCTGCGCCCGCTGCTGCTGTGCGGCATCGCGGTGCTCACCGGAAATTTGTGCGACCGTCTGGTGTCGCTGCTGCGCCGCCGCGTGTATCAGGCCAGCGATTTTTCCAACGAGAGCTTCGGCCTTGTCATCGCCCTGCTCATGCCCGCCACGGTGGATATCTATGTGCTGGTGGCGGCAGTGCTGGCCGGTGTGCTCATCGGCAAGGAGATCTTCGGCGGCTACGGCAGCTACCCCTTTAACCCTGCCGCTGTGGGCTATGTGGTGGCAGCGGTGTCCTGGCCGGAACAGGTGTTCCGCTATCCGCAGCCCTACACTGCCATCCCGCTGTGGGATGCCTCGTCGGTGCCGGTATCCAGCGCCATCGAGGACACCCTGCGCAGCGGCGGTATGCTGAACATCGGTTCGCTGGCGCTGGGGCTGGGCGAATATGCCGCCCCCATGGGCACCGGCGCAGCCCTGATCATTCTGGCCTGCGGGCTGTTTTTGTGGACGCAGAAGGATGCCCACATGTCGGCATCCGTGAGCTTTCTGGCCACCTGTGCACTCATCGCCTTCTTCTTCCCGCGGCAGGCGGGCCTGGCCGACAGCGCTGTGCTGACGAACGCCCTGCCCCGTCTGCAGTGCATGCGGGACGAGCTGCTCACCGGTGCCATCCTGTTCAGCGCGGTGTTCCTGCTCAACGAGCCCTACACCTGTGCCCACCACCGGATGGGCCGGGTGCTGTACGGCGTGCTGGTGGGCCTTGTGTCCATGGGCTTCCGCTACTATGGCGTGTATGAGACCGGCGTGTGCTTTGCACTGCTGGTGGTCAACAGCATTTCGGCCTGGATCGACCGCACCGAGACGGGCCTGTACCGCATGACCCATCGGCAGGCCGGGCCGGGAAAGGAGGCCGCACAATGAGAAAAGTGACGGCAGAACTCATCGTAAAAGATCCGGCCAAGTTTGCCCACCACGACCGCGTATTTCTGAATAACCCGGTGGTCATGCAGGGCATGGGCCTGGCCCCGCTGGTGGTGCTTGCCACCTCCGGCCAGAACGCCGTGATGCTGGCCGCCGCCGTGGCGCTGCTGCTGGTGCCCTCCCGCGTGGTGGCCTGCCTTTTGAGCCGTCTGGTACCCCTGCGGGACGAAGACCCCTCGCAGGAAGAACTGCAGAAAAAGCTGCTGCCCCGTGCACTGATCTATGCCTTCAGCCCGGCGGTGGTGTATCTGGCAGCCTATCCCATCCTGAACGCTGTGTTCGGCACGGGCCTTTTGAGCCTGGGCATCTACCTGCCCCTGCTCACGGTGGAGCCGCTTTTGACCTACCGCTTCGGCCGCGTGCAGGAGACGGTGCACAAGGCGGTGTCCAAGGGCCTCCGCATCACGGTGGGCTATGCGCTTTTGCTGGTGCTGCTGGGCTGCGTGCGCGAATGGCTGAGTGCGGGCACCGTGTTCGGGGCTGCTGTGGGCAGCCGGGCGCTGCTGCCCATGGCCAGCATGCCGGCGGGTGGCTTCATCGTGCTGGGCGTGCTGTGCGCCGTCTGGCGTGCGCTGGCGAAAAAGCGCCGTGAATATCTGGAAAAAGAAGCCCGCAGCCTTGTGGCCGTGAATCACCAGAAGGAGGCGGAGCACGGAGAATGAGAGACGTTGTGATCACTTCGGCTGAATTTTTCAGCTATGCCGTGCTGGCGGTGTTCGCGCAGAACGCCGTCTTTACCCGTGCGCTGGGCGTTTCGCGCCTGGTGCAGCTGGTGGGCGACGACCGCACCAGCAGCTGGCTGTTCGGTCTGCAGCTGTGCATCACCCAGGTGCTGGTGGCCCCCATCGCCTGGTATGCGGGCAGCGGGATCGCCCCGCTGGCAAACCGTGCCCAGCTGCGCCCGCTGGTGTATATCGCCAGCATCGCGGTGGTGTGCTTTGCCGAGTATGCGGTGCTGTGGCTGGCAAAGGGCCTGCCCCACCGCAGCGCCCTGCTGCGCATCCTGCCGCTGGCCGCGCTGAACAGCTGTGTGCTGGGCACTGTGCTGGTGGAGCGCACCCAGAGCTTTACGCTGGGCCAGAGCTGGGGCTTCGGCTTTGGCAGCGGCCTTGGCTATGTGCTGGCCGTGCTGCTGGTGACGGAGGCCCGCCACCGCCTGCGCAGCAAGGCCATCCCGGAGACGTTCCGGGGCCTGCCCATCACGCTGGTCTACATCGGCGTGCTGGCGCTGGCGATCTATGGTTTTACCGGACATTCGGTGATCCTGTAACATCGGCAGGAAAGGAGAATGCACTATGGCAAGATACAAACGCAGACCGAAGGTCAAGCGTTACCACCGCAGCTTCTACAGCCGCACCGCCCGCATCAAGCGGGGCGTGGGCATCGTGGTGCTGGTGCTGGCGGTGCTGGGCGCGGCCTGGCTGGCAGCACCCCATGTGCTGGACTGGGCCACCCACACCTGGTACACTGTGGTGAAGAACCGCGATCTGGAAGCGGAATCCGCCTCCCGCGCGGCGTCTTCGGAAGCAGCGGCCTCCTCTGCTGCTGCAGCCGAGGCAGCTTCCTCGCAGGCGGCCTCGGAGCCCGCAGAGCCGGAGCTGGACGGCAAAGCCATCACCGGCGGCAGCTGGGCCGAGGTGGATGTGACCACCCTGACCGATGACGCCGCCATCCGTGCCGCGGCGCAGCAGCTGAAGGCTGCGGGCGCAGACTACGGCGTCGTGACCCTGAAAGATGCATCCGGCACGGTCTACTATGCGTCTGCGGTGGCGGCTGCTGCCAACGGCATCGTGGAGAGCCCGGCCGACCCGGCCCGCATCGCGGCCATCTTCCGGGAGGAGGGCATCATCCCGGTGGCGCAGATCGCGGCCTTCAAGGACCCCATCTCCTCCCGCACCGACCGCAGCATGGCCATCCATTACGGCGACGGCCTGTGGCTGGACGCCCAGAAGGACGGCAACGCCTGGCTGAACCCCTACTCTGCTGCGGCAGTGGAGTATGTGGGCGATCTGGTGGCGGAAGTGCAGGGCATGGGCTTTGAGCAGGTGATCCTGACCAACGTCCAGTTCCCGAAGCTCAGCCGCAAACAGGACTACGGCGAGACCGGCGGCGTCTCCCGCGCGGATCAGCTCAAGGCGGACATCGCTGCCTTGCAGAGCCGCTTTGCAGGCAGTGTGACATTGTGGTTCAGCTATACGCTGGACCAGTGCAATACCAGCAGCGTGGCGCTGGATGTGCCCGCTGTGACCCTGGGCATGGACAACCTGCTGGTGACGGCGGACAAGGCGCTGGATGCCGACAGCCGCACCGCGCTGGAACAGTCTGCCGCCGAACAGGGCGTGCAGCACCTGGTACTGCACAGCACCGACACGTTCCAGTAAGTTTTTTGGAACGTTTCTGGCTTTTATAGAGAGGGAGGAATCTGCTATGAATTCGAAATCCTGCTTTGCACCGGCCCACATCCTTCTGCCTTCTGCGCAGATCCCGCTGGAACAGTGGGGCTGCATCGCCTGCGACCAGTTCACCAGCGACCGCGAATACTGGCAGAAGGCCGAGGCTGCCGCAGCAGGCAGCCCCAGCACCCTGAACCTGATTTTGCCGGAAGTCTATCTGGAGGACGGCGACGCGGACGCCCGCGTTGAAACGATCCACGCCACCATGAAGGATTATGAGCAGAACGTGCTCACCCGCAGCGTGGACGGCTTTATCTACGTCGAGCGCACCGAGCAGAGCGGCCGGGTGCGGCAGGGCCTTGTGGGCATGGTGGATCTGGAAGCCTACAGCTACCGCCGCGGCGCACCCTGCGCCGTGCGCCCCAGCGAGAGCACGGTGGAAAGCCGCATCCCGCCCCGCATGAAGGTGCGCACCGGCGCGGCGCTGGAAACGCCCCACATCATGATGCTGGCCGATGACCCGGGCTGCACCCTCATCGAGCCGGTGGCGGCGCATAAGGCGGAGCTGCCCAAGGTGTATGAGGGTGAGCTGATGCTGGGCGGCGGCCACATCGCAGGATGGGCCGTGGAGGACCCTGCCCTCATCGCGCAGATCGAGCATGCGCTGGACGTGCTGGGCAGCCAGGAAGAATTTGACAAAAAATACCCGGATGCCACCCGCCGCGACCCGCTGACCCTGGCTGTGGGCGACGGCAACCACTCGCTGGCCACCGCAAAGGCCTGCTGGGAGGAACTGAAAAAGACCCTGACGCCGGAGCAGGCCGCAAACCATCCGGCCCGCTGGTGCCTGGCCGAGGTGTGCAACGTGCACTCGCCCGCCATCGAGATCGAGCCCATCCACCGGGTGCTGTTCAACGTGGACTGCGCCGCCGTGCTGCTGGCGCTGATCACCTGGAGCGACGCGAACATGGCCGGGTGCTGCTTTGGCGGCAGCAAGAAGCAGCCCTTCACGCTGGCCGGGCCCCACATGGCCAATGTGCTCAGCTTTGAGGACCCCACCGCCCCGCTGACCGTGGGCACCATCGACGAATTCATTGAATATTACCTCGAACACCACAAGGAGGCCCGCGTGGATTACGTCCACGACGAGCCCGCCGTCCGCGCCCTGTGCAAGAAGGGCGCTGTGGCGTTCCTGATGCCGCCGTTTGCCAAGAGCGACCTGTTCAAGGGCGTCGTGATGGGCGGTGTGCTGCCCCGCAAGACCTTCAGCATGGGCCACGCGGAGGAAAAACGGTACTACATCGAGTGCCGGAAAATTGTAAAATAAGAACGCTCCCCCAAAAGCCTTCCCCCAGCCGGGGGAAGGTGGCATTGAGCAAAGCGAAATGACGGATGAGGGTGATGGGACAGCAGATGTGTGCAATTGACGCGCCCTCATCAGTCTGCTGTGCAGACAGCTTCCCCCGACCGGGGGAAGCCAATGGGGAAGTGCCACTTGAAATTAGGAGAACCATGACATTTAAAGAATTGAATCTGTCCGCCCCGCTGCTGCGCGCTGTGCAGGAGGCGGGCTACGAGACCCCGTCGCCCATCCAGGCGGCTGCCATCCCGCCGGTGCTGTCCGGCCGGGATCTGATGGGCTGCGCCCAGACCGGCACCGGCAAGACGGCTGCCTTTGCGCTGCCCATGCTGGACCGCCTCACGGCCAATGCACCCCGCCGCAAGGGGGCTATTCGGGCCCTGATCCTCACGCCCACCCGCGAGCTTGCTTTGCAGATCGGCGAGAGCTTTGAAGCCTACGGCAAGTACCTCAAGCTGCGCAGCACCGTCATCTTTGGCGGCGTGGGCCAGGCACCCCAGGTGGAAGCGCTGAAAAAGGGCGTGGACATCCTCATTGCCTGCCCGGGACGGCTCAACGACCTGATCGGTCAGGGCTTCATTGATCTGTCGGACCTTGAAATTTTTGTGCTGGACGAAGCCGACCGCATGCTGGATATGGGCTTTGTGCACGATGTGAAAAAGGTGATCGCCAAGCTGCCCAAGGAGCGCCAGAACCTGATGTTCAGCGCCACCATGCCCGCCGAGATCGAGCAGCTGGCCGCCGGCATCCTGCGCAAGCCCGCCTTCGTCAAGGTGGACCCGGTGTCCAGCACCGTGGACCGCATCCAGCAGAGCCTTTACCATGTGGAAAAGGGCAACAAGAAGTTCCTGCTGCCCTGGCTCATCAAGAACCTGCAGCCCCCTGTGGTGAATGCGCTGGTGTTCAGCCGCACCAAGCACGGTGCGGATAAGATCGCCAAGGACCTGACCAAACAGGGCATCCCGGCGGCGGCCATCCACGGGAACAAGAGCCAGACCGCCCGCGTCACCGCGCTGGAAGATTTCAAGGCCGGTAAGACAAAGGTGCTGGTGGCCACCGACATCGCCGCCCGCGGCATCGACATCAGCGAGCTGTCCCACGTGTTCAACTACGACCTGCCCGAGGTGCCGGAGACCTACGTGCACCGCATCGGCCGCACGGCCCGCGCCGGTGCCGACGGCACGGCTGTCAGCTTCTGCGCGCCCGAGGAGCAGGAATATCTGGCGGGCATCGAAAAGCTGAACCGCCGCAAGATCCCCGTGGTGAGCGGTCACCCCTGGGACGGTGTGCCCGCACCGGTGCGCCCGGAGCCGCCCGTGCGCGGCAAAAAGCCGAAGGCGGCTGCCGCACAGGCCGACAGCCAGCCCGAACCGCAGGCCGCCAAGGCTGCAAAGCCGGAAAAGCCCGCAGCCGCAAAGGCAAAGCCTGAAAAAAAGACTGTTGCCGCGCCCAAGGCGCAGGCAAAGCAGCCCGCAAAACTGGAAAAAGAGGAACAAC
>ERZ1034913.1173-NODE-1173-length-16906-cov-14.430004_pt1 | contig 16906 bp, 11 predicted proteins | sample MGYA00520697_ERZ1034913 | MGnify/ENA primary metagenome ERZ1034913 (study PRJEB33766, sample SAMN09781786) | gut metagenome | biome: gut microbiome | host: Homo sapiens | place: Madagascar | study: EMG produced TPA metagenomics assembly of the PRJNA485056 data...
TTTTTCATATGCTTGTTGTTTTTCAACCAATGGAGTTACATACGCATCAATCTCCATTGCAAGTTTTGTTAATTCTTCAACCGTCCAATCTTCACAAGTATTTCCTACATCATTCCACTTGAGAAGAGGATAGGAGAGGGACTGCTGAGAATAAATATTGTACATCGCCATTTTTGATGTAAGCTGTCTTTGTTTTTCTTCTGTAACAGTATAATATCTTCCCTCTTCATATTTTGCTTTAGAAAATAAAGGATGAGAAGATAAATACTCAGCCAATAATACTTTTGATTCCTCAATCTTTTCATTTTTCAATTTATCCAATTCAGGATTTACAATGTAATTTAAATACTTTTCAGGATTGCTATTTAAATCATCCATATCGAGTAATGATTTTTTTTCTACAAATTCATTGTAGTCATATTCAATATAACTTGTTGAAGACTCTTCAAAAGTATTTTCATCAGTTTTTTCAACTCCATTTAGACAAATAAATACCGTAACCATATCACCATTTTCAATGATTTTAACAGGTTGCTGGGACTCCGAGAATCTTGCCTTTTCCATAATCACTCACCACCTTTTTACAAATTTTTATAATCTTTCTTACTTTATATTTCTTCTTAAATTTATTGCTATCACTATTTACAATTTGTCCCCAATATGATATTGCTCGTCTAGCCCATACCAACGGTATAAATTTATGTGTAGCAATCATTTTTCCCAATTTTAAAAATGTATGTCGTATTCGTTTAAAAGTTCTACGTCTAATAGTTGTATGCCATCTATAAATACGAAATCCCATCATATCTATAAATTTGATATCATGTTCTTTATCTTTGTTATCAATTTTTGAGACAAACCAATCAATTTTTATAATCAATCCTAGTTTATCTTTTGCATATTTAATCATCAATTTAACTGCTTTATGTAAATCTTTAGAATTTGTTGACATAAGCATAACATCATCCATATAAAATAATTGGTGTTTTACTAAAGAAATATATTCACTTGTTTTATTTCTACGAGATTTTCTAATTTTATGCATATGACTAATTTCATGATATAACTGAGATAAGTATAGATTACACAAAAATTGAGACAAATAAGAACCAATAGATAACCCTTTGTCAAATGTATGAATGATAGTTTCAATTAACCACAACAGCATATCATTTTTAATATGTTTTCTAAGAAATTCCATTAATAATTTTCTATCTATACTTTCATAACATTTTTTAATATCTGCTTTCGCAAAATAAGTTAACGATTTGTTTCTCAACCATCTTCTTATTTGACGTACACCTTTTGAACAACCTCTTCCTTTAATAGCCGCACATTGATGTACACCTATACGACAAAAGAAAGGCTTTAATCCTTCTACAGCAATATAGTCATATATTTGCTGTTTTATATTTTGTATTCCAATTCGTCTTTCTTTAAAGGAAGATGAATCAATTTTGATTTTATACCAAATTGGAGGAAAATGTAAATCTTTATTTAATAATTCATTACGAACAGTATCAATAATTTTTTCTACTATCCATTTTACAGCTTCTTTACCATATCTATAAATGATACAATATACCTGATTAGGTGTTAAACCAGATTCTTCAGAAAATAATTTTAATGTATCATTTCTTTTATATTTTCCATCAAGACAATTATAAGTAGCTCTACTTATTAAATCTCTATCTGTAATATCTATATTTTTACAATATCGTTTCGTATTTTAAGACCATCCTTTTTTAAGTTTATATCCAGACATTTTTCGATTGTCTTTAAAAGGCTTTTCGGTTTTTTAATTTCTACTAAGCCCAACTATAATCATACATTATAGTTTCCGTTTACCCTTGGACGAGAGTAAACAGATTGGTCTTATAAAAAGAATTTTACGCATCTGCGAAGGTGTGATAAATCACAATAAACTTTTCGTCTACGAATTATGATGCCAAAGATTAAAATGAAATTAAACAATTTCGGCAGCCGTAATTCCAGTTCGTCCTGTCAAGCCAGTTCCTGCAATTCAGATGGAAACCTGCATTAGAACCATTCCTGAGATTACCGCCAGCACCATAAGTCCCTTATATTTTAAGTTATGTATTTTATATTTTATATTATTTTGCAAAATAATATATTATGGTCAATAGGAGAGAAGGGGAAGACCCCTCTTTTTACTACGCTACGCTTCGTAAAAATTCACCCCTAAAGACCAGAAGATTAATCGCGGCAGCCGTAAACCCAGCCCGTCCAGTCAAGCCAGAGCCCGCAAGCCAGAAGGAAACCAGCAAAAGAACCAAGCCCGAGAAAACCGCCTTGAGGATATTCTCTAGTTCCAGAAGTGCTTGTACCGCCTGCATATAATCTACTTGCAATACCCTGTTTATCGCTTGCTCCAATACCAGAAGGGAACCACACACCAGTAGAAGTATCAATAGTCAAATCACCAATCCACCAATCAGAACCTTTTCCATCGGCTGAAGCAGGAATATTACCTATTTTAGTATATGTGTTTTTAATTGTTGTTTCATCATTACTTCTAACAACTCCTTTTGGACACACATAAACATCTTTACTATAATCTGGCTGAAATACCATTACAGTGTCAGAAGCAATTTCATAAGCACCATTTCTATATTCTCTACCTTGGACACGATATGTATGCTTCCAATCTGTATTAGAAATTGGAGAACCATCATGATGTCCAATTACAGAATCAGTGCTTCCAGAATACCAAGGCATTGTTGATATTGTGATATTTGCCGTAACGGTATCTGAAAGAGCAATAGGGGTAGTATCAAATCCTGTATCAACATCAAGATATATTGCCTTATTGTTATCATCTAGAGTTTCAATCTTTAAGATTTTAACAACTTTAGCATACTTATGAATGTTGGTAACTCCTCTGTCTAAATTGACTCCTGTTTTTGTATCATTTAATTGTCCATATCCAACGGATACAGATGAACCTACTAATAAATTGTTTGCTTGTGCATTTGTAACAGGGAAATATGTTTCTTTTGTACTTCTAATAACAGAAGCAGAATACTGTAAATTATAATTTGTGCATCCTTTATATAAACTCTGAGAATCTTTTGTAGCACCCTTAATCACATTAAAGATAAATTGAAACGTCATATGTTCTGCACCAGCACCATGATAACCTTTTCCTTTTTTGGGGAATTCAGTCATCATTTTATTATAAGATATAAAAGTTTCTGGTTTACCATTTTTCACAGAACGTAAAAATCCATCATCACCAATGCTTGCATAATATTTACTGCCAATACACCAAGGTAATACTTCTCCATCAGCGGTAACACATTCACTCCAAGGTTTTAATTGCACATCCGTTCTTAATGGATTTCTCATATCAGAAATTGTAACATCTACATATCCTTCATCTTGATTTACTTGAAAATCATAATAGAAAGACATTTGCATAGCTCCAACATCTACATTACCTGTAAATGAAAAATTTTCATCTCCTTCAATAGCAGTAGGATATGGTGAACCATCATCATTTCTTTTATAATTACAATTTACCCATTCAAATAACGGATGTTGTCCATTTAAATAATCATCTTTACCTTCAACAGTGTCAGTAGAAGGAGTAAATTCAAGTCCTGCATTATCTAAAAGTTTTGTACCAGTAGAGGTAGGATTGGTGGCAAATAACCAAATTCTCGTTCTATACACCTTACCAGTTCGTTTCATATCATAAAATTTACTAATTGTTTCTACATGGGGAGTGTTATTTAGAACATCTCTAATGACATCTGTTGTAACTGCCTTGTTATTCCATTCTTCTTCTGTGCCTGTAAACGTACCTAATCGAATGGCTGTTTCATAAGCAGATTCTCCTTTTAATGCAGGAATTGATTCCCAATTTTTTGAGGTAGGATTTTTAATTTTTGCTGTCGCATAATTGAAAGTTTTCAAATTTTATTACCTCCTTTTTGTTTAAATAAAAAGACACTACATATGTAATGCCTTTTAAATAATTTTGTATTGAAAGAATAATTTCATGTGTTATAATAAAAAAGTCATCTTGTAAGAGATGTGGATTGAAATTATCTTTTTATTTTAAGAGTGGCGTTTTATATTTTTATAGAACGCTATTTTCTTTTATAAATTTTATCAAGTTAATTAGTTTCCGCTTTCGGTTCTTCTTCCTTACCAACATCCATCAGCTCATTGTACTGTTCCTCTGTGATTCTCCCAACTGCAAAGAAAATATCAATCTTATTCTTTAAATCATCAGTCAGTCCATTTCTTTCTTTAAGTTTTAATAATGTTTTGTATAACATCTCCTATACCTCCAATTCTGTTAATGTTACTGCATATTCACTGTTGACGTAGGCTTCTGCCGATTGTGTATCCATGTCATAGATATAATCACGATTGTCGTTGAGTTGCTGTTTTACATAGTTCCAACCATTAGCCATGCTAATCGGGTAGTTGAATACTGTATATCCGTCAAGCTGTTCTGAATTTGCGCTGATGTTTGTTACTGGATAATAGGTAGACAATGATTTCAACGACTTAATCTCTTCAAGTGATAAATTCTCTTCTTGAGGCGTCCCCGTCACATAATAAGCAATTAACGGTGTTCCATTTGAATTCTGTTTTTTTAATTCATTTGTAAATTCATCAACGCTTGAGAATCTGGAATCTGAAACTGCTATACATCTATCATATGGGGCGTTCATAGAATTTAAATCCTGGTTTGCTTTTTTTTGATACCACGGATATTTTGCATTCATAGCATTGCCTCCTGATACATATTCTTTTAATTCTTCAACCCTAAAAGAATATGGATACGTTCCCCAATTTTCAAAGCCCATCTGCCATTTTTCTTCACCAGTTAAAATAAGCTTGTTGATTTTTCTAACTACTTTCCCACGTTCCACATCCACATAATCCGCAACATACTGCTGTCCGTTGATTGTGACGTTGCCACCTGAACTTACAGGAACGGCGTTGAGGGTATATGGGAGAGCGACGGTCTGAGATTTTGTTCCATCTTCGTTTGACACCTTCACTGTCGGATTCACCACACTCTTAATTTCAACTGGATTTTCGGGTGAGGGCGTTCCATCCTGTGATGATTTGCCATACAGCATCATATCTTGAATCTTGCCATTGTCGGAATCAATAATATGAGTTTCACCTTGATTCGATGCATAGAACTTTGTAATTTTGTTGGATATATCTTCCGTTAGATTACCAATCTTTTCATCTCTCTTATCCAAAGCATCCTTAACCTGCCCTAAAGTTGCTAATTTTTGCGGGAGTTCAGAATTTACCTTAATTTCATCACTCATATTAATTTCCTCCTAAATATGTAGCAGCATCTTCATCTGATGCAACATGTGTTTTAGTTTCTAATTCTGTGATTTTTGCTAATAGAGATTGCAGGTCTGTGTAGATTTTTTGAGAACTCCAAGTATCAACTTCATTAGTTTCATTATCTTTGACTTCTGGAAGAGAAAAACTTTCATTTGACTCAGAGTTAATCCATACTTGAGTATTTTCATCAGTTGGAGTAGTAGAAGATACTTCTAAAGATTTAATTGTTTTTAATCGTTCTCTCGAATAAGAATCTTCAAATTCATGTACAACTCCACCAACTTCAATATTTTTAATATTTGTAGCCATTTAATTCCTCCCTTCTAAATATGTAATGTCCCATCATCATCAACTGACATATTATTTTTTACAGCAGTAATCATCAATTCTGCTAATTTTTCCATTTTAAAATTTTTCACCTGCGATGTACCTGTATCCCATAACATACCAACATCGTTTTTACTAATGTCTTCTTTTAGAGGATAAGTATTAAACATTTTTTCTGATGCCATAATTCCTCCTCCTATCTAATCGCTAATGTTCCTTCGGGTGTTACGGTTATATTCAGTTCCTTACCCCATTCTTTTATTTTTTCTTTTGTGATTGAATCAAGTACCTCTTTATTAGAATGAGCGTGTTCTGAGTCTTTAGAAGCGTATTTTTCATCGTGATTATGGTCTTTGCTTGAAACTCCAATTTCATCTGAAGAAACGTCACCTGTTAATTCTTTCCCATTAATAGATGGTTTATTTTTTAAATCATCATAATTAGAAGTAGTAGATGGGACAGAAGGAGAAGAAGAACTGGTTTTTTCGTCTGTATACTTTTTTGCTATCGCTAAAGTCTTAATGTCAATCATTTTTTAAACCTCCTTCCAAACACCAGAGCTATTCAATACATATAATTTACATTTATCAATTACAAAACACGTTGAACCAATTGAACATTCTGAGATTTGTGAATTATCTGTTGCACTTGCTAATGCACCTTTTTTTGTATTTGTTGGAAGTTTAGAAATATCTTCTTCTGAGTCACAATAAAATTCTTTTAAGTCAGGTCTATTATTATTTCCAATATCATTAATCCAGTACGCCATAAAACACCTCCTTTAATTTAAAAAAGAGAAGAGTGTATCAATCTCTTCTCTGAAATTATTCATGTACAACTGTTGAAATAGAATTATCAGATTCATCAACAATTGGTCTTTGTACTTCATCAGTAAGAATATATACATGGGTATCTTCTTCTGTATAAGCTGTATATTTACAAACAAATGAGATTTTCTTATCAACTACGGAATTATCAAGATAAATTGCTTTTCCTGTTTTATAAGGTTTTACTGTATCCAATGATTCACCATTTTTATCTCTTCGATACCACTCATAAGTACCACTTGGTAAATCATCTCCTGTAGCTTCAACCCACCTTTTATCACTTGTAGAATACTTCATAAGAGTTACACTTTTTGAAGTTGTGTTAACTTTGTAAAAATACCCAATTGTTCCATCAGAAGGTTCTTCTGTAAGGAAATCTGTAGATTTTATTTCGTCAATCTGTTGTCCATTCTGAAAAATCATTGCATAGACTCCACCAACACCAGAACCATTCACTAATTTATCTCCTAAAGAAGAAAAACATTCTACGCTAATAGGGTCAGTTTTGTCCATAACCGTATAGAATGCCTGATAAGTTCTAGTTTTATAAACTGCACGACATCTAAATGATGCAGTAGAATCAACCATAGGAGGAGTAACTGTAAGATAATCATTGGTACATCCATTAATATCTTGGTAACTACCATCAATATATTTGCTCCATTGATATGTCACACCCGTTGTTGCTGTATCCATACCATCGTGAAGTATGGTTCTTAAAATAACATTATTATTTCCATTATTAATAGTAGAGTCACCAGTTACATATACCTCAAGCAATACAGCATTTTCTCCGCTTTTTGCCTGAATAATTTTATTAATACTAAATTTAAAAGTATTAGAAAGTCCATTTGATGTAATAGTGATAGTGATTTCTCCAGATAACCCAGAAAATAAAGTTGCTCCTTTTGCGACAGAAAGAATAATACATCCTTCAGAACTTGTAGTAGCAGGAGTGTTAGATTTTACTGTAATTCCAGATGGAAGAGGAGTAGCTACAACAGCAGTGCCATCCGTAGCTTTCATACCCAATTCACATTTAAAAGGAATTGTAATTTCTTTTGCTTCACTAACAGTTCCATCGGTATCGCAGTTGATATTATCAGAAAAATTCCCCAATCTAATACTTAATGCATCAGCACCAGAATCACCTTGTTCTCCATCAGCACCATCTTTTACTATAGGAATAGATTGACTATCTTTATAATTAGTTGTTGTTCCAGCTTCATATAATTCACCTTTAATAAGTTTAATCTTATTACTAGATGGTTTATAAATGTGTGAATTCTCATCTACCCCTGAAGTATATTTTAAATCAAAATTTTCTCCATCCGTGGACTCGTAAATTTTAAATCTACCTGAATAAGCTGTATCAGGATTATTACCTACTCGTTTTGTAGCAGAAAATGTCACTGTCTCAGGAACAAACACATCATTTTTATCAATCTTTAAATAAGATAAATCTGAATTAATATAATAGAAAATTGGGTCAGCAGCGTCAGCACCAGACCTATCTTTATGAACAGTAAATCTTTTATTTAAAGTGGTATAACCTGAACGTGTAGCAATAAAATCTACATATCCAGTCTCTACAGTGATACCTGTGACAGTATACACAAAAGTTTTTGAATCAAAAGTTCCTGTAATTCCATCACTTGGAGTAGCAGTAATATTCCAATTAGCTGTATCATCTTTTGAACCTTTTAATATAGTAAATTTAGTATTTGCTCCATTTAAAGACGTTGGATATAATTCTCCATTTGCTTTAGTAGGAATTGACTGAGAATCATTTGTCAAGTTACAAGTGATTGTTGCTGAACCTGCTGCACCATTACGAACTTTCCAAATCTGATGAATGTCAGAAAGATTTTCTGTGTTTGTCACTAATTTAATTACTGCCATATCTCCCACAAATACATCATCTGTATCATTGACAGTAAGAGTAGTTGTATTAGAAGAATTAGGATATACTTCAAAACTTCCATCCGCTTTTTTATACTGCCATTGTTTTACAGTTGTATTTTCTAATGTTGCGGTAAGGACAATGGATGGGGCAGAAATAAGATTTCCTTCTCCATTATATTTAAAAGCTGTCTCACCTGTAATATCACATTTAGATAGTTTTTTTACATTTTTAATAAGACCAAAAGTCATCTGCGCTTTTGCTTTTACTTCAACACCTTCTGCATCAGGGTCACGATAAGTAATTGTACAGATGTATGTAATTAAATCTGCATCAGCTAAAACATTTTTTGAAACAATTAATACTCCACCTGAAACCTTTTCTCCTGTAACTAAAGCAGTTGGATTTCCTGAGCCAGCTTGTCTTTCCCATACAAAACTAAGACCGTTTGAACTTAAAGCCATCATTTCACCATTTAATTCAACAAAGGGTGTTAAAACTAAATTGTTTGTTTCCCAGTTGGGAGAATAAGCTGGCGATTCATTTGGATCATAAACAGTTGTAAGGGGAAGAGAAGAGCCTAGCCATGCACTTAATTTCCCTACATCAGAAACATCAATGATGGTAATTCCACCATAGGCTTGTTGTTTTGCCATACAAAACCTCCTTTATCTACTTTTACTTTGTCGAATAGAAGCTTTTGCCAGTGTTTCTCCATCATAAGAAAAAGTGCAGGTAAAATACGCTGCACTAAACATCACATCACTTCTATTAATTGTTATTGTTTTTGCTCCACTTGAATGTTGTTCATTCCAATATTTATCACTAGAAGAATCATAGGTAGAACGTTCCCAAGTAAAACAAGAATCTTTGTATTTATCAGTTACGTTTTCATTATTTTGAAATAAATTTACCGATATGGTAATTTGAGATATTTTTCTACTCGTATTGACTCCTTGAGGAGTAACGAATCTTATCTCAAAAGGTATAGAATCATCAATTTTAGAATTTAATCTTTTTATAGATGCATTAGTACTTTCTTGAAATTCAACATATTTAATACCAAACGAATTGCCACTACCATCAATAATATGCGTAATAGATACATTTCCATTTTCATCTGTTTCAACAATTGGAAAATTTAATTTTGATTTTGAAATAGTTTCATCAGAAATCATGTTATTAATGATTGTATTAGACGGGATACCCTCTTGTGTAATACCATTTTCATCAAACATGGCAGTTCTACCATCAGTGCCTTTTACAATAAAATTAAAATTACCATTACCATCTTGTCCAATCTGAACTCTGACATTTCCATCTTTATCATAAAATTGCTGAGTTGAATCTTTAAAAGCAATAGAAGGGTTTCCATCTTGAGAAATAAGAGTAATTAATTCAGCAGTAGCAGAATGAGCCATTAAATCAGCAACAGAAATTTTTGATGCAATTAAATCTTTAATTACAGCTTCATCAATCGTTACGTTACTTGCAGTAAGATGAATTGTCTGTAAATCACCAACTGAACCTGTACCTGCTAAAAGAGTTTTAATATTTGCTACATCTGCATTAAGGGTAGAAATATTTATCTCATGATTAATAAGGTCTATGATAATTTGTCCTGATTCATCTTTTATTAACTGTGTTGTTAACTCTGTAAAGAAACCTTTGTCTGCATTAAGAATTTTTGTGGTAATCATATCTGCGTCAATGGTTCCTGCAACTAATTCTTTAAATTCACCTTTATCTGCCTGTACAAGTTTTGCCATTACTTGATCTGCGTCAATGTACTTAGCATATAAATTTGTAAAGTTACCTGTAATTCCTGATACAGTTCCTTCATTATTTTTATTCATATAAGCATTAAAAGAAGAACTTGCAAGTAAAGACTTTATAAATTCAGGTGTGATAGTATAAGCAGTAACATCTTTGGAATTTCCTGTTGCTAAAGTAAGAGAATTTTTTGCAGCAGAAAGTGCAGAATTTAATAATTCATTAAAATCATTTCTCTTAGATTTATACCTAGTCATTGTAGAAAAGGTAAGAGTAAAGTCACCTTGATAAACACAAGGATTATATGTAATACTGACAAGTCTCAATCTTTCAAATGTTCCATCAGTTTTTACTTCAACATGAACAAAATTATAAATATCTAATGGTTCTACTAAATCTTTAAATTCTTCTAATCCATAGACATTATCTAAAGTATCTTCCCATGTATATTGAGGATGAGACGCTGCATATAACCTATCAACTGCATCTAAATATAATTGATATTCTTTTTCAACCTTTTCTGTAGATGAAGTAATAGTAGTTGTAATGATATTTTCATTTTGATAATCTGTATGCTTGTAAAGTTTTTTTAAAAGATATTCTTCATATTTTGTAAATTCTTCATATTTCGTTTGAACTTTTCCGAAATTTTCTCTTCTAACATTCAAAGCAATTTCAGTATATTCTTTTTTATATCCATCTCTTTCAGAAATTACATCATCGTATTCTTTCTTTCGTTCTGCGAGAGCAGTAGTGCATTCATCATACAATTTTTTATAATCAAGATACAATTGATGATATGTGTTATAAACTTCTTCACTTTTATCTGTAATTTCTTCATTGTACTCTTGAGAAAATCCTTTCAATACATCCATCTGGTCATAATATCTTTTTTGACAGATTGTAAGCTCATCTACACCATATAATTTCCAGTCAGTAAGATATGATTTTTGATATTCTTCGTCCATTTGAAAATATTGAAAAGTAGATGCACTTTCACCTAACTCTAACATAGGAGCAGTGATATCGAAGTTTGAATTTTCTCCTTCACATGAAAAATAAATTTCTGTAATATCAGAAGGAGCAGTAAATGTTATCTGAACTCTTGTCCAAGAAGATGTAATGGATTTTTGAGTATAATTAACTTTTGAATAATCATTTTCATCATTAGAAGAAGAATATCCTAATTGAATTTTTGAAACATTAGAAGAACAAATAAAGGCACTTAATGTATAAGTACTTCCTTTTGTCGTATCAATGCCCTTTTGTTTAATTCCACAAGATTCAGAATTACTATGAATTGTCATATATCTTGTAGCACCATAAACAGGTGAATTATCTTCAAAATCAATACACTCACTAAGAGATTTATTTATTCCATACCAATTTGAAGATGTGATAAATGTGGCATTTTTTAATATATTTCCTGAACCATATTCTTTAAGAGAATCTTGAATTTCACTCTTATCTTCATCATTTCTTTTAACCAGTTCATTAATAATGGTTGGAAGAATATAATTCATAATTTGTTCATATTTATCCCAATCCTCAGAATTTTTTAAGGCATTTAAATCAAAATTTCCATTTTCATCTACATAACTTGATTCGTAACCTTTTATCATTGCAGTATAATCATCATATGCCTGCATCAAATCTTTTGTAGATTTATTTGACCAATCTTCTGTAGCTCCATCAACAGGAACTCTTGCTTTTATTTCTGTAGCTCTATCCTGTGCATCTGCATATTTTTTTTGAAGGTTGATATAATCTAACCTTTTGGAATCTCTGTATTCCTTCCAAGCATTATATTTTTCTTTAAGTGTTGTAGGAATATATCGCTCATCTTTAAGAAGATAGGAATAATCTTCTAAATCTGTTTCTCCAAAATTCGCAAGAACAATATTATCAATACCATCTCCACCAGATACAGTGATAGAAGTATATAATTCTTCTGAACGAGTAGCCTTTAATGTATTCTGAATGTTTCTCCATCCAATATAAACATTTGTATCTTTTCCAATATGTTCTACATATGTTGCATTAATTTTACAATTAATTGTATCAAATGTAAAAATACAACTAAATGCACTAGATACATCTTGTGTGAGAACAGAATACAGGTCGGAATTATCAATATTAAAGGCATAAGACTCTTCGGATAAATGAACTGGAGTATCTAATTTTTGTCCAGAGCTATCTTCATATCTAGCAATGGAATCAATTTCTCCAATTTGCCAAGGAGAATCAGCAATATTATCAACCCAGTTATCTATTTCATTTCCATCTTCATCTATTTCTATTTTTGATGGGATAAGTCCTGCATGATGCAAGAGAATATGCAATAAAGAAAGTTCTGGCTCATCAGGATTATGAAATTTTACTCTTGGAAAAGTTTCCTTATATTTATCAGGATATTTGTCTTTTGGGTATTTTGACTGAAACATCATTTCATAAGATGATTCTGTACCTTGTCCAACTTTAAATCTCTGAATGTCGTAATTTTGTAATTCAATCTCGTAAGACTGGGCTTCAACACTTTTATTTTCAATCTTTCCATCATGACCTATCTCTGGTGGATTTTTAATGATGAACCAGATTCCATCTACATAAATTTCCATTAATTCATCAAGATAATCATACCATGCACTTTTTTCACCATTAAAAGTTTCATATGCAGTAAAAGAAAGAGTATATGTGTTATTTGCTTTCTTTTCAATCTGTACGGTAGTTTCATCAACACCACCAATTACACCTAATAACCTTTTTCCTGTCTGTGCAATATACAGAAATTGTTGATTGGCATATTGATTAGTATAGTTCATTAATACGCACCAACCTTTCTGTATTCTCGATATTTAATCTTAATTGTTGCATTTCCTGAAAAAGAAATTTCATTTTGTCCAGATAATAATTTAAACCAGTATATTTTCTGTGGGTCTAAAATATTTAAATCAGTAAGAGGAATTAATGTCCCGATAGAATTTTTAATAGTAAGATTTTGACAATCAATATAAATAGTATTATTTGCTCCCGTAGGATTAAATGTAATAGAAGATGAGTTATCTGTAATATTAGTTATAGTAATATCGTTCTTATCTTTTGGGGTAACTTCTATAACAGGATAAATATAACTTTCTAAGTCATCTGTTTCATTAAAAATACTATATTTCTTTCCACTTGTAGAAAGAATTTCTTCCTTTTCTTCACTATAACCAAATGGAGAATCACAAGTAATTGTAAATTTTAGACCAATAACTTCTTGAATAAATGTAGATTCTACATTCTGAACCGTAACAAAATAATCTACATATTCATCTGCTTCAACATCATCATTATATTCTGTCATATGAAATAATTTAGGAAAACGAGGAGAAGTAAGCCACGCATTAATTTTACCAATTTCAGAACGAGTAAAAAAATTTTTTTCAGAAGTGCATGGATTTTTTACTACAGTTACATTAAATTGGAGTGGAGCAGTATAAGTAGCACCGAAATGATTAGGTCTTTGTCTAAAAATATTCATTTCTCCAATATTTACAGACCTCTCTAACCCCATTGGAACAGAATCTATTGTTTCAAAGGATACAATTGTCAATCCAAAACTTTCAGATGATTTGCCATTAAATTCAAAATATTTACCAAAAATCGCCATATAAACCTCCTTTCCTGATTTATAGTTTTAATAGAAAAGAGTACCAGAACTTTGACATTCTGGTACTCTGAATTTATAACGTATTCAATTTACTAAATTACAAACCTTTCTTATAACCCAATTTACCAAGGTCATCTTTTAATTGCTTAGTAATGTAATCATAAGACATTTCCTGCATTTTCTTAACTCCAGGGAATGTGTCTTTATCAATACTTCCCTGAACAATTAGATTATTTTCAATATTAATATCTCCTAATTCTCCACCTTTAGCCATCTCACTTGCCTTTTCAACATTTTTAATGAACTCTGGTACTAAGTTTTTGACAGGCTTCTCAGGAAGTATCATTTCGCCAAGACGAGCAGTGATTAAACCTTCATCCCCATTTGCATTGATGACTTTACTTAACTCAGGAATAATCTTTGTAATATCATTAACAGGAAGAAGTTCATTCGTGATACCACCTGTAGCATAACCTTTGATTCTTTGTACAGTTGCTTTAACCCCCAGTTTTTTCAAATCATTTACATAACCTTGAGCTTTTGATTTCTTAGTATTTTCTATTTTAACATAATTGTTGTGATGTTTCGCACCTTCAAGACCTTTACCTTTTTTCAAACTTTTTGTGCTAATAGTCTGATGATTTTCAATCTTCTTTCTCTTAGCATCGTTGATATATTTCCAATAAGCACTTTTCTTCATAGTAGCAATATGCTTTTTGGTTTTTGTATATGCTTTAGAATATTCTATATTAGCATTCTTTAATTTTGATTGAAGGTTATTAATCTGTTTTTGTTTTTGTTTCTTAGCTTCTTCATCCTGCTTGGCTTTGGCATCAGCAGCTTTCTTACGGTCTTGTCCTTCTTGTGTTAAAGTTGGCTCTGGTTTACTTGCCTGATTTCCAATCTGGTCTACAGCTTTATCTGCTTTAGATTCATTTCTTCCACCTTTAATAATAGAAGTATCAACATTTCCAAGAGTAGGAGAAGATGATGTAGAACCATTTTTAACATTTGTTACGGTAGTATCTAATTCTTCTTTTGTTTGATTAGTGGCTTTCTCCGTAGCATCCGAAACCGCTGTACCAGAAGATTTGATAATATCTCTAATTTTTGCATAAGCTTCATCGTAAGATTCAACCATACCATCAAGCATTTTATTAACAACATCTGTCTGCATTTTAGAATTGCTATCTAAGGCTTTTAGAGTTTTATCAAGGGCATCTGATGCATCCTCAGAAATCTTATCATAACCTTCACTACGGATGTCATTTTCATGATCTCTTACAGTATCGTCATAATCATCCTGTGCATCTTTAAGCTGTGCTTTCAGTTCTTCTAAACGTGCCTTACCTGCTGCACTAGATGTACCCTCTAAAGCTGCAATCTCATTTTGAAGGGTAGTAATATCTTTGTTCTTCTGTTGAAGAGTCTTATTATAATTATAATAATCCTGTTTAGCTTTCAAAGCATTCTGTCTCTTAGTTATATTTTTCTGCAAAAGGTCATTTTCTTTTTGAAGAGAATCTTTATATATCTGTAAAATAGCATTACGACTATCTTTAACAGTAGATGCTTCTTTCTGTTGTGCTTCAATAATCTCACGTTTCTTTGACAAATAATCTTCTTCTGACATTTGACCATTTTTATACATTGTCTCAAGACCAGTCATTTCCTTTTTATAATTAGAAATTGCCATCTGTGCCTGATTAATTTTCTGAACATTAAGAAGAACTTGTGCATTACCTACATCAGTAATGGTTCCATCTTCTGCGACAGTTTCAGCATCCCCCATAAGGTCAATGAGATGTTCAATATCACTGATATTATTATCAATGGCTTCATTTATCTTTTCAAATGGTTCAAAACGAAGTTCTTGAATAGAATCATTTAATTCCTCATTATCTGATGCTAAACCAAGAATCTTTACATCTAAATCTGAAACCTCAGAATTTAATTTATTCCAGTTAGTAGAATCTTTTTTATATTTATCTCGCTCCATAATCTTGTCATTACGGAGTTTTTCATAATATACAATCGTATTATTATTAGCTGTTTTTTGATTGGTATAGATTTTCTCAAGATTCTTTCTTCGTGTCTCATTAGAAGTATCCTTTACCTTAAATAATGAAGCTGCGGCAGATAATCTATCAGCAACACCAGACCATTTATCAATAGCCCACTGAGATAAATTATAAGTAACTTCTTTAATCTGTGAATTCAAATCTTCATACGCAGTCTTAGAATCATTTAATTCTTTTACAATCTCATTGTATTTAATCTGTGCTTCTCTGGCTTCATTGCTATTTGAACCAAATCTCTTCTTTGCAGTTTTAAGTTCTTTTGCATAAGCATTCTTTTCCTGTTGAAGAGTAGAAGTTTGCGTAGCCTGCTTACTTCGTTGAGAAAGAAGATTCTTATAATAAGTAGAATTTGTACCCTCTGAACCACCACTAGCTTTGATTAAATCATTAGAAGAAGAATAAATTTCCTGTTGTGATTTATAAAGATTACCAAGAGTATCATAATAATCTGTAATAGAATCAAGCTTTTTTTGTTCTAACTCATATAGTTGTTGTTGAAGGTCAAGCTGATTTGTACGACATTCTTCTGCCTTATCCCAGTATTCCTGATATGATTTAATAAACTCTTGTGCTTTTTCACCATAGGAATTAATATTAATCGTACCATTTTTAATCTTTTTAATAAGATTCTTTGCTTGTTTTGGCTTAACAATCTTACGTTTTACAGCTTGTTTCTTAACAGTATTTGCCTGTTTCCTATATCTAGCTTCACCTTTTTTATTTGCAGAAATTTCTTTATTAGTATTCTTATAAGCATTTTCATAATTAGAATTTCTTCCTCTTAAAGTACGAGAATTTTCAGCTTTCTTTTCAAACCGTTCTGTATTAGTTTGAAGTTTCTTTAAACGCTCTTCAATCCAATCAAAGAATCTTTCAAGATAATCTTGAAATTTTTCTAAGGCTGTTTTACCTTTTTTTGTGCTTTTCTTTTTAGATTTATCGGAGTTGGATTTAGTTTTCTTTGTGGTAGAAGGAGTAGTAGATTTTGTGGTTT
>ERZ1034913.1174-NODE-1174-length-16899-cov-8.424127_pt1 | contig 16899 bp, 17 predicted proteins | sample MGYA00520697_ERZ1034913 | MGnify/ENA primary metagenome ERZ1034913 (study PRJEB33766, sample SAMN09781786) | gut metagenome | biome: gut microbiome | host: Homo sapiens | place: Madagascar | study: EMG produced TPA metagenomics assembly of the PRJNA485056 data...
CGCGGCGACGCTGCTGAGATGGCAGTTCTGGAGCTCGTCTGATCGACTCTGACTGTAGAAACAGTGTAACGAAACGCTCTTTCCCTTCGGGGAGAGGGCGTTTTTTGTTGCCCGGAGGCGCGATTCGTGCTATACTGAATACTGTATACGCAGCCGGGAGTTTTCCAAAGAGAGGAGGGACTGCGGTTGAAACGACGACACTTCCTGTCGCTTGCGGCCTGCTGCCTGCTGGGGCTGCTGCCGGGGTGCAGCTTCCCCATGACGGACAACATGCAGGTCGAGGATCTGCTGCGCGCTCCGCGCCTTTCGGGCGATTACGGTGCGCTGCAAAGTGCCCTGAACGACTGGCTGGGCGAGAGTGCGCAGCTCAAATACCCCATGCAGGGGGAGCTGCTTTCGCCCTTCCTGCTGCAGGATCTGGACGGCGACGGCGAACAGGACGCCGCTGTGCTCTACACGACCGCCCAGTCCTCCAACGTCTGCATCGCCTTTTTGCAGAAGGATGCCGCAGGCGCGTGGAAGGTGCAGCAGACCATCGAGGGTCTGGCTGACACGGTGGACAATGTCCGGCTGGCGCAATTGCAGGACGGCAACGCCGTGCAGCTGGTGGTGGGCTATCTGGCCGCGCAGGGTGACAGCTATCTGGCCGTCTATTCCTACGAACACGGCGAGGTGAACGCCATTCTGGAGCAGTCCTACGAGCAGTACCTCGTGGAGGACATCACCGGCGGCGGCAACGAAGACCTGATCCTGATGTCCACGCTGGAGGACGGCGGGGTGCAGATCGAGCTGCTGACCGTGAACCGGGACGGCAGCTTCCAGCAGGTGGCCGTCATGGGCCTGTCGGCAGACAAGTTCTCCGGCTGCGCCTCGGTGGCGTCGGGCCTGGGAGCGGACGGACGGCATTATCTGGTGCTGGACGGCTGGACCGGCATTTCCGGCAACAATCTGGCCACGGTGCTCCTGCGCTTCGATGAAGAGAGCCAGCAGATGATCCCGGCCGAGCAGATCAGCGCCAGCGCGCTCTACAGCGCCTCGCTGCGCAACGTGCCGAATCTCGTCAGCCGCGACCTGGACGGCGACGGCACGGTGGAGATTCCCACCCAGCCGGACGAGGCTGGTCTGCTGAACATGAGCCAGAGCCGACGGATGGACTTCATCGTCTGGATGGACTACACCCGGCCCGACCCGGAAAAGAGCTTCGGCCTGCTGGACGAAGAGACGAACTGTTACATTGAGCTGCCCGCCGAGTGGGAGGGCAACCTGCTGCTCACCGACAGCGCCGACATCGACAATGCGGTGGAGCTGCGCACCGTGGACGAAAACAAGCTGGTGCTCACCCTGCGGCTGGTGTCGTCCAGCGCCAGCGCGGCGGGCTGGACCCGGCTGGGCGTGGTGGCATCCCGCCAGATGCAGGCAAAGCTGGGCGAGGATGCCGTCATCCAGGATCAGACCTATCGGCTGTCCCGCTCGCTGTATCGGCTGAACTGAGCCTGGCCGGTCGGCTGGATGCAATCCAAAAGAAATCGATTGAAAAAAGACCGGCCCCGCGGTCACACCGGGGCGGAATAGAACGGAGGCATGTTGTAGATGGTCAAGGTACTTGTTGTGGAGGACGAAGCCAGCATCCGCGAGATGATCGCGCTGAACCTGCGGCGGGCCGGGATGGAGGCCGTGGAGGCCGACAGCGCCGAGGCTGCGCTCCCGCTGCTGGAGCAGAGACCGGGCTGCGATGCGGCCATTCTGGATGTGATGCTGCCCGGCATGAACGGCTTCTCGCTCTGCGAGACCATCCGCCGCACCGACCAGAAGATCGGCATCATCATCCTGAGTGCCAAGGGGCAGGAGCAGGATAAGATCCGCGGCCTGTCCATCGGTGCCGACGACTATATGACCAAACCGTTCAGCGTCAGCGAGCTGCTGGCCCGCGTGGAGGCGCTCTGCCGCCGTGTGAACCGCTCGACGGGCGGGGAGAACGGAAAGGAAGCTGCCCCCGCCGCCCTCGTCAGCGGCGATTTCGTGCTGGACGAGAACCGCCGTGTCCTGCTCAAGGCGGGCCGCCCCATCGAGCTGACGCAGGTGGAGTTCCAGATCATGGAGCTGTTCTTCCACAACCCCGGCATCGCGCTGGTGCGGGAAAAGATCCTCAAGGGCGTCTGGGGCGAGAACTACTTCGGCGACGTGAAGATCGTAGATGTGAACATCCGCCGCCTGCGGATGAAGGTGGAGGATGAGCCGAGCCACCCGACCCACATCATGACGGTGTGGGGCTACGGCTACCGGTGGGAAGAATGACCCGCTCCGGCTCACAAAAGGCAGACTGAGGAAGGGAGGTGCGCAGGGTGAGAAGCGGAATCACGAGGCGATGGCTGCGGGGCAGCCTGATGCTGACGGTGCTGCTGTTGATGCTGGTCGAAGGCATGTTCCTGTACAGCTGCTCACGCAACTACTACAACAGCGTCCAGCAGACGATGTACCGCCGCTTTTCCTCGGTGAACGGTCAGCTGAAGATGTACACCGGCGACACGGCCCAGAAAGCCGCCGCCAACCGCAGCGTGGCCCTGCGCCGGATGGTGGAGCAGTTCTCCGATAAGGACAAATACGAATTTATGCTGCTGGACAGCTACGGCGGCGTTATCGCCTCGTCCAGCGGCACCGATGCCGAGGGCATCGTCACCCGCACCGACTTTGAGCAGGCGCAGGACGCCGTGGACGGGCAGGGCATCGCCATCTACCGCACCCAGAGCGGAGAGATGGTCATGGCGGCCTGCTGTCTCGTACCCTATGCAGCCGAAGATGTGGCCGCCATGCGTCTCGTCACCAGTCTGACACTGGTGGAAGAACAGCTCAAACGCACCGTGGCGGTGGCCCTCATCATGGGTGCGGCGGTGCTGGCCTTTACCATCATGTCGGGCCTGTACTTCGTGCGGAGCATCGTGGTGCCGCTGGGACAGGTGGAGCGCACCGCCGCCGGCATCGCCCGGGGTGAGCTGGACGTCCGTCTGCCCGTCACCGGCGACGAGCGGGATGAGGTGGACCGCCTGCGCGGCACCATCAACCGAATGGCCGAGGGCCTCGAAGAGACGGAAAAGATGAAAAACGAGTTCATCAGCTCCGTTTCCCACGAGCTGCGCACCCCGCTCACCTCCATCCGGGGCTGGGTGGAGACGCTGCGCACACTGGACGATCCCTCCGACGAGAACTACCGCAAGGGCCTCGAGATCATCAACAACGAGACGGCCCGCCTCTACAACATGGTGGAGGAGCTGCTGGATTTCAGCCGTCTGCAGAATGGCCGTCTCAAGATGACCTGCCGCCCCCTCGACCTTGTGGCCGAGCTGACCGATGCGGTGCTTTTCTGCGAGGCCCGCATCCAGCGGGAGGGGCTTGTGCTGGTGTACAATGAGCCGGAGGAGATGATCCCGGTCTATGCCGACCCCGACCGTCTGCGGCAGGTGTTCATCAACATCCTGGACAACGCCATCAAGTATTCCGCCCCCGGCGGGCGCATCACAGTCAAGCTCTGGGCGGGCGAGTACAAAGCCTTTATCGAATTTATCGACCAGGGCCGCGGCATCCCGCCCGAAGACCTCGAGAACGTCAAGACCAAGTTCTACAAGGGCAGCAACTCGGTGCGCGGCAGCGGCATCGGTCTGGCGCTGGTGGATTCCATCATGACGGCGCTGGACGGCACGCTCGACCTCAAGAGTACCCTGGGCCGGGGCACCGTGGTCACGCTGGGCCTGCCCCTTTATAAACGCTGAGAAGATTTTGACACAATTTTGCGGTACAATGAGAACTGCAAAAAAATCGCCCGCCCGGCTCAGCCGTGTGCGGGGACAGGAGACATGGATGAATCAACCAAAACAGGAACGTTTCAAAACGAGCGTGGGCGGGCAGGCCCTGATGGAAGGCATCATGATGCGCGGCCCGAAGAACATCTGCTGCGCGGTGCGCAAGCCGGACGGCACCATTGAGACAAAGATCGAGCCGACCCCAACCCACGGCATCTGGACGAAGATCCCCCTCGTGCGGGGAGCCATCTCGATGGTGGAGAGCCTCATCATGGGCTACCGGTACATGATGTATTCCGCACAGGTGAGCATGGGCGACGACTACGACCCCGAAGAGGAGGAGACCGCCTTTGAAAAATGGGTGGGCGACCACCTGGGCAAAAAAGCCGAGGATGTCCTGCTGGGCGCTGCCGCCGTGCTGGGCGGGCTGTTTGCCATCCTGCTGTTCACGGTGCTGCCGACCGTTCTGGTGGGCGGCGTCAACCGGCTGCTCCCGCTGGGCCGGTGGAGCAAGGTCATCCTCGAAGCGGTCCTGAAGGTGGCCATCTTCCTGAGCTATATGGTCGCCATCTCCAAAATGAAGGAGATCCACCGCGTGTTCGAGTACCACGGGGCCGAGCACAAGACCATCGCCTGCTATGAGGCCGGGGATGCGCTCACCGTGGAGAATGTCCGCAAATACACCCGCTTCCACCCCCGCTGCGGCACCAGCTTTCTGATCCTGGTCGTCATCGTCAGCGTCTTCCTGTACAGTGTGCTGCCCTGGTCCAGCACCGGGCTGCGGGTGGTGTTCAAACTGCTGCTCCTGCCGGTGGTCATGGGCATCAGCTACGAGCTGCTGAAGTGGTGCGGCCGGTCTGACAACCTTGCCACCCGCATCATCCGACAGCCCGGCATCTGGGTGCAGCATCTGACCGTGTTCGAGCCGGACGACAGCATGATCGAAGTGGCCATTGCGGCGGTGACGCCCGTGCTGCCCGAAGACCCGGAGGACGGCAGATGGTGAACGAAGGCATCCTGCCCCGCGCGGCGCTGCGGCAGGTGGAGGCCCGGCTCACCGAAGCGGGCTGCCCCGATGCCGATTTTGACGCGGCTGAACTCTTCCGGCTGGCAGTGGGCGCAGACGCCCGGCTGGCCACGGCTCCGCTGACCGCCGCACAGGCGGCGCAGCTGGAAGCCCTGACTGCCCGCCGTGCCGACCGTGAGCCGCTGCAATACCTCTGCGGCAGCTGGCCGTTCCTCGACTTTGAGCTGGCGGTGGGGCCCGGTGTGCTCTGCCCCCGTGCCGATACCGAAGTGGTGGCCGAAGCCGCCGCCGAACTGCTGCGGGGCGTCCCGCACCCGAAGGTGCTGGATCTCTGCGCCGGGACCGGCTGTCTGGGCCTGGGCGTCCAGCGGTTCTGCCCGGCGGCAGAGGTGACGAGCCTGGAAAAAAGCCCGGCGGCGTTTGCGTATCTGACCCGGAATGCCCGCCTGCCCAATGGGCTACATCTGACCCCGGTGCAGGGAGACCTGTTCACCTATTGGGAGACTCTGCCGGAAGGGGAGCTGGACCTCATCGTGTCCAACCCGCCCTACCTGACCGCGGCCGAGATGGGGCAGCTGCAGCCCGAAGTGGCACAGGAACCGGCCATGGCGCTGGCAGCGGGGGAGGACGGCCTTGTATTTTACCGCGCCCTCGCGGAACACTACCAGAGAGCGCTCCGCCCCGGCGGTGCGCTGGCGCTGGAGATCGGCTGGCAGCAGCGGGAAGCCGTCACGGCCCTGCTGGAAGCAAACGGCTGGGTCGGGATCGCCTGCCGGAAGGACTACGGCGGCAACGACCGGGCCGTCACCGCAAGAAAACCCTGCAAGTGACCGCAAAGCCCGGCTGCCTGCCGCAAGATGCGAGGTTTTGCGACGACTTGCGGGTCAGCTTGCGAGGGAAAAATAATCGGAAAAAACAAACAACTTCCTGTTGTAATATTCTGGATTTGTGATATACTATTAAAGAAAGAATCGGAATGCCCCGCGCAGGCGGCGGAACGAGCCGCGCCGGGAGAGGACAGCAAAGGAGAACACTATGGCAGCAAAGAATCAGAACACGGTCGTCACCGCGACCCAGAAGACCGAGCCGGGTGCCAAGAAGGACGCGCTGGCGACCGCGCTGGCCCAGATCGAAAAGCAGTTCGGCAAGGGGGCCGTCATGAAGCTGGGCGACAATGCCGCCATGCAGGTGGAAGCCATCTCCACCGGCAGCCTGGGTCTGGATATGGCATTGGGCGTGGGCGGTGTGCCGCGCGGCCGCATCGTCGAGGTGTACGGCCCGGAATCCAGCGGTAAAACCACGCTGGCCCTGCACATCCTGGCCGAGGCCCAGAAGCAGGGCGGCGAGGTCGCCTTCATCGACGTCGAGCACGCGCTGGACCCCGTGTATGCCGAGGCACTGGGCGTGGACATCAACAACCTGCTGGTCAGTCAGCCGGACACCGGTGAGCAGGCCATGGAGATCTGCGAGGCGCTGGTCCGTTCCGGTGCCATCGACGCCATCGTCGTGGACTCGGTCGCCGCCATGGTCCCCCGCGCCGAGATCGAGGGCGAGATGGGCGACAGCCACGTCGGCCTACAGGCCCGCCTGATGAGCCAGGCCATGCGCAAACTAACCAGTGTCATTGGCAAGACCAACACGGTCTGCGTCTTCATCAACCAGCTGCGTGAGAAGGTCGGCGTCGTCTACGGCAACCCCGAAGTCACCACCGGCGGCCGTGCGCTGAAGTATTATTCCTCGGTGCGCATCGACATCCGCCGTGTGGAGGGCCTGAAGGACTCCTCCGGCCAGTTCATCGGCAACCACACCCGCGCCAAGATCGTGAAGAACAAGGTGGCACCTCCGTTCCGTGAGGCCGAGTTCGACATCATGTTTGGCGAGGGTATTTCCAAGATGAGCGAGCTGATCGATCTGGGCGTCAAGCTGGGCATCGTCCAGAAGAGCGGCGCATGGTTCAACTACGGTGATATCCGCCTGGGCCAGGGCCGCGACAACGCCAAACAGTTCCTGCGGGACAACCCGGAGCTTGCCAACGACATCGAGGGCCAGATCCGCGCCAATGCCGACAAGCTCTATGCCACCCGCCGCACCGCAAAGGCAGCCGCCGCTGCACCGGACGCCGGCAGCAAGGCCGAGTCCGCCCCGGCTAAGGAGCCGGTGGTCAAGGCGCCCGCCCGCAGCAGCGAGAGCGAACTGGACATCATGGTGGAAGAGTAAATGGCATTTTACCGTGGAGCCCGCCGCCCGCTGGACGAGGCGGAAAAATCCACCGATGCGGCCAAGGCCCGTGCCCGCGCGATGGAGCTGCTGGCTGGGCAGGAGCTGTCCTCCGGCGGCCTCTACGAGCGGCTGAACCGCCGCTTTGCCGGGCAGACGGCTGCCGCCGTGGTGGCTGAGATGGTGGAGCGGGAGTATGTCAATGATGCGCGCTATGCCGAGACCCGCGCCCATGGCCTGCTGGCGGCGAAAAAAAGCCGCCGCGCTGCCGCACAGAACCTGCGGCAGAAGGGCCTGAGCGCCCCGCAGATCGAACAGGCGCTGGACACGGTCTATGCCGCCGACGAGACCGGGGAAGACCCGGAGCTGGAAGCCGCCGCCGCGCTGGTGGCCAGCCGCTACCGCAAAAAACTGGAAGCCGGACGCCGCGACCTCGTGGTGGCCGCTCTGATGCGCCGGGGCTTTGCCTACCCGGTCATCCGGGACGCGATCCAGCGCGTGGAACAGGAATAACGGCTTGTTTGCACGGCCGCTTCGTCTCGCACACACCGTGCCGGAACGGCCGTTCGGAAGAACACCGGAACCGTAAAAAAGAAAGAGAGTAGCATCCCCTTATGAAAATTGCATGTATTTCCCTTGGCTGCCCGAAGAACCAGGTCGATCTGGACGGCATGGTCCACATCCTGCTGTCTGCCGGGCACGAGACCGTGGCCGAGCTGGGTGAGGCCGACGTCATTCTGGTCAACACCTGCGGCTTCATCGAGAGCGCCAAGACCGAGGCCATCGAAAACATCCTCGAAGCCTGCTCTTACAAGCAGCAGAACCCCGATCTGAAGGTCATTGTCACCGGCTGCCTGGCCGAGCGCTACCGCAGCCAGATCGAGGAGGAGATCCCCGAAGTGGACGCCGTGGTCGGCTGCGCCTCCAACAAGGCCATTGACTCCATCGTGGCCCGCCTGTTCAACGGCGAAGACCACCTCGAAAGCTACGGCCTGAAGAAGGACTTCCCGCTGGGCGGCAAGCGCGTCATCGGCACCCCCGCCCACTATGCGTACTTAAAGATCGCCGAAGGCTGCAACAACCGCTGCCACTACTGCGCCATCCCCGCCATCCGCGGCCCGCTGCACAGCCGCGACATGGCCGACTGCGTGGCCGAGGCCCGCTGGCTGGCCGGTGAGGGCGTCAAGGAGCTCATCATTGTGGCGCAGGACCCCACCGCCTACGGCGAGGACTGGGGCAAGCCCGGCAGCATCTGCGAGCTGCTGGACAAGCTGAACAAGATTCAGGGTCTGGAGTGGATCCGCATCATGTACGCCTACCCTGAGCGCATCACCGACGACTTTATCGCCGCCATGAAGCGCAACGACAAGGTGGTGCCCTATCTCGACCTGCCCATCCAGCACTGCAACGACACCATCCTCAAGAACATGAACCGCCGCTCCAACCGCGCCGAGCTGCTGGAGGTCATCGGCAAGCTGCGCCGCGAGATCCCCGGCATCACCCTGCGCACCACCCTGATCGCAGGCTTCCCCGGCGAGACCGAGGAGCAGTTCGAGGATCTGTGCAACTTCGTCAAGGAGGTGCAGTTCGACCGTCTGGGCTGCTTTGCCTACTCGGCTGAGGAGAACACCGTGGCCGCCCGCATGGACGGCCAGATCGAGCAGGAGGTCAAGGAGAAGCGCGCCGAGCTGGTGATGCAGATCCAGACCGGCATCATGGCCCAGAAGCAGGCGGCCAAGGTGGGCCAGACCGTCCGCGTCATCTGCGACGGCATCGACGACGAGAGCGGCCTGTACCTCTGCCGCACCGCAGCCGACGCCCCCGAAGTGGACGGCAACGTCTGCGTTTCCAGCGAAGAGCCACTGTATCCCGGCGCGTTCTATGATATCCTGGTGGACGACAGCGACCTTTACGATCTGTATGGTACTGTCGAAAAATAACAAATTGGAGGGTAAAACGTATGAATCTGCCCAATAAACTGACCCTGTGCCGCATCATTCTGGTGCCTGTTTTCATGGTCTTCGTCTCGCTGACCGAGTTTGGCGCCGAGACCTTCAACGCCACATGGTATCTGGTGGCAGGCATCGTCTTTGCCGCTGCCAGCTTCACCGATTATCTGGACGGCCATCTGGCCCGCAAGTGGCACATGGTCACCGACTTCGGCAAGTTTGCCGACCCGCTGGCCGACAAGCTGCTGACCACGGTGGCCCTCATCTACATGATGCGGGACGGCGTGTGCAGCCCCGTGGTGCTCTGCATCATCCTGGCCCGCGAGTTCGCGGTGTCCGGCCTGCGGATGGTCGCCGCCGGTGCGAAGGACGGCAAGGTCATCGCGGCCAATATGTGGGGCAAGGTGAAGACGGTGCTGCAGATGCTGACCATCATCTTCTACTTCTTCGGCATCTCGCTGACCTATGGCAATACCGTCCTCGGCAATCTGAACGTCTGGCTCATCTCCTACTGGCTGTGCTGGCTGGTGGCAGCGGCCACCGCCATCTCCGGCATCAAGTATCTGTGGGACAACCGCAGCTTCATCAACACGGCAAAATGATCCATTCTGGAATAAAATGAAACAAAATTCGCTTTTGGATAAGATTCGGCGGGTGTTGTCCATCCTGCTGAACCTGGCCGTGGTGCGGATGGAGCCCATCGCCATCCGGATGAGCTGGGAAGCGGTGGGCGAGCAGTCCCTGACCTTCTACACCGAAAACTCCAACCTCTTCTCGGCGGCGGTCTGCCTGCTGGTGGCAGTCTGCCAGGTGTGGGCGCTGCTGTCCGGCCGTGCGCTGCCCCGCTGGGTCAAGCGGCTGAAGTTCATTGCGGCCTGCTGTCTGACCCTGACCTTCCTGACGGTAGTCTTCGTGCTGGCACTCTACTACCCCGATGAGGGCGGCGCGGTGTTCCTGCTGACGGAAAGCTCCATGCTGTACCACCACCTGCTGAACCCGGTCCTCGTTTTTGTCTCCTTCGTCTTTCTGGAACAGGAGCCGCAGCTCCCGGCCCGGAACATCCCGTTGGCGTTGGTGCCGACGGCGATCTACGGAAGCATCGCCCTGTGGGCCAACTACCAGCGTCTGTGGACGGGGCCTTACCCCTTTTTGCTGGTGTATGAGCAAACGCCCCGGCAGACGGTGCTGTGGTGCGCGGGCATCCTGGCCGGGAACCTGATCTGCGCAGCGCTGGTCTGGTGGCTGGGGGGCAATAGCCGGAAACGCCGATAAACTGCAACCAAAAGAGCCTGTTTTCTGACGGCAGCTGCCGCCGGAAAACAGGCCCTTTTTGCGTGAAGCAGGGGGGAACGGATCAGTCCGCTTTCTTGTATTCTGCTTTCATGGCAGAATAGCCGATGAGGACGGTCCACACATAGGCGCAGGTCTTGGGGATCATCAGCAGGCCGATGACCGGGATCACATCGCCCCACAGCACCACCGGGATATAGAAGCCGAAGCTCAGCACGATGGTGAGCCACATCCAGCGGAATGCGGTGTCGTGGTGCTCCTTGGCGCTGCGGTAGAACAGCACGATGACCAGCAGGCCCAGCAGCGCGAAGGGGAGGTTGCGGTAGATGCCCCAGGACAGGGGAGAATGGTTGGTGAGCCACTGGTTCTGGGGCATCATGCAGAGGATCACACGGGCAGCCGACAGAGCGTAGACGGCCCAGGTCACGGCCTTCTGGCCCTGGATGCGGTAGCGTTGACGCCAGACGTAGTACAGCAGCACATAAAATACCGTCATGGTGACCGAGGTAATCCACTTGCCCAGACCCAGCTGGAAAGCGTAGCTGTCAAGGCCGGTGGTGCACAGAGCCAGTGCGCGGGGCACCAGATGGAAGGAATCACCGGCACCCAGCACCACAGCCATCCAGCCAAACAGCTGGAACTGGGCGGAGCCTTTGCTGTTCCGGATCATGCGGATGCCCACAGAAAGGACGGTGAGCAGATAAAAAATGTCAAAAAGCGTTTCAAAGATCGCACGCATCGTAAAAATCTCCTTTGTTGTCTGAAATGGGTGGAATGCAGCGGGGTCCTGCCTGAGGGTACGGAACCTCACCTCCTTAATTGAACAATGTTCACTTTGGCGGATAAAAAATCCCCACGAAACCGTGGGAGGTTTTTTAATAGATGGCCCGCCGGACGATCTCCAGCACCATGGACGGGTCGAAATCCTGCTGCACCAGCGCGGAAAGCATCTGGGAAAACAGGACCCCGGCAAACCGTTCGGCAGTGAACTGGTCGTTGAAGGCGTCCGGCCGGACGTTGGGGTCCTGCTGCAAGACGAAACACAGCTGCCGCAGGATGTGCTGCCACGCCTGCTGCATCTGCTGTTTTCCATCCGCCGTGCCCTGGTGCATAAAGCCAAGGGAGTGATGGGTGAAAAAGCCGGGATACTGGGCGCAGCCGTATTCCAGCTGCCGATACATCCAGCGGACACAGGCCAGCGTGTCCCGGAAGACGGCTTCGTCCTCCGGGCGGTGGAAGATATCGTTCCAGATGCTTTCCACCGTGGCACTCACCAGCTCGGTCTTGGATGCAAAGTAGTTGTAGATGCAGCCCACCGACACACCGCAGGCCGCAGCCACGGCGCGGATGTTGACCGCTGCCCATCCATTTTGCTGGATGAGGGCACGACTGGCTTTTAAGATATCCTCTTTGGAGGTTGCGGTAAGATTCATGCGATCACCTCAAAATGAACTGTGTTCAGTATAGACGGAACACAGTGTTCTGTCAAGGGGAAAAGCAAAAAAGTTTTTGGGAATTTTTGCACGGCGCAAAAAAGGCTGCCCCGCGGGAAGACCCATGGGGCAGCCTTGGAAAGAACGCTGGTCGTTACAGCAGCGGGATGCCGGCCTTGGCGCAGGCTTCGTGTGTGGCCTGATCCCAGACGCTGGCCTGGACCTCGCCGATGTGGGCACTGCCCAGCAGCAGCATGCACAGGCGGCTCTGGCCGATGCCGCCGCCGATGGTGTAAGGCAGCTCGCCGGACAGAACGGCCTTGTGGAACGGCAGGGCGCGGCGGTCGTCGCAGCCCGCCATGGTCAGCTGCCGGTCCATGCTTTCGGGGCTGACGCGGATGCCCATGCTGCTCAGCTCATAGCTGCACTGCAGCGGCTCGTTCCAGAACAGCAGGTCGCCGTTCAGATCCCAGTCGTCGTAGTCGGGGGCGCGGCCATCGTGGGGCTTGCCGCTCTTGAGGGAAGCACCGATCTTCATCAGGAAGGTGGTGCCATTCTCCTTGACGATGGCATTCTCCCGCTCCTTCGGGGTCAGGTCGGGGTACTTATCCTCCAGCTCCTGGGTGGTGATGAAGGTGACGTTGGGGGTGTGGAGCGGCAGATCCTGCAGCTGGGGGAACATGGCGTGGAGGTTCATCTCGGTGGCGCAGACCGCCGACACGATGGAGCGCACGACATTCTTCAGATAGGCTTCGTTGCGGTCCTCTTCACGGATGACCTTCTCCCAGTCCCACTGGTCCACGTAGACGGAGTGGAGGTTGTCCAGCTCCTCATCGCGGCGGATGGCGTTCATGTCGCAGTACAGGCCCTTGCCCACCCGGAAGCCGTAGTCCTTCAGGGCTTTGCGCTTCCACTTGGCCAGCGACTGCACCACCTGCGCTTCGGTGCCGCTGTCCTTGATGTCGAAGGTGACCTTCCGCTCGACGCCGTTCAGGTCGTCGTTCAGGCCGGTGGAGGCCTCCAGGAACAGCGGTGCGGACACGCGGTAGAGGTTCAGCGTGGCGCAGAGCGTGTCTGCGAACAGCCGCTTCACGGTGCCGATGGCGCGCTGGGTGTCGTACAGATTCAGCGCAGGCGTGTAGTTTGCCGGGATGATCGTTTTACTCATGGCAGTTTACCCCTCTCTTGCGCTCCAGACCGGCCGAATTGCCGGAGCCGGAGACGCTTCCCTTTAATATCGTAAATTATGGCACAAGTTGAGGGAGATGTAAAGGGGGATGCCGAAAAAGCTGCGCTCAGGCGGGCAGGGCGCGCAGAATGAACCGCGGCCCCTCCTTGCCCACCGTCCCGGTGGGGACGAAGCCGACCTTGCGGAGAACCGCCTGGGAGGCCGCATTGGCGGGTTCGGTCTCAGCCTCCACGGCGGCCACACCGGGCTGGGCCAGCGCCCAGCGGCAGGCGGCGCGGATGGCCTCGGTGGCATAGCCCTGGCCCTGAAATTCGGGTGAGATGCCGTAGCCGATTTCCGGCTGGCCGTTTTTGGGCAGACCCTTGAAGCAGAGGTCACCGACAAAGTCACCGGAATCGTTCTGGTAAAGGCCCCAGGCCGTGTACCAGATCCACTGCTCCGGGTGCCGGAGGGAGAGGGTCAGCATTTCGGTATAGGGGCCGACCAGCTCCGGGTCGGTGGTGCGGGCGAGCAGGGCGCGCATCCCATCCGGCTGCAGCGGGATGAGAAAAAGGCGTTCGGTCAAAAGCTGCATGGAGGACCTCCGTAAAATGATTGACAAATCATAAAAAAAACTCTATAATAAAGATGCAAAAGGCGCTGCCCGGCAAAACGGCTAGCTCCTTATTGACACGTCAAAGAGAAAATGACCGTGTGCTTGGGGAAGCATTTGGGCGGTCATTTTTTCTTTTTGTCGTTTTTATCTTTTCGCGATTCCAGCATCCGAAATGTGATATCGAATGTTACATGTACCGTGGTGACGATCAAGGTCAGCAAACTGACAAAGAATGCCATCAACGTGAGAATCTCGACAATCGTCATAGAACGATCCCTCCCTTCGCCGAAAGCGTCGGGAGGTAACTCCAAAAAGTGCCCTCCCGACACTTGCTTCACTCAATGAGTCAAGGACGAATCGGTATGGGCCAGCCGCCTGCGTTTTTGGGACAGCGCCTTAAGGAATCTGGAATACCCAGATACAACATTAAAATACCATAAAATTCGACGCTCCGCAAGATAAAATCAGGATTTGCCGCCTTGACTTTCGTAGGCTGGACAGATATAATAAACCTGTATCAGAACAAATGCGTTGATCCGGGCAGAGTAGCGCAGGGAGCGTCTGCACAGAGAGAACGGGCCGTTGGCTGGGAGCCTGTTTGCAGAGGACTGCGGGAAGTGCGCCCGGAGAGCACACTGCGGGAAGGACAGTATCGCAGTGCGGCGGCCGCCGTTACCGGCTTTGAGCGACAAACAGAAGTGGAACCGCGATTTGGAATGAGAACCGCCTTCGTTGCTGTACCAGGGTACAGCGAGGAGGGCTTTTTTGTTTTTGCGGCTTCTGTCTGCCACACAAAAGGAGAGGTTTTTATGCAGATTTTCAACACCCTGACCCGCCAGAAGGAAGAGTTCGTGCCGCAGGTGCCCGGCGAGTACCGCATCTACGTCTGCGGCCCGACCGTTTACAACTATATCCACATCGGCAACGCCCGCCCGCTGATCGTGTTCGACACCCTGCGCCGCTATCTGGAATACCGCGGCAACAAGGTCATCTATGTGTCCAACATCACCGATATCGACGATAAGCTCATCAAGAAGGGCCAGGAAGAGGGCACCTCCATGAAGGAAGTCGCCCAGCGCTTTGAGGCCGAGTATCTCAAGGATGCCGCCGGTCTGAACTGCAAAAAGCCTACCGTCCAGCCCCGCGCCACCGAGCACATCCAGCAGATTTTGGACATTGTCAAGGACCTGATCGACTCCGGCCACGCCTATGTGGCCAAGAACGGCGACGTCTACTTCCGCGTCAAGAGCGACCCGGAGTACGGCAAGCTCAGCCACCTCAAGCTGGACGATCTGGAGAGCGGCAACCGCGAGCTGCGCAGCCAGATGGAGGATGACCTGAAGGAAGACCCCGCCGACTTCGCTGTCTGGAAGGCCGCCAAGCCCGGCGAGCCTGCCTGGGAAAGCCCCTACGGCATGGGCCGCCCCGGCTGGCACATCGAGTGCAGCGCCATGAGCCGCACCCATCTGGGCAAGACCATCGACCTGCACTGCGGCGGGCAGGACCTTATCTTCCCCCACCACGAGAACGAGATCGCCCAGAGCGAGTGCGCCAACGGCTGTGCGTTCGCCCGCTACTGGATGCACAACGGCTTCATCAATGTGGACAATCAGAAGATGTCCAAGAGCCTGCACAACTTCTTCACCGTCCGCGATGTGGCCAACCTCTACGGCTATGAGCCCATCCGCTACTTCATGCTGACCGCAGGCTACCGGATGCCGCTGAACTATACCGTAGACCTCATCGAGAGCTGCAAGAACAGCCTGGAGCGCCTGTACACCTGCCGCGAAAACCTCGATTTCGCCCTGAGCAAGAGCGAATTTGGCACCGACGAGAGCCTGAAGGCCAAGGCCGACGAGGCCCGCACCAAGTTCTGCAAGGCCATGGACGACGACCTGAACACCCCCGACGCGCTGGCTGCGGTGTTCGATCTGGTCAAGGAGATCAACACCCTGTCCGCTTCTTCCACCAAAGAAGCGCTCGAAGCCGCCGCCAAGGCGTTCGACGAGATCACCGACGTGCTGGGCCTGATGTACAACCGCAAGAAGGACGAGGTGCCCGCCGAAGTGACCGAGCTGGTCGAAAAGCGCGCTGCGGCCAAGAAAGCCAAAGACTGGGCCACCGCCGATGCCATCCGCGCCCAGCTGACCGAGATGGGCTGGGCCGTCAAGGATACCGCCCAGGGCCCCCAGCTGAGCAAGCTGTAAAGAGCGGAAGAAACTGCCGTGCGTCTGCGCGGCAGTTTTTATATCAAAATTTTGAGTTACTTGAATCCCGTTATTGACCCAAAGGGCAGGATGCGGTAAAATAAAGTTGGCCCAAAGCAATTTTTGGCCCGGCGGGAAGTTTCCCGCCGCATGACCGCAACCTTTGAAATGCAAACAGGAGGTCTGCTCTATGAAGACCAAAAGGATGATCTCGCTGCTGCTCGCCGTCCTTCTGACGCTGAGCGTGGCCGTTACCCCGGCGTTTGCAGCGTCGGCGGGGGATCTGCTGCCCGCCGCAGAAAGTGCAGATGTCGAGGAAAGCAATGATGTCGTTTCCATCCGCCTGACCACGTCGGGTGAGTTGGTTTATGGTTCGCCGTTCACCCTCAGCGTCGTGACCAAACCCGCCGACACCCAGTATATCGGCGTGGTCATCGGCACCAAGGGCGAGGCAAAGGGCTATGTGACGCTGGTCCTCTCGGACAAGATCCGCACCCTGCTCAAGATGATCCCGCTGCCGCGCAAGATGTCCGCTACACCGGATCAGCAGGAAGAATTCAACCTCTACGCCTACATCAAGCAGCTCATTGACGGCAACGACGTGAGTGTACTGCTGCGGGTGGCCGACGAGGTCGTTTCGGTGATGGATGTGCTGCAATTCTATATGCCCACCATCAAGGACGTTTCCACCGGCCTGAAGCTGGCGCTGGCACTCATCCGAAAATTCCTGCCGGATGGTGCCTTCAGCCGCATCTACGTGGATGAACAGCCGACCGAGTCCGGCAACTATGTGGCCGGTGCAGTGGCGCTGGAATCCGGCGACGTGAACACCGCCGGTGTGGCCATGTTCCGCATCAAGCCGAAGACGGAAGGCGTCCGCACTTACTGGGCGCAGGAAGTGCCCGAAACGATGACCGTGGAGGAAGCACAGAACTACGACCTGAGCGCCGTGCTGGAAGTGGACGGCCAGCCCGTTCCGGAGGGCAAGATCAGCTACACCTATAAAAAGGGCGGCTGGTTCGGCAGCAAGTCCGACACCCTGCCCACCCAGCCGGGCGAGTATGTCCAGACCGCGACCGTGGGCGGCAACTACTCCTGCGAGAAGATCACCCGCACCATCATCATCCAGTAAAACGATCAGACGATGAGAAGACCCCTGCCGTGCAGCTGCATGGCAGGGGTCTTTTGTATCAGGAAC
>ERZ1034913.1176-NODE-1176-length-16886-cov-11.198978_pt1 | contig 16886 bp, 17 predicted proteins | sample MGYA00520697_ERZ1034913 | MGnify/ENA primary metagenome ERZ1034913 (study PRJEB33766, sample SAMN09781786) | gut metagenome | biome: gut microbiome | host: Homo sapiens | place: Madagascar | study: EMG produced TPA metagenomics assembly of the PRJNA485056 data...
AAAGTTTGTGAGTATTATAATATTTATAGATATAAAGGGCGAAAACATATAGCAGATCATTTTAATTTAAGTCCTGCCACAATTTCTGTTTATTTAAAAGAAGGAAATGATATTGGTTGGTGTAAATATAATAAAACTTCTTTTTCAAGAAAACAGATTTATGTTTATGATAGTTGCAAAAATTGTATAGGAATATTTGACGATGCACAAAATTTATCGGAACATAGTTCTGAATTTTTGGGGAAATATATATCAAAAAACTCAATTACATATATATGTTCTAATTATAAAAAACAATTAAGAAATTATACATTTTCATATACGCCATTAGAGAGTCAAGCAAATGATTCTCTTTTATTATGCTCAAATGAGTAAATATTACGAAAATCGAGGTATTATAGTCTATGACAAATAAGAAGAAAGCAACTACAGCATATCTTGATATTGCTATTCCAGAAAATGTAGAAAATATGCAATTACCAAGTCCAGAATTATTGACTTTTTATAAAAATTTTGAAGATAGAATTTTGTGGATTGATAATGAAATCAATGATTATTCTATTGAATATGCGAAATATATCATGCAATGGAATAGAGATGATAAATTGGATGGTATAAAAAAAGAAGATAGAAAACCAATAAAATTATTGTTCTTTTCGCCAGGTGGTGACTTAAATGTAAATAATATGTTAGTTGATACTATTGCTTTGTCAGAAACAAAAGTAATTGGTATCAATTGTGGTATGGCAGCAAGCGCAACTTGTTTTATTTATCTTTCATGCCATGAAAGGCTAACTCTTCCAAATGCTCAATTTCTAATTCATCAAGGAGCTGGATCATTTGAGGGTACATATGATATTGTTGTTTCAGCAATTACAAATTATCAAAAAGAAATTGAGAATCTTGGTAAATTTGTGTTATCGAGAACGAATATACCCGAAGATGTATTTTATGAAAATTTCATCACCGATTGGTATATTGATGCAAATGAAGCAATTAAATATGGATTATGTAGTAAAATTATTACAAGTTTAGACGAAATTATCTAAGAAGAGTATCTACTACTCTTCTATTTTTTATATTTTTAGTTAATTGAAAAGGAGTTTTATATATATGATTAAAATTAGTAATACAGAAAGCAAAACAACACCGGCTAAGAAAAATATTCAGTTAAAGAATATTTCTGTAAAAGATTTACGCCTTGTAGATACTGATACTGGAGAAGATATTTCTCAGGAAGTTATTGATGAAATCCCAGATGAAATTGATACAATTAACTTCAAAATTACTATTGAACTTCCAGATGAAGTTGAATAAAGAGAGTTGGTGTAGTTATAACTGATTTACAGAAATTAGATAATGAAACGGATTTTGAGTGGAAACTAAGATGTTGTCTCGCAAAGAAACGTAGAGAAACAGATATGGATTGGGTTGAAATCCGAGATATGCTTGGATTGTCTATCACACCAGACCAACTTAGAAAACAAGCTGTTGGATATTTGGAATATGATAATTATATTAACGGATTTGAGGGAGTAGCTACTACTATACTTTCTATTTCTGACTTACATGTTCCATTTCAGCTACCATATGAATTGTTAAAAGATTATCGTGGAGTTGATATTTTGCAAATCAATGGAGATGTTGTAGATTGTCAGGCACTCTCACGCTTTTCAAAACAATATAGAATTTCCCCAATAGAAGAAATGATTCAAGGTAGACAATATCTTATTGATTTGATTGAATACATTCATCCTAAGAAAGTTGTATGTAATTATGGTAATCATGACAGGCGATTTGCTAATTATTTTGCAAAGAATTTAGATACAGATATTTTGGAACTTATGCCAGATACATCTTTGGAGTTAATTTTTGTAGATGGATTTAAGCATTATGATAAACGTAGTAAATCAAAAGTTTGGTATGAACCACTTGTAAATATTTTTGAAGATATTGATATTCAGTATGTCGATGATTGGAAATGTAAAATTGGTAAAACTTGGTTTGTTCATCCATTGGCATATAGACAAGCAATTCTCGCTACTGCTGAGAAAGCAAAGGATTATTTACAAGATACTGATAGAGATGGATTTGACTGTGTTGTGATGGCTCATACTCATATGATTGGTGACTCAAAGCGTGGCTATGTAAGGCTTCTTGAACAAGGTGCTTTTGCAAATGTTGATAAAATGAATTATATGGATGGCAAATTAACAAAACCTCAGAAAGAAGGATTTGCAGTTATTTGTCAAGATAAAAATGGTAATTTAATTGAGAATAAAACAAAGGTTGTTTCGTTAAATTAAATATTAAAGATTATTTAGAACAGTTCTATTTACTGTTCTTTTTTATTTGACAGAGAAAATTGTGGGGGGAAGTGAGAATAGTCCCCTAATAGAAATAGAACGGAGAATAGTTATATTGAGAAGTGAGAAAAATTGGTATAGATGTCTTACTAGAGATGAAATGAAAAAACTTATTGATGTAGGTTTTGATTATACAAATTTTAGAAAAGACCATTTCAACAATGGAAATATCACTTATTACTTTGAAAGAACTGAAAAGTTAGAAAAATATTTAGAGTCTACTGCTAGAGTGTAGAAGAAAGAGGTACATATGAACGATATCAAGGTTAACGGTACTCAAATTTTTATGGGAATTGAAATTCCTGTTATTGAAGGTGGATTTGGCGAAAACCAGAAAATTATTTTAGCGAAAACTGTTGCTAAGATTCATGGTGTAAGAACAAATGATATTCAAGATTTAATTCTTCAAAACATTGATGAGTTTGAATTTGGTGTAGATATTCTTGACCTTTGTGATGAAAATTTTAAAACCGATGCTGTCGGTTTAGGATTTATTACAAGCAATAGACAGAAACATTGTTATATTCTTTCGGAGCAAGGATATATGTTGCTTGTAGGTTTTATGAAAACAAATAAAGCAAAAGAAATTCGTAAAAATTTAAGAAGAGAATATTTCGCTATGCGCCAAATTATTAATTCTAGTGAGCAAGAGAAAGCAGAATGTTTATTGGCTATTTATAATGGTGGTCAAAATGCTGTAGTTGCATCTAAGCGATTATCCGAATTGGAAGTTAAAGAAGCTACTGCTCCTCTCTTACCTAAAGCTGCTTTTCATGATGCTGTATCAGTTTCAGAAAACAGTATTCCTTTTGGAAAATTTGCAGGAACATTTCAAAATAAAGTCAAAAATTTTGGCAGAAATAAAATTATGGAATGGTGCAGAAAGCAAGGTTATCTGTGTTCAAGTTATGATTTGAAGAATAAACCATCTCAACAAATGATTGAGTCTGGATATATGGAATATGAGGAAAATCCATATGATCAAAATGGACGTAAATATGTTACCTATAAACCACTTTTGACAGGAAGAGGTCAGATTTGGTTAACAAAGAAATTAACAGAATATCTAAATGATATTAAACGATTATAAAAATAAATAATGGTTACTCAACAAAGAGAGTGGTTAGTGTCTAACTGCTCTCTTATTTTATTGTTTAAAATTTGAAAGGAATTAAAAATTATGAATAAAAAAGAATATATTGCTGCGACAGCAGAAAAAACAGACGGAATCAGTAAAGCAGTCGTAGAAGAAGTATTAAAAGCTTCTACAGAAGCAATCACAGAAGGATTAATCAAAGGTGAAAGAATTCCTATTGTTGGATTAGGTGCTTTTGAATCAGTAGATGTTGAGGAACGTGTTGGCAGGAATCCAAAAACAGGTGAACCAGTTACTATTCCTGCTCATAGAAAACCTAAATTTAAAATTAGCAAAACACTAAAAGATGCTGTTAGATAAGGAGATGACCTATTGAAAACTGAATTTTATTCTGATATTGAAGATTTATGTCTTGACATAGCAGAAAAACACAAAAAGGTATTAAAGAAAGACAAATATGGTTGCATTACTATCATCACTTTTTACAATAAAGCAAAAGAAATTCTCAAAGAGTTAATTTTTCATGGTTTTGATTTAGCATTTATTCAGTTAGAGGATTATGAATGGGCTAATTATGATGATGAATTTTACATTAGTATTGACTTTGAAGGACGTATTTGGTGTGAAAAAATTAAACGAGATGAACGATATTTAGATAGTAGTCAGACAGTTGCTTATATTGATGCAGATGCCAATTCAAAAATTCTTTCTCATTTATGCGATACAGAAGAAATTATCACTTTTGAAATTGGCGCAGAGAATGAATATGAAGATGGGGATGTTTCTGCTATCTGTGAATGTGATGGAAATTGTGATTGTAAGGATTGCGAATATTCAGATGAATCAGATGATGAAATTGAGATTTCTGACTTAAAAGTATTAACTTTTTCTGGTAGCCACGATGGGAAATACACCTCTTATTGTATCACAAGCAATGATGAAGATAATTTAAATAAATTCCGCAAACTTGTTCAGGAATTAGATATTTAAAATAAATACATTTTTATTCTCGGAACACATAACCTGATATGTGGAGATAAGAATTAAGTCTACGGAGAAAAATGTAATCGAGGATGTAGACAGTTATTTATTTATGGACTTACGTGATTTTTCATGTAAGTCCTTTTTGTATGCAACATAAACTCAGAAGGTCTGAGACTTGACCGCTAATCAATGTGTGCCATCTGGCATCTGTTTCGAGTACAGTGTGTTGCGCTTGGTATATTGTCTAAATGTTATTAGAGAATATGCATTCTGTAGAATATTTTTACTCTATCTTGTCTTCGTTAGTGAAACTCATGTATAGGGTACGTTCCTATCGCACTAACTAATGGAGAGATTTGTGGATTAATTCTCCACCACTCTCCTTTTACTAGAAACTATTTTAGAATTTTTAGAAAAGGAGAAATTATTTATGGAAAACAAAATTTTGAAGAAATTTGAAGCAACAGAAGTAATTATTAAAATTATTGAAGGAGTTCCTATGTTTGAACTTTATTCAAAATAATGATAGCAAAGAATCCCATTAGCTTTAGCTGATGGGGTGAATTGCATAAAATAATAAAAACAAAGAGAGAATGTTATATTGAAGGAGGTGAACAATATAAAAGCATATAAAGTTAGATGTTTTCCGACAGAAGAACAAAAAATGTTAATACTTAAAACTTTTGGTTGTTGTAGATGGTATTGGAATCAAGCACTCTCTGACAATATCAAATATTACGAAGAAAACAAGAAAAGCAAAATAAATACACCTGCTTTTTATAAAAAGGAATATGAATGGTTGAAAGAAGTGGATGGACAAGCTCTATGTTTTACTCAAATTGATTTACAATCCGCATTTTCTGGATTCTTTAAACAACCAAATAAAGGATTTCCTAAATATAAGAGTAAGAAATATCCTAAAAATAGTTATAAAACTATGATCGCTAATGGATTTCCTATTGATGATAAAACAATAAAACTACCTAAATTAGGAAAGATAAAAATTGTCAATCATCAGCATAAAATTGGAATTGTAAAATCTTGTACTATTTCCATGACACCTACTAACGAGTTTTATATTTCTATACTTTGGAAAGAAGCGGAAACAGATGAAACTTTACCTAAAGTAAATAAAGAAATAGGAATAGATTTAGGATTAACTGATTTAGCGATTTGTTCTGATGGAATTAAATTTCCTGTATTACAATCTTTGCGAAAGAATTTACCCAAGCTAAAAAAAGAACAGAGAAAATTAAGTAAAATGATAAAAGGAAGTAATAATTACAACAGACAGAAATTGAAGGTTGCTAGATTGTATCAACGTATTGCAAATCAACGGAAAGATTATTTACATAAAATCTCTTATAAGATTACTAACGAGAACCAAGTTATATCTTTAGAAGATTTGAATGTAAAAGGCATGATGAAAAATCATCATTTAGCTTTATCTGTTGCAGATGTTGGTTGGTCTATGTTTATTAATATGTTGGAATATAAGGCAGAGAATAAAGGAAGAACTGTTATAAAAATTGATAGATGGTTTCCGAGTTCTCAAATATGTTCTTGTTGTGGTTGTATTACTGGAAAGAAACCATTACATATAAGAAAATGGACTTGTCCTGAATGTGGTAAAATCCACGATAGAGATATTAACGCTGCGAAAAATATATTAACAGAGGGAAAAAGAATTTTAGGGGCTGGCTCTAGTCCTGATAGGTAGTTTATGCTTTGGAATAAACAATCACACCCTTGAATGTAATTGCGAAGTCTAATCGAGCTACAAGCCCATCAAGTTTTAGCTTGTGGGTAGTTGACGTCCAGATTGGCGTGTTATTAAATAATTTTTATTGAAGGAAGTGAAGAAAATGGCAGGAAGAACTGTGCAATATAATGTTTTAACAACACCAGAAAAATTACAACAAGTTAATCCAGATAATGTTGAATTAGGAAATGACTTTTTAGATTATCTTGTATCAGTAGATAGGGCAAAATCAACAATTGATGCATATGCTCATGATCTTAATATTTTTTGGGTATATCTATTAGAGAAATGTAACAACAAATTCTTTATTAATTTATCCAAACGTGAAATTTCTAAATATCAAAGTTATTGCTTGACTGAATTAAAATGGAGTCCTGCAAGGATAAAAAGAGTTAAGTCTACTCTCTCATCTCTTAGTAATTATGTTGAAAATATGTTAGATGATGAATATGAAGGGTTTCGACCAATTATTCGTAAAATAGAAAATCCAACAAATGAAAAGGTATTAAAGAAAACTGTATTTACAGAAGAACAATTACAAGATTTGTTAGATTATCTTGTTAAAAAAGAACAATATGACAAAGCATGTATGTTAAGTATGGCTATGAATAACGGAAGGCGCAAAAGTGAGTTACCACGTTTTAAAGTTTCATACTTTAATGATGAGAATATTATTTATGGTTCATTATACAAAACACCTGAAACAATTACTACCAAAGGTAGAGGATCAAGAGGAAAACAACTTATTGTATATACATTAGTAAAGCCATTTAAACCATATTTAGATTTGTGGCTTAAATATAGAGAGGAAAATAATATTACTTCTGAATGGTTGTTCCCTAAAAAAGTAGGAAATAAATATGTTGATGAGCAAATTTCTACAGATACATTGGATAGTTGGGCTGAAACATTTAGCAAAATATTAGATATCCCGTTTTACTGGCATAGTCTGAGACACTATTTTACGACAAGTTGTGCCCGTAGTGGTCTTCCAGACAATGTAATTCAAATGATTATAGGTTGGTCTTCATTGGATATGGTAGGGTTGTACAAAGATATTGAAGTAGATGAAGAATTTGAAAAATATTTTGGTGAAGATGGAATTAAAAAGGTTCAACAATCTTCTTTAGCTGATTTATAAAACTTTCTTTCTAATGCTCTTTCAACGCCGCTCGTCATATTCTCTCATTCTTCGCTGTTTACAAAAATATTAAAATATGATATTGTAAAAATATTAAAATTAGTATTTTTTGGTAAGGAGGATGGAAGAAAATGGATACAACTACTAGAACAAGAGTTGTTCACTCATTAATGAATGATATAGAAAAAGAAAAAATATCATTTAAGCATAAATTACAAAGACGAGAAGGGGTTTGGACAAAGAAACAGAAATCTTTATTAATAGATTCTTTATTAAAACACTATCCTACAAACCCTGTTTATCTTGTTGTTGAAGAAGGAGAACCAAAACGAGTGATTGATGGTTTGCAAAGATTAAGCACCATTAAAGATTATATAAATGATGAATTTACTCTTTCTACATTAGATAACATAGAAATAGACGGTGTTCCTAGAAAGTTATCAGGAAAGAAATTTTCTGAACTTGACCCTGCCGTAAAGGAAGAAATATCTGGCGCAGAAATAGTTTTATGTGAACTTCGAGATGCTACAGATAAAGATATTATAGAGTTATTTTCTCGTATTAATAATGGAAAGCCACTTAACAGTACACAGAAATTAACTACTTTTATGTCAGTAGAACTTATTGATATAATTTCTTCTATGGTGGAAAATCTGTTTTTTAATAATGTTCTTACGGAAAAACAGCTTAATGATTCTGTTGACATAGATATTATTATTGAATCTCTTATGATGATTGATTCAAATAAAGATAGAGAACTCAAGAGCTTTACGGCTGGAGAAAAGAGAAAATTTGCACAATATTACAGTGAAAAATTCAAAGAAGAACCTGATAATCAATATGAAAAAATGGATAAAATATCAGAAGGATTAAATAGACTTGGCAATCATTTTGAAAAAGATACAAAAATGCCTAAATTACTTATGCCTTTATGTATTTATGGTATGTATCGTATGATTAAAGATAACAAATCATTTGAGAAATATTTTAATTGGTTGGATGATTTCTTAGATGGTTATGAAAATAATGAAGAATTCTTACAATATTGCAATTCTGGTACGACAAGTGCTGCTAAAGTACAGGGTCGATTCCAGTATTTTAGAAGTGCTATGAATAATTTGTAATATATAAAGATTATATCTAAAAAATAAAAAGAATATTGAATTATCAAGAAGAGTGGATTTTCTACTCTTCTTTTTTGTTGTCTAAAAAAGAGAATAAAGATATATGGTCATAAACAGGTTGTGAGTACAATGGTGTTTAATGTTCTGTCAGTGGAACGTGACTGGTTGGAATGAGTGAGAAATTAAAGAGGTCATGGACTTTAGTATAGTAGAACTCGCACTACTCTCTCACTCTATTTTATACAAAAATAAAGGAGGTGGCGTTTTGCCTACTAAGAAAACTGGTGTAACGCCAGCTAATAAACAAAAAGGAAAAAAGGTTTGTACTTGCTGTCATAAAGAGAAAAATTTAACAGATTTTTATTTATCATATAGTCCAATGTATTCACTTGATAAAAGAATTCCTGTGTGTAAAAATTGTTGTAAAACTTCTGTCCTAAATGATGACAATACAATAAACTATCCTAAATTTAAAAATCTTTTAATGCAAATTGATAAACCTCTTTATTATGATTTAATTGATTCTGCTATTGAAAGCATAAAAAATGAAAATGGATATCTTGAAAATGATGCAGTGGAATATCATGGAAAAGATATCTTGCAGAAATATTTTACTCTTGTAGTTATGAGACAGGATAGAAAAAGAAATTGGGCTGATGCAGAAAGAGAAGGGCATTTACATCAAAATAATAATCGTACTTTAGCAGAAAAAAAAGAAATTTTAAAAAAATATCAGGATTTGTTTAAACCACTACAAGATAATTCAAATGATGATATTCTTGATTTAGGTACTAAAAAAAAGACAGTGAAATGGTCTAAAGAAGATAAACAAAACATGAAATACGCTATTGAAGTAATTGGATATGATCCATTTGAAGATTATCCAGAAGAAAATAGAAAATTTTTATTTAATTCTTTATCTCCTTATTTAGAAGATGATGATAATGTCGAAGATGCTTATAAATTATCTCAAATATTACAAATTATAAAAAATAATTTTCAGATAGATACATGTGATAAAAAGATGGCACGTTTAGACCCTTTAAAAGACGCAGAAAGTATAAAAACTTTAAGTGATATTAAGAATAAACTTGTTCAGAGTAATGATAAAATCGCAAAAGAAAATGAAATTTCTGTAAAAAATAGATCCAACAAAGATGCTGGAAAATCTACTTTAACATATCTTATGCGTGATTTAAGAGAAAAAAATTTTGACAAAGCCGAAGCAGATTACTATGACCAATTAAAAAGTAAAGGGACTCGATGGGCTGTTGAAATTTCTCAAAAAGCCATGTTGGAACATTGTATTTTTGATGAGAATGATAAAAAAGAAATCTATGAAACCCAATTAAAGTTAATAGATGACCTAAACCAAAAATTAGATAAAAAAAAAGAGGAAATTCGCCTACTCTTAATTAAAATAGATGAATTAAATGCAATTATAGAAAAGGGTTCATAATGGTATATCATAAAATTATGTCAGAACGCAAAAGGCGAATTTGCGAATTAGATTCTGAAAGTATTGCTTTTTATAGACGTAATCCATGCATTGCATGTGAAGAATTACTTGGCATAAAATTAATTGATTCTCAGAAATATATTTTACAACAAAGTTGGAATAAACCACATGTACTTTGGTGTTGTAGTCGTAACTTTGGGAAATCTTTCCTTGGTGCGATATTTATGATTCTGAAAGCTATTCTTTATGAAAATCAAGCAATTTATATTGTTTCTTCTGTTGGTAACCAATCTAAAGAAACTTTTTCAAAAATTGAAGAAATTGTTCTTAGAATTGGTAAAACAGCTGCTTCTATTCGTTCTCTAAAAGATATTGTGGAAAAGGAAACTCGAAAAACTCCAAATAATAAAACAGGATTTCAACATAATCCAGAGTCCTTCCATGTCGAATTTTTTAATGGTAGTGAAATATTTACATTGAATGGCAAGCCTGATAATAACAGATCTCGTAGAGCTACGCTTGTATTTTTTGATGAAGCAGCTTTTAGTAGTGATGAATTAATTGCAGTTTGTGAAGCATTTGCAACACAAAATACAGAATTCGTAACATCTGTTGATGAAGGTTTTAATCCCGATACATTAAAAAGAAAATGTCCTACCCAATTAGTATACGCTTCTTCTCAAGACGATATGAGTAAAATGTTTTATAGTCATTATAAAAATTTCACAAAGAAAATGATCGCTGGCGATAGAGATTATTTTGTAGCAGATATGATTTGTGATACCGCTATTAAAACTTTTATGAATGGTAAGCCATACACACCTCTTCTTACTCAAGATAAAGTAGACTCTGCTATGAAAGCAAATAGGGAAAAAGCATTAAGAGAATATTATAATCAACCTACTCGTGATGGGGGTGTTAATCAAATTGTTAAATGGGGTACAATTCGTAGAAACGAAACTTTTTGGTTGCCGCAATTATCTTATAAAAAAGATACAAAGATTACATTAGCCTTAGACCCTGCTCGTACTTTTGATAATTCTATTTTAGGAGCAATGAGAATTATTAATGATCCTGATTATGGATATATTGGAGAAATCGTAAATTGTGTAAACATGGTTGACTCTGCGAGTAAGAAAGGATATAAACTTGATTCAAATAGACAATTGGAAGAAATCAGAAATTATATTGCTTTATATAATGGACAATATAATGATTATGTAAATATAGATTGTTTATTAATTGATCAGGGAGCTGGAGGAGCTGGCGTTGCGGCTTACGCTGATGGATTATTAAATGATTGGACAGGTAATGATGGAAGAGTTCACAGGGGACTTATTGATGAATCACATGATATTTATGCTGGTTATAAAGAAAGATACCCAAATTCTGTAAATAAATTGAAATTAATTAGTCCTAAAAAATATAGAACTCAAATGGTAGATGAATTTATCGAGTTAATGAACCTTGGAGTTATAAAATTTCCATATGAGTATAAACAAGAATTTATTTCAATATCTGAAAACAACGAAGAAGAAGAAAAAATTGGACATTATCAATTAACGGACGATGAAATTGTTGCATTAGTAAATATAGACTTAATGAAAACAGAAACAACATCTATTTATAAATATGAAAATGCAGAAAAAACCACAAAAACATATGCATTAGCAAAAGATAAAGAAAACACAATGCATGATGATAGATTCTATGTATTAATAATGTTAGCTCATAGATTATATGAACTTCGTAGAAAACAAATTATTGTTTCAGAACCACAAATTGATTACTCTTCTGCTCCTATCTGTGCGTCTTCAGTTTCATTTTAGAAAGGATGGTGAAACATGTCAAAATCAGAAAAAACTGAATATGTAGATAATCCTGACAAAGATTATAAACTTGTCATTGCTTCAGATGTAAAAGATAATGACGATGAGGAAACCATCCTTGCTACAGCAGAAACTATACAAAAGCAATCTGAAAGTTGGATGTATGATGCACTTCAAAGCTTTGAACAAGGTGGTCGTCAATATTCTGTACGTTTTAATGAAGCTTCTAGTTCTTTAAATTCTGATACAACATTAGATACAATTAAAGAATTAGCTTTAAATGCTCAGAGTGATATTAGTAAAATACAGAAAATCAATACTTTAGTAAGACAAGCAGAAAATGAAGATGATATTATTGGAAAAGTTCATGAAACTGTTGAAGCAAATCTAAATGCAAATGTTAAATTTTCTTTTGATAATTTGCCAAAAGATTATGATAAAGAATTAAAAGAAAAAGCTGAAGGTATTATAAAGCGTTTTCATAAAGAAGTTAATATTAACGATATAATGACCACTGCTATTACTTCTACTTATGACGAAGGTAATTGTATTCAATATCTTCGTTCAAAACAGTCAAAAGGAATATATCATCATGTAATTGATAAGTACCCTCTTGGTGTTGCTATTATTTCTGATTATTCTCTTAATGGAATTCCATATGTTTTAATTGATACAACTGAGCTATCAAATAGATTACAAAAATCTACATTAAAAAACAAAAAGAATAAACCATTATTTTTTAAAAATACTTCAGATGAAGTAAAAAATAATTATCCCAAAGAAGTTATTGATGCTTATACCAGCAAAGAAAAATATGCAGTTCTTGATATTAGACGTACTGGTGTAAATCGTTTTGGAAATCTTGGTAGAGCTTATGGTGTATCACCTGTATTCAAAGCATTGAAACCTAAGATTATGTTAGATAATTGTGACAAATCTGATTCAGTGAATGCCAAGGCTAAAGCCAAAAAAATCATAGCTCAAATTATGAGAAAAGAAACAATGGGAAGTTCTTATGAGAAAAAAGGACTAGAAGACATGGCTTACGCACACACATGTCTTATGGCTGCATGGGGAAATCCTACAGTTGTTTATACTCCACCTCCATGTGTTGAAAAAATCATGTATGTAGAACCTAGTGTTGATTTGACTAATGAAAGTACAGTAAAACAATATCGTTCTCGTGTTACATCTGCATTGGGGATTTCTTTTCTTAATACAGATGGACAACAAACCGTCAGTACGGCAAATGTATCTATTAAACAACTTATGCGTACACTTAATAAAATTGCTGAAAGACAAGAAGTAATTTTACAAAGATGGTATGAGGTTGTTTTAATTGAAGAAAATATTCCTATTGAATACTGCCCTACTCCTCATATCCTTGATGCAGAATTATTAGAATTTGAAATGAAAAAAGATTTAGCAGAATTTTTATATTCTAAATTAAATTGTTCATTCCGTACTGCATATGAAACATTAGATATGAATTTTAATGATGAAATGGAACGCAGAATAGATGAACAAGATTCAGGAGTTAATGAAATTTTTATTCCTCATCCTACTTCTTATAATTCTTCTGGGAATGAAGATTCATTAGGTGGTAGACCAGAGGGCTCTACAAATGATTCAAAACAGGAATATGATAAAAATTATCAGCAATCTAAAATAGATTAAGACTGTTTTAGCAGTCTTTTTATTTTTGTCAAAAACGAGGTGATTAAATGGATAATGAACGAATTGTCCTAGAAAGTCGCCCCATATCTATAGCATCTTATACCAATTATAAAGAAGCTATCTTTTTAATTAGTGTCTTAGATGAACCTGATTTAGCAAATAGAATTATACCAGAAGAATCAGGCGAAAAATATCATAAAACAATAATTGGATATCCAATTGTTGCAAAATTAAAAAAAAATATTTTAGGTCAACCTATTGATTTTGGTGGACATGAATTAACAATTGAAAAAACAAAAGATGGAAAAAAGGAAAGTCATTTTGACACCATTGCCATTGGAAGTGTGGTTGATTCATGGATTGAAGAACGAGAAGTGGAAGGTTACGAAGGTACACCAAAATGTATCTTGATTAAAACTAAATTATGGACCTCTCGTTTTCCTGAATATTTTAAAGTATTTGATAAATTATGGGACGATGGAAATATTAGCAGTTCATGGGAATTAACTGCTTTTGAAGTTATTCAGGATGGAATAAACAAAATATATAAAACATTTGAATTTATTGGTAACTGTATTCTTGGTACATTAAAAACTCCATGTGTACCTGGAGCTGGTGTTTTGGAGTATGCAGAATTAGATGATGAATTATCTACTGCTCTTGTTGCTGATATTTCAAATAAAACTATAGACAATTTAAAAATTTTTAACGAAAAGGAGGATATTGATTTGGCTGAAAAGACAAAGAAAAAGCCTGTTGAAAATACAGAAAATGAAATTATTGATTCTGTAAATACAGCAGAAGAAACACAGGATACTACTGAAAATGTAACATCTCCTGATGAACCAAATACAGCAGAAGACAAATCTGAAGAAACAGTTGTAGAAGAACCAGAAACAGCGTCTTTAACAAATAATGATTTATTTAGAAAAATTAATAAAGCATGTCGAGATGCAACTAAGTATTGGGGGTATATTTCTTTTTGGTTTCCAGAAGAACATACTGTTTGGTTTAAATCTGACGATGCACCAACAGAATTAGATTATAAGTTATTTACATATTCTGTCGAAAATGATGAAGTAACTGTTTCTGAACCACAGAATGTAAAACTTACTGTTTCTGTTTCTGAGATAAATACGGTTCTTGCAGAGAAAGACGAGAAAATTCAGACTTTAACAGCAGAGCTTGAGATTAAAGATAAAGCAGTTATTTCTGCTGGTGAAAAAATTGGAAAGCTTAATGTTCAGATTTCAGAATTAACCCCTTATAAGGAACAGGTTGAAAAAGCTGAACAGGAAAAAATCGAAGCTGAAATTGCAGAAGAAAAGGAAACTTATAAGAAAAATTTACTTAAGGGCGGACTTTTTACTGAGGAAGAAATTGCAAAAGCTGAGATTGCAGAATTAATTGAAGCAAGAAATGAGAATGCCATTAATAGTTTAATTGCAGAAAGATATATTGCTTCTTTTAACAAGGAAGAGTTGTCCGTTGCCGAAAAAGAAGAAAATCCTATTCCAGCAACAGCAAGTTTAGAAACAAACGATGTAGATGAAAGTCCAAGTACTTTTATGAAAAACTTTTTATCAAGAAAATAGGAGGAAATAGAATGATTCGAGATATTAGACGTAATGGCGCACAGCCAAAAGATACAATGCATAAAGCAGATGCTCCACTTGTAACAGGTATGGGAGTTGTAATTAAAGATGCATCTACTGTTAAATTACCAACAGAAGAAACAACAACAAATATTTATGTTGCAACAAAAGAACGTATTCCAACTGGAATTAATGCTGCAAGAACTGATATTTCTGATTACGATGAAGATTTCGTAAACATTGCAAAAGGTGAGTTTTTAGGATTAGAAAGATATACAGATGGTGAAAAATTTGCAACAGACCAGTTTAAAGCAGAGGATTTTGCTTCTACTCTTGCAGATGGAACTGCTGTATCTGTGGGAGCAGATGGTAAATGGCAGAAAGCAACAGCTAGTTCTGTGTCATCTAAATATGTATATGAAAAAGATTTTAATGATAATGGACACAAACTCATTATGATTCGTGTTGAATCAGATGCAGTAACAAATTCATAAGATAAGGAGGATTTTACATATGGCTATTACAAGCGAAATTAAAGATATTATGGGTAAAGAGGGTGTTCTCTTTGACGTTGCCGAAAAAGTAGAATATAAGCGTAATTTAAATGCAGAAGAAAAAGAAATTGCTGAAATTTCTGATGCATGGGCAAAAGAAATTGGAAAGACGGGAAAAGACCCAGAATGTACTATTGCTGAATTTATCAATAGAACAGTGAACGAAGAAGTATATAATGCTCCTGATGAACTTTTAGACCAGATTTTTGAAAGAGGCTCCATTGGAGAGTTTGACGATTATGAAGGTCATAAAGATCCAAAGAATACTTTAGTTGCACATGAGGCAGCAAAAGGGGGTACTGTAGATCGTTCATACATTGATATTTCTGTATTAAAACCTACATGGAAGAATCGTCAGGTTGAAACTGATTTAAGTTATGTTGATCTGCGGAGAAATGGTTTTAAATCAATTGCTACTCTTACTACTTTTATGAAAGAAGCTTGTCAGAATGCATTATTCTTTGATGCATTATCTATGGCTGATGCAGCTGTAACTGGTGGAGACCAGTTAATTCCTGTTACTGGTAAAACACCTACACTTGAAGCAATGGATCAGTTATCTTTATATCTTAATGATAGAGGTAGTGATAATGTAATTATTACTTTAAATAAATATGCTCAGGCAATTAGACGTATGCCAAACTTTGCACAGTATATGAGCGATTCTATGAAAAATGATTTTAACAGATATGGAATTGTGAAAAATTATGATGGTATTAATATTGCTGGTATTTCTGGTGCAAAGAAAACAGGTACGGGTTCTTTATTACTTCCAAACCAGCGTATTTACGGTGTAGCAGATAAAATTGGAAATCTTGATATGAAGGGAGAAATTCATACATATCAGGATATGAATAATCAGAGTGAAAAAATCCATGTTATGTTAAAAGATTTTACATATGGATTTATGCTTACAAATATTGAAAACTTTGCAAAGGTTACTTTATCTGAGTAGTCTTTTTTTTTGTGCAATAAAAATTTAATTTTATAAAATTTGAGGAGGGTGTGCAAACGCCCTCCTAATATTAGGAGGAATTTATTATTAGTATTCATGAAATGAAACATATTTCAGTTTTAAATTACAATGATAATTGCGTTTGTATTAACATTGCGCCCAATAAATCTTTATTATTCGAAGGTGCTTCTGATGAATACCCTACTACTATCCCACTTTCATTAGATGAAATTCGATATGCTAATAATAGTACGGCTTTTAGAACAGGAATGTTAGAATTCCCTGATGATATTGAAGATGAGTTATATACGGAGCTTCGTATTGATAAAGATAAAGTTTTAAAA